>SWBZ01003311.1_pt1 | contig 69127 bp, 56 predicted proteins | sample 4693031 | NCBI WGS metagenome assembly SWBZ01 (sample SAMN10267274, study PRJNA491770) | bioreactor metagenome | isolation source: DHS bioreactor inoculated with | place: Japan: off Shimokita Peninsula
GAACAAAAGTCATCATTCCTTCGTGCATTTTGTATTTAGGATCAACAAAACCGGGGGTATCAGAAAAAATAATCTGATGTTCTTCATCATTCACTATCCCTAAAATTCGGTGTCGGGTAGTTTGTGCTTTAGAAGTAATAATAGACAGTTTTTCGCCTACCAAAGTGTTCATTAATGTTGATTTTCCAACATTGGGGTTGCCTATAATATTTACAAAACCTGATTTATGCATTTATGAAAATTGAAATAAAATGCAAAATAACGAAATAAAAAGTTGCTATTATTTTAAAAGTATTAAAAGGCGTGTTAAATGGTGGTTTTGGTGGGGGAAAGTTTTGTCATTTTTTTCTTTTACCATTATCTAGGAATTTTTATTCAACCTCTCATAAACTTTCTTCAACATATAATCTTTCACCAAGCTACCAAATTCTTTATCATCCATCATTTTGGTAAAGATGTCTTGGTTCTGTTTCATTCTTCCAATTAATTTATCCATAAAGATTTCTTCAAACCCAAATTTGAAGTTTGCCATAGAGTTGGATTTAGCTTGTTCAGATAATTTTGAATCAGCAATTAATTCAGCTTCTATTTGGTCAAAGAACAATTTGTCTGCATCAGTAAATTCTGTACCAAATCGTTTATTTAAAACATTGATGATTTCAGATAATGCAGCTTGTTCTTCTTTACTAATTCTAATTCCAGATTCATTACCACCATCCAATCCATATTCTTCTTGGTCTTCAAGAGCTATATCTTGTTCAGCAATTTTTTGTAAACGATAGTATTCTAAAGAAACTTCATCACCCAACTTAAATCTATCTGATTGGTTTTTACGTGGTAATTTTTTTAATAGGAATCGACCATAAGTATATAACTTTTCTAAATCTACATCAGAGAAAGGCATAATCTGAGTTAAAAAGGAATATAATCTTGTAAAAGATTGTAAAGCATGTTTGAAATTTTCTTGTGATATTGCATTGATAACATCACCTTGTGTAGTTTCTTCTGGTAATTGTTTGAAACGTTCTACAGCTGGGTCGATAAAAGCATTTAGTTTTCCTTGTTCTTTAACCGATAATGCCTTAATAGATTTAAAGAAAACATTACAAAAGTTATCTACTTCACTTTGCCAGATAATTTGAGCTTTTTCTATTTCCGCTTTTAAATCATATAAATGGTTAGGGTCAGTTGTATTTTCAACGGTGGTTAATTTGTAATAGGGTTGGAATGATTCTAATATTGCTTCTGTTTCATTAGTAAAGTCTAATACAAAGGTATCTTCTTTACCAGCACACATTCTGTTTAATCGAGATAAAGTTTGCACACACTTAACACCAGAAAGCTTTTTATCTACATACATTGTATGCAGTAATGGTTGGTCAAATCCTGTTTGGTATTTATCTGCAACCAACAACAATTGATATTCATTTGAACTAAATTTTCTTGGTAGTTCTTTTTCCTTAAATCCATTCAACTCTACTTCTGTTACTCCTTCTGGGTAAACATCATAAATAACTTTGCCAGAGAATGCGACCAACGTTTTAATATCGTTGTAGCCTTTTTCCTTAATGTATTTGTCAAACTCTTCTTTATAACGAACAGCATGTAATCTTGAACCAGTTACAACCATTGCTTTAGCTTTTCCTCCAATTTTCTTTGAAACAACTTGTCTAAAATGCTCTACCATTACTTCGGTTTTTTGAGCCAAATTATGTGGGTGCATAGACAAGAAACGACCAATTGCTCTTGCTGCTTGTTTCTTATTTACATTCGGGTCATCTTCAATTTTTTTGGATATCTTAAAGTAGGTTTTATAAGTAGTGTAATTTTTTAGCACATCTAAAATAAAGCCTTCTTCAATAGCTTGTTTCATTGAATACAAGTGAAAAGGTTTTGGAATTCCTTGTGAATTAGGTGTTCCAAATACTTTTATGGTTTTTGGCTTTGGTGTGGCAGTAAAACCAAAAAAGCTGAGGTTATCTTGTTTCCCTCTAGCTTCCATAGATTTTCTGATTTCATCATCAGCATCTTCATCTAAGCCAGAATTAGCATCTTCAATAATAGCATCTTCTAATGTTTTGGCTGCTAATACTTCTTTTAGTTTTTTTGTTCCTTCACCACCTTGTGAAGAATGAGCTTCATCAATAATTACAGCATACTTTTTAGCTTCTAATTCTCCAATTTTATCTAAAATAAAAGGAAATTTTTGAAGTGTGGTAATGATAATGTTTGAACCAGCTGTTATTGCATCGGCTAACTGTTGTGAATCCTTATCTATTTTTTGAACAACACCTTCTTTGTGTTCAAATTGGTAAATGGTATTTTGTAATTGACTATCCAACACTTTCCTGTCTGTAATTACAATTACAGAATCAAAAATTCTTTCATTGTTAATATTGTGAAGGCTAGAAAGTCTATAAGAAAGCCAAGCTATAGAATTTGATTTTCCCGAACCAGCTGAATGTTGGATAAGGTAATTTTGACCAGCTCCTTTTTCTCTAGCATCATTGGTTAACTCACGTACTACGTCCATTTGATGATAACGAGGAAAAATCATGGATTCTTTGGACTTTTTAATGCCATTCATTTCGTATTCATCCACTTTTAAGTGAAGGAATTTACCAATGATGTCCATAAAGCTATCTTTTGCCCAAACTTGCTCCCATAAGTAAGCAGTTTTGTAACCATCTTTATTTAATGGATTGCCAGCACCGTTGTTATAACCTAAGTTAAAAGGTAAATATCTAGTATTTTTTCCAGCTAATTGAGTAGTCATGTAACACTCATCTGCATCAACTGCAAAATGGACTATTGCACGTTTTTTAAATTGGAAAATAGGTTCATTAGGTTCGCGGTCATACACATATTGTTTTTTAGCATTGTTTACATCCTGTCCAGAAAATTGATTTTTTAATTCTATGGTTGCAATTGGAAGCCCATTTAGACTCAATACCATATCTAATGAATTCCGTCCATTACGTTCATAATAAAGCTGCCTGGTAACTGATAAATGGTTCTTTTGATAGAACACCTCCGCATCTGGATTAAGTGTGCTTTCTGGTCTGAAATAAGCCATTTTGAATTTCACACCTAAATCTGTAAAACCATTACGGATAACATCTAAAGCACCACGCTGGTCAATTTCTTTTAATAAACGTTGAACTACTTTTTCTGCCACTTGGTCACCATTATTCTTAGATGCCTTTTCCCATGCTGTGGGTTGAGAAGCTTTTATGAATTCAACAACATATTTGGGGAACATTCCCAATTGCGCATCAAAATCTTCTGAATGCCCTTTAACATAACCACCATTTTCTAATAAGGAAGCTTCTATTGCAGCTTCAAATGTTAATTCTGTATGTATTCCTTTAGCCATTTTTCTTAGTTACTTTCTTAGTCGTTACTTAGTCGTTACTTAGTCGTTTAACAATGAATTTCCTTTGTCTGTTGTAATGTATTTTTGGTTTCGGTTTTTTGGGTTTTCTTTTATGGTATATGCTATCAAATTTTGCTCTAACAGTGGTAAAATATGATTTTTATAATTATCCGTATGATTTTTCAACCCTAAAAATGCCAATATTTCTTGTCTTGATTTTGGTATTTTACAATAATTCAAAATCGTAATGACTTTCTTAGTTACTTGGTCGTTTACTTGGTCGATTTCTTGGTCGTTAGCCCGTCCATCAAAGTTCGAATATGTATCTACCTTAAAATGGTCATGCATCGGAATTTCGACAATAAAATGTGTTCTTTCAGGCTCATTCGCATCGAAAATTGGTTGAGGAGAGCCATTGTCGGCAAGCGACTTGACTATTGTTGGGATTCCCGTTCCTCTACCTTCTGTTAATCTAAGCTCTTTCAAGAATTCACCAATTCTTCGGTTTCTATATCTCCTTGCACGAACTCTCCCAGCATCAAAATCAGATTGTTTTAATGATGGGTCAACCCCATTATAACTGATTATTTCAATACTCTCTGGCAATACCCGAACTTCAATAGGATCCAAGAGTTCGTAATTTCGATGGTAAACAGCATTCGATAAAGCCTCTTCAATCGCTGCATAAGGATAGTTATATAATTTGTCTACTTTTTCCTGATTAAGGTTTTTAATGGTTCTACTTTTAACGACATTGCGCTTCAAATAGTCGAGAACGTCCACGAGTTGTTTTTGAATAGGACCAACAAATTGTTTTTCACTGAACTCTTTTCCTGCCAAACCATTTGGAAATTCTACCAAATCAATTTGCACTCCACTAAAGAATTTTTGAGGATTCTCTGTAAACATCAACAAGCCGACATTTTTGGGGAAAAGATGCTCATTTGCGCCTTGTGAAAGGTTCATTTTCTCAGCTAATTCCTCTACGCTCATGGTGGCACTTTCGGAATACAATTTACTCTTTGTCTTCTCCAAATGCTCTCGCATGAGCGAAAAGCTTAAGTCAGTTACTTTGGCATGTGTATGCACTCGGTCATCAAACGGAATTTTAGCAGTTAACTGAATAAGCTCTGTAGTTTGCTCATCATTGGGAACAATACTATTGGAGCGGAAACGGATGCGATAATTGTATGTCTTGTGTCTCGCAGAAACATCATCTGGTACTTTATAAGGTCTGTTGGCTCCAGCGGGACACCAAATTACCAATACGTGTTTGCCGTCAATTTCTTCAAGAGATAAGCGAGGAAAATAGGACGGTTGAATTAAATTACAAAACCCAACCAATTCTTTTTCTACACGCTCTAAATGAGCAGGATTAAATCCTTCAACTGGTCGTATGGGTTTGGCATCTACTTCATCCACACCCAAAATGATGTAGCCACTTCCTTCATTCTCAAAATCATTGGCAAACGCACAAACCGAACGCATAATGGAAGCAGGATTCCAACCTTTTTTGAATTCCATGCGAGTGCCCTCCACAACTGCTCCCGACAATAAATCTTCTATGTTGATTAATATGCTCAAATTCCAAATTTCAATTAAAACATCCCTCCAATTTTTTCATAAACTTGTGGATTGGTTAAAATATTAGCCAAAATGTTTGAAGCTACATCCGAACCAAATGATTTTATTTTATCCATAAAGTTCTTCTTTTTTACTTTAGGTTCTTCGGTTGATTCTATAATTTCTTTTAATTCCTCAATTTCAGAAGCTCGTAATTCTCCTTTAACTGCATCTAAAATAATACTTAGGTTGATGCTTATATTTGTAGATTGGGTTTGATTGTTACTTTGGTTAACATTTACACTTACTCCTTTTCCAGAATAATCTTTAGAGGAATTTGGAATTCCAAAATGCTCTATATCACTAATTATACTTTCCAATATGTCTTTTGCTTCTTTTTTTGCTTCATTAGTATAATCTCCGCCTCCATAAAGACCAGATGCACTTATTCCCATAAATTTCCGTATTCTTTCATCCTTTTCAGAGTAGATATACGACAAGGTATTTGAAGCCGTTATTTGCCATGTCCAAAATTCAGTTGAATTATGAACCCCTTGTAAAGTTTCAATTTTCTTGCTTAATGCTTCAATTGCTTTTTCTGGTGTTATCATAATAATTAATTTAAAACCACATCCCTAACATCAACCTTACCTGTTACCACCTCACTAATTAAGACTGTTTTGTATTCTTTTAATAATTCTATTTCTTGAAAATATTTTTTAATGATTTCATCAGTTTTCTTTTCATAGTTAAGAACAAAATCAACTATTTGGCTCTGTTCCTCAATTTCTGGAGAAGGAATAGATAAGTTTTTTATTGCTCCTACTGCGAGACCAGGCTGAGCAGCTGATTGATTGTATTGATTCAGATTCATTGACTCTAAAAGCTTCCCAAACCATATCCAGTTGTATTCTGGTTGCAAATAACAAACTATCGCATGTTCTGACGCCCAAAATCTATCAGAAACAAATTTAATGTTACCACATAATGCCCCTTGTCTTCCTATTAGTATGAAATCACCATCATTGGTGTATTCAGTAAAGTACCCCCTAACACCATTACCTCCATAAACAGGGTATTCACCAGTATCTTTAATTTGTTCTGATATTATACTGTTTCCACTTTTTAGCGAGGCTACATACTTGATTTTTTTTACCTCCCAACCCTCTGGAATCTGACCCAACCATTCAATACCAGAATCTTTCATGGGTACATTGGGGTCTAAACCTTTGGTTACTGCTTGGTTGATAATGGCTGTTCTTTCTTCTTTTAATAACTCAATCAGTTGTTCTTTTTTGCTGATGAGGTCATCTATTTTAGAAGTTTTGTGGTCAAGGTAGTTAGCTATTTGGGTTTGTTCATCAAAAGAAGGGGCTATAAATTTCATTTTGGGAATGTCTCCCATTGCTATGTTCTTCTGGGTGTTGGAAGTTGAAAACAACTCAATCTGATGCTGTATAATATCACTACGAAAATAGTATTCTACAAAAGTTGGTGAAAATTCATTTTTCACCTTTATCACTGCTATTGGTGACCAAACGGTAAATTTCCTATCTGTTTTAACTCGTGCTATTTTTCCGATTGAAGCAGCTTTACCAATGAAAATATCATCCTTTTCTATAACTAGTTTTTTTGAAAATTTTTGGTATTGCTCTTCATCAATATATCTGCAATTATTGAACGATATTTCTCCATCAACTATCCCATCAATGGATAAAAATGGTATTCCATCTTCATACCAAATCGGTGTTTCGTGGGGACCATCTTTTACGCCATCACGTAAAATAAATTTCAAGTTATAGAACTCCCAATTATCTGGTATTTTACCAATAAAGTCGATTTCTGTATCCTTATATGAATCGTACTTCTTCATATTAAGCAATTACTTCTTTAATTAAACCATCCGTTTTTTGTTCCAATGCTAGAATATCAGCCTTTATCTCATCTAAAGACCTCAACGCTTTGTATTGATAGAAGTACTTGGTGAAGTTAATTTCGTAGCCAACGTTGGTTTTAGTTTCATCTACCCAAGCATCTGGTACATGTGGTAATACTTCACGCTTCATGTAAAGAACAATGTCTTCTTTCAACGGTATGTTTTCGGTATCACGCAAGCTACTATCTGCTTTTGGGTTGCCATTTTTGTCTTTAACTATTTCACCTTTTGCATTTCGCATTGGTCGTTCAACAGTAACTTTAGAGTACCCAAAATCGGTATTATCAAATATTTTACAGTTTTCATTTTCTACAAAATCTCCATACAATTTAGTAATTTCCGTAATGTGTTGGTCGCTCAATTCATTTCGTTTATCCCCCAAACTTTTACTCATCTTCTTATAGAAGTCAACAGCATTTATTAGCTGCACTTTCCCTTTGCGGTCTTTCGCTTTTTTATTGGTGATAAGCCAAATGTAGGTGCTTATACCAGTATTGTAAAACAACTGGTTGGGTAATGCTATTACTGCTTCCAATAAATCGTTCTCAATTATCCATTGTCTGATAGAACTTTCATTTTTCTTACTACTTGGTGAGCCAGAAAACAATGGAGAACCATTAAATACAATGGCTAATCGTGAGCCTTCTGGTTTCATTTTGCTCATTAAATTCATTAAGAACAAGAATGACCCATCGCTAACAGATGGCAAACCAGCACCAAATCTGCCACCATGCCCCATTGATTCATGTTCTTCTTTTACTTTCTTTTCTATCTTCTTCCACTTCACACCAAATGGAGGGTTGGTAATTAAATAATCAAATTTTTGGTTTGCCAATTGGTCATCCGAAATACTATTTCCTTTTTTTATGTTGGTAGGGTTTTGTCCTTTAATCAACATATCCGATTTACAGATGGCGTAAGACTCTGGATTTAGTTCTTGTCCAAATACTTCTAATCGTGCTTGTGGGTTTAGTTCGTTGAGGTATTCTTCTGCTACAGAAAGCATACCTCCTGTACCAGCACAGCTATCGTATATTGTTTTTACAATTCCTTTTTTGGTTAAAACCTCTCTATCATTGATGAAAAGTAAGTTTACCATTAAACGAATTACTTCTCTTGGGGTAAAATGCTCCCCGGCAGTTTCGTTAGATATTTCAGCAAATTTCCGAATCAATTCCTCAAACATGTACCCCATTTCCATGCTAGAAACTTTGTCGGGATGTAAATCTACTTCTTGGAATCTTTTCATCACCATAAATAGCAAGTTGTTGTCATCCAACTTGGTAATCTGGTTATCAAACTCAAACTGTTCAACTATTTCTCTGGCATCTTCCGAAAAACCATTGATATAATTTCTAAGGTTAGCTGCAATGTTGTTTGGGTCAGCAATCAACTTATCAAAGTTAAATTGACTTCGGTTGTGAAAATTATAACCAGCAGTTTTATTTAAAATGGGGTCTAAATTCTGAACATTCATGTTCTTTACTTGCTCGAATTTCTTCAAAACCTCAGCTTTTGATTTGTCTAAAACGCAATCCAACCTTCTTAAAACTGTCAATGGTAAAATTACTTTACCGTAATCACTTTGTTTGTAATCTCCCCTCAACAGGTCTGCAATTGACCACAAAAAATTAGCTGATTCTTTTACGTTTTTCATAATGTATTATCTTATCATTATTAGTCAGGTTAGTATGTTACATCAATTTATGTGCGATTTTAAGGATTCATTTTTGTTCTGTAAACATAGTAAAAAGTAGGCAATTTACATGACAAAAGATTAAAATACTCGTTTTGTATGAAATTTTTAATTATCAACTACAGGATTAAGGGAGTCAAAATTTTCAGTAAATACAATAGTCCAAGGTCTAAATTTAACAGTATAGCCTTTTGTTGCTAATACATTGTGCGATAACATTCGTTGCTTTAAATTAGAAGTATATCCAATAGAAATCTTATTATACTTTGGAGAATATTAAAACAAAAAAACCTCAGATTTCTCTGAGGTTTCTAGTAGCGGGGGCCCGACTCGAACGGACGACCTTCGGGTTATGAGCCCGATGAGCTACCAACTGCTCTACCCCGCGATATATCTTTAAATAAAGTTGTCTCGCTCTCCCAAAATGGAGTGCAAATTTACGATTTTTTAATCGATTACAAAGCATTATTTTAAAAACTTTCCGAAAAGTGGCTTTTCATTAACAAATTTTAAATTTTAAGTCGCATAAAAAATTGTACTTTTGATTTTTTTCAACAAAAACCTGAAATAAGATAGATGCTAACGCTCATCAACAAAGAAATTAGAAGTTTTTTAGGCTCATTGGTCGGATACATTGTTATTGTTGTATTTCTTACTACTATTGGTCTCTTTATGTGGGTTTTTCCTGGCGACTATAATGTGTTAGACAACGGCTTTTCTAGCATTGGTTCGCTTTTTTATATTGGTCCTTGGGTGTTTATGTTTTTAATTCCTGCCATTACCATGCGTTTGTTTTCTGAAGAAAGCAGAACAGGAACCATAGAGTTGCTTTTAACCAAGCCTATTACTGATTTTCAGATAGTGTTAGCCAAATACATAGCCGGTTTTTCATTGGTGTTTTTCTCACTTTTACCCACCTTAGTTTATTTTTATTCTGTTTACCAGTTAGGTAGCCCTCCCGGAAACATTGATACTGGAGGAACTTGGGGTTCTTACTTTGGTTTGTTGTTTTTAGGAAGCGTATTTGTTGCCATAGGCTTATTTGCCAGTGCCATCACCAACAATCAAATCATATCTTTTTTAATAGCAGTGTTTTTATGTTTCTTTTGCTATGCAGGTTTCGATGCTATTAGTGCTTTGGAGCTTTTTGGTTCTATTGATGCATTTATTATCAAATTGGGAATTAACGAACATTACCGTTCAATGAGTAGAGGAGTAATTGATTCCAGGGATGTAATTTATTTTTTAAGTGTTATCTTTTTGTTTTTATTATTAACGAAAACCGTATTGGCAAGCAGAAAATGGTAAAAAATAACGCAAATAGAAATAAAGATTTATCTTCGTTAGCAATAGGGATTTTGGTGATTGTCTTAATCAACTTTTCAGCATCATTGCTTTTTGAACGTTTCGACCTTACCTCAGAAAAGAGATATTCGCTTTCTAATGCTTCTAAAGAATTAGTAAAAAACTTAGATGATATTGTTTATGTAAAAGTTTACTTAGAAGGAGATTTTCCTGCTGCGTACAAAAAATTACGTGACGAAACGCGTGAGATGTTGGATGAATTCAGAGCATATTCTAACGATAATTTAGATTATGAATTTATCAATCCTGCCGAAAGTGGTGACGAAAAAATTACCAAGGAAATTTATCAGCAGCTTTTTAAGCAAGGCTTACAACCTACAGATTTAAATGAAAAAACTACCGATGGTTTTTCTAATAAACTGATTTGGCCGGGAGCTATCTTTTTTTATAAAGGAAAAGAAATTCCTGTGCAGTTGCTAAAAAGTAAATTAGGCAGCAATCCGGTTAACATGATAAACAGCTCTATTGAAGGGTTGGAGTATGAAATTGCCAATGCTATTTATAACCTTACCACGGAATTAAAACCAAAAATTGCTTTTATTGACGGACATGGAGAGTTGAATAAATATGAAGTAGCTTCTTTATCTACTTCATTGGCAGAGTTTTATAGCATAGATAGAATTAAGTTAAACGGAGAGCTATACAGCCTTACCGAAAGAACCATGAAAGATTCTACTCAGGAATTTGTTGTTCACCCAAAGTATGACGCTATTATTATTGCCAAACCAACACAAAAATTCTCTGAAAAAGATAAATTTATTATTGACCAATACATTATGTATGGCGGAAAAGTAGTTTGGATGATAGATCCTGTATTTGCTAGCATGGACAGTCTTAGAACTTCGGATGTTACCATGGCTATACCTCAAGATTTAAATTTAGACGACCAATTATTTACCTATGGAGTTAGGGTAAATGCTAACCTTATTCAGGATTTACAATCGGCACCCATACCAATTGTAACAGGTATGGTGGGAAATCAACCCAAAACAGAGCTATATCCTTGGTATTTTTTCCCGTTATTAACTCCTGCAAACAGTCATCCGATAGTAAATAACCTTAATGCTGTTAAGGGAGAGTTTACCAGTACCATTGATACGATTAACAAAGCAGGAATTACTAAAATTGGACTTTTAAAGTCATCTCAGTATACCAAAATATCTAGTGCTCCAACAAGAGTAAGTTTATCGTTTTTAAGGTTTGAACCCGATCAAAATCAATTTAATAAAGGACATCAAGTTGCAGCAGCATTGCTTGAAGGTAGTTTTGAATCGGTATTTAAAAATAGAGTGCCGCCACAAATTTTAGAAGCCAATGAAATTGCTTTTAGAGAAAAAAGTAAATCCAACAAAATGGTAGTTATTGCCGATGGAGATATTGCTAAAAATGCGGTAAATCCAAGAACAAATGAATACATGGCTTTAGGATTAGATAGATATACTAAACAACAATACGGTAATGCAGATTTTATGCTTAATGTAATGAATTATATGTGTAATGATAACGGGTTGATGAGTGTAAGAACGAAGAAATTTAAAATAAGACTTTTAGACCATACTGTTATTAAAGATGAAAAAGTTATATGGCAAATTTTTAATACCGTTTTACCTGTAGGAATAATGTTGCTGTTTGGTATTGCACACTTCTTTTATAGAAAGAGAAAATATACCAAATAAAAATTACTAGATATGAAAAATAACAACAAAATAATTATTCTTGTTTTATTACTTGCTATAGCTGTAGCTGCTTACTTGTATTTTAATCAGGGGAATACAACTTATAATGTTGAAGGAGCGAAATTAGATTTTGCTGTTGAAGATACTAGTTCTATTACTAAAATTTTTATTGTAGATAACCAAGGAAAGCATGTTACCTTAGTGAAAGGAGAAAAATCGTGGATGGTAAATAATAAGTACGATGCCAGACCAGATAATATTAGGTTATTAATGAAGACGTTTAGCAGAATAGCTGTAAAAGCTCCGGTTCCTAAATCTGCTCAAGATAATATTATAAAGAGTATTGCCACAAAAGGTACTAAAGTAGAAATTTACCAAGGTGGAGGTCAACCATCTAAGGTTTATTATATGGGAAACTCTACTATGGATCAAACAGGAACGTATATGTTGTTGGAGACAGAGGACGTAAAATCTACTGTTCCTTTTATTATGCATATTCCGGGTTTTAGAGGGTTTTTATATTCTCGTTTTTTTACTGATAGCCAACAATGGAGAGATGCGGCTATTTTTAAATACCATCCTCAAGACATTCAAAAACTAGAAGTTACTTATTACGAAACACCAGAGCAATCTTTTACCATTATAAAAAAAGATACTTCGTTTATTATGATAGATAAAAATAATCAAGAAGTGAAAGCTCCTGCTAATAGAATTTTGGAATATTTAGAACGCTACGAAAAAATTTATTATGAAATGGTTGATACTGAATCGAAACCTGAATTAGTTGATTCTGTACTTAATTCTCAACCTTTTATAAGAATTGCAGTTACTGATGTTGATGGAGAAATTAATGAAGTAGTGGCCTACCACATGCCTAACTTTAGAGAAACACTAGACCCTGTTAGTGGAGAACCTTTTGAATTTGATGTAGATAGAATGTATGCCAACATTAATAAAGAATTGTTTGTTTACATTCAATTTGCTACTTTTGATGAAATTACTATTAAAAAAGATGACTTTTTAGTTAAAAATTAAACTTGTTTGTTTTTTTTATAAATTCATTATCAGCACCTCATGTCAACACCAATTTCGGTTGTGATTATTACCTACAATGAAGAAAGAAACATTGCTCGTTGCATCCAATCTGTGCTACCCATTGCTGATGAAATTATTGTAGTAGATTCTTTTTCTACCGACAATACCGAAAAGATTTGTTCGGAATATAAAGTAACGTTTATTCAACATCCTTTTGAAGGACATATTGAGCAAAAAAATTATGCTCTTGCTCAAGCCAACTTCAATTATGTACTTTCTTTGGATGCTGATGAAGCACTTTCTGAAAAGCTATTAGAAGAAGTGAAGCATATTAAAGCCAATTGCTCAAAAGATGCATACAGTTTTAATAGGTTAACCAATTTTTGTGGCAAATGGATAAAATATTGCGGTTGGTATCCCGATAAAAAAACACGCCTTTGGAATAAAAACAAAGGAAAATGGGGAGGTGTTAATCCGCATGATAAAGTAATAATGCAACCTCGAACAACTACGCAGCATATAAATGCAGATATTTTACATTATTCTTTTAATAGTATTGATGAGCATTTAAAACAAATAGCCTACTTTACAGACATCAGCTCAAAAGCAGCTTTTGAAAAAGGCATAAAAAGCAGTGATTTCAAAATAGTTTATAAAACGGTATTCAAGTTTTTTAGAGATTATATTCTAAAATTAGGAATATTAGATGGCAAGTACGGTTATATTATTTGTAAAAACTCTGCTTACGCTAAATATTTGAAATACAACAAACTTAAGCACTTACAACAAAGCAAAAAATAACTTGAATTCGCAACCGGAAAATATCTGTTTTTTTAATACTACTACTTTTTGGGGTGGAGGAGAAAAATGGCATTATGAAGCTGCTGTTATGGCAAGCGAACAAGGTATTCCAACATTTTTTGTGTCCTCGCCACACAGTGTGTTAAATGAAAAGTTAGCCTCAACAAAGGTAATGCAATTTCCTATTCGCAATAGCAAGTTGGGGTTTTTGTCGGTGGCTAAAGTAAAAAAGCTCACCCAATTTTTTAAGGATAATAAAATTACTACGGTAGTTTTTAATAGTCCTGTTGATTTAAAAACAGGTGGATTAGCGGCTTATATGGCTAAAGTACCAACAGTTGTTTATCGCAGAGGTATTGCTGTTGAGGTAAAAAAGAAAACCCTTACCACTTGGTTATTTAAAAAAGTAATTACGCATTTTATTTTTAATTCTGCTGCAACAAAAGCCTTAATGGTTAAAAATTTTGAGGACATTATCAATACCAAAAAGTCGGCAATAATTTATAATGCTATTGATTTTTCGGCTTTTACTACAACAGAAAAAACCAATTCCTCTCCGAAAATAATTATTGGAAATGCAGGTAGGTTAGTAACCCAAAAAGCACAACATTACTTGGTAGATATCGCTAGTATTTTAAAAGCTAAAAACTTGGATTTTGAAATTCATATTGCTGGAGACGGACCAAGGCATAATGAGTTAAAAGCGTTAATTGAAGCTAATCAGTTAGAAAACCAAGTAAAATTATTGGGTTTTGTAAAAGACATGAATGAATTTATGAATACGCTAGACATTTTTGTCTCTACAGCCAAGTGGGAAGGTTTTGGATTTGTACTTGCCGAAGCCATGGCACATCAATTACCCTGTATTGCGTTTGATATCAGCAGTAATCCGGAGCTTATTTATAACAACACTACCGGGTTTTTAGTGCCGGCTTTTGATGTGAAAGTTTTTGCTAGCCAAATAGAAAAGCTCATTAATGATAAAACCTTACGTCACGAAATGGGTGATAAAGCCTACCAATTTGCTATCAATAATTTTGATAAAACACTTCAGTTCAATACCTTTTTAGAGTTTGTGAAAGGGTGAGGTTGAGGTAAAATGGACTAACGGTTTCGTACGTGAAAAGTAGCGAATTTTATACGCTAACTGTTCAGTTTAGTAATGACCGTAGATTTATGAAAATCACTTTAGAATATGTACTTAAAATCGGTATTTTTTATAATAAATTGTCAGGCACAGATATTTTATATTTTTTTCATTACGTTCTCCGTTATTCTGTCACATTTACTAAAGCCAAATTCAAAAATATCTTTGGTGTTTGATAGATTATAAAGTATTTCTTTGAGCATATCTTTTGCTCGGTGTAATCTTATTTTTACGTTGGCAAGACTTATGTCTAAAGTGGATGCAATTTCTTTTAAACTCATTTCTTCCATTTCTTTCATTATATAAACTGTTCTATATTTTAATTCCAATTGGTCAATAGCATTTTCTAACAGTTGTTTTGCTTCTTTCTGTGTCATTTTTTCTTCTGGATTTAATTGTTTGTAGTCTGGGAACTCTAAAATAAAATTATTATCTGTACTTTGACGGTAACTATTTAAGTACAGTATCTTGCCTTTTTTTTTCAATTCCGCCAATGATTCATTAATGGCAATGCGGATTAACCAAGTTGAAAATTGGGATTGTAAATTGAATTGATGCAACTTGGTATATGCCTTAATATAGCTGTTCTGCATTACGTCTTCAATCTCGGTTTCGTTTTTTAGATAACCTCTAATGATACGATAGAGTTTTTGGTTGTTCCGCCTTACCAACATTTCGTACAACTCTTTTTCACCATCTAAAATACGCTGTATTACAGTTTCTTCTTTTATTTTATGATTATTGAAATCATTCATACTTATTGTTTCCATATTTAGTCTGTTTTTTCTTTTTAGATGCTGAAATTGAAAAAAAGATACAAAATTTTGTATCTTTTTTTGGATTGTGCTATCAAAAGGGAGTAACAAATTTATAAACAATTAAAATTATTAAGATTATGAACTCGAATGTACAATTAGTAAAAAACATCTTAAAATTCACATTTGGTTTAGTGCCAATAGTTGCAGGATTAGATAAATTCACAAACATTTTAACAGATTGGTCTCAATACCTTTCTGAAGGTTTTGCAGGAGTGCTTCCTTTTGAGCCAACTACATTTATGATGATAGTTGGTGTTATAGAAATTATTGCTGGGGGACTTGTTTTAACAAAAACAAAAATTGGTGCTTATGTGGTTTCTGCTTGGTTGGTAGCAATTGCTGTAACTTTAATTTTTAGTTGGTCTTATGTAGATGTTGCTGTAAGAGATTTGGTAATGGCAATAGCTGCTTTTTCTTTAGCAAAGTTATCTGAAGATAATTATAATAAAGTCAATAATTAATTATGGCGAAATTGAAAGGAAATACACTTTTGGTAAAAGAAAATTTAAACAATTCAAATCATCACGTAACGGCTAAAAATCCGTTGCGTGATGATGCTTTTGATATAGATGACAATTCAAAAATTAAGTTAATTGCGGATAAGTTTAAAGATATAGTTGAAATATTGGGTTTTGACCTTACTGATGATAGTATAAAAGACACTCCAAATCGAGTTGCAAAAATGTATGTTAACGAGATATTTAAGGGGTTAAATCCAACAAATAAACCTAAAATTACTTTATTTAAAAATGAATATGAGTATTACACTCCATTGGTAGAATTGAATATTCCATTTACGTCATTTTGTGAACATCATTTTGTTCCAATACAAGGTAAAGCCAATATTGTTTATATTCCAAAAGAGTATGTTATCGGATTATCAAAAATCCATAGACTTGTTAACTTTTATGCAAGAAGACCGCAAGTCCAAGAAAGATTGACAAAGCAAATAGCACAGGAATTGTCATTCACGCTCAAAACAAATGATGTTGGAGTTGCATTAAAAGCTACTCATAGTTGTATATCTTGTCGTGGTGTGGAAGATTTAGGGAGTTCAACGCTTACATCGACTTTTTTAGGTCAAATAAAAAATGATAATAATTTGGTGTCAGTTCTGCTTGGTTCAAATTGATACTAACTTAATATATGATTTAATCATATATGCACTAAATATAGGAAGTCATGTACGATAAAGCTCAAAAAAGGGTCATACTTATTTTTTTATATTAAAATATTTCACCAAGTGTCAAAAAACTCATCTTTAACCTTTTGTGGTAACATTTTTTAGCTTCCCACCACATTTTTAAATCATATTAAGTCAAATAGGTAAGTACTTTTTCAATTTTTAGGAAACATTTTTCTCATTTTTCGTTTCCAATGTTAAAAATGTTTCTAATTTTGTCCACATTATGAGTAAAACAGAAAAACATATTGAACTATTGGTTAATTGTGCCCATCTTTTTATGAAGTATGGCATTAAAAGTTTAACCATGAACGACATTGCCACTCATTTAGGAATTTCTAAAAAAACACTTTACCTGTATGTAACAGATAAAAAAGATTTGGTAAATCAAACTGTGCAAATACAAATAGATAATGAAGAATGTATTTTAGAAGAAACCATTAGTCATGAAGGAAATGCTATTGATGAGTTACTTAGAATTAACCAAAAAGTAAGTGAAAAGCTACATAACATACAACCAGGAGTAATGTACGATTTGCAAAAATTTTATCCTGAAGCTTGGAAAATATTTCAAAATCATAAATGCAATTATATTCCAACTATAGTAGAGGCAAATATTGAAAAAGGGGTAAAAGAGGGATTATATAGAGAAAATGCAAACCCTAAAATTATTTCTAAATTTTATATTACCATGGTAGATAAAATGTTTGATGTTGAACTTTTTCCTCCCATGGATTTTAATTACAAAGCTTTGCATTTAGAAATGGCTCGTTACCACATTAGAGGTATTGCCAGTAAAAAAGGAATAGAATATTTAAAAGAAAAATTAGCACAAACCAATCAAGAATTTTAAAATTTATGAATCACTATAAAATAAGTTTAACTGTTGTGTTGTTGGGAATGTTGTTTTCCTCAACTGCTCAAGAATCAAAAAGTTTTTCTTTAAAAGAAGCTCAAGATTATGCTATTGCAAATAACTACCAAAACCAAAATGCCATAAAAGACATTGAAATTGCTAAAAAGAAAGTTTGGGAAACTACTGCAATAGGATTACCACAGATAAATGCCGAAGGACAAATCCAACGTTTTATTGATATTCCTACACAAGTAGCTCCAGCAAATGCTTTTAACCCAATGGCTCCGGAAGGTGAATTAGCTACTTTTCAGTTTGGATTAAATTACAATAACTCTGTTGGTATTTCTGCATCTCAATTAATTTTTGATGGCTCTTATATTGTTGGTTTACAAGCTGCTAAAACCTATAAAGAGTTGTCTATTAATAGTCAGGTAAAAACTGAAATAGAATTAAGAGATGCTGTTGCTCAAGCATATTACACGGTTTTAGCTACTCAAAAAAATGTGTTGGTGTTATCTCAATCCTTAGAAACGTCTGAAAAAATGTTGGGGGAAACCAAAGCAATGTACAAAGAAGGGTTGACAGAGGAACAAAATGTAGATCAATTAGAATTGAATGTAAATGCTTTGAAAACCTCTTTGGGAATTGCTGAGGGACAGAGAGATTTTGCTATAAAACTACTTAACCTTCAGTTAGGCTTAGATATTAATACGCAATTGGTGTTAACTGATGAGTTTGATAATATGATTGCTGTTAATCAAAATAGTACTTTGGACAAAGAATTTAAAATTGAAAATCATATTGATTATGAACTAATAGTTACCAATATGAAGCTTTCACAATTGAATTTAAGAAAAGAAAAATATGCTTTTTTGCCAACAGTATCCGCATTTTTTAGTCACCAACAACAAAATTTTGGTAATGAATTAGATGTTTTTAGTAGCGATGCCAGATGGTTTCCGGCAACTATTGTTGGGGTAAATTTAAAGCTGCCTATTTTAACCAGTGGAGCAAGATTATCTAAGGTTTCTCAAGCAAAAATTGAGTTGGAAAAAATGGAAAATTCTGCCAAAGAAATAGAGCAAAACTTAAAATATCAATCTGAATTAGCAGCATCTAATTTTGACACAGCTAAAGAAACTTTTGATAATCAGAAAGATAATCTGGCGTTAGCTCAAAAAATTTATGATAAAACAGTAAAAAAGTATGAAGCAGGAATTGCATCTAGTTTGGAATTAACTCAAGCTCAAAATCAAATGCTTAGTGCAGAGGGAAATTATGTAAAGGCAGTGTTAGATTTGCTCAACGCTCGTTCTGCTTTAGAAAAATCTTATGGTCAAAAATAAAATCAATTAAACCTAACATATCAATCAATAAAATATTTATAAAATGAAAAAAATATTAATCATCATTAGCGTTGCAGCAACTTTAATTTCCTGTGGAGGAAAAGAAAAAACTGTTGACGAAATTGTTGCAGGAAAAAACCTTGAAGAAATAAACGCTAAGAAAAATGAGTTGACAGCTAAGCAAAATGCCATCTTAGATGAGATAGAAAAATTAGATATAGCGATTGCTAATTTAGATTCTTCTTTATCAATTCCGGTAATCACTACCATTGAAGCTACTACTACTAGTTTTAAGCATTATGTTCAAATTCAAGGAAACGTACAAACTAAAGAAAACATTATTATTTACCCTGAATATGCAGGTGTTTTAACTAAAGTATTGGTAAAAGAGGGTCAGTTTGTAACCAAAGGTGAAGTATTGGCTAAAATAGATGATGGTGGGTTAAATCAACAATTATCGCAAATGGAAACGCAGTTAGCTTTAGCAAAAACGACTTTTGAGCGTCAGGAAAGGTTATGGAAAGATAAAATCGGTTCAGAAATTCAGTTTTTACAGGCTAAAGCTAATTATGAGGCACAGCAAAAAGCAGTAAATCAAATGAAAGAACAGTTAGCTAAAACTACTATTACAGCACCTTTTAGCGGTGTTATTGATGATGTAATGTCGGAACAAGGTCAGGTAGTCTCTCCTGGAATGAATCAATTGTTTCGAATTATTAATCTGAAGGATATGTTTATTGAAGCAGAAATTCCTGAAAATTACATTACCAATATTAAAACAGGTTCTCAAGTAAATGTTTATTTCCCAGTGTTAAATGATACAGTTACATCTACTATCAGACAAGTAAGCAACTACATCAACCCGAATAACAGAACATTTAAAATAGAGATAGCAATAACCAATGAAAATAAAATGGTTAAACCTAATATGACAGCATTATTAAGCATTAACAATTATATAAACGATAGTGCATTGGTATTACCTCAGGCTATTATTTCTGAAAATGCTGAAGGTGAAAAATATGTTTATGTAGTGAAGAAAGGAAAGAAAAATAGAAATTACGCTGAAAAGAGACTGATTAAAATAGGAAAAATACAAAATGGTGTTGCCGAAATTATTGGAGGAATTGCTAATGGAGATATTATTATTGATGAAGGAGCAAGAACTGTAAAGGAACAAGAACAGGTCTTAATTAAAAAGATGTAATCAGACAATTACCAACTTCATTAAAAAATAACCTAAAACGGTAAAAGAAAAATGGCTAAAAATAAAAAACTAAAAGAATTTAAAATATCATCTTGGGCAATAGACAATAAGATGACTATTTATCTCATGATATTCTTAATATTAATTACAGGGATATCTGCTTATTACTCGATGCCTCGAGAAAGCTTTCCGGAAGTGAAAGAAACTAAAATCTATATTAGTTCAGTTTTTCCAGGAAATACCTCTGAGGATATGGAAAAACTAATTACTGATCCTCTTGAAGAGGAGCTGCAGAACTTGAGTGGGATTACAAAAATTACTTCAACTTCTCAAGAAGATTATTCTATTATTATTGTTGAGTTTGAAGAGAGTTTTAACATTCCTGAAGCGAAATCTAAAGTTAAAGATAAGGTTGATTTAAAAAAGGCAGGAGCGGATTGGCCAACTTTTAATGGAGCTAAAGTCGAACCCAATGTGTTTGATTTAAATATTGCTGAAGAGTTTGCTATTATCAACGTTAATATTTCAGGAGATTATCCGGTTCAAAAACTGAAGGAATATGCTGAATATTTAGAGAAGAAAATAGAGTTATTACCTGAAATTAAACAAGTAGATATTCGTGGAGCTCAAGAAAAAGAAATTGAAGTAGCTGTTGATGTATATAAAATGACGGCTTCAAAAGTGAGCTTTGATGATGTTATCAATACCATTGCAGGAGGAAATACTACCGTTTCTGCGGGTAACTTGGTAATGAATGAGCAAAGAAGAACCATTAGAGTTATTGGGGAAATTGAAGATGCTGCAGAGTTAGGCAACTTTGTTGTTAAAAACGAAAACGGACCAATTTATCTTAGGGATGTTGCTTCTATTGCTTTTCAGGAAAAAGAAAAAACTACTTATGCGAGAGAGTTTTCCAAACCTGTCGTAATGCTTGATGTTAAAAAGCTTTCAGGAAAAAATATGGTAGAAGCTGTTGAGAAAATTAAAGTGATACTTGAAGAAGCTAAAAGTGATTATTTACCTAAAGATTTAAGCGTTACTACTTCAAATGATCAATCTACAAAGACTATTAACCAAGTTGATGAGTTGGTAAACAACATTATTTTTGGTATTCTGTTGGTGGTTGGGGTGTTAATGTTCTTTTTAGGGTTTAGAAATGCATTGTTTGTTGGTTTTGCCATTCCTATGTCTATGTTTTTATCGTTTACCTTACTTAATATGATAGGCTATACCATGAACACCATGGTGCTTTTTGCTTTGGTTATGGGATTGGGAATGTTGGTTGATAATGGAATTGTGGTAGTAGAAAATGTGTTGCGTTTAATGCAAAAAGAAAACATGAGCAGAATAGCTGCCGCCAAACAAGGTATTGGTGAAATTGCTACACCTATTATCATATCAACATTAACTTCAGTAGCAGCCTTTGTTCCACTTGGTTTTTGGCCGGGAATTATGGGTAATTTCATGAAAATATTCCCTATAACCCTTTCTGTAGTGTTAGGCTCTTCATTATTTGTTGCCATTTTTATCAACTCTATGCTTACAGCAGATTTTATGAAAACTGAAGAAAAAGCTATGAGTAAAAAGTTCTTAATTAAATTAAGTGTTATTTTATTCTTTTTTGGTGTACTTAGCTTAATTATTGGCGGAGGGTTTAGAGGTATGGGAACCTTATTGGTTTTTGCTTCTATTATGCTTTGGATTTATAAATATTTGTTAGTAAAGGCTACAGATTATTTTCAGGAAACTATTTTGGTTGTTCTTGAAGCTAGATACCAGAAATTTTTATCTTTTGCATTGAGCGGTAAAAAGCCTTATCTATTTCTGTTTGGAACATTTGGATTGTTAATTCTTTCATTCATTGTATTTGCTATTGCACAACCAAAAGTGGAGTTTTTCCCTGATAATGAACCTAACCAAGTGTTTGTTTATTTAGAATATCCCGAAGGAACAGCCATTGAAAAAACCAATAAACTAACTAAAGAAATTGAAGCTAAAGTTTTTAAAGTAGTAGATAATTATAAAGATGAAACAGGCTACAACTATATGGTAGAATCTGCTGTTTCTCAGGTGGGCGAAGGTGCCGGAAATCCTGAAACTGATGGAGGTTCTAATGCAGAAATGCCTCATAAAGGGAAAGTAACGGTTTCACTTAGAGAATCTAAACTCAGAAGAGGTAAAAATAGTAAAGACTTTATGGAAGAAGTGAGGGAAGCTGTTGGTACTTATCCGGGAGTAAATATTTCTGTAGAAAAAGAAGCTGCAGGCCCCCCTGCCGGGTATCCTATAAATATTGAAATTAGAGGGAAAGACTATAATGATCTTATTCTTACAGCTAAAAACCTTAGAGAAGCTATTAATAAATTAAATATTCCGGGTATTGAAGGGTTAAAAATTGATGTAAACAAAAGTAAACCCGTAACAGAAATAACTGTTGATAGAAAAAAAGCAGGAGAGTTAGGTGTTTCTGTCGGACAAGTAGGTAGTCAGTTACGTAGATCGCTTTATGGTGAAAAAGCAAGTGTTTATAAAACGGGTGGCGAAGAATATGATGTTGCTGTTAGGTTTGATGAAGTATACAAGCACAATACAAATGCATTGTATAACCAAAGAATTGTATTTAGAGACCCATCTAATGGGCAGATAAAAGACATTCCAGTTTCTACTTTAATTACAACTAATAATACCTCCTCTTACACTGCTATTAAGCATAGAGATTTAAATCGAGTGGTTACTTTGTATTCCTCTGTTAAAACAGGATATAATGCTACGGAAATTGTTCAAACCATTAAAACTAGGTTATCTAATTTCAAAACACCTAAAAATACTACTATTGATTTTACTGGACAAATGGAAGAACAAGAAAAAAATATGGCATTCTTAACAACGGCTTTGTTTTCAGGATTGGGATTAATTATCTTTTTGTTGGTATTACAGTTTAATTCATTTTCAAAACCATTAATTGTTTTAATGACCATCTTTTTGAGTTTTATTGGAGTACTTTTTGGCTTGGTTATTTTTAACATGACTTTTGTAATTATGATGACTATGGTAGGAATTATTTCTCTTGCCGGAATTGTGGTGAACAACGGAGTGGTGCTGCTCGATTATACCGAGCTTCTGGTAGATAGGAAGAAAAAAGAACTGGGATTAGTAAAAAAAGATAAATTGGCCTTGCCTGAATTGTTTAATGTTATTGTAGAAGGCGGAACAGCTCGTTTACGTCCGGTATTGCTAACAGCTATTACCACTGTTTTTGGATTAATTCCGTTGGCAATAGGGTTAAATATAGATTTTTTCTCTTTGATAACGGAGTTTGATGCTAAAATTTATATTGGTGGAGATAATGTAATTTTCTGGGGACCATTAGCTTGGACTGTTATTTTTGGGTTAACCTTTGCCACTTTTTTAACGTTAGTTATTGTTCCTGTAACCTATTTTATTGTAGAGAAGTTTAAAATACGTGTTAGCAGGTGGAGGGCATAAAATAATTTTTTAACTAAAAATCAAAAAGTTATGAGTCAACAAAAAATAGTATCTAAGCAGCAAAAAGAGGAATTATTAAAAACCTTACAAACGCGTTTTGAAAAAAACTTAAATCGCCACAAAAATCTTGAATGGAAGAAAATACAAGAAAAGTTGGAAGCCAATCCTGAAAAATTGTGGTCGCTAAATAAAATGGAAGAAACAGAAGGAGAACCGGATGTAATTAAATATGATAAAACTACAGGCGAATATGTTTTTTATGATTGCTCCGCAGAAAGCCCCAAAGGTCGCAGGAGTGTTTGTTACGACCCGGAAGCATTAGTATCGAGAAAACAACATAAGCCTAAACATAGTGCTATTGGTATGGCTGTGGAAATGGGTATTGAATTATTAACTGAAGAGCAATATCATGAGTTGCAACAATTAGGAAAATTCGATACAAAAACATCTAGCTGGATAGCAACACCTGTAGATGTTAGAGTACTCGGAGGAGCCATTTTTGGCGATTGGCGTTACGGAAAAACCTTCATTTATCACAACGGAGCAGAATCTTATTATGGAGCAAGAGGGTTTCGTGCTTGCCTAAAGGTATAGTTTTTAGCTTGTTAATTAAGACGAATTAGTTTAGTATTAACCTTAAAATAAATAGAGATGAAAAATAAAATCATGTTTGTAATCTGTCTGTTATTTGGACTAATGTTCATTAATGCAGGACTTAATAAATTTTTTAATTATATGCCAGTACCTGAAGACATGCCGGAATCTATGATGAAAGTTTTTGAAGCTTTTATGACAATTGGTTGGCTGATGCCACTTGTTGCTGTTGCGGAAATAGTTGGGGGCTTATTTTTTGCTATTCCTCGGTTTAGAGCATTAGGAGCTATCGTTATTTTTCCGATAATGGTAGGCATAATACTGACACACATTTATCAAGCACCTTCAGGATTACCAATGGTGTTGGTATTATTAGCAATAAATCTTTGGGTTATTTTTGAGAATAGAGATAAATATCTTGCTTTAATCAAGAAATAAGAGCTTTACGATTTTTGTTTTATAAAACCATAAACTATGGATAGGTATAAAGAAACTTTTGAAACGTGGAACAAAATAGCTTCAATATACCAAGATAAGTTTATGAATATGGACTTATATAATGAAACATATGATGTTATTTGTAATGCGATTACCCAACCCAAAGCAAAAATTTTAGAAATAGGTTGTGGCCCGGGTAATATCATTAACTACCTCTTATCAAAAAGACCAGATTTTGAAATTTTAGGAACAGATATAGCCCCTAATATGATAGAACTTGCAAAAAAGAACAACCCTAAAGCAAGTTTTGCCATTATGGATTGCAGGCAGATTGATCAGCTAAAAACAACATATAATGGAATAATTGGTGGTTTTTGTTTGCCTTATTTATCAGATTTAGATATTGTTAAGCTAGTTGCTGATTGTTCTAATTTATTAAGTGAAAACGGTTTGATCTATTTAAGTTTTGTTGAAGGAGATCCAAAAAAATCAGATTATCAAGTTAACAATAATGGTGATAGAGTATATTTTTATTTCTATCAACTAGATACTATAAAAAAGCTACTTACAGATAATAATTTTGTAGCAATAAAAGTATTTTATGTAGAATATAAAAAATCAGAAACGGGAAAAGACATCCATACCATACTGATAGCAAAAAAAGCGTCTACAAACTAAATTAGAGTTTAATAAAAGGAAGTATATGGGACTTTTATACCCATTTGTTTAACTAACTAACAAGCACCTTATTGTATTTATTTTTATATTCTACAGGGCTTAATCCGGTTATTTTTTTAAAGGTAGTTCTAAAAGCTTTGGTATCTAAATAACCAACATCAAACATGATTTCATTAACGGTTTTAACACCCAATTCCAATTGTTTTTTAGCAGCTTCAACTCTTGTTCGTTGGATGTATTCCAATATGGTGTTGGCAGTTGCTTTTTTAAACCTACGCTCAAAGGTTCTTCTTCCTATTCCTAATAAATTACATAAATCATCAACGATAATTTTATTCATGTAATTTTTTTCAATAAATGTTTGAGCTGTTTCTACATCGGCATCAGCATGGTTTTTTTGAGCTTTAAAAATAATAAATGGCGATTGAGAAGTTCTTCCTGCATCTATTTGAAATATTTTAGAACAATAAATAGCAGTTTCTCTATCTACTATTTTCTCTATTATATAAAGAATTAAATTTGCTGAAGAAAAAGCCCCTCCTCCTGTATAAATACCATCTTCATCTGTCATTATTTTATCTGAAAGTAAATTTACTTTTGGAAAAAGTTGTTTAAAAGGTTCGCTGGCACGCCAATGGGTTACACAATCTTTGCCGTTTAGCAATCCGGTACTAGCCAATAAAAAAGCACCTAAACATAAACTTACTATTTGAGCCCCTGCTTGGTGTTGTGCATTTACCCAAGGATAAAACTCATGGTTTAATTGTAACGCTTCAGCAATATTATTCTGAATGGGAGGAATTATAACAATATCAGTAGTTTTTATTTCACGCAATAGTTTGTCTGCTTTTATAGCGTACTGACCATTATTAACGTGCATTTCAGGGATAACACCCACTATCTCAATATTAAATATAGGAGACTTCCCTTGTGTTTTTAAAAACTCATTGGTTTCCAATAATCCTTGCCTAGCATTTTCTAGTCCGGCAAGATTTACATAATGTGGTAATAATACAGAAACATGTTTCATATCAGCAAAAATAAAAAAAAGATTTGTCGCAAACTACCTTTTCATTGTCCTATTTACACCTCTTATTTATAAAAAAAAGCCTTTACATTTGTAGTGTTAATATTAATTTAGTCACCTTCTAACTCATTTATATTATGAAAGCTACAGACAAAACCACCATAAAAATAGAAACTTTGGTTAAAGCCCCTATAGAAAAAGTTTGGAGATGCTGGACTGATCCAAATCATATTACTCAATGGAATAATGCATTGGATGATTGGCAAACACCTTTTGCTGAAAATGATTTACGTGTGGGAGGAAAATTATTATTTCGTATGGAAGCGAAAGATAAAAGTGCAGGGTTTGATTTTGAAGGAACGTATGATGAGGTTATTGAAAATCAAAAGATAGTTTATACCATTGCTGACGGCAGAAAAGTAAGTGTTACGTTTACTGAAAAGGATAATGAAATAATGGTAACGGAAACTTTTGAAGCAGAAAATATTAATCCGATTGAAATGCAGCGAGACGGTTGGCAAGCTATTTTAAATAATTTTAAAAAACATGTTGAAAATACAGCATCAGCTATGAGTAGCTTACATTTTGAAATTACCATTAATGCTCCCGTTGAAAAAGTATATCAACTCATGATAAGCAAACCAACGTATGAGGAATGGACAAAAGAATTTAACCCTACATCTCGCTTTGAAGGTTCTTGGGAAAAGGGTTCAAAAATTCTTTTTGTAGGATCAGATGAAAAAGGAAATGTTGGAGGTATGGTAAGTAAAATTAAAGAAAATATCCCTAACAAATTTATTTCTATAGAGCATTTAGGCTTACTTCATGGCGATAAAGAAATAACAAGTGGACCGGAAATAGAAGGTTGGGCAGGAGCATTAGAAAATTACACTTTTACAAGTGAAAACGGAAAAACAATACTTGCTGTTGATACAGATAGCAATGAAGAATACAAGGCTTATTTTGAAGAAACATGGCCCAAAGCATTAAATAAACTTAAATCAATTTGTGAACAATAAAAACTAAACATTATGGCAACAGTAAACGCATACTTAAACTTTCCGGGAAATACGGAAGTAGCTTTTAATTTTTATAAAACCGTTTTTGGTGGTGAGTTTGACGGAAAAATACACCGTTTTAGTGATATTCCACCATCTGATGATATGCCCCCTATACCCGAAGCGGATAAAAATTTAGTAATGCATGTTTGTCTTCCGATTCTTGGTGGTTCAATGCTTATGGGAAGCGATGCTCCTGAATCTATGGGTTTCAACGTAAAATTTGGTAATAATGTATACATTAACTTACAACCTGATACCAGAGAAGAAACCAAGCGTTTGTTTAGAGCACTTTCTGAAGGAGGAGTTGTTGAACAAGAGTTAATGGACATGTTTTGGGGTTCTTATTATGGAAGTTGTAAAGATAAATTTGGGGTGCAATGGATGTTTAATTGCGATGAAAAAGTATAAGCTAGTAAGAGAAAAGTGATTTTGAATATAGAAATATTTAAAACAAATATTCAGCAACACAAAGATGCTGAACGTATAGCTCAGAAAATACAATCATTTTTTCCTGATGCAACAATTTCTTTTGATTTAGAAGATTGTGATCGTATTTTAAGGGTAATGACTCCAAATAATGATCTTAATAAAGTTCCTGAATTGATTAAACAAAACGGGTTTGAATGTGAAGTATTGTTATAAATGGTTCAGTCGTTATTAGATTTAATAATACATTGATTAGAATAATTAAATCAAATGGGAGCAGCAAAAGTAACATTAAGAATTTGTAAAAAAGGGCATCAATACTATAAGAGCAGTGATTGTCCAACTTGCCCAACTTGTGAGAAAGAGAAAAAACCATCTGAAGGCTTTCTCTCACTACTTGCTTCTCCCGCAAGAAACGCATTGTTGAATTGTCTTGAAATAGACACATTAGAAAAATTGGCTACTTATACAGAGAAAGAAATACTAAAGCTTCATGGAATGGGGAAAGCCAGTATGCCTATATTAAGAAAGGTACTGGAAGAAAAAGGACTGACATTTAAAAAAGAATGAAGAAAAATAACAAGTCGCTAAGAAAAGTTAAAGTAAGTAGTTTAAAAAAATATTATTTTTATCTTCTCAAAAATTTTTATGAATAGTTGGAAATTATTTAAAGAAGCCCTTTTGGGTAAGGAGCAAGACTTTACCAAAATTAATATTAAAACCGGTATTTTTCTTTTATCGGTTCCTATGATTTTGGAAATGGTTATGGAATCTCTTTTTGCTGTGGTAGATATATTTTTTGTCGGCAAATTAGGAGATAATGCGGTGGCTACAGTAGGCTTAACAGAAGCAGTAATTATTATTGTTTATTCTGTTGGTGTAGGCATTAGCATGGCTGCAACAGCAATGGTAGCAAGAAGGTTTGGTGAAAAAAACTTTAAGGCTGCAGGTAGTGCTGCTTTTCAATTATTGATATTTGGAGGTGGTATTTCTATCATAATTGCTGTGTTGGGCTTTCTGTTTGCCGAAAATATTTTGCAATTAATGGGAGCCAGTGACGAAGTAATTGCTATCGGGGTTCCCTATACACGGATTATTTTTGCAGGGAACTTAGCTATTATGCTGTTGTTTTTGATTAACGGAGCTTTTCGTGGTGCAGGACAAGCACATTTGGCAATGCGAACATTATGGATATCTAACGGCATTAATATTTTTCTTGATCCATTACTTATTTTTGGTATAGGTAGTTTTGAAGGCTTTGGATTGGAAGGAGCTGCATGGGCAACCACTACAGGAAGAAGTATAGGAGTAATTTATCAACTATATCATTTATTAAATGGAAAACATCGCTTAGTTATTCTTAAAGAAAATATTAAACTCAAGTGGAAGACAATGAGGCGTATCATAGAAATTTCTATGGGTGGAATGGGGCAATTTCTTATTGATTCAGTTGCGTGGATTGTATTAACGCGAATTATTGCAGAATTTGGAAGTGCTTCTGTTGCCGGGTTTACCATTGCATTCAGAATTTTGGTTTTTAGCTTAATGCCTGCTTGGGGGTTATCAGCTGCAGCTTCTACATTAGTTGGTCAAAATTTAGGAGCTAAAAAAGTAAAACGGGCGGTTGTTTCAGTTTGGCTAACTGCACGGTATAACGTAATGTTTCTTTCGGTCATTACCATCATTTATTTGTTTTTTGGTAATGTGCTGGCAAGTTGGTTTACACTTAGCGAAGACGTAAGCACTATTGCGGGTACAGGCTTAAGAGTTATTGCTTTAGGGTATGTGTTTTTTGCGGTGGGAATGGTAATGATTCAAGCATTTAATGGAGCAGGAGACACTAAAACCCCTATGTATATTAATATTGGGGTATTTTTATTACTTGAAATTCCAATGGCGTACATCTTAGCTATTCCCATGCAAATGGAAGTTTTAGGTGTTTTTATTACCATTGCGTTTTGTCATTCATTCCACGCACTTATTGCTATTTGGTTTTTCCGCAAAGGAAAATGGAAAAAAATTGAAGTGTAATTCTCAGAGATAAATTTATTCTTATTGAATATCAATTGTTTAAACAATTGATATTAAAATTTATTACCTAAAATTTAAATACATAAGAAATTTATGTATTTTTGTCCTATGTATTCAAAAGAAATAATAAAAGGCACATTAAAACCCATTATCCTTAAATTGTTAGAACAAGAAGGAAGAATGTATGGGTACGAAATTACCAGTAAGGTAAAAGTATTAACGCAAGGTAAAATTCAAATTACTGAAGGAGCTTTATATCCGCTGCTACATAAATTAGAAGCAGAAGGAATAGTAATTACCGAACAGGAGAATATTGGTAAAAGAATAAGAAAATACTATTTACTAACTCCCGAAGGTAAAAATTTAGCAACCGCAGCAATTGATGAGTTTTTAGATTTTATGATTACCATTAAATCTATTTTAGACCCAACAGCTAATATTAGTTATGGCAACGCTAAGTGAACAACAAATAGACAAAATTTTTGATTTGATTGTAGATAATGGTGTAAGCTATGAATCACTTCAAGTTGATTTGTTAGATCATGTATGTTGCATGGTAGAACAAAAAATGGATGAAGGTAAATCTTTTGGTGATTCATTAAAACTAGCCTTGCAAGAATTTGGGTATAAACACTTTTCAGAAATACAAGAAGCAACTATCTATTTATTAACCTTAAAACAAAGAAAAATGAAAAAAACAACAGGAATTATCGGAATCATTTCATCACTTTTAGTTATTGGTGGTGTATTTTTAAAAATTAATCACATGCCTGGAGCAGGAATAGCATTGGTGATTGGCTTAGTGCTAATAGGCATAATAGTTTTTCCCTTAATGGCTACATTAGATATTAATAATGCTAGTGGAAAAATGAAAAAGTTAACTGCCTCAATAGGTTATTTTGCAGCAATTTTATTAAGTATAGCCACACTTTTTAAAATTATGCATTGGCCGGGAGCCACAATTACATATTATTCAGGACTTTCTTTATTGGTATTTGTTTTCATCCCTTTATTTACCATTAAGAACTACAAAACAGCCGAGAATAAAATAATGGCAATAGCCAAATCAACACTTATTTTAGCAGGGGTAGTTATTTTTTGGGGATTAATGCCTACAGGCGATGTTTCTCATCTTGAGAAAACACATAAATCTTACCATCAACATGTAAGTAAATAACTTAAAATTTTTCATGGTTTTATTTTGAGAAACGAACTGTTTTATACGGTTCGTTTTTTATTTATATACAATAACTTGGCATATACATTTTAGTTAATTTTGTGCATGTATTTTTTTACAATATAATGCAAAAATTAACTCAACATATAATGTTTACGCTACTCATAACAGTTTATTGTTTTTCGGTTAGTTGGTATGGACAAGGTGCGAGTTACGAAAAAATAAGCTATGAAATTACGGACGCTAATAAATCAGATTTAAATGTTGCTCATTTTAAAGTTGATCTTTATACTAGTCCTGCTTCTCAGAATTCCACTATAAACTTAAGCTCTTTAGCGTCTTTTTATAAAGAAGTCTTTTTGGAAGATGAATTTGCTGAGCTAACTAATAATCAAATTCAGAATGATAAGTATTATAGTTATCTTAGGTTTTCTTATTCTTTTGTTACACTATTTAGTGTAGCCGACATCATCTTTCCTTTTCATTGTTTCTGGTAAATATCCATTTTTTTGTCGCAATGCAGCTAATTTAATTTCAGCATATTGATATTTTTTTCAATGTGCAATTATTCAATATTTAAATTTAAAAAAATGGATTTAGGAGTCGCTTTAGTAGGAGCTTTAGTTATTGTTGCCTGCTTATTGCCTTTTATTATAATGTATAAAACAAAAAAATACAAAGAAGAACAATTATTAGAAGAATTAAAAAATACAGCTAGTGAAAAAGGATTTTTGCTGACCAACTACGAAGTCAGCGGAGATTTAGCTATAGGAATAGATGAAACTAGTAATGTTTTTTGTTTTTGTAAAAATGTTAGAGATAATAAGTCGCAAGAATTTATTCGTTTAAATGAGGTAAAAAAATGTAGTTTAATCAACCTCAAAAATTCAACCGGTAGTCAGTCTGTTATTGACAAACTAGCCTTGTCTTTTGAATTTAAAAATAAAACCAACCCAAGTATTTCTGTTGTGTTTTACGATTCAGAACAACAATTACAGTTGAGTAAAGAGTTGCAATTAATTGAAAAATGGTATAGTATCACTAATCAAAAAATTAAAGTGTAATTAGCTTAGTTTTTTTATTTTAAGAGGGAAAACAATTTTGTTTTCCCTTTTTTTATTTTTGCCTGTAACTTTTAGAGATGCTCGAGCGTCCTACTCAAAAATAACAAAACTTTGCTTTGACAATAAGCCAATTTAATAAGTGTGTTGATGATTATTCTGATAATCTTTATCGCTTTGTGTTGAAAAACATTAAGGATGAGGAAAAGGCGAAAGATATTATTCAAGATACCTTTGAAAAATTTTGGCATAAAAAAGATACTGTTCAGCCGGGGAAAGAAAAATCATATCTATTTACTATTGCCTACCATGCTTTTATAGATCAGACCAGAAGAGACAAAAAAATGGGCAGTTTTAAGGAAGTTAAAGAAGAAGATTTTTTTGAAAATTCTCATTACAGCGATTTGCAAGAAGTATTACACCAAGCTATTAATCAGCTTCCGGAAGACCAAAAAGCAGTGATTATGCTTAGAGATTACGAAGGTTATGCATATGATGAAATTGCTGAAATTACAGGTTTATCAGAATCGCAGGTTAAAGTTTACATTTTTAGAGGAAGAAAGTTTTTACAACAATATTTAGGAAGTATAGAACAAGTTTTATGAGGAACATAAACAGACATAATTACGAAGCCTTTTTGCTCGATTATTTAGAGCAGAACTTATCGCCAAACATGGTAGCTGAGCTAATGGTGTTTTTGGAGCAACATCCCGATTTAAAGCAAGAGTTGGATGAACTACAAGCTTTTGAAGTACTTGAACCTAATTCCGTTCTATTTGATGATAAAGCAACGCTAAAAAAAGAGGCCTTAGATAATTTAATGATTGCCGAAATAGAAGGAATAAACACTTCTCAGGAATCGAAAACATTAAAATATATCTTAAAAGCAGATAAAACTGCAAAAAAGGATTTTAAGCTTTTTCAGCAAACGAAATTAAAATCTAAAAAAGTCATTTTTAAAGACAAAGAAGCTTTGAAAAAAGAAGCGGCTATTATTCCACTAAGATGGTTTAAAAATGCTGCTGCTGCAGTTATTATTATGACTATTTTAATTCAAGGAATAGATGATGGATCAACTGTAGATAATCAATTTCAAATGGCAACTTTTAACCCCGTACCTATTTCTAAAAATCTGTTTACAACGAAAGAAATAACTAATGACATTGACAAAACAGCTACAAATGCTCATTCTAAAAAACAAAGAAAATCTGTAATTAACTCCAACAAAACACACTTAGTTGCTGTTGAGTTAGAAAAGACTGAATTATTAACAAAAAATAATATTGCGGAAAGAGACAGTGTTGTTATTTTTCCTACAATATCCCGTAAGGAAGAAAAAATGTTGGTAAATAACACTAATGAAAAAGAACCTGTTTTAACCGTTGGCAGATTTTTGAAAAAAGAAGCCACTAAAAAAATTCTTCAGGAAGAGCCAACTGACACTAAGCAACCATTAGAAATAGTTGTTGCTGATTTAGCGGCAAAAGTTGCCGGTAAAAAAGGCGATATAAAAAAGAATAAAAATAATGATGGAGAGATTAAGGAATATGCCTTGAACATAGGTAAATTCTCTATTTCAAGAAAAGTTAAAAATTAATTTTTCTAAGCTGTAACAAATAGAGTGACTTAAGCGTCACACTTTCAAAACCAATTAATTTTTTGAGATAGCTATCAAAAAAACAATATCAAACAAAACAAGTTAAAAAAATAAACAGATGAACAAAAGAATTTTAATAATAGTGCTTAGTATTTTTTTCGTAACAACGGTCTTTGCACAAACAACAGAAAGAACGGTAGAAAGTTTTGATAAGATAAATATCTCATCTGCTTTAAAAGTAGTATTAATTCAAGCAGAAACAGAGAAAGTTGAAATCATTGGTGTTCCTGAACAATATTTGGAAAATCTTATCACAGAAATTAAAAATGGTACTTTAAACATATATGTAAAAGCCAAGGTTAAAGGAGCAAGCGATATGCAAGTGAATGTTCATTATACTACTATAACCGATATTGAAGTTAGTGGTGCTGCTACCGTTGAATCTAAAAATACCATCAACAGTGAAACCCTTACCATTAACTCTAGTGGAGCAACAGAGTTAGATTTTTCTATTCAAGCTCAACATGTAAACTTAACTACATCCGGAGCAAGCTCTGTAGAATTAAAAGGCGTTACAAAAAGCTTTACTATATCTCTTTCTGGAGCTGCTGAGTTAAAGGCACAAGGCTTTGAAGCTAAAAAAGTGAAATTATCTACTTCAGGAGCTGCTGATGTAAAAGTGTTTGCTGTTCAGGAAATTTCGGGAGTACTTTCGGGAGTTTCAGAAGTGAAAATTTATGGGAATCCTCCAATAAATAACCTGCAAAAATCTGGATTAGCAGATATAAAAAATGGAGACAATGTTTCTATAACGCTTCCAAATGATACCTTAAGTAAAACAAACACCAAAAGCAAAAACGACACCACCAGAATTAAATGGGGCGGCACAATGGTTTTAATCATTGATGATTCGGTTTCTATTAACAAACCTGTAAAAAAAAGACGAAATCATTGGGCTGGAATAGATTTGGGAATAAATGGTTTTGTAAATACCAATAATAGCTTAAACCTAAATAATCCTGCCGGATTAGATACGAGCAATCCATCAAAAGTTACTCAATTTATGGAGTTAGATTATGCTAAATCATGGACAGTAAGCATTAACTTTTATGAGCAGTTTATAAAACTTTATCAGCATCATGTAGGTTTAGTTACAGGATTAGGAATAGAGTATAATAATTACGAGCTCAAACACAATGTTCAGTTAATTTCTAAAGGAGGAAGTTTTGTACATGACAATGTTACTCCGTACAATGAAAATTACACTTGGGGAGTAATTGATACCAGTATTAATTATTCTAAGAACAGGTTTAAAACCTTTTATATTAATGCTCCTTTGTTGTTAGAAATAAATACGGGACAACACAAAAACAAATCCTTTCATTTTGCAGCTGGAGCCATTGTGGGATATAAATTTACCACTAAAATGAAGTATAAATATAAAGAGGACGGAGATACTCAAAAATATAAAGATAATCAGGATTTTAACACTAATCCTTTTAGAGTGAGTTTAACAGCAAGAGTTGGATATGGAAGATTGAACCTATTTGCAACGTATGGATTAACTCCATTATTTGAAAAAAACAGAGGCCCAGAACTGCACGCCTTCAGTATTGGTATGACTTTGTTAGGGTTTTAATTTGAATAATAAAAACAAACAAAAATAATTTTTATAAATATTTTGAATATTTAAACAAATATGCGTTACTTTGCCGTCCTTAAAAATTAAAGCCAAAAGAAATGTCTAGAGTTTGTCAAATAACAGGAAAAAGCGTGATTACAGGTAATAATGTTTCTCACTCTAAAAGAAGAACTAAAAGAAAATTTTTACCGAATTTATTCGTTAAGAAATTTTATTTAGAAGAAGAAGATTTGTGGATATCTTTAAAAGTATCTGCTGCAGGTCTAAGAACAATTGATAAAATTGGTATTAGAGCAGCTCTTATAAAAGCACAACAAAAAGGAATTATTTAATTTTATAAAAAAATCCTTTATTGATATTAAAAACGTTGTTACTTTAGTAGCAACGTTTTTTTTTGCTAAAATTTAGGCTCAATTGTTGAATATTTTTATATTCCATTTAATTAGACTATTAACTATGAAAATACTTCCTTTTCTCTTTATTCTGATTTCGTTCAATGTGCTTGTTGCTCAAGAAATTCTTACTAACATTGATTTGCCAAAACAGCAAGAAGAGCAATATGCTTATGATGAAGATTTGCTTCCGGCTGAATTTTTTGCTAAAAACAGACAAGCACTTAGAAAGCAAATGCCTAATAATTCTGTTGCTATATTTTTTGCCAATCCGGTAAGAAACCGTGCTAATGATGTAGATTTTGAATACCATCAAGACCCTAATTTTTATTATTTAACAGGACTAAGAGAACCTCATGCGGTGCTCATTATATTTAAAGAAGAACAAACTTTTGGTAATGGAGTAACTACCGATGAAATAATTTTTCTGCAAAAAAGAGATATGAAAAATGAAGTATGGAATGGTAAAAGATTAGGTATAAAAGGGGCTACCGAATTTTTAAAAATAAGAACTGCTTATGAAGGGGCAGATTTTTCAGATTTTGAAACCGAATTTGAAACATTTGAACACATTTTAGCCTTTCCTTTACCACAAGATGTAAGAAATACTAAGGAAACGGATGATTTAGCTTCTCTCATTCAACAATTTGAAATGAAAACTAAAACAGCGAGTGACAAAATTGATAACATGAAGCTAGTTACCATAATGGCTTCGTTAAGACAAATAAAATCGGAAGAAGAAATTGCTTTATTGCGTAAAGCCATTGATATTACTTGCGATGCACAAATTGAACTGATGAAAAACTTAAAGCCAGGCATGAAAGAATATGAATCGGAAGCCATCATTGAATATTTTTTTAAGAAAAACGGAGCCGAACATCCTGGATTTCCATCCATTTTAGGAAGTGGCGAAAACTCTTGTGTGTTGCATTATACTACCAACCGAAAAATGTTAGGAGAAAACGATTTATTGGTAAGCGATGTTGGTGCTGAATACAGAGGCTACACGGCAGATGTTACCCGAACTATTCCTGCCAAGGGAAAGTTTTCTGAAGAACAAAAAATTATTTACAATACTGTTTTAGCAGCTCAAGAAGCAGCCATAAAAGCCTGTGTAAAAAGCAATAAATTTTGGGATCCACACAATATTGCTACGGAAATAATTGCAACCAAATTGGTTGAACTAGGTATTATTGAAAAAAAATACCAAGTAAGAAAATACTTTATGCACGGTACTTCACATTATTTAGGGTTAGATGTACATGATGCTGGTTTGTACGGACCACTTACGCCCGGAAATGTGATTACTGTTGAACCTGGAATTTATATTCCTGAAGGTTCGGATTGCGACCCAAAATGGTGGAACATTGGTGTTAGAATTGAAGATGATATTTTGATTACCGATGGTGAACCGGAAAATCTTTCTGCAAAAGCTCCTCGAAAAATTGAAGAAATTGAAGCGTTAATGCAACAAAAAAGTACGCTTGAATAATCCCTATTTTTCATGCCGACTTGTGCAATAATCTGTAATTTTGTCCCAAAATAATTTCCCAAAAAATTGTCTGTAGTTAGCGATATAAAACACCCTATAAAACACGAACTCGATGAGTTTGAACCAAGGTTTAGGACGTTTATGAAAAGTCGTGTTTCATTGTTGGATAGGATAATGAACTACATTATAAAAAGAAAAGGCAAGCAAATGCGTCCGATGTTTGTTTTTCTTTCTGCAAAAGCATTTGGCGAAACAACAGAATCTACCTACAGAGCAGCTTCTATGATAGAGTTATTGCATACAGCAACTTTAGTTCATGATGATGTGGTGGATGATGCCGACAAAAGAAGAGGTTTTTTCTCCATCAACGCTCTTTGGAAAAATAAAATAGCTGTTTTGGTGGGCGATTATTTGCTTTCTAAAGGGTTGTTGTTAGCAGTAGAGTATGATGAGTTTGAATTGTTGCGTATCATGTCAAATTCTGTAAAAGAGATGAGTGAAGGCGAATTGCTGCAAATAGAAAAGGCCCGAAAGCTAGACATTACCGAAGAGGTGTATTACGACATTATCCGACAAAAAACAGCTACACTTATAGCTTCTTGTTGTGCTTCTGGAGCTAATTCTGTTGGTGCCGATAAAGCAACCATTGAAAAAATGCGTTTGTTTGGCGAATATACCGGTATTGCTTTTCAGATTAAAGATGATTTGTTTGATTATGGTGGAAGTTCTGAGGAAATTGGCAAACCAACGGGAATAGACATCAAAGAAAAGAAAATGACACTTCCGCTTATTTATACCTTGGGAGTGGCTTCAGAAAAAGATAAAAAGTTTATTATTTCTACGGTTAAACATAATAATGAAAACAGAAAAAAAGTAAAAGAAGTAATTGATTTGGTAATACAGTATGGTGGAATAACCTACACTCAAAAAGCCATGCACAATTATAAAAATAAAGCTTTAACCATTTTAAATGAGTTGGAACAAAACGAGGCAGTGGATGGGTTAAGAAAATTAGTTACTTACGTTACTGAGCGTAATAAATGACGCAATTTTTCGGCATGTTTTCTTGCTGAATTTTCCAAGCCGCTTTTTGATTCTCCGGGAACATGAACCTCTCCAAAAGAGATTACTTCAGCAAAATAATCCATTTTACAATAGTCAGCCAATCCTTGAAATGGGAAAAATATTTTTTCTAGTGTTTCAGCGGGATAAATGTCTTCATTACTACCAATGGTACAAGATACTACTATTTTTTTTCCTTCTAATTGGTAATTTCCTTTACCAAAAGCAAAACCATAGGTAAATACTTCATCTATCCATAACTTGAGAATAGGCGGAACGCTATACCAATATAAGGGGTATTGAAAAACGATGGTATCCGCTTCTACCAGTTTTTTTTGCTCTTCAGCTACATTGATGTTGTAGTTGGGATAAAGAGCTGTTAAATCTCGTATTTCGAGCTTATTTTCAGTAGCCAATTCTTCCGCAATCAGCTTATTTCTAATGGACTTTTGTAAGTGCGGATGTGCTAGTATGAGTAGGGTTTTTGTCATGTTTTTTATGTTGGAACACGGATTTTGCCGATGTTCGTTCTTATGTTCTCGCAAAGACTCAGAGATGCAAAGTTATTAATTTCTAATTAACCACAGAAACTTGGAGTTCGTAGGGGTTTATTTGTTTGAATAAATATTTTATAGTTACTTTTGGTTTGCTAATCTGTTTATTATGAAAAAAATTACCAATTTATTATTGTTTTTGTTATGTGCCAATGTTGTTGTTGGGCAGTTTGGACCACAAAACGATGTGTCAAGAAATACATCGGATGTTAGGGATGTTAAAGCATTTGATTTGGATGGTGATGGAGATATAGACATACTTTCAGCATCCCGAAATGATGGGAAAATAGCTTGGTATGAAAATTTGGGAGGAGGATCTTTTAGCAACCAACAAATTATTACAATAAATACATCTTTTACAAGATCTGTCTATGCTGCAGATTTGGATGGGGACGGAGATTTAGATGTGCTTTCCGCTTCTTCTGGTGATAACAAAATAGCTTGGTATAAAAACCTTGGAGGGGGTGTTTTTTCTTCTCAACAAATAATTTCTGTTAATGCAAATGTAGCAGTTTCAGTTTATGCTTCCGACTTAGACGGTGATGGAGATGTAGATGTACTATCAGCTTCGCAGGGTGATAACAAAATAACTTGGTATGAAAATCTTGGAGGTGGATCTTTTGGAATTCAACATACGATAACCACGAATGCTAATGGTGCTATATCAGTTTTCACTGCTGATCTTGATAATGATGGTGATGAAGATGTACTGTCTGCTTCAGCGATTGGCGATAACATTGCTTGGTATGAAAACCTGGGAGGTGGTAGTTTTGGAATTCAACAAATAATAAGCAATAACACTAACGGTGCAAGCTCCGTTTTTGCTTCAGATTTAGACGGTGATGGAGATTTTGATGTACTTTCTTCTTCATCTGATAACAATACAAGTGATCATAAAATAGCTTGGTATGAAAATTTTGGGGGTGGAGTATTTGGACCCCAACAGATTATCAATAGCGGGACATCAGTTTCAGGAGCATCATCGGTTTATGCTACTGACATAAATGGAGATGGAAAAATAGATGTCCTCTCTGCTTCCAAAAATGTTGACAAAATAGCTTGGTACGAAAATTTGGGAGGAGGAGCTTTTGGGGTAGAGCAAATTATTTCATCCAATGCGATTGATGCCAATTCTGTAGTTTGTGCAGACATAGATAATGACGGAAAAACTGATGTAATATCTGGTTCTAGTGGTGACAATAAAGTAGCTTGGTATAAAAATTTGGGAGGAGGATCTTTTGGAATGGAACAAATTATTACCAATCAGGTTGGCAATGGTGCCAGAAGTGTTCATTCAGCTGATATTAATAATGACGGTTATAATGATATTTTATCGGCATCTTCAGTTGATGGGAAAATAGCTTGGTTTAAAAATTTAGGGAACAATTCTTTTGATACTGCACGCGTTATCACTACGGATGTTGGGGTACTCTCTATTTACGCTATTGATTTAGATGGTGATGGGGACATCGATGTTCTTTCTGCTTCATACTTATTTCCTAATAGTAAGATTTCTTGGCATGAAAATTTAGGTAGTGGTATTTTTGGTCCTCAACAAATAATTTCGACTACTCAAGATAAGCCAATTGATGTATATGCTTCAGATTTAGACAATGACGGAGATTTTGATGTATTGTCAGCTTCTATGAATGATAATAAAATATCTTGGTATGAAAATTTGGGTGGAGGAAACTTTAGTATAGAGAACATTGTTACAACCATTGCTAATGGAGCGCAGGATGTACATACTTCCGATTTAGATGGTGATGGGGATATGGATATTCTTTCAGCTTCTAGTGTTTTTACGAACCCTCCAACAGATGAAAGAATTGCTTGGTATGAAAACTTAGGTAATGGCGTATTTGGCCCTCAACAACTTATTTCTACAAGTATACAGTGGGGGTATACAGTTCAATCTGCTGATTTGGATAATGATGGAGATCAAGATATTTTATCAACTTCATATTTAGATGATAAAATTTCATGGTATGAAAACTTAGGCAATGGTGTCTTTGGTTCAGGTCAAATTCTTACAACTAATCTTGATGGTCCTGAGAGCATTTATCCTGTAGATATAGATAATGACGGTGATATAGATATTCTTGCATCATCAAATAAAAATCCTGGTGAAATGATATGGATAGAAAATTTAGGTGGTGGGAACTTTAATATAGGATCCATAATTGAACCATTTTCCCGGATATCAAGGGATATTTATGCTACAGATCTTGATAATGATGGTGATCTTGAAGTAATATCTGCTTATCAAAGTGAAGATAAAGTTGTTTGGTATGAAAATTATTTTGGTGGATTTAACCAAATAAAAGGAAAAATATTTCATGATGTTAATCAAAACGGCATTAATGACAGTAGTGAGTTAGGGCTTTCCTTAACTCAAGTTAGTTTACAACCAAATGGGATTGTAAGTTATACCAATAGTGGAGATTATATTTTTACAGTTGACTCAGGAACATATAATGTTCAATATTCTTTAGATACTTTATGGAAATTGACTACTGATTCTACAAGCTATTCTGTCACTTTAAATTCAGGAAGCCCAGTTATCGACAGCTTGGACTTTGGCCTCTACCCAGATACATTTATTACTGCAATTAATCCCATTTTAACTGGAGGTTTTCCTAGGTGTAATAGTATTATCAATTATTGGGTTAATATTAGAAATAAAGGGACAACTTTACCTTCGGGTACTATTATGTTAGAATTAGATAGTTCGATTACATTTGTTATATCCGACATTGCTCCTGACTCTATAACTAGTCAAAATATTTATTGGCATTTTGATAGTTTGTTTTATTATTCAGAAAAGACGATTCAATTACAAGTTCAAATGCCTAATTTTCAAAGTGCTGGAAATAGTTTGTTTAACTATTTAGTGATAAATGAGATTGATTCCTTAGGAAACACAATCTACAGTTCATCCGATACTCTCGAGCAAACATTAGTTTGTGCTTACGATCCTAATGATAAGACTGTAAATCCTAAAGGATTAGGGTCAAATGGTTATGTTTTAAATGATTCTGAACTAGAATACCTTATTCGTTTTCAAAATACTGGAAATGATACAGCCATCACAATAATGATTAGAGATCAATTAGATGAAAAATTAGATTGGAATTCTTTACAACCTATTGCTAGTAGTCATGTTATGCAAGTATGGATAGAACAAGATGGAGAAGCTGTATTTAAATTCGAAAACATTATGCTTCCAGATAGTAATGTGAATGAAATGGCTAGTCATGGGTTTGTTAAATTTAAAATTAACATGAAACCTAATCTTTTACCTGAAAACATTATTCACAATACAAGCCATATTTATTTTGATTTTAATCCAGCAGTTATAACCAATACAGTTTTAAATACTATTTATGATTGTAATAAAGCTCCAATAAAATTACTTACTTCAACTACTTGCAAGGGAGAACAAATAAAAGCCTACTCTCCTGAAGGAGGTTTTAATAATTATACATGGGAAATTGATACTTTTTATACTTCTACAACTATAACTGACACATTAATATGGGTGTCAGATACAGTAGGAACTTTCAATTTAAAAATGACCATAAGTAATGAATTATGCTCGAAAGACACTACAGTTAGTATAACCGTTTCCCCTGCCATTCCTCTAATAAATAATAACACTATTATTTGCCAAGGAGACAGTTTATTAATCTATGGGAATTATCAAAATATAGCAGGTACATATTATGATACTTTACAAGCTGTTATAGGATGTGATAGTGTTATATCAACCACATTAACAGTAAATTCTTCTTATTTATTTACTCAGAATCAATCTATCTGCCAAGGAGATAGTGTGTTGATTTATGGTAATTATCAAAGTATAGCAGGAACTTATTACGATAGTTTGCAAACCATCAATGGTTGTGATAGTGTGTTGTCAACTACATTAACAATAGACTCTTCTTATTTGTTTAATCAAAACCAATCAATTTGCCAAGGAGATAGTATTCTCATTTATGGTAATTATGAAAATACAGCAGGAATTTATTATGATAGTTTGCAAACCATCAATGGTTGTGATAGTATGTTATCTATAACTCTTTCTGTAAACCCAGTTTATTTATCAAATACTTACGATACGATATGTCAAGGAGATAGTATTTTTCTATATGGACAATACCAAAATGTAGCAGGAACTTATTACGATAGCTTACAAACCATCAATGGTTGTGATAGTGTATTGTCAACTACATTAACAATAGACTCTTCTTATTTGTTTAATCAAAACCAATCAATTTGCCAAGGAGATAGTATGTTGATTTATGGTAACTATCAAAGTGTAGCAGGAACTTATTATGATAGTTTACAGACGATTAATGGTTGTGATAGTGTACTGTCTATAACTCTTTCTGTAAACCCAGTTTATTTATCAAATACTAACGATACCATTTGCCAAGGCGATAGTGTTCTTATTTATGGCAATTATGAAAATACAGCAGGAGTTTACTACGATACGTTACAGACTATTTTTGGTTGTGATAGTGTTCTTGCTACAACATTATCTTTAAATGCTAACTTTAATATAAGTCAAAATCAATCTGTCTGCCAAGGAGATAGTGTGTTGATTTATGGTAATTATCAAAGTGTAGCGGGAACATATTATGATAGCCTACAAACAATTAACGGCTGCGATAGTGTCTTATTAACAACATTAACAGTAAATCCACTACCAAACGTTACACTGAGCAATTTTAACCCCGACACAATATGTAGTAACAGTAACGCGGTTACGTTACCAAATGGTTCACCATCAGGTGGAGTATATTCAGGTACTGGAGTTAGTGGTGGTACTTTTGATCCAAACACAGCAGGAATTGGAACTCACAGTGTATTTTACACTTATACAGATATCAATTCTTGTATCAATAGCGATTCTACTTTTATTACAGTAGAGCAATGTGTTGGTATGGATGATTTAGCAAATGACTTAGGCATCTTAATCTATCCCAACCCCAATACAGGTTTGTTTACTATTGAAAAATCTAGTGAGCTAGATAAAGAAGTCAACATAAGTTTATTGGATGCTTCCTCAAGAGTTGTTATTGATAAGGTAATCCCTAAAGGACAACAAAAAATAGAAATGGACATTACAAACTACAGCAAAGGAGTTTATTATTTACAAATGACTATTGGGGATAAGGTGTATGTAAAACAGATTTTGAAGAATTAATTGTTTTTTTATGTTAAAAGGATTAAATATATTATTTTTCTCCCTACTTATTGTTAATAATATTGGGTATAGTCAAAACTATGAATGGGCTACTTCAATTGGAGGTAGCGGGGATGATTTTGGTCACGCCATAACACAGGATTTGAATGGTAATATTTATGTGACGGGAGCATTTGAAGGGACTGTAGATTTTAATCCAGGAGCTGGAGTATTTAATCTTACGTCAAATGGAGGAAAAGATATTTATATACAAAAATTAGATTCAAATGGTAATTTTATATGGGCTGTTTCGATGGGAGACGCTGGTTCGGGTCTTGAAATGGGCAGGTCTATTATAACAGATTCTCAAGGTAATGTTTATACAACTGGATACTTTCAAGGAATTGTTGATTTTGATCCAGATACAGGAGTGAGTATTTTAGGAGCAAGTAATAGGGGACTTTTTGTTCAAAAACTAGATTCAAATGGTAATTTTATATGGGCAAATAGAGCATATTCTAACGGATATATTTTAGCAGAATCTATTTGTATAGATAATGCGGGGAATTTATATGTAACAGGTGCTTTTAGAGGAACTGCGCATTTTAGATTTGGAGCAAGTATTAGTCTTAATTCTTATTCAAGTTTTTCTGTGCTCACGGATAGTTTTATATTGAAATTTGATTCTAATGGAAATAGGTTATGGGTAAAAAACATGGGTGCTTCACAAAGTACAATTATGCCAACATCTATAACAACAGATTCATCTACAAATATGTATATAGTTGGCTGGTATAGAGGTATTATTGATTTTGACCCCGGAATTGGAGTTAGTAATATGAATGGTATTGGAAATAGTGCAGCTTTTATTGCAAAATATGATTCTAGTAGTAATTATATTTGGTCTCATACGTTTGATGGATATGGTAATACTAGACCTAGAGATATATGTGTAGATAATCAAAATAACATTGTAGTAACAGGTGAATTTGAAGGAACTGTAGATTTCAACCCTGATACTTTAGTTAATAATTTAACAGCTACTTCCTATCTTTATGATATTTATGTGCAAAAATTAGATTTTTCGGGTAATTTTATTTGGGCAAAGTCTATGGGAGGGAATATGAATGATGTGGGGAATTCTATAACTACTGATAAATTTGATAATGTATATATTGTTGGCGTTTTTGCTGGTTCAAATGCAGATTTTGATCCAGGCTTAGGAATTGATTATAGAACTTCAAAAGGAGATTATGATATATTTCTTCAAAAATTAAGTAGTACAGGTAATTATTTATGGACAGTAGATATAGGTAATAGTGCTCAAGATTATTGTCAATCTGTTGTTATGAGTAAAAATAGTAATACCTTGTTTGCGGCTGGAAGATTTTCTAGTACAGTGGATTTTGATCCTGGTTCAGGTATTGCAAATTTAATTTCAAATGGAGGACAAAATGATCAGTTTGTTTTAAAATTAAGTCAAGATTCTTGTTCTAATTTTTTATTAGCTATTGATAGTCTTAGTAATATTTCATGTATAGATTCAGGATATGTTTTTGTAAGTGCTAATGGTGGGGAAGGCTCATATACATATTCATGGAATACTTCACCCATAGTGAATGATTCTTCAATAGCAGTTGATAGGCCAGGAATTTACTCTTGTACCTATACTGATGCCAATGGTTGTATAGAGATATCTTCGGTAAAGGTAAATATGAATTATCTTAATGAATCACAAAACATTATAATTTGCCAAGGAGATAGTATCTTTCTTGAGGGGAAATATCAAAAGGTTACTGGAATATACAAAGATACTTTAACAACTTCGCTTTTATGTGATAGTATAATTACGACTAACTTAACAGTTAATAATTCATTTTCAAACATATATATTACTCAATGTGATTCTTTTAATTCTCCTATGGGGAATACTTACTATAATTCTGGTGTTTATTATGATACATTACCAGGTCCATTTGGATGTGATAGCATAATCAAAATAAATTTAAACATCAAAGGATATACTTCATCAGTAATACTAAATGAAATTGCTTGTGACAGTTTTGTTTCATATTCTGGGAATTACACATGGTATAATACTGGAACTTATTTTGACACAACAGCAAGTAGTACAGGTTGTGATATTTATATGACAGTGAACTTAACAATAGATAATTTCATGTTTAATAACTCTCCTATTAATATCTGCCAAGGAGATAGTATGTTGATTTATGGTGACTATCAAAGTGTAGCGGGAACTTATTATGACAGTTTACAAACCATTAATGGTTGCGATAGTATATTATCAACTACACTAACCGTCAATCCTTTACCAAATGTTACTATAACAAGTTTTAACCCCGATACCATATGTAGTAATGGTAGTGCTGTTGCTCTGCCAAACGGTTCACCTTCAGGAGGTGTATATTCAGGCACAGGAGTTAGCGGTGGTACTTTTGACCCAAACACAGCAGGGTCGGGAACTCATAATGTAATTTACACTTATACAGACACTAATTCATGTATCAACAGCGATTCTACTTTTATTATAGTAGAGCAATGTGTTGGTATGGATGATTTGGCAAAGGATTTAGGTATCTTAATTTATCCCAACCCTAACACAGGCTTATTTATTATTGAAAAACCTATGGAGTTAGATAAAGAAGTTAATATAAGTTTATTAGATGCAACTTTAAGAGTTATTATAAACAAGGTAATTCCTAAAGGACAACAAAAAATAGAAATGGATATTACTTCATACAGCAAAGGAATTTATTATTTACAACTAACTATTGGGGATAAGGTGTATGTAAAACAGATATTGAAGAATTAATTAATCATAGAGGCTCAGAGGACACGGAGGAAAAACTTTTAAATACTCCTAATATTTCTAAGTACTCTTAAGTACTCCTTTACTCTCTAATTCATTCACTCGCTTCTCCACCGCTTCATCTTTTTCCAAAGGTGGTGCATGATGCGGTTTTATTCGAGCATCAATAATTAATGGGCCTTCGCAGCCCCAATGTTTGTTGTTGATAAATTCGTTTACTCCGTAAATATCATCTGCCGGGTTGCTTCGGGTAAAAGTTACCCATAAAAAGTTGTTGAGGTTTGCTGCAACAAAATCAATATCATCTACCAACAAAATCAGCATAATGCCTTCGGTGTTCAATGTTTGAAGTTGGAAATTTAAGGTTTCAAGTTCTTTTTGAGCATTTTCATACGTTGTAAAAGTATCCCCGTTCATGGCAATTACTCCAGGCATTACTAATTTTCCATTATCAATTGGACAATTATCAATTAGTTTACGTTTTGCTTCACCAACGGCTGCCATTACTACTTTTGAGCCACTGTTAATAGCATTTCCACTGTAATCGAGGGTGTCTATAGTAGTATTGGTCTGAAAATGCAGATCTCTCTTCCAATCTACTCTTTCCAAAAAATGGGTGAAATAGTTCTCGATATCATTACACGATAACTCAGGATTATCATCTTTATTGGTAATGAATAAATATTTCGCCAACGAAAGTTGTCCGAAACCCAACATATGGTTGGCAATGGTCAGCAATTCCTGTGGTTGTTTTAGAGTGGTGTAAGGTGTATATCGTTCACTTCCTACAGCCAACAGTAAGGGATGGACTCCCGCTGCATCAACAGCATTTACTTCGTGTAAACCTGGAATTTCTTCAGGAATAGCACTTCCGCTTAGCTCATGAATTAGTGCTCCAAATTGCGAATCTTCTTGTGGTGGACGACCAACAACGGTAAAAGGCCAAACCGCATTTTTTTTATGATACACTTTATGGACTTTCATCACAGGAAAATCGTGGGTCAGACTGTAGTAGCCTAAATGGTCGCCAAAAGGTCCTTCGGGTTTAGTTTCGTTAGAGTAAATTTCTCCGGTAATTACAAAATCAGCATCCGTACTTAAACAATAACCTTCTTGGTAAGTGTACCTAAATCTTCTTCCTGACAAAGCACCGGCAAAGGTTAATTCAGATAAGCCTTCGGGTAAAGGCATTACTGCCGCTAAGGTATGGGCAGGATTTCCTCCAATAAAAATACTAACTTTTAATGGTTTACCTAATCGGTTGGCTTTTGCCTGATGCACTCCAATTCCTCTGTGAATTTGATAATGTAAACCTATTTCTTTATTCAGCTCATACTCATTACCATTCAATTGCACACGGTACATTCCTAAATTACTGTTCATTACTCCGGGCTTTTCAATGTCTTCAGAATAAACTTGCGGCAACGTAATAAAAGCACCTCCATCTTTTTTCCAACATTTAATCAAAGGCAATTTATCTATGGTGGTTTCTAAAAAATCATGGCTGCTTACTTTTTTGGGCAGTGAGTTTAATGCGAACCATCCTAATGATAAATGTTTAAATGGTGATTTTATGGCTTTTATGGGATTGTTTTTCAACTCGATAAGCTGCTGCACTTTATCAAATGTAGAACGGAAGATAAACTTGCTGCGTTCCATTGTTCCAAACAAGTTAGATACTGCCTGAAATTCACATTCTTTAATATTTTCAAACAAAATTGCCGGGCCGCCTTTTTCAAAAACACGCATATGGATGGCTGCCATTTCCAACTCACCATTTACTTCTTCCTTAATGCGGATTAAGTGTCCGTGCTGCTCTAAGTCATTTATTAAATCGGCTGTGCTTTTGTAAATCATAATTCCCCAAAATTAAGATTTAAGGGGATATGTTTGGTGGGAAATGCTATGAAAGAAATAGAAACTAAAAATACTCTTCTTTCAAAAAGTCTTCAAAAGGCGTTAGGTTGGCCATTGCTTGAAGTTGTAGATAAGTTTTATGAAAATCTTTTTCTGTTTGCTGCTTATTTAGTTCTTTAACCCTGTATCTGTCGTAATTTTTTAGGGCTAAATGCTGTTGTGGAGTTAACTCTTTATCGTTAAACTCCATTTCTTTTAAGTCGTTTATGCTAACAATGCCACTAAGTATATTTTTATCTTTTGATGGCTGGTTATTTTTTGAAAACATAAGCAGTTTTATGCAAAAATATTAAAATTAATTAAATGATATACTATCAGCATCTTGAATAGCTGGAAATTTTTCACGATAATGTTTCATCTCATCATAATTTAAAGTAATGGTTTCTATATTTTCTTGATGAGATTGAGTATTACTTAGTTTTTCTCCTTTTGGATGAATAATAGCCGAACCGCCTGAATAAGTAATGTTATTAGCATCTTCACCAATTCTGTTTACTCCAACAACATAACATTGATTTTCTATGGCACGAGCTTCTAATAATTTTTCCCAATGCGAAACTCTAGGTTCAGGCCAATTCGCAACATAAATTAAACAATCGAAAGCCGGCTCATTGGTTTTTTTATCGAAATGAATGTTTCTACTCCATGCAGGAAACCTCAAATCGTAGCAAATCATCAGACAAATTTTCCAACCTTTAAATTCAACTATTAACCTTGTTTTGCCAGGAGAAAAATAATTATTTTCTCCTGCCATTCGGAATAAATGGCGCTTGTCGTAATGCTCAATTTCTCCATTAGGGAAAACCCATAACAAACGGTTATAATAATTACCACTTTCTTGAATAATTAAGCTGCCTGTTAGTGCTATTTGGTGTTGTTTAGCTTGGTTTTGCATCCAACACACTGTTTCTTCATCCATGTTTTCCGCAAATTGCTCTGAATGCATGGTAAATCCAGTAGTAAACATTTCCGGAAGTACTACAACATCTGCTTGTTGCTTTTTAGCTTCGGCAATTTTTTCGGTAAACATGGTTAAATTTTTGGGTTTATCCTCCCAAAACAAAAGTGTTTGTATAATGCTTATATTGAGGTTGTTCATCTTTCTTCTACATAAAATAAATCGTCAAATGGCGAATTTATTGGTGCTCCCAAATTTACGGGTGTTGTCCAAGAGTTTGTTTTATCATCCCAAGAACTTTTAAACACATCGTACCCACCCATGCTTCCATGAGCTGTAGAACTAAAATATATTGTTCTGCCATCTTCACTTAAAAAGGGATAATCTTCATCTCCTGAAGTATTAATGGTTTCTCCAATATTTATAGGTGTTGTCCATGTGTTATTAGGTAATTTTTTCATTAAATAAATGTCTTTTCCGTTGTCTTTACTTTCTCCAAAACTTGCAAAATAAATTATGGTTTTGTTTTCATTAAGGTACATTGTAGGTTTAAATCCTTCTTTTTTATCAATATCCGAAAGCATGTCATCTGGAGCTAATAATAGTTTTGCGTTAGTTTTAACTGAGCCGTAAATGGTATGAAAATTATCCGTTTTTACACTTTTCTTTTCTAGTACCTCGACAGGTTTGGGGTTATTAACTATGTTTTTTCCAAACCTACTTAATACAATTTCATTATCAATATCTTTTTCTGATAATTCATTTTCTGTTGCTAAAGATTTATATTTTTCATAGGCAACAACGGCTCTTTCAAATCGGTAAGCTAGGTGGTTTGTTTTTCCAAGCATATAAAAAACATCGTAAGGAATTGCTTTGCTTGTTGCAGCAAGTTCTAAATAGTTTAAAATTTTCTCATACTCTTTTGAAATATAAAAAAGACTTTTTCCGTACATGTAAGCTTGCTTTTCTGATAAATCAATTAGTGGTGCAATTTTTTCAAAAGCTTGAGCAGCTTGTAAATATTGTTTATTGGTGTAAAACTGTTGAGCATCTTTTATCAGTTGTTTTTGTTCTGCTGAAAGCACTTTTATTTTATTGTCTGATTTATGTTGGGATTGCTTATTTTCCGGCAAATCAAAATCTTTTTTAGTGAGTTGATAAGTAGGTGCATTTTCTGCTTCTTCTTGAGTGAAAAAATTATCTACATTTAGTATTTCAAATCTACCTTCTTTTTTTAGACGGATATTTTGCCTCAATGGAAAAGACTCCTTTTGAAAAGGAATAGTTACAAAAGCAGTATGTTCTCTATAATCAAAGTTGGTAGTAATGTTAAATTCATATTTTACTCCTGGAATTAAAGCCATCAGGTAATTTCCGTTGTTACTATTGGTATTGTAAATTCCTGCTATTTCTTGATTATTGGTATTGTAAACGGTAATGGTCGCTTCAAAATCAGGAATAGAATCTTGTGTCATAAAATGACCTTTAATAATAGTAAGGGTTAAAGGGGGTTTGGGTATTTTTATTTTATATAACTCATAATTTTCAGTAACATTTCTTCTGTTGGATATAAAATAAGCTTCTTCGCCATTTTGATTAGGGACAAACATAAAATCATCGTAAGGAGAATTGATAGGGTAGCCCATATTAAAAGCTTTTCCCCAAGGCTCGGTAATTTCGTTTCGGGTAGATTTAAAAATATCTAAACCTCCCATAGTATTATGTCCTTCAGAAGCGAAATAAAGTGTTTTTCCATCAGGAGTTACATAAGCATAGCCTTCGTTATATGGGGTGTTAATATGTTCTCCTAAAGTTTTTGGGATGCTCCATTTATCTCCACCAATTAAAAAGTTTACAAATAAGTCTTTGCCATTACTTTCTGTTAAGCCATAACTTGTTTGTATCATTTCATTTTGAATAGTTTTAAACATCCAAAGTTGTTCTTTCTTTTTTTCGTCAATAGGTGAAATGAAAAAAGCTGTTTTTTCCAGTAAATTGTCTTTATTAATTTCTTCTGGAAAAACTTTATTTAATTTGGAAATGTTGGCAGTTGTTTTGGAAATGATTTCCATATCATATTGCTCTTGTACTATAATTTTCCCATTATTACAAAACTCCAACAACCTATCTATATTAAGTGTTTGGAGTTCTTTTGGAGTAGCTTTTTCTTTAAATTTTTTAAAGGCAATTTCCGCTCTGGCAAAATCTGCCCAAGAATGATAAATTACCCCTAAATAATGATGAACATCATAAGGAATATTATTACCATTTAATGCTCGCTGAAGAAATGGAAGTGCTTTAAGCCTATTATGCTCTAAATGAAAAGTACTAACGCCCATTTTATAATTGATTAAAGCATCATTTAAATCATAAGCCAATAATTCACGATAAAGTTGTTCGGCTGTTTTGTAATCTTTCTTTTGGAACGCTTTTTCAGCTAATTCGGGTTTTTTATTTTCTAACTCAACTTGTTTTTTAAGTGCTTCATCAATATTTTCAAATTGAAGTTCTTTAATTTCTCTCCTATCTGATTCTTTGGTATCAAAAACTGCTGACTCATAAAGTTCTATACGTTCTTTTTTATCAAGATTTTCATCATAAACAGTAAGTAAAAATAGAGTGGGTTCTTTTTCTTCTACTATCCAAGTATTTAAACTATGTTTTATAGGTTCTTCATCTATTTCTAGGGTAATTTTTTGTCTGGAAACATCATCTACTATGTTGGTGCTGGCGTAGGCAGGAATTTCAACTATTTTTTTTATTGGAGCATAACCATAAGAATTAATTACAAATTCGTACTTCACATTTGGGATAAGAATAACCAAATAATTTCCAGTTTTAGGATTGGTTTTATAAACACCAACTAATTCATCCGTAGAGATATTATAAACAGAAATTTCTGCTTTTCTCATATGAGGATAACCTTTTATTTCAAAGTTTCCTTTAATAATTGTTGACGAAATACCACTTTGATTGGTACGAGCTTTATACATGGCAAAAGATCTATCATTAGCATCTCGGTTAGAGATAAAATAATAAATTTGCTGATTGTTTTTAGTGGTATCCGTTGGGGCAGTAGCACTGATATTAGTTGTTACTCCAAGGTAAAGAGTAATGAATAAACTTATTTTAAAAATTAATTGCATTTCCGAATTTTAGAACTCGAAAGGTAATAATAATTAGATAGTTATAAAAAACTTACGTTTAAGAGTTTTAAACAATTTTGTTCATTATTTCAGCAGCTTTTTCAAGGGTAGTTTCATTTTTGGCAAAACAAAACCGTAAGATTTTTTCATCTACATGTTGGTTATAAAAAACAGAAATAGGAATTGCTGATAATTTATATTCTATAGTAAGTCTTACGACAAAATCGGTATCCTTTTCATCAGAAATATTTTTATAGCTCAATAACTGAAAATAAGTCCCTTTTGAAGGTATAATTTCAAATTTAGAATTTTGTATTACAGAAGTAAAAAAGTCTCTTTTTTGTTGATAAAAAGCACTTAAGGATAAGTAATTACTTTCATTTTTGAGGTATTCTGCTAAGGCATACTGTGCAGGAGTATTTACCGAAAAAACAACATATTGATGTACTTTTCTAAATTCACTCATTAATGTTTCGGGAGCAATACAGTAACCTATTTTCCAACCGGTATTATGAAAAGTTTTTCCAAAAGAAGAGATAATAAAAGAACGCTCTGCTAACTTTGGAAACATTGATACACTGTAGTGTTTGTTTTCATCAAAAATAATATGTTCATATACTTCATCACTTAAAACAATAATATCGGTATTGGCAATAAGTTTTTCTAAAGCTAAAAAATCATCTTTAGAAAATACTGTTGCTGTTGGGTTATGAGGTGTATTTATTATAATCATTTTTGTTTTAGGGTTGATTAATTTCCTAACATGTGTCCAATCTATTTTATAATCTGGAGCATGCATTTGAACAATTACCGATTTTCCTCCATTGAGTTCTATGGCTGGTTCATAGCAATCATAAGCAGGAGTAAAAATAATTACTTCATCATCTTCATAAACAACAGCAGTAATAGCTGTGTAAATGGCTTGTGTTGCTCCAACCGTCACTGTAATTTCTGTTTCGGGATGATAAATAGCCCCATGGAGTCGCTCTGTTTTAATAGCAATTTGTTCTCGTAATTTCATTAAACCAGGCATTGGAGCATATTGGTTATGTCCATTTTTCATGGCGGTGTTTACTAAGTTGTGTAAAGCTTCATCACTACCAAAGTCAGGAAACCCTTGTGATAAATTGATAGCTTTATGTTCTTGAGCTAGTCTGCTCATTACAGTAAAAATAGTAGTGCCAATTTTGGGCAATTTTGATTTTATAAGTCCTGGATACTCGGGCATAAATTCAGTTTTTTATTAATCGAAGTTACGATTTTTGCTTTTTTCTAAAGTGGTGATTCTTTTTGTTTTGAAATGGTTTTTTAGGCATTATCTTATATTCCGGTCCGGCTTCAAAACCTTCCGGGAGAGTTAGTTTTTTCACTTCTTTGTCAATGAGCTTTTCAATTTTAGAGAAATTGTAAACATCATCGGCATTAATAAAAGTAATGGCTAATCCTGTTCCGTTGTCGCCTCTAGCGGTTCGTCCAATTCTGTGCACATAATCTTCGGCATCCGAAGGGATATCGTAATTCAGTACAATGTCAATTCCTTTAATATCAATACCTCTAGAGAGGATATCTGTGGCAACCAAAATATGTACTTTTTTGTTTTTAAAATCGAGTAAAACTTGTTCTCTTTCTTGTTGTGTTAAGTCAGAATGAATAGCTTTTGCAGGTAAATTTTCTTTTGTAAGGGTTTTGGTAATTTCCTTGACTGAAGTTTTACGAGATGAAAAAATAATAATATGCTCATTCATTTTACCACTCAACAAATGTTTTATTAAATTAATTTTTTGGTGATTATGAACTAAATAAGCCACTTGCATAATGCCTTCGTTAGGTTTAGCAATAGCAATACTTATTGTTACTGGATTTTTTAATAATTGATTAGACAATTGTCTGATTTTGGGTGGCATGGTAGCTGAAAAAAGTAAATTCTGACGATTTGGAGGTAATTTTTTAGCAATACCTGTAATGTCTTCATTAAACCCCATATCTAACATTCTGTCTGCTTCATCCAAAATAAAATGTTTAATGCCCGAAGTATCAAAATAACCCATGTTGAGGTGAGAGATAATTCTCCCTGGAGTACAAATAACAATATCAGCACCAGTAGTAAGGGCTTTTTTTTCAGCATCAAAGGTTTTTCCATCTCCACCACCATAAATGGCGATAGAGGTAGCGTTAGTGAAGTAGCTAAAACCTTCTATTTGTTGGTCAATTTGCATTGCCAGCTCTCTTGTAGGTACAATTACTAAAGTGGAAACCTTTCCTGAAGAGCCATTTTTGGCTATACTATTTAATATTGGCAAAACAAAAGCGGCTGTTTTTCCTGTTCCTGTCTGGGCACAAGCAATCATGTCTTTGTTTTCCATAATGGCAGGAATGGCTTGTTGTTGAATAGGTGTTGGTTTGTCAAAGCCCATAGCATCAAGAGCCTGGCTAACGGAGTCTTCAAAATTAAAATCGGAAAATGTCATGTAGTGTTATAAATAATTAATTACCAAAGGTAACCAATTTAATTGAGTACAAAAAAAGGATTTTATCTACGCTGTTTAAGCAATAAAATTAACATTGTAATAAAGTAGACATAATTTACTATAGATATCTTGTAAAGTAGTTTTGCAGAAAAAACATGGAAATATTTTTATTTGCTTTTGCTGCATTATTCTCTGTAATTAATCCTTTAGGAACTGTACCCGTATTTGTTGGGTTAACCCAAAATGAATCCTTAGCTGAAAGAGCTAAAACTTCGTTGCTAACATCAATTAACGTAGTGGTTATTTTACTCATAGCATTCTTTGTAGGAAATTACATTTTAAAGTTTTTTAATATTAGCTTAGACTCGCTCCGAATTGCAGGTGGGTTAATTATAACTTCTTCTGGTTTTGCTTTACTCACGGGTAGTTTTGTAAAACATAAAGGGTTAAAAAACAAACGAGTTCAAAAGGATTTAGATAAGAGAGAACGATTTTCTCTTACTCCATTAGCCATTCCAATGTTGGCAGGTCCGGGGTCTATTTCTTTATTAATTTCTTACAGAGAACTACACGAAAGTATATTAAATATAACAGCCATTATTGCTGCCGTTTTTGCGGTAGGATTAGCTACTTATCTTATTTTAAGAAGTTCTTTTTTAATTGTAAAATTTATGGGAGCCTCGGGAATAAATGCCATATCAAGAATAATAGGGTTTATTGTAATTGCTATAGGAATAGAGTATATAAGTGTTGCTATTGTTAGTATTGTTAGCGAAGTATTGGGATAATTATTAAAACGAGATTTAACATAGAAAAGAAAAGTTTTTTTAATAGTTAAATTAATATACTTTTGCCGCGAACTAAAAAAATTAAAACTCATGAAATCTCTATTATTTATTGCTGCTTTTTTTATCGGAATAACTTTTTCTAATGCTCAAAACTCTGGAAACTCGTTGCATTTTGACGGTATTAATGATTATGTTTCTGCTCCTCTTCCTACAGTTTTTTCAAATATTAACACTAATAACATTACTATTGAAACATGGATAAAACCACAAGGAAATGCTTTTTCTAGAGTAGTTTTTGCTCAATTAAATGCTTCTAATTTTATTGCTGTTTCTCTTAGTGCTACAAATCAAATATATTTCTATATTAATAACACTGTTGGAGTAGTAACTACATCAACTTTGTCATTAAACCAGTGGACACATGTAGCTTGTACATGGAATGGTACAGCTCAACAAACAGAAGTATATTTTAATGGAATACTTCAAGCAACTAATGGCGGAGGTTCTTCATCTACAGGAAATGATAATATTATGACTATTGGTAGCAGAACTAATGGAGCTCAATATTTTAATGGAGAATTAGATGAATTAAGAATTTGGGATGTAAAACGTTCTGTTTGTGATATTAATAGCTCTATGAATTCAGAGTTTACTCAAGCTCAACCTAATTTGGTAGCTTATTATAATTTCAACCAAGGAGTAGCAGGAGGTAATAATTCAGCTGTTACTTCTTTACCAGATTTCACTACTAATCATAATGGAACATTAAATAATTTTATGCTTGGAGGAACAACTTCTAATTGGGTAAGTTCTGGTGCTGTTATTAATCAAGTTAATCAAAATAATGGAACTATTAATTCTATTGATACTCGTATTGAATGTGGTTCATTGCTATGGATTGACGGTAATACCTACAGTTCAAATAATAACACCGCTACACACACTTTAGTTGGAGGAAGTGTTAATGGATGTGATTCTATAGTAACATTAAACTTAACTATAAATAATAATACTGCTGGTACTGATATTATTAGTGCTTGTGATAGTTATACTTGGATCGACAATGTAACTTATACAGTTAGTAATAACACAGCTACATATACCTTAACAGGGGCAAATGTTAATGGTTGTGACTCTGTAGTAACATTAAACTTAACTATAAATAATAGCTCTAATGGAACTGACGTTGTTAGTGCTTGTGGTAGTTATACATGGATTGACAATGTGACCTATACCTCTAATAATATTACTGCAACTCATACTTTAACAGGGGGGAATGTTAATGGATGCGACTCTATAGTTACGCTTAATTTAACTATCATAAATATTGATAATTCCGTAACCAACAACGCACCTACTTTAACAGCAAACCAAAGTGGTGCTAGCTATAGATGGTTAGATTGTGATAATGGGAATGCTGTAATAACTGGAGAAACTTCTCAGAACTTTACAGCAACAGTAACAGGAAACTATGCTGTAGAAATAACAGTGGGAAATTGTATTGACACATCTGCTTGCGAAAATATTGTTGTTGTTGGAATTGATGAAGAAAAAACAAACTTTAATGTTTCTATCTTCCCTAATCCAACAAATGGTTTAATTACAATTAATTTTAATGATGGGTTAAATCAGGAAACTAATTATACTGTAACATCTATTGAAGGGAAAGTTATTACTACTCAAACTAATATTGTAACAAATAATGTAATTATAGACCTAAGCAATGAAAGTAAAGGAGTTTACTTCTTAAAAATTAACAGTGAAAATAATAATGCTGTTTATAAACTTATTAAACAATAGTTACAACTATTATAGCTAAAGCAATTATTAAAAAGAACCTTCCTTAGAAGGTTCTTTTTTTACCCCTTTAACAAATTAGTCAATATTACAAACTCTTCAACCGAAAGTTGCTCGGGACGTTTGTCTAAAATAGGGTGTTGTTTGGTTTCTTCATTCAAAAATACTTTTACTGAATTTCGCATGGTTTTTCTACGTTGGTTAAAAGCGGTTTTTACTACTACTTTAAAAAAAACTTCATCACAATCCAGTTTTTCGGTACTGTTTCTTGTTAATCGAATTACGGCTGACTTTACTTTTGGTGGAGGGTCAAAAACATGCTCGTCAACAGTAAATAAATATTCAATATCGTAATAAGCTTGAAGTAATACACTAGTAATGCCATAGGTTTTATTACCGGGCTTGGCAGCAACTCTTTCAGCTACCTCTTTCTGAAACATACCAACTAACTCAGGTACTTGGTGGCGATATTCGTACACTTTAAATAAAATTTGTGTGGAAATATTGTAAGGAAAATTGCCAATTACCGCAAAAGGTTTATTGTTTACAATTTCATTTAAATCTATTTTTAAAAAATCGCCATAAATAATGTTGCCTTTAAGTACAGGAAATTTATCCGCTAAATAAGCAATAGATTCCCTATCCACATCTATAGGAAAAGTAGTATAGTTTTTTTGTTGAATTAAAAATTGGGTTAGTACGCCCATTCCCGGACCAATTTCCAAAACTGTATCGTATTTATCTGTTAATACAAGACTGTTTACAATATCTTCAGCAATAGATAAATCTTTGAGAAAATGTTGTCCTAAGTGTTTTTTAGCTCTAACGGGTTGCAATAATTTTTAATTTTTAGGGTTAACCTGATTGTGTACTTTTGACAAAAGTAATCATATCTGTTACTATATGCGATTTTTTTATCTTTTCACCTTATTAATTATCTTCGAATCTGTTGTTGGATTTGATGTAAATCACTATGCAAAAAGCAATGTTACGAACATCAATACATTTAACAGAAGCATCATTTATAAAGATCAAATCCTTATTGAAATACCTTTTGCCAAAGAAATTATTTTAAATAAAGAGCAAAAGAAACAGCTTCAAGAAAGAGTTGTTATTAAAATTCAATTGGTTTATACAGAATACAAAACTTCAGAAAAATTTAACCAAATTGAGCTGAACAAAAAACGTTTGTTAGAGCTAAAAAAATTAGTTCCAGAGGTGTTTGACTTTCCAGTGTGGGAATACGAACTTATTAGTCAAACCGATGGAAACTCCAGAGAAGAATGTAATAAAATGTTCCATGGTTTTGTGGTTACTTTTCGTCCTAATATTACTCCAGATTTTATAGTTGAGGAAAACGATTATATCAATACCCTATTTACTAATTTTTCTAAAAAAGATTCCATTAATAATGATACCACTCCAAAACCATTTTATATAGAAACCCGATGGGATAATGGGTATGTTTACGATACTATTTGGGGTGAAAAAATAGAAATAGATTTATATCCTCCACTTCCTTCTAATCCTTATTTATCAAGTTTGCATAAAGATTCTACCGTGTTAAATGCATTTAAACGGATAACTAATGTACAAGATTTTATTATTGTAACTGATGCTACAGGAAGTATGATGCCGTTTTATAGTCAGGTAATAATTTGGTTGAAAGAGCAAGCCGCTAATGTAAATGCAAAAGGCTGTTTGTTTTTTAATGATGGTGATGCAAAAAGTTCTGATAAAAAACTGCCTTTAGAAACAGGAGGAATTTATGTTGCTAAAAGTTTACAAATTGAAGAAATTAATAAATCTCTCAACAAATGTACTTCTGGAGGTAGTGGAGGTGGAGAAGCGAAAGAAAATGATGTAGAAGCAATGTTGTTGGGATTAAAATATTTCCCTGAAGCTAAAAGTATTGTTCTTATTGCAGATAATTATGAAAAAATGAGAGATTATGAGTTTATTAATAAAATAACTGTTCCGGTACAAGTGTTTCTTTGTGGAGCAAAAAGTTTTGTTAATACTCAATATTTAGATTTAGCAAGAATTACCAAAGGATCTGTTCATGTTGAACATGAAGAAATTAACAATTTACATTTACTCCAAGAAAACGACATTATTACTATAAATAACAGAGATTACATGCTAAAAAATGGCGCGTTTATTTATTATTATACAGAAAAAGAAGTGCTTTAAATCCTCTGCTTTAACGCTTCGTACATAATTACCGCAGCAGCCACAGAAACATTTAATGAAGCTATTTCATTTACCATTGGTATTTTAGCTTTAGCATCAGCAGCTTTTAGTAATTGGTTAGCAATTCCGGTTTCTTCATTGCCCATTATTATTGCGGATGGTCCTGTAAAATCAACGTTATAAATGGTGTCATTAGTTTTTTCGGTACATGCTACCACTTGTAATCCGCTTGCTTGCAAAAACAAAACCGTATCTGTTAAGTTATCTACCTTACAAACAGGGATGTAATTTAAAGCTCCAGCTGAGGTTTTCATAGCATCAGCATTAATTTGTGCCGATTCTCTTTTAGGAATTACAATAGCATCAACACCAACACAATGTGCCGTTCTGGCTATGGCTCCTAAATTTCTTACATCAGTTATTCTATCAAGAATTAAGATTAATGGTGTTTTTCCATTCTCAAAAAAAGTAGGCACTAATTGTTCTATATCACAAAATGGGATAGGCGAAATAAAAGCAATTACACCTTGGTGATTACCTTTAACGTGCTTATTTAGTTTAAAAATAGGCACATGAGAAAAAGGAACATTATGTTGTTTGATAGCTTTACGCAATTCTGTTATTCCTGATCCTTTTATATCTTGTTGAATATAAAGCTTGTCTATTTCTTTTCCTGAAATAATTGCTTCAATAACAGGATGTATTCCAAAAATTAAATGTTCCTCTTTCATCATGCGGTAAAATTAACTCATTTTTCGTTATGCATAACGATTATGTTTTAAACCTTAATTCCCATTACTAAAATATCGTCCACTTGAGGCTCATCTTGTCTCCAGTTGAGTAATACATATTGTAAATAAGCTTCTTGTTCTTCCATTTCCATCGTTTGAGCAGCTAACAACAGTTCTTTAAACTGTTTTCTGTTAAATTTTTTCTTTCGTTCGCCTCCAAACTGATCACAATAGCCATCTGTAAAATAATAAAAAGTATCATTTTGTTGCATAGTAATACTTTGAGTAACAAACTTCTTTTTAACATCAGCATAAAAACCAATTGGGTAGCGATTGGCTTCCAATTCAATTATGTTTCCGTCTCTCACCAATAATAATGGACGAAAAGCTCCTGAGTATGAAAACGTTTGTTCTGCAAAATCATAAACACCTATAGAAACATCCATTCCATCGTTTGTTACAGCATTTTGTGAGTTTTTATTTAAAGCCAAAAACAGTTCTTCATCTAAAGCGTATAAAATTTCAGCAGGATCTTCTAATCCTTTTTTAATAATTACCTCTTTTAAAATTCCATTGGCAATGAAACTCATTAATGCCCCTGGAACTCCGTGTCCTGTACAATCTACCGCCACAACAAAAGCTTTGTTTTCTTTCTGATAGAAAAAATAATAATCCCCACTAACCACATCTTTTGGTTGGTATAAAACAAAAGCATCCTGAAAAGTATTTTTAATTCTCTGCACATCAGGCAAAATAGCTTCCTGAATTCTACTAGCATATTGAATACTATCCAACATGTCTTTATTGTGTTGCAGTAATTCAACATTTTTTTCAAGCAACTCTTGCTCGGCTTTTTTTCTGTCGGTAATGTTGTGTCCTATTCCAACCAATTTATTATCATTGCTTTTAGAAATATTCCACAGTACCCAGCAATCTCCGCCAGTTGCAGTTTTTAATAAGCGTTCATAAGGAATCGTTTCTATTAAAGATTCTTGTTGAAGCTGTTTTAGTGCCAGTGACTTTATGCTCAATCTTTCTTCAGCATCATCACGGGTTAAATTCCACCAGCCTTCCCCTAATAATTGTGTGGGTTCAAACCCTAAAATTCTTTTTGCTGATGGACTAACATATTCCACGCTTCCTGATTGATTTACTACAACTATCAAGCTATTGAGCTGTTCTAATATAGTGTCTGTTATTAACGACATAACGAATATAATTTTTGGTCGAAAACTGACCTGGTAAATAAAAAAATAAAAATTGATTGTTGTTTTTGCTTTAAAGCAAAGTGGTATTACCTATTAATTGTCCAAGGATGGAAAATTGGAATAATAGGCATATAATGACACATTCGTCCCCAATAAATTGGAGAAAAAATAGAAAGGTTAGCGATATTTAATTGTGTCTTCATAAGAACTTCAGGCAGCAAAACTAACATTATTTTGTTATATAACAAATAATAAAAATTTAATTCTAAGATTTAAAAAACAGTCTTTTAATTAAAGAACTGGTAATCAATAACAAATAATCAACAATTAATAACAAACTAAACTATTATTACCTTTGCTACTTTCAATTTGATAATTTTATGACAAAAAAAATAGTACTAATATCTGGAGCAACAAGTGGTTTTGGTAAAGCTACATCCGAAATTTTTGCAAAAAACAATTACAATTTAATACTAACAGGAAGAAGAGAAGATAGGCTTCGAAAGATTGCTAAAGATTTATCGGAACAGTATAATGTAGAGGTGTTATCCCTTTGTTTCGACATCAGAGACCAAAAAGCGGTAGAAAAATCCATTTTATCGTTAGATACATCTTGGAAAAAAATTGATGTCTTGGTGAATAATGCTGGATTGGCAAGTGGTTTAGGACTAATTCAAGATGGTGAAATTGATGATTGGGAGAAAATGATAGATACCAATATAAAGGGATTATTATATCTTTCTAAAGTTATTATGCCAATAATGATAGCTAATAAATCGGGTCATATCATTAACATTGGATCAACAGCAGGGAAAGAAGTTTATTTAAATGGTAATGTATATTGTGCTACAAAACATGCTGTTGATGCTATTTCCAAAAGCATGCGTATAGATTTATTACAGCATGGAATTAAAGTAACACAAATTTGTCCGGGAGCTGCTGAAACAGAATTTTCAGAGGTTCGTTTTCATGGAGATAAAGAAAGAGCCAAAAATGTTTACAAAGGTTATCAACCTATGACGGCAGAAGATATCGCATCATTGATTTATTTTGCAGCTACTCTTCCTCCACATCTTTGTATAAATGACTTAGTGGTTACTTCATTAGCTCAGGCGAATAGTTTTTATTTTGATAGAAAATAAATTGTTGTACATTTGCTACTTACAACAATTTATTAAAATATGAAAAAGTTAAAACACCTATTAATTATATTTTTTTTGATGCTAACCTTTAAAGGTGTTTATGGACATTCGGTACAGGTTGTATATTGTACTGATTGTTCAGGAACGGTTAGAGTTTTTGTTGAACACTGGCATCCTGCTTCAGAGCCATTACTTAATGCAGCAATGACATTTAATGTAACTTATGGTACTATTATTAATACTGTAACTAAACTTCCTGTTGATACCATTTTTAATGTGCCAAAAAATGCTTTACCAAACTGTTCGACAACACCAACGACTTTCGGTTTTTGTCCTAGTGATGCAAATACTTATAATGATTGGTTGATTTATGAATTTTCAGGGATACCAAATAACTCATTATTTGCTGTTGATGTGGTTTATTCGAATGATATTATTGCTTCGGACATGTGTGGTATGCTCCCCGCTTCTACAGGTACATTGTTGATTAATAATAACACACAAGTACATGACACATTAACTATTTGCCAAGGAGATAGTTCATTAATATTTGGGAATTACCAAAGCACTTCAGGAACTTATTACGATAGTTTACAAACAGTAAATGGATGCGATAGTATTCTTGCAACTACCTTAACAGTAACTCCAACCTATTTCAGCAATAACTTTGGTACTATTTGCCAAGGAGATAGCATTTTAATAGGTGGAACTTATCAAAGTATAGCAGGAACATATTACGATAGCTTACAAACAGTAAGCGGTTGTGATAGTATTCTTGCTACTACTTTAACAGTAACTCCAACCTATTTCAGCAATAACTTTGGTACTATTTGCCAAGGAGACAGCATTTTACTAGGAGGTGTTTATCAAAGCACTTCAGGAACTTATTACGATAGTTTACAAACAGTAAATGGATGCGATAGTGTTCTTGCTACTACTTTAACAGTAACTCCAACCTATTTCAGCAATAACTTTGGCACTATTTGCCAAGGAGATAGCATTTTAATAGGTGGAACTTATCAAAGTGTTGCAGGAACTTATTACGATAGTTTACAAACAGTAAATGGATGCGATAGTATTCTTGCAACTACCTTAACAGTAACTCCAACCTATTTCAGCAATAACTTTGGTACTATTTGCCAAGGAGATAGCATTTTAATAGGTGGAACTTATCAAAGTATAGCAGGAACATATTACGATAGCTTACAAACAGTAAGCGGTTGTGATAGTATTCTTGCAACTATACTTTCTATTGATACTTCTCTAACGGCTAATTTTACAAAAATAATTGATCCCAATGATTCTTTAAATTTATTGGTTACTAATTTAGCAAGTGGAAATAATCTACAATATTTATGGGATTTTGGAGATGGAAATACATCTACACAAGCTCATCCAACACACATATATGCCACAATAGGCGTTTATAATTTGTGTTTAACAATTACTGATTCAATTACTGGATGTTCCTCTATGTTTTGTGATTCTACTACTGTTATGAGAACAACAGGCATTAAAACTATTGAAGTAGTATCAACAAACGTAGGAATAGCAGAAATTGTAAATTTTGATAAAATGAAGTTATTTCCTAATCCAACACAACATACATTTATTTTAGATTTAGGGGAAACTCAAGAAGCCCAAGTTTTGGTTACAAGTATAGAAGGAAAGATGATGTACAACAAAGTTATTACCAATAACATTGTTGTGATTGATGCTTCAAAATGGACGAATGGATTTTACTTGGTAAATGTAATTATTGATAATCAACATAAAGTGTTTAAGTTGGTTAAGCAATAAGTTTTCATCTAATTTATGTAAAGGATTTAAATTATAGTAACTTTGCTATTTTAAATCTTATGTTAAAATATGAAAACACTTTTTACCACTTTAATTTTATTATGTTCTACTGCTCTTTTTGCTCAAAACTGGACAGGAAATGTTGATGCTGATTGGAATAATTCTGCAAACTGGTCTAATTGGCCTTTAAATGGAGCAAGTATAGTTATAGATCCTGCTAATTATACTGGAAATGCTGCAACACCAATTATTGTAGTAAATTCTGTGTTTACTCCAAACGATATTATCATTCAAAATGGCGGACAACTTACGGTTCAAGCTAATTTAACCACTACTGAAGATATAGAAATTTTAGATGCGAACTCGATGATGACTATTCAGTCGGGGATAATAAATGTTGGTCCTGGAAACAGTGGTAGGTTAATAGTTGATTTAAGCGCTGCAACAACAGTTTCCGGAGGGACATTAAATGTTGATCAAAGATTTATTGCAGGAGACAACACTACTATTAATATTAGTGGAGGAAATATAAATGTAGGACAACGATTTATTGTTGAGTTAGGTGCTCAGTGTAATGTTACAGGCGGTACAATAAACATTACCGAAACTCTTGCTATTGTAGATGGAAATGCTAACCAATCGAGTTTGTTTTTGTTAATAAATGGAGATGTAACTGTAGGCAATGAAATTAGTTTTGAAAATGAAGTGGGTAATTATACTCCTACTTTTTTTATGGATGGAGGAACATTAACTACAGGCGATGTTTCTTGGTTTGGTACTGCTCCCGGAAGCGGAAGCCCAAAAATGCGTTTATTATCAGGTAATGCTACAATAAATGGAGATATTATTAATATGGCAGGAAGTACGGTTGATATGTATTTAATTATAAGTGGAATTGCTAATGTTCAATTTAATGGAAGTTTAATAGAAACGATACAAATTACTGATACGATTACTCAGATTGGAGCTTCAACATTTTCTATTAATACATCAACTACATGGAATAATGGTGGAGTTTTTAGAGGTTCTTTTTCTACGATAACTGTCAATGGAAATACCACTTTACAAGGAGCCGGAATTTATGATTTTCATAGTATAGCTATAAACAATACTTTTACATTAAACCATGTAGCTCCTACAAATATTAGTATTAAAGGAGATATAACTAATAATGGAGCTTATATTCATAATAATAATACAGTAAACCTTACAGGAACTACAGTTCAACAAATTTCAGGTTCGTCATCAATTACCTTTTATGATTTAGTAGTAAACCATACCTCAACAGGAATTACCTTAAATCAAAATATTCAGGTAGATAATAGTTTAACACTTGCTAGTGGAAAAATTATCAGTTCAACTATTAATTTAATTACGTTAATTGATAATGCTACCTCAACCTTAGGGAATGATTCTAGCTTTGTTGATGGCCCATTTAGAAAGATTGGGAATGATGCGTTTGTTTATCCAATAGGTAAAGATACGCTTTGGAGAAGGTTGGCTATTTCAGCTCCGACAAATATAAATAGTGAATTTATTGCTGAATATTTTGATACTCCTTATAGTTCGCTAACTCCCGTTAATGTACCTATTTCGAATGTAAGTAATATAGAATATTGGGGATTGAACAAATTTAATACTACCGATAATGTTCAGGTAACACTTCATTGGGAAGATGCTGCTTTAAGTGGAATTACCAATTGTAGTATTTTATCTCTTGCTAAGTGGGACGGTTCTGTATGGGATGATGTTCCTTCAACTGTTAATGGAGCTTGTACAGCTAATAATGCTGGAAATGTACAATCGAATAACACAGTAAGTAATAGTGCTATTTATACTTTTGCTTTTTTAGGTGTTGGTACAGTACAAATACTTTCTGAGTGCTTTGGGGATAGCGTAACTGTAGGTACAAATACTTATGGAGCAACAGGAACTTATGTAGATACTTTAACAAATATCAATAACACTGATAGTTTGGTTACTACTATCCTTACTATTATTCAACCTGTTGATACAACAATTAATAATATTGGTTGTGAGGGAGATACCATTTACATTGCTGGAAAAATGTATTACCAAACAGGAACTTATTTGGATACTGTTCCGTCAATTGCTACCGGTTGCGATAGTGCTATGACTATTAATTTAACTATAATTGTTATAGACTCTTCTACCACTCTACAAAATGATACTATTTTTTCTAATCAAAGCGGAGCAACTTATCAATGGATAGATTGTGATGGAAACACCATCATTCCTAATGAAACAAATAGCTTTTATGCTCCTATTGCTTCAGGAAGTTATGCTGTTATTGTTTCCAAAAATGGTTGTAGTGATACTAGTTCTTGTAGAAATGTAACGATAACTAACATCGCAACTTTAAATCATAAAACTAGTATAGATGTAAATGCTTATCCTAATCCTACAAATAACATCATCCATTTTGAAACCAATTTAATGGAAGGAACAATAGAAATTTATAACATTTTTGGAGCTTTAATCACTACTAAGATCATTAATAATACGATAACTTCGGTTGATACAGAAAATTTACCATCAGGAAACTTTATTTATAGAATTACGGATAATAGCAATAATTCTGTTATTGGTAGGTTTATAAAGCAGTAAGTAGTTTTAATTTTAATTCATGCAGAAAAACAGTAATAAAATAGTACTTTTTTTAACAGTTATTTTAGCATTGTTTTCATGCAGAAAAGATTTTGAACAACCTGAATGGGATGTTGACTTATTGGCTCCGTTGGTTAAAACTACACTGAATATTGGAGATTTACTCCCTGATTCTGTACTACAAACCAATCCTGATACGTCTTTAAAAATAGTGTATGAAACTTCTATTTTTGATGTAGATATGGATTCTTTATTTAGAATTCCGGATACAACTATTAACGAAGTTTTTCCTATGTCTTTATCTGTATTAGCAGCTCCTGGAGATGCTTTTTATAGTGTTGATAGAGAAGTTACACTTAATGTTACTAATAATGTTCAATTGAATTATGCATTGGTAGAATCTGGTTTTATTGAGATAGAAATTTGGAGCGAAATTCAAGAACAAATTATAGTAACTTATACTATACCAACAGCTACTAAAAATGGGGACACGTTGGTGTTAACAGAATTAATTCCTGCCGGAAATGGTTCTCAGCCCGGTTATTTTACTACCCGAATTGATATCAGCGATTATGAACTTAATCTTACAGGTATAAATAATAATAAAGTAAACACCTTTGTTACTAGAGCTGTTGCTGTAGTTGATACAAATGCAACACAATCGGTACTGGTAAGTGCTGGACAAGAAATAGCTATTACCAATAAATTGGTTGATGTTGTTCCTGCTTTTGTAAGAGGATATTTTGGAAATCAACAATTTCGTTTTGGGCCTGAAAGTACCACCTTTGATGTATTTAATAGAATAAGCGGAGGAACCCTAGATTTGGATCAAGTAAATGTAAACTTAACTTTTGAAAATGGCATTGGTGTAGACGCTAGATTAACCATTAACCAATTAGAAGCTGTAAACACCAATACGTCTACCAACAGTGCCCTAAATCATACTATTATCGGAAATGCTATGAACATTAATAGGGCTCAACGAACCTTTAGTGTTCCGGAAGTAAATTATACTACACACACAACTGCTATTACCACTGCAAACTCCAATATAGACCAAATGATAGAACTTTTTCCCAATGAATTGATTTATGATATTTCTTTACACATCAATCCCCTTGGTAATATCTCCGGTAACAATGATTTTGTTTTCAAAAAACATCCTTTAAAGACTAACTTAAATGTAGAGTTTCCATTGTCTTTAATTGCTAACCAACTTACCCTTACCGATACTACCGAAATTAATTTAAGAGATGAAAATAAAGGAAATATTATAGATGGAGATTTAATTCTCTATGCCGAAAATGGCTTCCCTTTTGATGCAACTATTTCACTTAGTTTATTAGATGCTTCCAACAATCAATTAGTTGCCATAAATTCATCAGGAAATATATTGGCAGCCGCTTTAAACAGCAATTTGAGAGCTACAACCAAAAAATCTTCTAAAGTTGTTTTTCAGCTTTCCGAGCAGGATATTATTCATTTATATAATACTGAAAACATTGTAATCAACGTAAGTTTTACTACTATAGGTCAACCACAATTTATTAAAATTTATGAGGATTATGAGTTAGATTTAAAAGTAGTTGGAGATTTTTCTTATACCGTAAATGCTAAATAATATGATGCGGTTTTTAATCCTAATAATAACCACAATATTGTTTTTT
>SWBZ01003265.1_pt1 | contig 69123 bp, 62 predicted proteins | sample 4693031 | NCBI WGS metagenome assembly SWBZ01 (sample SAMN10267274, study PRJNA491770) | bioreactor metagenome | isolation source: DHS bioreactor inoculated with | place: Japan: off Shimokita Peninsula
TTTTTTTGCAGCGTCAAATGCGGAGGTCGTAATGCCGGCATGGAAGGCAAGAAACCCGATGAGAATGAACATCGGCAGAACGCTCAGAGAATAGAGCGTGGCCTTGGAATGGGGGATGGTGCCGACGATGCCGGTGCCGGCACTCCAGCCGATGATGGACACAATACCGAGCATGCCGACGACCGTCGCGGCAATATAGACCCGTACGCCCAGAAAAACCATGACGATCAGGGCAGCCATGCCGATCACGCCGGAGACGAGAGGATCGAGCTCCATCACTTTTTACCCTTTTTAATATAGGTTTCATCAAACTTGGCGGCCTTGGCAGCCTCTTCGCCGAGCGCATCTTCAATTTCATGGCGGGCGATGGCGGTTACATCCTCGATGACCGGCACGGCGATGATCTGTGAGCTTGGATGAACGAAAAGCCGCACAAATCCGATCAGTTGTAACGCGAACCGGACCCAGAGGATGCAGAAGGCGACGGGAATGACCAATTTTGCCGGCCAGATCGGAATTCCGATGTCAATCGTCGAATCCCCTAATTCATACGCCCTCAAAAAATGCAGCCAGCTCGTATCAATCAAGATCGTGATGACAACAAGTCCAACCAGGGTCGCCAGCGATTCAAAGAAATACAAGAGCCGCCCGTTTAGCTTGGCCATAAAAAGGTCCATGCGCACATGTCCGCCAAGGCGTTGACAATATGCGATTCCGAAGAAAGCAAAAATAACCATGCTTTGTTCGATGTAATCGATATATCCCGGAATGGGCTGATTAAGGAGTTTCCTGCTGAATACCTGTGTGACACCAATGATCATCACAAAAAATATTGCGAGAGCGGAAAAGCCATTCAGTACATCTTCGAGTTTGGAAAACCCGCGGTCAAAGGCGGCAAAAGCCGACTTGAACGCCGATCCCTTAGGCGGATTTGCTGATGTCATGATTTTTTCTTATGTTGAAAGAGGGTCTGGCGTACCAGACCCTCTATCGAAAAAGTTAATTGGTGGCGGCTTCTTTGGAAGTCGTCATGATCAACTCAAGAAGTTGATCGCCAGGATAACCGTCGGCATTCATTTTGGCGACCCATTCATCCCAGACCGGCTTTGCCCCGACTTCGCGGAATCTTGCGATTTCTTCTTCGGAGTAAGTGATCGGCTGAATTCCCTTTTCCTTCATAAGCGGGAAGTTTTTCGCGTCGGCCGCTTCATAGGCAGCGTAAAGAGCTTCATAAGCTGAAGGTTTGGCTTCCTCAAGGAGCTTCTGATACTGCGGCGGCAGGCTTTCATAGGCCGGAATATTGACAACAACCGGGCAGTTGTTGGCGCCTGGAGACATGTTCGCCGTATACCATTTGCCAACGTCTGTCAGACGATATGCGACATGAGCATAGGTGAAAGGAAAGGACGCTGCTTCCACAGTGCCGCGCTCCAGCGATGTGTAAACTTCCGGTGCCGGCACAGTTGTCGGGACAGCGCCGAGTTTCTTCATGGCTTCACCAATTCCGCCCAGAGCACGGACACGCTTGCCCTGCCAGTCCTCAAGCTTCAGCGGAGGCTCACCAACGCCTGTGAATTCATATTGCGGCAGTAGGGAGCTCATAAGCAACTTCGCATCCCAGCGGGCCAGATCATCGGCAACGGCCGGATCGGCGTAATATGCCTCATGCACCTTGCTTTGCACTCTCAGGTTCGGAAAGGGCAGAAACGGAAGATCCAATCCGGAGAGGGTCGGATTCTTTGCGGGATGGTATGCAGAGCAGAACATCGCCATCTGAAAGGCGCCAAGCTTGATGCCGTCCAGATTTTCCTTCGCCTTGGACAGGGCTTCACCATAATGGACCTTGATATTGAATTTTCCACCGGTGCGTTCGGCGACATAGTCTCTGATCGCTTCAACACTTGCGGTAAATGCTCTTTGTTTGCCCCAAGTCGAGACATTCCAGTTGACTTCCGGCCCATCCACCATTTCGGCGGCGGACACGCTGAACGTCATCATCGATGCGGCGGAAATTGCAGCAATCGACATGATTGTACGTTTGATCATTTTCTAGTTCCCTCCCATTAGGAATTATTTACCGAGTTCATGGCTTTCGTTTTTTTAATTGCCATTAATGAAAATCATTATCACATATTTGTTCACCCGCGGGCTACAAAAAACTAAATACCGATCTTACGTCGTGCCGTAAAGGGACTCGACGATGATATTTTTTCCAAAGTTGCCTGAATATTTGTAAACATATCGAATTTGTCACGGACCTTGTTGGCCGGAACAATTGCTATCAGAGGGTTTCAATGTCGCCGTCTCGCCCATCCGTCATTATCATCGCCCATGGCTCCAGCAGATCTGATGGCGCGCAGGAAGCGGCTATGGAGCATGCGCTTACGCTTCGGCAAAGCAATCGCTACGGCACCGTCGACTTTTTCTTTCTGGCCCGTGACCAGGCCATTCCCGACCTGCCGCCCGGAGAAATTTTTCTGCTGCCCTTCTTTATGAGCAATGGATATTTCGTAACCCGGCGAATTCCAGAACTTTTCAACCTGACAGATGGGCAACGTATCGGGGGAGAGCGCCGGCTCTTTCAGTGCGAGGCCCTCGGCACCGACCCGGAACTCGCGGGTATCCTTTCCACCATGGTGCGGGATATTTGCCGCGACAACAGGTACCGAACGGCGGATGTCCATGTCGTGCTGGTGGCGCATGGTTCGGAAAAGTCCCGCGCGTCGGCCGATGCTGCCTATCTGCAGCAGCGCGCGGTCGAGGCGAGAGGAGAATTTGGCGATGTTTCAGTCGCATTCTTGAGCCAATCACCATTTCTGGATGAGTGGTTCGCGGCGTTATCGGAAAATGGCCCACCTCTGGTACTGGTCGGATTATTCGCGGCCGAGGGGCCGCACGCGGCCGAAGATGTGCCGGGCGCCATTGAGGATTGGCGGAAAAAGTCGAGATCCGTTCGCGCTGTCCATTATGCGGGGGCCGTGGGCGCGCGCCCTGAAATTGTCCGGCTGATTCAACATAGTATTTCCCGTCGTGCCGCTGCGGAGGGATGAATTCGGCATATTGCCTGGAAAACGGACCGCAAATAACGCTAAAGACAGCGGCTCTTTGATCTGTTAAAAACCATCGGAAAGATTTTGAGCTTTATCCGCTGACCGGGTTTGGCGCATGTTTGATTGAAAAAATGAGGTCCTTAAAGGATGAACGATCGTAAACCGTCCAAGGCAGTCCGTAAGAATATCTCGGCAACTGTGAAGTTTTTTGACGAGGCCAAGGGTTTTGGCTTTGTGTCTCCGGCCGATGGATCGCCGGATGCCTTTGTGCATATTTCTGTCCTACAGAACACCTCCTATCACGAATTGCGAGAAGGGATGCAGATCCTCTGTGATCTTGCCGACGGCGATCGCGGCCAGCAGGTTGTTGCTATTCATGAGCCTGAAGAGGATGAGGAAGTCGCCCCTGCCAGCGATATAGAGATTACAGGTGTCGTGACAACTTACGTGCCGGAGCATAAATACGGATTTGTAACGCCTGATGGCGGTGGGGAGGATGTTTTCATCCATACCAACATGCTTGAACGCTCCGATATTAATCCGGAGGAACTCAAACTTAAGACGAAGGTTAAATGCGTTGTGCGGATGGGTTTGAAAGGTCCGATCGCGGATTCGCTGGAAATTCTCTAGAAACGCGGGGCAAAAATGACAAGAACGGAAACATTACGTGTGCAACGGTATCTGCGTGAGAAATTTGGCAACGATGGCTTTAACGTCAAGGAGCGCCGACCGTCAGACGGAACAGCTGAAGTAATGCTGGGCGACGAGTTTATCGGCGTCGTCTACAGAGACGAGGATGAAGGCGAGGTTTCCTTTGCCTTTCATATGACTATTCTCGATATGGACCTGCCCCCGACGTCATAGTCTGCTTTCTCAGGCTGACAGTTTGTCCACGCTCACCGATAACTGCCGGATTTCCCTTTTGTTAACTATGAGCCTTTAAACTGGTTCCATGAGTTCAATCGACCGCATAGGAAAGCTGGCGCTCGCATTCTTTTTCTCGATCATTTCGTCTGTATCCGCAGGAAATGCAGACATGATTGAGCTCGAGATTGCCGGGGATCCCGGACTTTCCTTCTCCGGGGATTGCAGTATTACGATCGGAAAGCTGCCCGAAAAACGCTATCGCATTCAGGGGGAAGCGCCGGCTAAATACTGGCTGCCCGGCGACGCGATCCGGTGCAGTCTTGCGAAAACCGGAATTTCCGGGCGACTGATCGCAAGAATTTCGCGGCACGGAGTTGTGGAAATACAGCAGGCGACGATTCCGCCACTGCGATGGGTCGGCATTGCGAGTTCGGGGCCTTGGGGGGAGGCGAAAGGAACGGCAAGCGCCGCGCGCCCGCTCTGGCAATAGTCGGACGCCTAATTTCCCGTCGCGCAATTGCCATGCTCGATCTGCACCGTCGCATGATCTATTTCAAATTCCGAGAGCAGGAAAACATTAATGGCACGGAGGGTTGTTTCCAGATCGGCGGACGGTTCGGTCTGCACATGCATGGTAATGATCGGCTTTTCGGCGGTCAGCGACCAGGCATGCATATGGTGAACGTCGAGTATCTGTGGCAGGTAGGCGATCAGCTTTTCCCGGATCAGCTCCATGTCGAGATGATCCGGCGTTCCCTCCAGGAGGATATGGCCAGACCGGCGTACAAGGCCATAGGCGCTTTTAAGAATTATCACCGCGACCAGGATGGATAGGATCGGATCGGCGGCCATCCAGCCGGTGAAGAGGATGATCACAGCCGCAGCTATGGCGGCGATGGATCCCAGCAGATCCCCCATGACATGCAAGAGCGCCCCCTGCATATTGACGTTCTCGCGGTCTCCCCTGTGAAGTAGGTAAAAGCCAGCGATATTGATTACGAGTCCGCCGCAGGCCACCACCAGCATCGGCCCGCCCAGCACGTTACCCGGATATATCAGGCGGTCAATCGCCTCTATCACGATCCAGCCGGCGATAAAAAACAATGTCAGCCCGTTCGTGAAGGCCGCAAGTATCTGAAAGCGGTGATAACCGTAGGATCGCTTGCTGTCCGCGGGCTTGGAGGCGAGTCGAAAGGCGAACCAGGCGAGACCGAGGGCCGCAGTGTCGGACAGCATATGCCCGGAATCGGCGATCAGGGCGAGAGACCCGGCGAGCAGTCCGCCAAGGGCCTGCAGGATCATGTAACCGCCGGTCAGGCACATCACCCAGAAAATTCGCCGTTCGCTATCCGCCGTCACCTTCGGTGTGTGGTCGTGAGTATGATCATGTGCCGAATTGTCACCGTCGGCGTGAGAATGAGAATGCGCCATAAATTTCGTTGTTTTTCAAAGAAGCGTTATTTAAGGAGTAGACAGGTTTCACTCCGGTATTGTCCATAGAAAACTTGACATATAGTTGTAACATGCCGCGATTATTGTCCAAATTAAAGCCCGGTCGCACAAGGATGCGACGCGGATGTATTAGGCTGTGAGAATGGTGATTAAATGACGGTTCGGATCGGTATAAATGGCTTCGGCCGCATGGGCCGCCTGTTTCTACGCGCGGCGCTTGAACAGGCGATGGTGAAGGACGGGGCACCGGCTTTCGAGGTGGTCCATATCAATGAAGTTAAGGGCGGGCTTGCCACGGCGGCCCATCTCCTGGAATTCGACAGCGTTCATGGGCGTTTCGGTATCCCCGTTGATTGCGACGGCGACCGGCTGAGGGCAGGCGCATTTACCATGACATATTCGGAGTTTGCCGATCCCGCGGAAATCCCCTGGAATGAGCGGGGCGTCGATGTCGTCATTGAATGCACCGGCAAATTCAAATCGCGCAAGGTCCTTGCGGACTATCTCTCCGGTTCTGTTCAGAAAGTGATTGTCGCGGCGCCCGTGAAGGATGCTGATCTGAATATCGTGATGGGCGTTAATGACCATTTGTATGACGCCGCGTCGCATCATATTCTGACGAACGCCTCCTGCACGACAAATTGTCTTGCGCCGTTGATCAAGGTAATGCAGGAGAATATCGGTATCCGGCATGGCATGATCACGACGATACATGACGTGACCAACACGCAGGTGATTGTCGATGCGCCGCATAAAGACCTCCGCCGCGCACGTTCCGCGTTGAATTCCCTGATTCCGACCTCCACGGGCTCGGCCAAGGCGATCTCGATGATCTATCCGGAGCTTTCCGGAAAACTGAACGGCATAGCTGTTCGCGTGCCTCTGTTGAATGCGTCGATTACGGATTGCGTGCTGGAGGTTGAAAGGCCGACGACGGTCGAGGAAGTGAACGACTTTTTCGAAGTTGCAAGCCGTACCACTCTCGAAAATATTCTTGGCTTTGAGACGCGTCCGCTGGTCTCAGCGGATTTTCTGAATGACAGGCGTTCGGCCATACTGGACGCCCCCTCGACAATGGTGGTGAACGAGACGCAGGTCAAACTGCTGGCCTGGTATGACAATGAAATGGGATATGTCTGGCGGCTACGGGAGTTGGCCGAGAAAGTCGCGGGAAGCTTGCGATGAGGGCACTGCGTGACTATGCGGTTGTAACAAGCGCCTATTGGGGGCTGACGCTGACTGACGGCGCTCTTCGGATGCTCGTCCTCTTGCATTTTCATACGCTTGGGTATACCCCGATCGAGCTTGCGGCGCTTTTCGTTCTCTATGAATTCTTCGGGGTTGTCACCAATCTTATGGGCGGCTGGATTGCCGTAAGGCTTGGCCTGCGATTCACGCTCTACGCCGGACTATGGCTGCAGATCGCCGCACTGTTCATGCTGTCGCAACTAGATGCTGGCTGGTCGAAGGAATTCTCCGTACTATACGTGTTTCTCTCGCAAGGCCTTTCGGGGATCGCCAAGGATCTCACGAAAATGAGCGCGAAATCCTCGATCAGAATACTCGTTCCCGATAACGGTAATTCCCTCCTGTTCAAATGGGTGGCGGCGCTGACGGGCTCCAAGAATGCCCTGAAAGGATTAGGTTTTTTCCTGGGCGGCGTTTTGCTCTCGAGTGTCGGATTTGAAGATGCGCTGGTACTCATGGGGGCGGGGCTGATCGTGATCTTGGTCCTCTCCTATTTGTTGCTGCGTCGGCTCGAAGGTGAGGTAAAATCAAAACCACCCTTTTCGCGGATTTTCTCGAAAACCCGGGATATCAATTTTATTGCGCTGGCCCGTTTTTTCCTGTTCGGCGGACGGGATATCTGGTTTGTCGTCGGTGTGCCGCTTTTCCTTCAGGAAGTGCTCGGCTGGGGGTTTACGGAGATTGGAACCTTTATGGCGGCCTGGGTTGTCGCCTACGGGTTTGTTCAGGCGATCACGCCGCGCTTTATCCGGAAATCGGCCGATGGGTTGTCGACGGAGATTCGGGCTGCCTCCCGCTGGGCGGCCGCCCTTGCCGTTGTCCCCTTGCTGATTGCCGGGATTATCTATTTTGGCAGCCTCTATGCAAGTCCCGCCGACAGATTTCTCATATTTGCCGCGGCGATCATCGGCGGGCTTGCCATTTTCGGAATATGTTTCGCCATCAATTCATCGCTTCATTCCTATCTTATCCTGGCGATCTCCGAGGTGGAGAACACCACGCTTAATGTCGGATTTTACTATATGGCGAATGCTGGCGGGCGCCTGATGGGCACACTTTTTTCCGGTCTGCTGTACCAGGCAGGCGGCGTCGAAGCCTGTCTTGCCGGATCTGCGGTGATGATTGCCGCCTCTGCGGTTTTTGTCCGGGATATCGGACGCAAAGAGACAATTGCGAAGGTTTCATAATTTTAAGTGTTGAAACCATAATAATGGACAATAGTTGCCGCATTTCAGTCAATTTTTATACCTAACTTCCTTCAAATATTTATATTTTAGGAGTTGAAAACTTTAGTAAACCCCCTATTTCAGGGTAACGAATGGCAATTCCTATTGTTTGCAGTTCTGCGACGTACTAGTATTAACCATAGTTGGGGCAAATTGAGTTGCGCCATTAACAAGGGTTGAGGGGAAGATAATGAAACACACGATTAAATTCGCAATGATTGGCGCCGCCTCGCTCGTGCTCGCTGCATGTGGCGGAAAACTGGAGCAGGCCGAGCGGCTGAGCCCCAGCGGCACCGAGTTCCAGCAGGCGCTTTATGCCGGCTATATCGAGCTTGCTAAATCCGAATATCAGGAAGGTGACTATATCGATTCTGATCGCTTTGCTGAAAAGGCAATGGCCGCGACGCGCGGGGAACAGGTTGATCCCTATCATCCTGAAGAGTGGAAGCTTCCGAAGGACCGTGAACCGGTTCTTGCTGGCGCTCGTGAGCGTTTGATGGCGGCTCTCGGTGCAGGTGCTGCTGAAAAGCTGCCGTTGCAGGCGGCCAAAGCGCAAACCAGCTTTGATTGCTGGGTGCAGGAGCAGGAAGAAAACTTCCAGCCGAAAGACATTGCCGCGTGCCGTGACGCTTTTGTTCTTGCGATAGAAGAAATCGAAAACGCCATGGCGCCTGTGGTTGTTGTTGAGGAAAAAGTTGTCGTCATCGAGAAAAAGAAGCCGATGATGATGGCGCCGAAATCCTTTGAAGTGAATTTCGACTTCGATTCGGCCACGCCGCTGCCTGGCTCTGATGCAGAAATCAAGGCTGCTGCGGAATATATGAAGGAATTCAAGGATCCGCAGATTACGATCGCCGGTTACACCGATACGGTCGGTAGCGTTGAATATAACGACAAGCTCGGTGAACGCCGTGCCGAAGCTGTTGCCTTCATGGGCATGGATATGGGCATGGAGCCGAAGCGTATTATCATGCGCTCCTACGGTAAGAAGGACCTGAAAGTCCAGACCGCAGATGGTGTCAAGAACGCGGCTAACCGTCGTGTGGTAATCACCGTCGAAGGCAAGTAATCTTGACGAACTGACGGGGCGGGGTGCATAGTTGCACCCCGCCTTTTTTTATGCCTATTCGGGGGAACTCATGGCCAAAAAAATCTTAAGCATTGCTCTATTGTCCCTGTTCGCGCTCGGGCTTGCCGCCTGCGATCCGGAAGTCGGAAGCAAGGAATGGTGTGAAGCCATGAAGGAGAAGCCGAAAGGTGACTGGTCCGCCAATGAGGCGGCCGATTTTGCCAAGAATTGCGTGTTGACGTCAGATTGATATCGCTAAATCCCCGTCGCCGCCGGACGGTGACGGGGGCTCATTTTTCTCTGGCGCGAAAAAAAGCTCTCTGCTAAACCCGGGAAACGGTCCCGTAGCTCATCAGGATAGAGCGCAAGATTCCTAATCTTGAGGTAACAGGTTCGAGTCCTGTCGGGATCGCCATCCAGCCCGAAGGGAAACGGGCATAATCCGGCCGCGACGTCTAGCCAATATGTTTTTTGACGGGCGGCAGATCGACGAATTTCCCGGGCCGTTTCTCGGCATTGGCTTTCATCGCCTCAAAAATTTCTTCCCGCTGCAACATGCTGGCGTTCCAGATCGCGATGTAATCCAGACCGTCCTGGACCGAATGATCGCGAGAATAATTCATCAGCCGCTTGCATCCCATAATCGCGAGCGGTGCTTTGCTGGCGATTTCTGCCGCAATCTCCATCACGCCTTTCATCATGGCCGCATGATCTTCGAAAACACGGTTGACGAGGCCGACTTCCTTCGCTTCGCCCGCCGTCATACGCCGCCCCGTGTAAGCGAGTTCCCGGGCCACGCCATCCGCAATCAGTTTCGAAATGCGCGGAAAGGTGCCCACGTCAGCGGTCATACCGATATTCGTCTCGAAAATCGTTATGAAGGCATCCTCTGTCGCATATCGCATATCGCATGCCGTGATCAGGTCGACACCGCCGCCGATACAGCCGCCTTGGATGGCAACGAGGACCGGCACGCGGCAGTCTTCAAGCGCCGTGAAGGACTGCTGCATATTCTTGACGGTCCCGTAAAAGTCGGCGCCTGAGCGAATGCGCGCGGCTCTTTTCTCCGACGGATCGGTGATCTCGGCCTGCTGAAAGGAACTGACATCAAGACCGGACGTAAAGTGCGGACCGGTCGAGGAGATGACAATCACCCTCGCTTTCGCATTATCGTCGATATCCCGGATAATTGCGGGCAATTCCGTCCAGAATGCCGGCACCATGCTGTTCCGTTTGTCCGGCCGGTTCAAGATGATATGGGCGATGTCATTGGCGATCTGAACGTCGAAGCAGCTATGGGTCACGATGAAAGTCCCTTTCCAATAAGAGGATTATTATTGTTTCCGGTCATCTTACGGCGATATCGGCCGGGTTTCAAATGCCTTGCGTTATGCCGGTATGCGAAGGCCTTTTACAAATCCGAGAAAACGGGCATGATGTGCGCATAAAGCGATTTCCGCACCAAGACGGACAGGCTAAAAATAAGAAGGAACAAGCGAATGGCCCCCTCCTATGAAAACGGAGAAAACCCGTTTGACTTCGACCATCGCTATCATGGTCCCCATTATACCGAAGATCATCATGCCTGGCGCGCGGCGCTTCGTGCCTTTGTCGATCAGGAGATCATCCCCCATGTGGACGACTGGGATGAGGCGGGAGAGTTCCCGCGGGACCTATACAAAAAGGCGGCCGCCATTGGGCTTTTGGGGCTCGGCTATCCGGCGGAGTATGGCGGTACGCCCGTTGACGCGTTTTTCAATATCATCACCTCCGAAGAATTGGCTCGCATCGGCGCCGGCGGTATCAACGCAAGCCTGATGGTCCACAGCATCGGCCTGCCGCCGATTCTCGCGACCGGTTCGGACGAGATGAAACGCAGGATCGCGCCGGCGGTGCTCGCGGGCGAGAAAATCCATGCGCTCGCGATCACCGAGCCGTCAGGTGGCTCCGATGTCGCCAACCTCAAGACACGCGCTTTCGCCGATGGCGATGACTATATCGTCAACGGATCGAAGATGTTCATAACAGGCGGTATGCGCGCCGACTATTACACCGTGGCGGTCCGCACCGGTCGCGAAGGGAAGGACGGCGTTTCCCTGCTTCTGATAGAGTGTGATCGGCCGGGCTTCACCCGCACGCCGCTCAAAAAACAGGGGTGGTGGGCGTCCGATACGGCGGCGCTATATTTCGATGATGTCCGGGTGCCCAAAAGTAACCTCATCGGAGAGGAAAACCGGGGTTTCATCGGCATCATGACCAATTTCAACAGCGAGAGGCTGGGGATGGCAGCGGGGGCCAATGCCGCCGCGCGGGTATGCCTTGAAGATGCGCTGGCCTGGGCCCGGGACCGAATGACCTTTGGCAAAAGGCTCGCCGATCATCAGGTGATCCGCCACAAGTTCGCCGAGATGGCCCGCAAGATCAATGCGACACAAGCCTATCTGGAACAATGCGCCCATCGTTTGCAGGCTGGCGAACGGCCGGTCGCCGACCTTTCCCTGTTGAAGGTTCAGGCAAGCCAGACCATGGAATTCTGCGCGCGTGAAGCCATGCAGATCCTGGGGGGCGCGGGGTACATGCGGGGCTGCCGGGTGGAGCGGATTTACCGGGAAGTGCGGGTGATGGCGATCGGCGGCGGATCGGAGGAGATCATGCGTGACCTTGTTGCGCGTCAGATGCAGATATAAAGACAAAAATTGAACGAAAAATGCGATCGGGAGGGAAATATGAGCGTAACGCATTATGACTGGCTGGCCCATCATGCCGAAAGAGTACCGTATAAGGACGTCTGGGTAGACCTGCATTCGAACCGGCATTTCACCTACCGGGAGGCGAATGATCGGGCCTTGCGTCTCGCGGCGTATTTTCAGAGGAATTGCGGGGTAGAGAAGGGCGACCGGATCGGTGTCCTTGCCATGAATTCCACGGATATGCTGGAAATCCAGGCGGCTTGTGCCAAGATTGGCGCGATATTCCTTCCTCTCAACTGGCGTCTGACGGTCAGTGAGCTTGACTTCATCATTCGGGACGCGGCGCCGGACGTTCTGATCCATGACAGGCAATTCGCGACCGAAATAAAAGAGCTAAAAGAAAAAACCGGTGTACCTTATACGTTGGAGACCACGGGCGGCGGCGGAAATACGCCCTATGAAGCGGCAATCGCTGCCGCGAGCCCGTCTCCCGTTCTCGCCATCGTCACCCATGACGATGTCTGGACGATCATGTATACCTCGGGCACGACGGGCCTGCCCAAGGGTGCGATGAACACCTATGGCATGGCGTTTTACAACGCCGTTAATCTGGGCGTGCCGACCTATTTTACCCCGAATGCCAAGACGCTCACCATTCTGCCGCTGTTCCATACGGGCGGGCTCAACTGCTACAGCTCGGTTGCACTTTATTTTGGCGGAACGACACTGGTCATGCGTGCTTTCGATCCCGGCGAATGCCTTCGGCTGATCAATGACCCGGAGGTCGGTCTGACCCATTTCTTCGGGGTGCCGGCAAATTACCTCTTCATGAGCCAGCATCCCGATTTCAAGACAACGGAGTTATCGCGTCTTGTCTGCGCCGGTGTTGGCGGGGCCCCGACGCCGGTGCCGCTTCTGGAAATCTACAAGTCGCGCGGCCTGGCGTTGCAGCAGGGCTACGGCATGACGGAGACGAGCCCGACGGTGACAGTTCAGGATGCGGCGATGGCGTTCGGCAAGCCTGGCTCCGCCGGCAAACTCGCAATGAATGCTGAAGCGCGCATTGTCGATGAAAACGGCAATGACGTCCCGCCAGGAAAAACCGGAGAACTCTGGGTAAAGGGACCGAACATTACCCCCGGCTACTGGAACCGGCCGGACGTGAACGCCACGACGATAACTGATGGCTGGCTGCATACCGGCGATGCCTGCCGGGTCGACGAGGAGGGGAATTACTATGTCGTTGACCGCTGGAAGGACATGTATATCTCCGGCGGAGAAAACGTCTATCCCGCCGAAATTGAAAGCGTGCTGTTCAAGATGCCGGAGATCGCCGATGTTGCCATTATCGGTGTGCCGGATGATCGATGGGACGAAGTCGGTTGCGCCGTGGTTGTCGTGGCGCCGGATCAAACGCTGGCCGCAGACGACGTAATCCTCTTCTGTCAGGACAAGCTTGCGCGTTACAAGATCCCGAAACATGTGGTGTTTAAAACGGAACTGCCGCGGAACGCGACGGGGAAGGTTTTGAAGAGGGTTCTGAAAGAAGAGATCGGGGATCTTCGCAAATCCGCCTGAGCACTCTTTAAATATTCTTCAGGCTGCCCGGGAGTGGAGGCAGCCTGAAGAGGTCAAGGAAAAGAATTATGCGCCTTCTTTTCCAACAATAGTGATCGAACAGACGTTCTGGTGCGGGAAGCCGCCGAGATTGTGGGTCATCCCGAAAACCGGCTCCTCGCTGCGCTGACGCTCGCCCGCGCGGCCCTGCATCTGCAGATACATTTCATAGATCATGCGAAGACCCGATGCGCCGATCGGATGGCCGAAGCATTTGAGGCCGCCGTCAATCTGGCACGGCACCTTGCCGTCCGCGTCATAGAAACCGTCCATGACATCCTTTACCGCCTTGCCTTCATCGGAAATGTACAGATCCTCCATAGTCACGAGTTCGGTGATGGAGAAGCAGTCATGAACCTCGAACATGCTGATCTGGTCGCGCGGATTGGTGATGCCCGCTTCCTTATAGGCGCGGTTGGCGGCTGCCCGCGTGGTGACGAAATAGCTGCCGTCCCAGGAATTGTGCTGCGATTCCGTGCCGTTTGAGGCGGAAAGCTGCAACGCCTTCACGGTAATAAGGTCCGTCTTGCCGAGGGACCGGGCGATTTCCGGCGTCGTGACAATCGCACAGGCAGACCCGTCGCTCACCCCGCAGCAATCAAACAGCCCGAGCGGTTCCGCAATCATCGGTGCGTTCATGACCCTGTCTTCGTTGATCTTGTTACGAAGATGCGCCTTCGGGTTTCTCGATCCGTTGTCATGGCTCTTGACGGAGATATGGGCCATCGCCCGTTTCATATCTTCCTTGCTGACCCCGTGCTTCGCCGAATAGGCGGAGGCGAGCTGCGCAAAGGAACCCGGGGCAGAGGCATTTGCCCAGAAAAGATCATTGACGGAGCCGCGGTTGCGCTGCGGCAGGCCGCCATACCCCGTGTCTTTCAGCTTTTCGACGCCGAGAGCCAAGGCAATATCGCAGGCACCCGACGCGACGGCATAGACGGCGCCGCGGAAGGCTTCCGACCCGCTGGCGCAGTAGTTTTCCACGCGCGTGACCGGTATATTGGGAAGGCGCAGGGCCATAGAAAGCGGAACCGCGGATTTCCCCACATGTTCTTCTTCAATGGCCGTCGCGAGCCAGGCGGCTTCGATCTGGCTTTTCTCGATACCGGCATCCGCGAGGGCTTCGACATAGGCCTCGATCATCAGATCTTCGGCATTGTCGTTCCAGCGTTCGCCAAAACGCGAGCAGCCCATGCCCAGTATGGCAACCTTGTCTTTAATTCCTGAGGCCATCGTTATTCTCCTTTGTTTGAAGCGCCTGCCGGGGCCGCTTTCCAGAAATAGCGCCTGAACCCGCGCTTGTTGTCATAATCCTTGATCCGGAACATCATCCGCATGGGCATTCCCACCTTGATGTCGGTTTCCGGTGAAATGTCCGTGAAATCGCTCATCAGGCGGCCGCCCTCCTCGAACTGAATCATGCCGTAATAGGCGGGTGGATCCGGAGAGTAGGTCAGCCGGTCGGCGGTAAAGGAATTCACCTTGGAAATACGCTCCGCGAAGGGATAATCTTCCTGTGTGCCGATCGCGCCGCAGTTTTCATTGACGCACATATTGGATTTCGGAAACTGAGCGGTCCCGCATTGGGAGCATTTGCCGCCCACCATTGCCTGCGCCATACCTTTGTTCCGATAGAGCGTCGTCAGGCCGGTTTTCTTGTCCGTTTCCGCCCGAATGCCCCGCTCCAGATTGACGAGGTCGTGGAAGGCAAGAAACTTGCTATAGTTGGTTTCCGGATAACGGCGGGCGAGATAGCCGGAAACGCCTCTGCGCGGCGAGAGAGTTTTTATCTCCTCTGTCACCTCGAACAGGAGCGCATCGCTGCCCTGACCAAAGCTCGCGACGAGAATTTTGTCGCCTGGCTTGCTGTTCTGAAACGCCAGCGCCAGCATGACCACTGAATGCGCGGTCCCCGTTTCGCCGCAATTTTCCTGAAGATTGTCCGCGACCGCACTTTCAGGAAGACCGATTTTCTTGGCAATCGCCCCCGCGACCCCACGGGCCGCGACCGGAAAGCAGAAAGTCGTAATGTCTTCCGGCTTCACGCCTGTTTCATTAAGAAGCGCGGAAATGGCCGCCGGAACGATCTTGAGATAGCCTTCATCACGGATCCAGCGTTCTTCCCAACTGTAATCGAAGTCTTCGTTTTCGCCGCGGAAATGATCGACGAAATCGACGGCTTCTGTATGCGATCCGAGAAGACGGGCGATGACTTTGCCCTGTCCGACGAGAAAGGCCGCGGCGCCATCGCCTGATGTCATTTCAAGCGGGCTTGCTGCACGGGTTTTGCGTTTTTCTGCCGCCGTGAAGAGGATGGGTCCACTGCCTCCCTTGGCAACCTGCAGGGCGACGGAAAGAGACGCGGTCCCGGCCCGCTGCGATGATGCGAAATCGAGTGTCTGAAGGCTGCTTTTCAGATTGAGGGCATCGGCGACGATCCCTGCATTCTGACGGTCCGTGAACGGAAAGGTTGTCGACGCCATATAGACGGCGGAAACCTGATCACGATCAGAGTCGGCAAGACAGTCCCGCGCGGCTTCCACTGCCATGGTCACGCTGTCTTCGTCCCAGTTCGCCATGGCGCGCTCGCCTTTGGCCAGCCCCTTCAATCCGGGGTTGAACCATGCATGTGCTTTGGCGATTTCGCTGCGTTGCAATCGGCTTTGCGGGATATATCCCCCGTAGGCCAATATTCCTACTTCCATTTGGAGAGGCTCCTTTTTTATTTTTTCTTAGTGCCACATTTTTAGTCGCAGGGTTTTTCTTTGGTTTTTCCCGCGCTGTCCAACCGGACCGGCCTTAGTGTAAAACGACTGTCCGTCTAACGCCAGAAAATTCAGCGCGCCGCCGGTAATTCGGATTTTTTGCTTAACGGTCCAGACTTTCCTATGCTATTCAAGAAAGAAAAAAATAAAAATCGGGAGTTCTGAATGGCCGTTTTCACTTCCAAAATCGTCACCTCTTCCGACAGTTTTGCAACCAACCGCCAGGAAATGCTGGCGCTTGTTGACGAGCTTCATGCGTTAAAGGACCGGGCAAAGCAATTGTCCGAGCGCCGGCGCGACCGGTTTGAGGAGCGCGGACAACTCACGCCGCGCGAGAGATTGGTGCGGCTGCTCGATCCGGGGATGCCGTTTCTGGAACTGTTCGGCCTTGCCAATTACTGCGTGGATACAAATGACCGCGAGAAAAGCATTCCTGGCGCGAGTTCGCTTGCCGGAATCGGCTTTATCAAAGGTGTCCGCTGTATGATCTGCGCCAGCGACAGCGGCATCAATGCCGGTGCCATGACCCAGAAATCGGGCGAGAAGCTTCGCAACTGCCAGGATATCGCGATCGACAAGAAACTCCCCTTTGTTCATCTGGTGGAGAGCGCGGGCGCCAACCTTCTGAAGTACCAGGTGGAATCCTGGGCCCATGGTGGCGGGGGATTTCAGCGGCTCGCGAAGCTGAGCGCGGCCGGTATCCCGACCTTCGTCGTGTTGCATGGTCCGTCGACGGCGGGCGGCGCGTACCTGCCGGGCATGAGTGATTATGTGATCGGTATCAAGGGGCGTGGCCGGGCGTCCCTTGGCGGCGCGGCGCTTGTGCGGGCGGCGACGGGGGAGATTTCCGATGATGAGGAACTTGCAGGCTCGGAGATGCATGCGACCACGACAGGTCTTGTCGAGTATCTTGCCGAGGATGATGCACATGGCCTACTTATTGCCCGCGATATCATCGGCCGCCTCGGCTGGAATGACAAATGCCCAAAGCCGGAGATTAAAAATTTCGCGGAGCCGTTATATGATCCCGATGAAATAGCCGGCGTCGTTCCGGTAGATTACCGCAAACCCTATGATGTCCGCGAGGTTGTTACCCGGCTTGTCGACGGATCGGACTTCGAGGAATTCAAGCCGCGCTATGGCTCCACCCTTGTCTGCCTGCAGGCGAGTATCTTCGGGCAGGCTTGTGGTATCGTCGGCAATAACGGCCCGATCGATCCCGACGGCGCGGCCAAGGGCGGGCAGTTTTTCCAGCTTTGCGATCAGGCGAATATACCGCTTGTCTTCCTCAACAACATCACCGGCTACATGGTCGGCAAGGAATATGAGCATAAGGGAATGATCAAGCATGGATCGAAAATGATCCAGGCGGTCTCCAACGTCCGCGTGCCAAAAATAACGCTTTATATCGGGGCGAGTTTCGGCGCCGGGAATTACGGTATGGCCGGCCTTGCGTATGAGCCGGACTTCCTGTTCGCGTGGCCAAATGCCAAGACCGGCGTGATGGGCGGCGAGCAAGCGGCGCTCACCATGGATCAGGTCGCCAGAAGCGGCGCGGAGCGAAAGGGTGTTCCGGTTGATGAAGAGGCGTTGGCCGCGCAGAAAAAGCGTCTAATCGAACATTTCGACAATCAAGCGGACGCTTTCTACACATCGGGCCGTCTTCTGGATCAGGGTGTCATCGATCCGCGCGACAGCCGGAAGGTCATCGGTTTTGCGTTGCAGACCTGCTGGGAGGCGCGCAACAGAACCCTGCAGCCCAACAGCTTCGGTGTTGGCCGGCTATAATCTCGGGCAGACTCCGTAAAGAACCATGAAAAAGAACAGGCAGGCCCGGAAAAATGAGAAAATTTAACAGCATACTGGTTGCCAACAGGGGCGAAATAGCGGTCAGGGTGATGAAAACGGCCAAAAGCCTCGGCTATCGGACCATCGCCGTTTACTCAGAGGCGGATGCCGCCGCGCTGCATGTGCGGATGGCGGATGAGGCGGTGCTGATCGGTCCCGCGCCGGTGCAACAATCCTATCTGGACAGCGCGAAAATATTGGCCGCCGCCAGGGAAGCGGGAGCCGAGGCGATCCATCCGGGCTATGGCTTCCTCTCCGAAAACGCTGACTTTGCGCGCGCCTGCGAAGCGGCCGGCATCGTGTTTATCGGCCCGACCGCCGAGGCGATCGATCTGATGGGGAACAAGGCGGCGGCAAAACGGCGAATGATTGCGGCGGGCGTGCCCTGCGTCCCGGGCTATGAAGATAAGGATCAGTCCGATGCGACCTTGATGGCCGCCGCAAAGAAGATCGGATTCCCGATCATGGTGAAGGCGGCTGCGGGGGGCGGCGGACGTGGCATGCGACTCGTTCACGAGGAAAAGAAGCTTGCCGGTGCGTTGGGTTCCGCCCGGTCGGAAGCCCTCAACGCATTTGGCTATGACGAACTTATTCTCGAAAAGGCGATTATCGAGCCGCGTCACGTTGAGATCCAGGTTTTCGCTGACAGTCATGGCAACGTCATTCATTTGGGCGAGCGTGATTGCTCCGTCCAGAGACGGCACCAGAAAGTGGTCGAGGAAGCACCCTGTCCGGTCATGACGCCGGAACTTCGCGTAAAGATGGGCGCGGCCGCGGTGGAAGCGGCGCGGAGCATTGATTACCGTGGTGCGGGTACTGTCGAGTTCCTGCTTGATGCGGAAAATAACTTCTATTTCCTCGAAATGAATACCCGCCTTCAGGTCGAGCATCCGGTCACAGAGCTCGTCACCGGGCTTGATCTCGTGTCCCTGCAAATTCAGGTTGCGCAAGGGGAGCCTCTTGAACTTGAGCAATCCGACGTGAAACTTCAGGGACATGCGATAGAGGTCCGACTTTATGCCGAGGACACAGCGCAGGATTTCCTTCCCTGCACCGGTAGAATTTCGATCTGGCAGCCCGAAGAAAGGGACGGCATCCGCTTTGATGCGGGCATTGACGAGGGGCAGGAGATATCTCCCTTTTACGATCCGATGATCGCCAAGGTCATCGCATACGGCGAGAACAGGGAAGTCGCGCGGCATCGCCTTATCGAGGCGCTTAAGAATACGGTTCTGTTCGGACTGACGACCAATCGCGGGTTCCTCATCGATATATTGAATGAGGAAACCTTCGCGAAAGGGCAGTCGACAACAGCCTTCATCGGCGATCTCTTCGATGCGGACCGTCTTGCCGCGAAGACACCGACGGAGACCGAAATGGCGATGGCAGCCGTATTATTTTACCAGATAGAGCGGGACCGTGCGAAGGCGGAAGCACTGTTCGCGAGCGATCAGCTGATGGATTGGTCGAGCGGCGGGGCTTTGCTGACACGCTATGTTTTCGGCGCCGATGAGAACAGGACGGACGTGACGGTGTCGCCCAAGCGCACAGGCGGCTACGATGTCGTTGTCGGGGAAACACCGCATTTTGTCGAGGTTATGGGACGGAGCAAGTCACGCGCGCAACTGACCGTCGACGGTACCCGTAAGCGCCTGCATTACGAAGCCCCGTCCGACGGCGTGCTGGACATTACGGACGATGGCAAAACGCTGCGGTTCGTCAATGAGATTGCCTTTCCTCTGACCGCGGTAACGGCGGCCGGAAGCGGGCAGGTGAGTGCGCCGATGCATGGCACGTTGCTGGAGGTATTCGTAAAAACCGGAGACGTGGTTGAGATCGGCACGCGGCTGGCGGTACTGGAGGCGATGAAGATGCAGCATGATATCCTTGCCGAGGTGGCGGGCGTCGTTCAGGAAGTGATTGCGTCGGCGGCGAGCCAGGTATCCGTCGGTGATCTTCTCTTTGAGATCGAAGCGGCGGACGACGAGGGAAAATAAATCAAAAGGGAAGGAAACCGAGCCGATGTTGAAAGAAGCCTATGATTTCAGGGATGAAAGCGAAGCCCTTTATCAGCTTATTGAACCGCTTGGCGATGCCGATTACGACCGGGTGACGCTGTTCCGCGACTGGACGGTCAATGACGTCATCCAGCATTTGCATTTCTTCAATTATGTCGCCGACCTTACCCTATCGGACGAGCCGGAATTCAGGCGCGTCTACGGTGAACTGAAGGCGATCCAGGAAAAAACCGGCTCGCTCGTCGCATCGACGGACCAGATGTTGAATGGCCTGAAAGGCGTCGCACTCCGGGATGCCTGGCGGGAATATTATGTGGCGATGGCCGCCCGGTTTTACGCGGCCGATCCAAAACAGCGGCTGCAATGGGTGGGTCCCAGCATGAGTGCGCGCTCCAGCATTTCCGCCCGTCTAATGGAAACATGGTCGCACGCCCAGGAAATATACGATTTGCTCGGGGTCGAACGGGTGAACAGGGACTTGATAAAAAGCATTGCGGTTATGGGAATGAATACCTTTGGCTGGACCTTCATCAATCGCAAGGAAGACGTGCCGGAGCCGGTCCCCCATGTTCGTCTGACGGCACCCTCTGGTGCAATCTGGGAATGGAATCCGGAAAACGCGACGGATAGAATTGAGGGTGACGCGGCGGAATTCTGTCAGGTCGTTACGCAGACCCGCAATGTCGCCGATACCAACCTGAAAGTTACCGGAGATATCGCGACGCGGTGGATGTCCGTCGCGCAATGTTTCGCCGGGCCCGCGCGCAATCCGCCCGCACCCGGAACCCGACATGCGTAAGCCCGATAAAAAGCTTGGAAGAAAAAATGAAGCATAGCAAATACCCGATCCTTTTCTCGCCGCTCGACCTTGGCTTCACCACGATCAAGAACCGCGCCCTTATGGGATCCATGCATACCGGTCTTGAGGAGCTGGAAAACGGATTTGAGCGGATGGCCGCCTATTTCGCCGAGCGGGCGCGCGGCGGCGTTGGACTGATCATTACCGGCGGCATTTCCCCAAACCTCGAAGGCGGCGCCGGCGCCAAGCTCTCCAACGATGACGAGGTCGCGGAGCACCGCCTTGTAACGGAGGCTGTTCATGACGCCGATCCGGAGGTGAAAATCTGCATGCAGATCCTGCATATGGGGCCGCTTGCGCGCAACGAGAATCCGGTGGCCCCGTCGGCGGTCCGCTCCCGTATCGCCAGCCATACGCCGCGCGAACTTGATGCGGCGGGAATTGAAAAGCAGATCAGTGATATGGTGAATTGTGCGGTTTGTGCCCAAAAGGCCGGATATGATGGCGTCGAAGTTATTGGCTCCGCCGGCTATCTGCTGAGCACCTTTTTGGTCGAAAAAACCAACCTCAGAACTGATGAATGGGGCGGATCATACGAAAACCGCATGCGCTTTCCCCTCGAGGTGATGCGCCGGATTCGCGAGGCTGTCGGACCGAACTTCATCCTGATTTTCCGTATTGCGGCGATGGACATGCTGCAAGGCGGGATGTCCTGGGAGGAAATTGTTCTACTTGCCAGGAGAATGGAAGAAATTGGTGTCAATATCATCAGCACGCATTTCACCTGGCATGAATCGGCGGTGCCGACGATAGCAACCATGGTGCCCCGGGCGGCCTTCACACAGGTAACCGGCCGCCTTAAAAAAGAACTCACTATCCCACTGATCACCAGCAACCGCATCAATATGCCGGATGTCGCCGAAGCGGTGCTTGCGCAGGGCGATGCAGACATCGTCTCGATGGCGCGGCCAATGCTGGCGGATGCCGATCTCGTGAAGAAGGCGTTCGAGGGCCGCGAAGACGAAATCAATACCTGTATCGCCTGCAACCAGGCCTGCCTCGATCATACATTCAATGGAATGGAAGTAAGCTGTCTCGTCAACCCGCGCGCCTGCCATGAAACCAAGCTGAATTACGAACCGACGACAGCGGTAAAGAAAATTGCCGTTGTCGGGGCGGGTCCGGCGGGGCTGGCATATACCGAAGTCGCGGCGCGGCGGGGCCATCAGGTGACTCTCTTTGACGCCGCATCGGAGATTGGCGGGCAGTTCAATCTGGCCAAGCGGATTCCGGGCAAGGAAGAGTTTTATGAGACCATCCGCTATTTCAACAAAATGATCGAGAAACGGAAAATCGATCTCCGGCTTAATACGAAAGCCACCGCAGACATGCTGGCAAATGGCGGTTTCGACAAGGTCGTTGTCGCCACCGGTATTTCCCCGCGCATGCCCGATATCGAAGGCATCGACCATCCCAAGGCTGTCAGCTATATCGATGTGATCAAGGGCCTGAAGCCGGTGGGCCGGAAAGTCGCGATCATGGGCGCAGGCGGGATCGGGTTCGACGTCGCCGAAAAGATCACCCATGCAGGTAAATCCTCCGCGCTTGATGTCGATATCTTCGCGAAGGAATGGGGGATCGATTTCGAAAATCATCCGCGCGGCGGGGTGACCGGTGTTGAACCCATTGTCGCCCGGGCGGATCGGGAAGTCACTCTTCTGCAACGCAAAACGACGCCCGTCGGACGTGGACTTGGCAAGACGACGGGCTGGACCCACCGGATTACACTCGCCCGTCGTGGCGTCAAGATGATCAACGGGGTCGAGTATCTCAAGATCGACGATCAGGGGCTTCATCTTCGGATTAATGACCAGTATGAAATCCTGGATGTGGATACGGTGATCATTTGCGCCGGGCAGTTGCCCTTGCGCGATCTTTTTGACCAGCTTGTCGAGCGGGGCATCGACGCCGATCTTGTCGGTGGCGCCTATGAGGCGATGGAGCTTGATGCCAAGCGGGCGATCAATCAGGCCAGCTACCTCGCAGCCGCCGTCTGATCTGAAGTCTGGCGTCTTCGGTCGGAAGCAAACGAGCGCCGCCAAGACGCCCACGCTTAGATTCTGCGGGCATAATCCGGAAGGTCAATCTTCCGCCCCCTCAATCCGGTGAAATCCCCATGAGTTTGGTGATTACCTTCAGCATGACTTCGTCCGCGCCGCCACCGATCGAGGTAAGACGGAAATCGCGGAATTTCCGGGAGATGGAGGATTCCCACATATAGCCTTGCCCGCCCCAATATTGCAGGCAACTGTCCATCACTTCGCGCTGCAATCGCCCGACTTTCAGTTTTGCCATGGAGGCGAGCTTGGTGACATCCTCGCCCGAAACATAAAGTTCAACTGCGTGATAGGTGAGGGCCCTGAGCGCCTCGACTTCTGTTTGCAATTCCGCAAGGCGGTAGTTCACCACCTGGTTGTCGAGGATTGATTTACCGAACGCCTGTCGCTCCCGGGTATATGCGATTGTCTCATTGATCGCTTCTTCCATAACCCGGGGGCCGCGGGCCGCGGCGAACAACCGCTCTTCCTGGAACTGCTGCATCTGATAGATAAAGCCACGGCCCTCCTCGCCGATAAGGTTCCTCTGCGGGACACGCACATCATCGAAGAAAAGCTGCGCGGTATCGGAGGACATCATGCCGATCTTGCGGATCTTATGCTTCGTGATGCCAGGACTATCCATCGGAATAATGATGAGCGATTTATTCTTGTGAACAGGTCCGTCGCCGGTATTGGCAAGGAGGCATATCCAGTCCGCCTGTAGCCCGTTGGTGATATACATCTTCGAGCCATTGATCAAATAGTCATCGCCGTCCTTGCGGGCTGTCGTTTTCAGGCTGGCGACATCCGATCCGGCCGCCGCCTCGGTCACGCCGATACAGCCGACCATCTCCCCCTTAATCGCCGGCGCGAGGAAATTCCGGCGAAGTTCATCCGACCCATGGCGGGCAAGCGCCGGTGTCGACATATTCGTCTGCACGCCGATCGCCATGGCGACGCCGCCGCAGGCGATATAACCAAGGGCTTCGGATGCGACGGCTTCATAGGAATAGTCGAGCCCGCTGCCCCCGTATTCGGTGGGTTTGCTGATCCCGAGAAAACCCATGTCGCCCATTTTCTTGAAAAGCTCATGGGCCGGGAACTGCTCGGCCTCCTCCCACTCGTCGACATGGGGATTTATTTCCGCCTCGATGAATTTTTTCAGACTTTCGGTAAGTTCTCGATGTTCTTGGGTGAACTGCATGGCGTCCGGCCTTATTATTCCGAGGAATATTTTCTAACCCCGGTCCCGAATGGGATTGTTTTTTTGGTTCAATGATACTAACATTCATGCATGAATGTTACAAATGATAAATGTGATAACGGGCGTCGGGCATGAAATTCTACTTTGCCTACCACAGAGATTTTGCATGGCATGGCACGCATGGATAACAGGCGGCGGCGAAGCCAGGAAGAACGGCGCGTTGAAACCCGGCGGCGCCTGGTCGATGCGACGATCAAACTGCTTCATGAAAAGGGGGCAGGGCTTCTCACCATGGAGGAAGTGGCGCGCGAGGCGGGCCTGACTCGCGGGGCGATCCAATATCATTTTGACAGCCCGAAATCCCTTCTCATCGCGAGCATCGTTGAAATTGCCGACCGTCTCAGCCAGCATCTTGATGCGGTGGAACTGGCGCGGCTGCCCCTTAAAGAGCGGATAGACCGGGTTGTGGAAGATTATTGGCGCGGATTTCGTGGGGGAAACTATACTGCGTTCATAGAGATTGCTGTCCGGGGGCGACAGGATCCCGAATTCGAAGACGCGATTTCATCGACCCTGGCGGATTTGGAGCGGCAAAGAGATATTGTCTGGCAAACCGTTTTTGCCGATAGTGGACGAAGCCGGGAAGAAATACAGTCCTGGCGGCGGATGCTGCTTATCGCGCTGCGGGGTCTCGCACTGACAAATATGATTGCCGGGAGTGAGGAAAAAGTTTCGCTGCAAATCGATCAGTTTAAGGCTATGTTTAAAAGATACCTGACCGACTTATAAAAGGCGGGTAATGCGAAAAAAGAAAGAATAAGAAAATGCATGAACTACCTGTATGTGAATTTCTCAAGCTTGAGGTGGCGGGGCCGCGCCTCAACCTGATTTTCAACCGGCCGGATCAGCGCAATGCCATCAACAGCCAGATGGGGGCGGAGTTCGCGGCGGTCGTCGACTGGCTGGAGGCAACGCCGGAGGTGAGGGTGGTCGTGCTTCGCGGCGCCGGCGGACATTTCTGCGCCGGCGGGGATATCAAGGAACGCCGCAACATGGCCGACGATGTCGTGACGGCAGACAGTGATCCGATAATGGAACGGAATGCGGCTGCCGGTATGGCCTTTCTCAAATTCGAGCATCTGCCGCAGACGACGATTGCGGTCGTAGAAGGATCGGCATTCGGTGGCGGCATGGGGTATGCCTGCCTTGCCGATATCACGATTGTGGCGGAAGGCGCGCACATGGGCATGCCGGAGACAACGTTGGGTGTGGCCCCGGCGCAAATCGCGCCTTATGTGGTAAAGCGCATTGGCCTGACCCGCGCGCGTCAGCTTGCGCTTACCGGCGAGCGGTTCGACGGCGCGAAAGCTTTTGAGTATGGGATCGCACAGTATTTATGCGCGGATGAGGATATCGATACGACACTTGAAGATGTGGTTGCGCGGGTGCTTCGGTGCGGGCCCAAGGCGAATGCGGCGACCAAGGCCATCATGCTGAAAGTCGGCTCGCTTCCCGAAGAAGATATGGTCCGTTTTTCCGCGGCAAAATTTTCGGAGCTCAACCGGAGTGATGAAGGCAAGGAAGGGCAGTCCGCCTTTGCGGAAAAGCGCAAACCTGCCTGGCAACTGACCGGCAGCGAAGCAAAGGGATGAGTGCCATGACCGGTTCAAAAGCAATCCGTATCGGCGGTGCATCAGGTTATTGGGGCGATTCGCAGGAAGCGCCGCGCCAGCTCGTAATGAAAGGTGATCTTGACTATCTGGTGTTCGACTATCTTGCCGAAGTCACCATGTCGATCCTTGTTAGGGCGAAGGAAATATCTCCGGATCATGGGTATGCGCGTGATTTCGTCGATCTGGCGATGAAGCCGCTTTTGCATGAAATCAAGTCGCGGGGCATCAAGGTGGTGGCCAATGCCGGCGGTGTCAATGTGGCGGCCTGCGCGGCGGCACTTGCCAGGGTGGCGGAAGATGCGGGCATCGATCTCAAAATCGGCACGGTGGACGGCGATAATCTCGCGGATGAAATTGAAGATCTCCGCAAAGACGGCACGGTGGAAATGTTTTCCGGCGCGCCCATGCCGGAGGGGATGATCAGCGCCAATGCCTATCTTGGCGCCTTTCCCATAGCGGCAGCGCTCGATAATGGCGCTGATGTGGTAATCACCGGCCGTTGTGTTGACAGTGCCGTCACCCTGGGGCCGCTGATCCACGAATTTGGCTGGACCGTGGATGATTATGACAAACTAGCCGCCGGCTCGCTCGCCGGTCATATTCTCGAATGTGGTGCGCAGGCGACCGGGGGGAATTTCACGGACTGGCAGGACGTCGTCGGAGGCTGGGATGATATGGGCTATCCGATTGCGGTCTGCAGGAGCGATGGCACTTTCGCCGTCACGAAACCGGAGGGGACCGGCGGAGCTGTCTCCCGCCTCTCGGTTGGCGAGCAGATCCTCTATGAGATTGGTGACCCGGCGGCCTATATCATGCCGGATGTGATCTGCGATTTTTCGCACGTGACCCTGACGGAAACGAAAAAGGACTGGCTGGAGGTTGCGAATGTGAGAGGCCGAGCCCCGACCGCCACCTACAAGGTGTCAGGTACCTACAAGGATGGATTTCGGGCGACCGCAACAACCGTGATTACCGGTTTCGATGCCGTCGCCAAGGGCAAGGCCTTCGCGGATGCGCTTTTGAAACGGACGCGGCGTCTGTTTACTGAGCGAAACCTCGGCGATTACCGCGATACCGCCGTGCATATCATCGGCGCGCAGACGCTTTGGGGTGACAATGCGGACGAACACGCGGCCCTGTCTCGTGAAATCGTGACGCAGATTGACGTTCGCCATGACGAGAAGGCGGCGCTCGAGCTTTTCTCCAAAGAGACAACGGGCGTCGGTCTTTCCATGACGACCGGCCGTTGTTCCGCCGGTGCCGCCGGCCGCCCGAAGATTACGCCCGTCGTTGCGCAGTTCGCCTTTCAGATCGATAAGGCACGCATTAAGCCAAAGATATATATAAACAATAAACCGGTTAAATTTAAAATTCCGGTTCCGGCGAGCTATTCAGAATTTCCGAAACCGCGACATGCGGTCGCGGACACGCGACCGAGCGCAACCTCTGACGTGATGACGGAAGTGCCGCTCATCAGGCTTGCGGCGGCGCGAAGCGGCGATAAAGGCAATAACGCCAATGTCGGTGTCCTTGCCCGGAAACCGGAATATATGCCCTGGATAAAGCAAAGCGCGACGGAAGAGGCGGTGAAGAAATATTTCGGCCATGTCGTCGAAGGAGAGGTGATGCGATTTGACCTTCCGGGCATGGATGCGGTGAATTTCTTGCTGACGGATTGCCTTGGCGGCGGGGGAACGTCGACATTGCATCTGGATAATCTGGCGAAGACCTACGCCCAGCAATTGCTTGCCCTTCCGGTAAATATTCCCGGAGATCTGGCGGAGAGCCTAGGATAACAATAAACGAACAGGGATAAAGAAGGAAAAAAGAATGACCCATCCACTTGAGCCCATGCTGCGACCGAAATCTGTTGCCATCATCGGTGCGTCGGACACGGCGTCGCGGATCGGCGGCCGGCCCATCCATGCCATGAAAGCGGCCGGTTACAAAGGCAATATCTATCCCGTCAATCCGAATTACGAGACGATCCAGGGATTGCCGGCCTATGCCTCTATCAAGGATGTGCCGAAAGGTGTCGACTGCGCGGTGATCGCGGTTGCCGCGAAGGTCGCCGTGCAGACCCTCAGGGATTGCGCGGATCAGGGCGTAAAAAGCGCCGTCATGTTTACATCGGGCTTTGCCGAACAGAGCGAGGACGGTGCGAAGGCGCAGCGCGAGATTTCCGAGATTGCGCGGACAAGCGGTATGCGGATAGTCGGCCCGAACTGTCTTGGGGTCTTCAACATAAGCGCGGGATGGTACGGGACTTTCAGCAATGCGCCGGGCGCCCTCCGCCATCCACCCGGCCCCATCGGGATTGTCAGCCAGAGCGGCGCCTATGGCGCGCATGTCTTCACGGTTTCCCAGCTTCGCGGTGTCGGTTCGAATTACTGGGTGACGACGGGGAATGAATCGGATGTCGATGTCGCTGAGGTGATCGAGTATTATGCCCAGAATCCGGAAGTGAAGGTCGTTCTCGCCTATGCGGAGGGTATGAAAAATGCGGACCGGGTCTGCCGCGCGCTTGAAATGGCGCGGGAGGCAGAAAAGCCGGTCATCTTCATGAAGGTTGGGAAGACCGACGCGGGGGCGGCCGCTGCGGCGTCCCATACAGCGTCGCTTGCCGGGGCCGACGCGATTTACGATGCGCTATTCAAGCAGTATGGCGTCTATCGCGCCGAAACGACGGAGGAGTTCATCGATATCGCCTATGCCTGCCAATTCGGGAAATATCCGAAAGGCCGCAAGATCGACCTTCAGACGATCTCCGGCGGAGTTGGTGTGCAGATGGCGGACGCCTCTGTGAAATATGGCCTTGATGTCGCGCCAATTCCCGCCGCAACGCAAAAGAAGATGAAGGACCTTATTCCCTTCGCCGGTGTCGCTAATCCGGTGGATTTCACCGCCCAAGCGTTGAATGATCCGAAGCTGATGGAAGCCAACATCGAGATGACGATCGAGGAGGCGGACTTCGACAGTCATATCGTTTATCTCGCCGGTGTTCCCGCATCCCCCTTCACCAAGGATGCCTGCGCGCAGATCTTCGAGAATATCCGGGCGAAATATCCCGATGAGGTGATGATGATGAGTCTGATCGGCCCGGAGGACGTCGTCTCGATCTATGAAAAACTTAAAATGCCCTGCTATGAGGATCCGTCGCTCACCGTCCGGGCGATGGCGGCGCTCACGTACTTCGGCGAGGTGTTTCGGCGCGGCCGGCCGGAAGCCCCAGCGAAACTCCCTGATAGCGCCCTGCCTGCACCGACGAAGCCCATTGCCGAGCATGAAGCAAAAAAAGTCCTTGCGAGTATCGGTGTGCCGGTCACGAAGGAAGAACTTGTGCAGTCATCGGCGGATGCCGTCAAGGTCTGGCGGGATATCGGGGGTGCCGTGGTCATGAAAATCGCGTCGCCGGATATCCTCCATAAGACGGAAATTGGCGGCGTGCTCTTGAAACTGAATTCCGAGACGGAAGTCGCGGAAGGGTTCGATACGCTGATCGAGCGCGCCAAAAAGGCGAAGCCAAATGCCAAAATCGACGGCGTCATCGTTGCCGAAATGGTTTCGGGTGGCGTTGAGACGGTCATGGGCGTCGTTTGCGATCCGGTGTTCGGGCCGGCTGTCATGTTTGGCCTTGGCGGTGTCTTCGTCGAGGTATTGAAGGACGTCACGTTCCGCCTTGCGCCCTTCGGCGTCGATGAAGCCCACTGCATGATCGACGAAATTCAGGGCCGGGCAATGCTGGACGGTGTCCGGGGCGCGCCGCCCTCTGACATAGATGCGCTGGCCGAGGCGCTTTCCCGGCTATCGGTTTTTGCTGCTGAGAATGCCGACAAGATAGAAACAATCGACGTTAATCCCTTTATCGTACTGCCCAAAGGCGCGGTTGCGGTCGATGCATTGATCGTCCCGAAAGGAAGCGCGGTATGAGAGCCTATGAAGGATTAAAGGTCGTCGACTTTACGCAAGTATTGGCCGGACCGATCAGCACGCAGATGTTCTCCCTGCTCGGCGCCGATGTGATCAAGATTGAGGCGCCGGTCAAAGGGGATCAGCTGCGCACCACCCTGTCAGATGCGGAAATGGTCGCAAAGCGCCTGTCTCCTGCCTTCCTGACGGTCAATCTTGGCAAACGAAGCCTCGCCATCGACCTGAAATCGGAAGAGGGGAGGGCAATCGCTTATCGCCTGATTGACGATGCGGACGTTGTTGTTGAAAATTTCAGTCCCGGTGTCGCGAAAAGGCTCGGGATTGACTATGAAACCCTTAAAAAGCGCAATCCCAATCTCGTTTATTGCTCCATCAGCGGGTACGGCCAGGAAGGGCCGCGCAGTGGTGATAAAGCTTATGATTCCGCCATTCAGGCGGCCTCTGGTCTTTTCACTCTGAATGGCCATGAGGAAACCGGACCGACGCGTATTGGCATCATGGTGATCGATATGTTCACCGGCGCCAACGCGGCTTTTGCGATTTCCTCCGCATTGTATCGGCGGGAGAAGACGGGCGAGGGGCAGTATGTTGATGTCGCGATGTACGACAGCGCACTCCTGATCGCCGCGGCGCAGATGGCGGACTTTATGGTCCGCGGGAACGTACCGCCGCTTATTGGCAATCAATCCCCGACCCGCCAGCCCACGGCCGGTGTGTTCGAGACGAAGGATGGCACGGTGTTGCTGGCGACGATCACGCCGGACCAGAATATTGCGGTGCTGAAGGCAGCGGGCCTAATGCATATGCTCGACGATCCCCGGTTTGCCACCTTCGAAGCTCGTCAGGCGAACCTGCATGAGGGCCTTGAACTGGTCGGCGAGGCAATGAAGACGAAGACAACCGCGGAATGGCTGGACATCATGAACAAGGCCGGCGTCGCTGTTCAGGCTGTCCGGACGCTGGCGGAAGCGACAACCGATCCACAGCTTGAACATCGCGGTATCATTGTCCAGGCGGATAATATCCAGGGGTTCGACGAGGCATTGCGGCTGGTCGGTGCTCCGTTCATCGCCAACGAAGACAGCCCGATCCGGGAAGCGTCGCCGCCCGGCAAGGTTGGCCAGCATACGGAGGAGATACTGCGCGAGCTTGGATATCCGGAAAATGAAATCGACAAGATTCTCTCCCTGAATAAGGGGTGACGACAGGTTCGTCCCCACAAATTTTTTGTCCGAAAGGGATCCGCTAAATGATAACGGTCCATCATCTTAATGACTCTCGTTCGCAGCGAATTTTATGGCTGCTTGAAGAGCTCGGGGTCGATTATGACATTGTCTCGTATGCCCGCGATGCAACGACGCGTCTGGCGCCGCCCGAGCTCAAGAAAATTCATCCCCTCGGAAAATCGCCGGTGATCACGGATGACGATATGGTGATTCATGAATCGGGTGCAATCACGGACCATCTGATCCGGAAGTATGGCGAGGGAAGATTGGCGCCAGACGTTGGTTCGCCTGATTACATCAAATATGTGGAATGGCTGCACTATGCGGAAGGATCGGCGATGCTGCCGTTGTTGCTCCGCTTATATACCAGCCGCCTTGGCGAGGCCGCCGCGCCGCTGATGCCGCGGATAGATAGCGAAACGGAAAATCACTTCTCCTTCGTGGACCGTGAAATGAAGGGGCGCGATTTTTTTGTCGGCAATGAGTTGACCGGCGCCGATATCATGATGTCCTTCCCGCTCGAGGCGGCAAGGGCGCGCGGCATTCTCAAGATTTATCCGGCGCTGTCCGCCTTCGTCGATCGTATGCAGGCGCGCCCGGCGTATCTCAGGGCTCTTGAAAAAGGCGGGCATTACTCCTATGGTCCGGTGACTTCCTGATGCCAATAGAACTGGGCCAGTGTGACAGCGGATAATCAAAACCGGGAGCCGGTCTTCAACGTGCCGCCCGCGACCCTATATCTGGTCGCTGCCATTATTGGCGTTCATCTTTTGATGACGGTGACGTCGCCGGAAACGCTGAACTGGGTGTACAGCAATTTCTCCTTCCGTCCGGCCGTCATCGGGGCGATTCTGGAGCAGCCGACTCTGGGTGGTCTTTTTCACATATTCCTGACGCTCAACAGCCATTTATTCCTCCATCATGACTGGAGCCACATGGCCCTGAACGCGGGAATGCTGCTCGCCTTCGGGTCGATGACGGAACGACGATTTGGAGCGACGCGGTTTCTCTTGCTGTATTTTCTGTCCGGATGGTTCAGCGCTGTTGTTGAATATCTGATCGCGCCCGCCAATGTGGATGTCACGCTTTATGGCGCTTCGGGTGCCGTCTTCGGCGCGATGGGGGCGACGATGATTGTTCTCCTGCCACGGTATCGATTGCGCGGTGTTGTGACCATGGTCGCCGTGCTGCTCGGGATAAATTTCGTGATTGGGGCGACGCCTCTCGGAGCCCTGCTCGTCGGACCGGGAGCGGAAATTGCATGGGTTGCGCATATTGCCGGATTTGTTGCCGGGCTTGCGATCGCCCTTCTCTACTCAAGTCCACGCGCGCCGCGGCAATAACGCTCACGCTTTTGTTATTGAAAGTGGCTGGCGGTTATCCGCATTTTCCCTATCTTCTCCGCATAAGGAATTCTGTTCTTTCATATTAGGGAGGATATTCGAAATGCTGACCCAATGGACTAACCATCGCATATCGGCGATCGCCTTGATTGCCGCCCTCTTGTCCTTTGCGACCGTCCAGACAGCCGCTGCGGAGAAGCTTTACTACAGTACACTCTTCGGAACGGCTGTCGAAGGATACGATGTCGTTGCCTACTTCACCGACGGAAAGCCTGTCGAGGGTAGCAAGGAGCATAGTGTCGAGTGGAAGGGTGTCGACTGGTATTTTGCAAGCGATGAACATAAAAAAATGTTCGAAGCCGAGCCGGAAAAATACGCTCCGCAATATGGCGGATATTGCGCCTGGGCGGTCAGTCAGGGATATACCGCGTCAACCGTTCCTGAAGCCTGGAAAATTGTCGACGACAAGCTCTATCTCAACTATTCCAAGGGCGTGCAAGCCACATGGGAAGAAGATGTTCCCGGCAATATACAAAAGGCAGATGGAAACTGGCCCGGTATCGCAAAGGACCTTGAATGAAAAAGCACCTGGCTGCGGGGGAGCGAGAACCAGGTGCTTTCAAAAGAAGCCGCATTGCGCGGTCTTCTTATTTCATATCGACTTCGGCTCACGACGCCAGATCGGGAATTCCTCATCTGCGGCCGGTTGATAGGTGACCGTCATTTCATCGAACGCCTTGAGTGAATTTGCGGGATTCTGATCCGCCCGCAATTCATATCCATTTATGCCGCATCGCTGCATGTAGAACAACTGGTCATGTAGAACATCGCCGGTCGCCCGGATTTCTCCCTGAAAGCCATAACGCTCCCGGAGGATTCGCGCCTGGCTGAAGGCCCGACCGTCGGCCATTTTCGGAAACTCCAGAACGATCAGGTCCAGTCGCTCGAGATCGTCCTTGATAATCCCCGGGTCGTCCGTATTACGAAGCGCGACGCCAAGCCGTCCGTTCCGCGCAAGCAGCATTTCGCGCGCCTGCATCCATTCTTCGAGCGGGACATAGATATCGCCGGAGGGGAGGGAGCTCCCGTCCTCAAGGCCGGTAAAGGGCATCCATTCGTCCGCCTCGATCTTTCGGTCCTTGATGTAGTTATCCATAGAGCCGCTCCTTGAAGGGGGCGTCGCCGAGCCGCCGGTAGGTCATCAAGAAGGTTTCCTCCGGATCCTCCCGGTTCTCGAGATAGACCGAGAGGACATCGCTGACAGCATCCACGATTTCGTCGGTTTCAAAGGCCGGACCGATAATCTTGCCGATGGCCGCATCCTCGCGTGCGCTGCCGCCGAGAGTCATCTGGTACACCTCCACACCCTTCTTGTTGACGCCGAGAATACCGATGTTCGCGACATGGTGATGTCCGCAGGCATTGATGCATCCCGAAATATTGATACTAACGTCGCCAAGGTCGTTCACGAAGTCATAATCGTCGAACCGCTGCGTGATCGCCTGAGAGATCGGGATCGAGCGCGCGGTTGCGAGGGCACAATAGTCCAGCCCGGGGCAGGAGATGATGTCCGTTACATGGTTATAGTTCGGCGTTGCGAGATCGAGCGCCTTCAGCTCTCCCCAAAGGGCGGGAAGGTCCTTGAGCCGGACATCGCTCAGCACCAGATTCTGCCGATGTGTCGAGCGAATCTGACCAAGGGAATATTTATCGGCAAGATCGGCAATCGCGTCCATCTGATCGGCGGTCACGTCGCCTGGCGGCTGGTGCGCGGTCTTGAGCGACAGATAGACGATGCGATATCCGGGTTGCTTGTGAAGTTCGATATTCTTGTCTACCCAGCGAGCGAACTCGGCGTTCGTGAGCAAAAGATTCTCGAATTCGCCGTCACGGTCCGATAGCTCCTCGTATTCCGGGTCGAGAAAGAACTTTTTGATCCATTCGAAATCCTCGTCCCGAAGATGGAGACCGCCCTTCTTGATCTTTTCCCATTCGGCTTCGACCATCTCGCGGAAATTATCCTCGCCGGTTTCATGGACCAGGATTTTAATGCGCGCCTTGTAAATATTGTCGCGCCGGCCCAGCATGTTATAGACCCGCAGAATCGCTTCGAGGTAGGTCAGCATATGCTGCTTGGGCAGGAACGGGCGGATCACTTTCCCGATCATCGGGGTACGCCCGAGTCCGCCGCCGACATGAACTTCAAAGCCGATTTCCCCCGTGTCATTCTTGACAAGGCGAAGGCCGATATCATGGACGGCAACTGCTGCTCGATCCTGGGTTGCGCCGCTCACCGCGATTTTGAATTTGCGGGGCAGGAAGTTAAACTCCGGATGGAAGGTGGACCATTGGCGGATCAGTTCACAATAGGGGCGCGGATCCTCGATCTCGTCCCGCGCCACACCGGCGAGCGGATCGGACGTGGTGTTGCGGATGCAGTTGCCGCTCGTCTGAATGGCATGCATCTCGACATTCGCGAGATCATCAAGGATATCCGGGACGTCCTCCAGTTTCGGCCAATTGTACTGGATATTCTGGCGCGTGCTGAAATGGCCATACCCCTTGTCGTATTTCCGCGCGATATGGGCAAGCGTTCGCATCTGGTCAGACGACAGCAGACCATAGGGGATTGCGACACGCAGCATGTAGGCGTGAAGCTGGAGATACAAGCCGTTGCGCAGGCGCTGGTGCTTGAATTCCTCTTCTGAAAGCTCGCCCTTTACGCGGCGTTCGACCTGCCCGCGGAATTGCGCGACCCGCTCCAGCAGGAGCTGGTGATCCTGCTCTGAATATTGATACATGGTAACCCTTGAATTTATGCGGCCCTGCGGCTCTCGCGAATTTTATCCTGCGGCAGCGTAATGGTCGGGCCGGATGCGCGAATCTGTTCGCGTTTCGTGGTGGCCATGATACCGCTGTCCGTCTCCAATACCTCGATGGCATAGGGGGCGACCACGATATTATCCTGTTCCGACCTTTCGGCGGCTAATTTCAACGCATCGAGCTCTTCGTCATGACCGGCTGTTGCCTGACTGATATCGAATGTCCAGGAGGGACGGCCGTTTTCAAGACTCAGATATGCGACCAGGCCTTCTTTCAACAGGGACGCCGTGTAAACTTGCAATGCCATTGTTGCTCTCCTCAATCACAGGGCCGGATCTGATAATCACCGGACTGATCTTCATTATCGATAAATGTAGATATTTATTTTAAAATATCAAGAAAAATGTATTTTAATATAAATACCATAAAAAATCTGTATTATACCGCCACCGACAAACCGGGCCGACGGGCGAGATGGATTCCGCATTCCGTTTTGTCGCGCCCGGCCCAGCGACCTGAGCGGGGATCCGCCCCCTCCGCAACCCGGGTGGTGCAGGGCATGCAGCCGATGGACTTGAACCCGTCAGCGACCAACGGATGCGGCGGCAGGTTCTTGGCCAGGAATGCTTGCTTGATGTCCTCCCCCGTCCAGTCGGCGAGCGGGTTGATCTTGACAAAATCCGTATCCGCCTCAATCACAGGAAGAGTGGAGCGGGTTGACGCCTGAAAATGCTTGCGGCCGGTAATCCAGGCCTTATACCCCAGATTACCCATTTTTTTCATGACTTTATCCAGTGGTTCGACTTTCCGGATATGGCAGCATTTGTCCGGGTTTTCATTGAACAGCATATCATCCGGATCGAACTGCATGAGGGTGCCATCATCCGGGCGGATAATGCGTACATCCTCAAGGCCGAAGTAATCTGTCAGAGTTTTCTGATAGCGAAGGGTTTCACCGAAAAGGCGCCGTGTATCAAGAAAGATGACCGGAATGGTTGGATCGACCTTTGCCACCATATCCAGAAGAACCGCAGATTCCGCACCGAAGGATGAGGAGAGCATAATCTGCCCGTTGAGTTCCTTCGAAACCAGCGCATCGAGCAGCGCAAGACCGGAGAGATGACCATAGAGTCCGCGAAGGCGGGCGGCTTCCGATTCGGGGCAGAATTGTTGCACGATATTGCTCATCATATTTCCGTCGTGAATGTTCCTTGACCATACTTATGGAGTATATTTTAAAATATCAACTTAAAATGTAAAAAAATATTTTATACAAATAAATAGTGTATAATAATTTTCGCAGTCAGGTCGCGTAATACTATTGATTGAACATCGCATTTTGCCCAGACTACCAGCGGAGGAAGGATGCGGGCAGTTGGGATAATTCTGGCATTATTGGCGCTGGGCTCTAGCGGTCTCGCGGATCCGGCCGTAGAGGTCTTCCATGCCGACCGGATCGACGGGGATCGTGTCATTACCCGCGAAGATGTCCGCGTTTCCTTTTATGGTGTCCGCATGGTTGGGAAAGAAACCGATCCCGCGCTCCATCAAAGCGCTGTTAGGTTCCTTACGGAGGCCTTCGACACACTGCCGTTTCGGCTGAACGACGCGGTATTTCGCGAATCAGGCATCGGGGTCAACCGCTATGGGGATCGCCAGGGTATGATCCTTCTTGCTGATGGCCGCTGGCTGCAAGAGGAACTTGTTCTGCGCGGTTTCGGCCTGTGGAACGGCGCCGTGGGTTATCCACTGCCGTTGCGGGAACGACTTATCAGGGCCGAAAAGGCGGCGATGATCGAAAAGTCGGGGATCTGGCGTCGGTTTTCCATTATCGATGCCAACAGGCCGCCCAAAGCTTACTGGAAGGGGGAGTTTATCATCGCGGAGGGAACCATTCGCGATGTCTACAGAAGCCCGTCAGTGACCTATCTGAACTTTGGGGATGACTGGCGGACGGACTTCACGGCAGCGATTCCGGCGCGGGCGCGAAAAAAATTTGAAGCCGGAGGCTGGAAGTTGGCCGACTTAAAGAATAGATCAGTTACTATACGGGGCAGGGTGCGGTTTTATAATGGACCTTACATGGAGCTCGATTTTCCGGAGCAGTTGGAAAGAGAAGAGGTGGCGGGTGAGGGATAGCAAGGCATCGAAAGTTCGCAATACGCGCGGTCGTCCACTGCGTCTGTTTGCGATTGTCCTGATCGCATTCTGCCTGCTGCCAACAAGCAAACCGGCCAATGCCGACCTGATCGACAACTTTTTCTCTATTTTCGAGCCGGGAGACGAACGCAGTATCGGGGCGAAACAGCATCCCCAGATCGTCGCGCAGTTCGGCGGAGAATATATCAAGGAGGGCCTTAACGACTATATTCTGGATATTGGCTTGCGGCTCGCCTTCGTTTCTGAAATGCGGGACCTGCCCTGGCGGTTTACGATCCTGAATTCCCCCGTCGTCAATGCCTTCGCGATTCCCGGCGGATATGTCTATATCACCCGCGGTCTGCTCGCGCTTGCCAATAATGAAGCGGAGGTCGCAGGCGTGCTGGCCCACGAAATCGGCCATGTAACCGCACGTCACGGTGCCGCACGTCAATCCAGGGCAACGGGCATCGGTCTTCTGGGGGCGCTTGCCGGCATCCTTACGGGCAGCTCCGTCGTCCATGAACTGGGGCAGCAGCTGGGCGGACTTTATGTTGCGAACTATTCCCGCGAACAGGAATACGAAGCCGACCAGCTCGGCGTCAAGTATCTGGGGCTCGCCGGTTATCCGCGGGACGCCATGGCTGATTTTTTAAAGCGGATGGAAGCGCAAACGAAATATATGGCGGCCGTGACCGGAAATTCCGGGGGCGGGAGCTTTGATTTCTTCGCATCGCATCCCCAGACCGAAGACCGTATTGATCGCGCAGAAGCTTCGGCCGCGGCGAATGCAGACAATCTTGAACGCGAATATGAGAAAAGCCGCTATCTGACTGAGATTGACGGAATGCTCTATGGCGATGATCCGAAAGAGGGAATTATCCGTGGCCGCGAATTTCTGCATCCCGACCTGCGTTTCAAGTTTACGGTCCCTGAAGGATTCCAGCTGATTAATTCCTCCCGCGCCGTATATGCCATTGACGGCAAGGGTAGCCAGATGGTTTTCGATATCGCCATGCGGAAAAGCGAGAACCAAAGTTTGGCGGATTACCTGAGCCGGGAATGGCTGGCCAAGATCGATGTGCCCTCCGTTGCGATGACCGACGTCGGCGGCGCGCCGGCAGCGGTTTCACGGTTCGCCTTGGACCGGAACGGCACACGGTATTATCTGACGGTCGTTGCGATCGACTTCGGGGGCGGCAAAGTTGCTCGCTTTATCTACCAGACGACATCCGCGAATACCAATCTTCAATCCCGGTTCACCCAAAGCTATAAAAGTTTCCGGCCCATGGATGCGGCGGAGGCTGCCGCTATCAAGCCGGTAGTAATCGCCATCGGGACGGTACGGGAGAACGACAGCCTTGAAACGATCCTTGCCGATATGGCGGATATCGTAAAGGATAAAAAGGCGTTATTCCTGCTCCTCAATCCGGCATTTGAAGATGGCGTCCCGCCGGTGGGAGCGCTTTATAAGGATCTGAAATAGCGGCCGGCAGCAGGCCGGCCTTCAGGGATCGATACTGACCTGATCCGCGATCTCACCATCGAGGGTAAAGCAGACCGCCTCAAGCGAGCCGTCAAAGCCGCAACCGCCGTCAATAGTGGCCGTATAGGGCTCCACCGTTACGCCGCGATGCAATTTCTCATATCCGCGGATGACTTTCCTGAACCTGTAATAGGGGGAGGAAATCTCCTTGAAGTGACGGTTTCCCCACCAGAAGCTGTCATTCTGTTCAATAACCGGAAGATTTGGATCAAGACCGGCATGAACGAACAATAATTCGCCGCCCTGAGTATAGGCGGCGCGGCGGAGCGCGACGAAAATTTCACTATGCCCCGGATGCGAGCGGACCTTTTCGCGAAGTCGGTTCGTCCATTTGGTTGTGGCCAGAATGCCTTCGCGAATATACTTTTTTGCCTCGTCCGCCGAATCACCATAGGCTTCGAGCGTCGCCCCGATGTCATTTGCGATCATCCAGTCGAGAACGCTTGCGGGTTGCGGCGCGAGCTGAATTTGCAGGAGACTGCGCCAGATCTCCTCCTGGGCGCCTCGCAGATAAACGATATCCTCCGGGATCATGCCTGGCAGGCAAAGTCGGTTGATGCGAAAGGTGAGGAGCTCGTCGAGAACTTCCTTTATCGCCCCGCCGCGGCCCAGATAATTTCCAAGGTATACAAGTCTGTCGCCATGTTGCCAGCGTTGGGAGATTTCGTCATGTAGCGCGATCAACGCCCCCGCTTCGCCGTTGATCGAGGAGATTGCCCAAACCCGCTTCGCGGCGCTCAAACATCCGAATTTTTCTTTATATTTTCTAGACTTCATGGTTGCTCACAATGAAACCAAGCGGGAAACTTGGCAAGTCCCATGGTCATTTTTCGGAAAATTTAAACAAAAAAAGCCCGGAATCGCTTCCGGGCTTTATCTGCAATTGCCATGGTCGAAAATCAGGCGACTTTCAAAACCTTCTGGACCTTCTCCGTCGCGGCATCCGCTTCGATCTGCTCGACGACGGCAAGTTCACGGGAAAGACGCGCAAGAGCCGCCTCGTAGATCTGGCGTTCGCTGTAGGACTGATCCGGCTGGTCGTCGCTGCGGTGCAAATCACGCACAACCTCAGCAATCTGAACCGGATCGCCCGAATTGATCTTTGCTTCATATTCCTGGGCGCGGCGGCTCCACATTGTCCGTTTGATCCTGGCGCGTCCCTTCAATGTATCCAGCGCGGACTTCATTTTCTTTGGCGTTGAAAGCGCACGCATGCCGACGTTCTTGGCCTGTTTCACGGGCACGCGAAGCGTCATTTTTTCGTGCGCGAAATCAACGACATAAAGTGTCAGCGACATGCCGGAAATTTCCTGTTCTTCGATACTGATAACCTGTCCAACACCGTGGGTCGGATAGACCACATGATCCAGCGGTGCAAAATCCATTTCTTTTGTCATTGAAGTCCTTCTCGTCAACCTTGGGAAATCCCAAATCCTTGCAGCGACGCAAAAAAAAGCAGCTGCATTTACAGCGCTGCAGAATTTCTTGCGTCAAACATTAAAAAATAGGCCATGCCATACTTAATGCAAATAGCCGTCACAGCCATTTGCACGCCACCCCTACAATAACAAACCTAATGCATGAAAGGATAATAGCACAATTTAGAGCCAATAGCTAATATTGTTATTTAGATTGTGCTTGTCTGGCGATTTTCAAGTGCAAAGGGGGGAGGAGGGTTATCCTTCCCCACCCGGTTTTGGACTGAAATCTTCGGGATATTTATTTGGTTTCCCGTTCCATTCCTCGGAGTCGGCAGGCGGCTCGCCCTTCTGCGTGATGTTCGGCCAGATTTCCGAATATTCCCGGTTGAGCTCCAGAAACTCCTCGGCCGCCTCTTCGGTATCGGGCAGGATGGCATCGGCGGGGCATTCCGGCTCACATACACCGCAGTCGATGCATTCGTCCGGATGAATGACCAGCATATTTTCACCTTCATAGAAGCAGTCGACCGGACAGACCTCCACGCAGTCCATGAATTTGCAGCGGATGCAATTTTCGGTAACAACGTAGGTCATTTATTTTCTCCAGCCTGTTCGTCAAAGCAAAAATACGATGATATGGGTCTTTCCTTACGGATTATCGCTAATATTGAGGAAAAACAACCCCAAAATCAGCGGACGGCGGAAAAATCAATCGTCTTCGATCCCGAGGCGCGCCACAACCCGTTTCCGGGCGTCTCCTCGATCCCGGTCACTGACATAGATCAAGCCCGCAATCCTGCGGACGAGATTGGCTTCGAACTTGCTGAGTTTGCCGTCGGCATAGGCGATCTCCCAGAGCATTTCGATCATCTGCACCCGCGTCTCGATGGGAAAACTGTCTTTGACCGTGCGGGTGAAGTAAAAAAGCTGCTCTGATTCTGCCTGTGCTCTTTCTGCGACGCGCACCATATCGAGGGCTTCCGTGTCACTAATTCGATAGTGACGGACAAGGACGGCGACAATCGCGTTTCGCTCTACGTCCTGATAGTCATCGTCGGAGAGGGCGGCCTCAATCAGAAGAGCCGCGGTGGCGATATGCGCCTCGTCCTGTGTTGTTGGATTTGCCGACGCGCCGTCGGATAAAAGGGACTTTAGAAACGAAATCATTATCTACCTGTACCGGGTTTCCACGCCGCCCTTAAACACGACCGTGACATTGCTTGAATTTTTTACCTGACCCGCAAGGGCAGGGCGCGTTGCGCCGAACCTTGCCCCAGTTTTCGGCGTTGTCGTCGGTAACGCTCAATTCTGCCGTCTCGAATTCATTTTCTCCCGTCACGGGATCGATATGGGTGGCAACCATTTCCTCTTCTTCGGGCTCCGGTCGGCGAATCTGTTCCGCCGGATTCTGAAGCTGGACATGCGAGAGGTAGGTTGTCACCGTTTCGCGCAGCTGATTGAGCATCAACTCGAACATGTTGAAGGCTTCGCTCTTGTACTCGTTGAGCGGATCTTTCTGCGCATAGGCACGAAGCGACACGCCCTGGCGCAGCTGGTCAAGCTGCAGGAGATGTTCCTTCCATGCCTGATCGAGAATTTGCAGCAAGATGCTTTTCTCGACCATGCGCATGACTTCCGGGCCGTATCTTACGGCCTTTTCCGCCATCATGCGATTGGCGGCGTCCTTGAGGCGGTCCCGGATTTCTTCATCCGCAATACCTTCTTCATTCGCCCAGTCTTCAATCGGCAGATCGAGTGCAAGGACGCGTGCGGCCGCGAGTTTGAGCCCTTCAACGTCCCATTGTTCCGGATAGGCCTTTGGCGGAATATGTTCCGTCACCATGTCTTCGATGACTTCTTCGCGCATCGTCGTAACCGTCTCGGACACATCCTGAGTGTCCATCAATTCGATGCGTTGTTCGTAGATGACCTTGCGCTGGTCATTCATCACATCGTCAAATTTCAGCAGGTTTTTGCGAATTTCATAGTTTCGCGCCTCGACCTTCTGCTGCGCCTTCTCAAGCGCCTTGTTGATCCAGGGGTGAACGATGGCCTCCCCTTCCTCCAGACCAAGTTTCCGCAGCATGCCATCCATGCGCTCGGATCCGAAAATCCGCATCAGGTCATCCTGAAGAGAGAGGAAGAAACGCGAGGTTCCCGGATCGCCTTGACGACCTGAACGACCCCGGAGCTGATTATCAATACGGCGGGATTCATGGCGTTCCGTGCCGATCACAAAAAGACCGCCGGCCGCCAGAACCTGTTTGCGCTGTTCGGCAATTTCCGCCTTGACCTCTGCCGCAATTCTTTTGATTTCCGCTTCGTCCGTAATTTCGGCTGTCCTGCTGGCGATCGCCATTTCCTCGTTGCCGCCAAGCTTGATATCGGTACCGCGACCGGCCATGTTGGTGGCGATTGTCACCGCGCCGATACGGCCCGCCTGACTGATGATTTCGGCTTCCTGTTCATGATAGCGGGCGTTCAGAACCTTGTGAGGTATCTTTTTCTGCTTCAGCAGCCCCGACAGCATCTCGGATTTTTCGATGGACACGGTGCCGACCAGAACCGGCTGGCCGCGTTTCAGGCAATCATCGATGGTTTCGACAATCGCCCCGTATTTCTCCTCCGCCGTCCTGTATACCTCGTCATCCATGTCCTTCCGCGCGACAGGTACGTTCGTCGGTATCTCAATAACCTCGAGGCCGTAAATTTCAAGAAACTCGTCCGCTTCCGTCGCGGCGGTACCGGTCATGCCGGAAAGCTTGTCATAGAGGCGGAAGTAATTCTGGAAGGTTATGGAGGCGAGGGTCTGGTTTTCCGGCTGGATGGTCACCTTTTCCTTCGCCTCGAGAGCCTGATGCAGCCCTTCCGAATAGCGGCGGCCTTCCATCATGCGGCCGGTGAACTCGTCAATTATGATCACTTTGTCATTCTTGACGATATAGTCCTTGTCCTTCTCGAACAGTTTGTGGGCCCGAAGTGCCTGGTTCAGATGGTGTACGATCGAGACATTCTCGACGTCATAGAGATTGCTGCCCTTGAGGAGGCCCGCAGCATCCAGAACCTTCTCGATATCTTCCGCACCGTCTTCCGAAAAGCCGACTGTTTTCGTTTTCTCGTCGACCTCGTAATCTTCTGCCTTGAGATTCGGGATCAGCGCATCAATCGCCATGTAAAGCTCGGAGGAATCCTCGGCGGGGCCGGAAATGATCAGGGGTGTCCGTGCTTCGTCGATCAGAATGCTGTCGACTTCGTCGACGATCGCGAAATGAAAGCCGCGCTGGACCATCGCGGATCTCTCGTACTTCATGTTGTCGCGGAGATAATCGAAGCCGAATTCATTATTGGTGCCGTAGGTAATATCGGCGGCATAGGCTGCGCGGCGTTCCTGATCGTCTAGACCGTGAACTACGCAGCCAACACTGAGGCCGAGCTTTGCATAAACCTGTCCCATCCACTGGGAATCGCGCTTGGCGAGATAATCGTTCACGGTCACCACATGAACGCCTTTTCCTGTTAGCGCGTTTAGATAGACAGGAAGGGTGGAGACCAGCGTCTTACCTTCACCGGTCTTCATTTCCGTGATCTTTCCCTGATGCAGCACGATGCCGCCGAGAAGCTGGACATCGTAATGACGTTCCCCAAGGGCGCGCGACGCGGCTTCCCGGACGCACGCAAAGGCTTCAGGAAGGAGATCGTCCAGCTTTGCCCCTCCCGCCAGACGGTCGCGGAATTCCTGGGTTTTCGCCATCAGTTCGGCGTCGCTTAGCGGCTTGATCTTGTCTTCAAAGGCGTTGATTTCGTCAACCTTGGTTCGAACAAGCTTAAGAGCCCTGTCATTCGGTGACCCGAACAACTTCTTGGCAATGGAACCGAACATATCTGACTAAACTCCAGTCATGGGTTTGCTTTATTCTGGATATGCGCTTTCACGCAGGCGTTATTGTATTTGTAAAAATAGCCCCACCACAGTGGAAAAACTATCTTTACAAATATGCAGACAGATAAGGGGCTAGGGCAGTCATGTCAATCTATCCGGCATGGCGGCGCGCAATAAGGGGTAAAATTGATGGCAAAAATAAGGAAATATTCGGCTCAACCGATGAATAGGTTGTTATAGGGCGAAATATTACTATATTCGCTGGAATTCCTGGCGCGCGGTAGGCCATTTTCGAACCTTGCCGGTGCGCAAACATTGATTGGGGCTCTAGTATCATGAAATCATTACACTATTTCTCTCTGGCCGTGATTGCGGTCCTGTGCTTGGCTATCGGATATTATGTCGGATCGCAAGGGGCCTCGATGTCCGGCATGGATCTGGTCGCTTCCGACAGCGAGATGAAAGAAGAGGGCGAGCGGACCGCGGAAGCAGAGGGCGAGATTCTGGCGACCGTCAACGGGAAGAATATTACGGAGGCGGATGTGGCGCAGCTATATGCCTCTTTACCGCCCCAGTACCGCCAGGCCCCCATGGCATTCATCAAGGATCAGTTGCTGCAACAGTTGATCAGCATGGAAGTGATCTCACAGGCTGCCGCCAAGGAAAACCTGGATGCGCATGAAGAATTCAAGGACCGCCTCGACACGGTTCGCACGCAATTGATGCAGGAATTCTTTATTAAAGCGAAAATCGATGAACTCGTGACCGATGAGCTCTTGCAGCAAGAGTATGACAAGAGTGTCGCCGATTTCACGCCGCAGGAAGAGCTTCACGCCCGTCATATTCTTCTCAAGACCGAACAGGAAGCAAATGACATCATCAAACTGCTTGATGATGGGGGGGATTTTGCTGAACTCGCGAAGGAATATTCAACGGGGCCTTCCGGTCCGAATGGCGGTGACCTCGGATTCTTTTCAAAGGAAAGGATGGTCCCCGAGTTCGCCAATGCAGCGTTTGACCTGAAAGACGGGGAGTACAGCAAGACGCCCGTTCAAACACAATTCGGCTACCATGTGATCAAGGCGGAAGAACGCCGCAATACCGCGCCGCCGACCTTCGAGGAAAAACGGGCGGAGCTGCATTCGGCGGTCAGCAATTCGGTAATCGACAAGCTGATTGAAGAGCTGAAAGCCGATGCCGAGATTATCCTCATGACGCCGGCGGAAGAAAAGAAGGCCGAGGAAGCCGCAAAGGACGGCGCCGCTGAAGAGGGCGCTAAAACGGAAGAAACCAAGAAGGAATAGTCTTCTGTTCCGACTAAAAAAACAAAGGCCCGGATTCCCGGGCCTTTTTCTTTCACCAAACTGCGTTCAGGCGTCGGTTGTCGGTATCCAGGGAATTTCTGCAACCTCGACACCTTCTTCACGAAGTTCCTGGCTTTCCTCCGGCGTTGCTTCCCCGTAAATTCCGTGCCGCTCGACTTCCCCGTAATGGATCTTGCGGGCTTCTTCGGCGAAACGCGTTCCGACGTAATCACAATTTTTTTCAACGGACTGACGCAGCTGACGCAGCATCGTCATGGCCATCGCCGCCTGATTGATTTCCTTGTGCGCGGTTTCTTCCCGTCGCGATGCGGTCAGGGCGCCTTTACGCGGAACCGCGGGCGCCATCGGCGCCTTGCTGATTTTCGTCGATCCGCAAACGGCACAAACAATAGCCCCCGCATCCGCCTGTTCATCAAAAGAGGCGCTGTTTTTAAACCATGCTTCGAACGCATGAACATTTTCGCATTTAAGGTCGTACTTGATCATCCGCACAATTTCCATGCCAACAAGACACTCATCTGTTAAGAAATAATCGATTCCCTGCTAAACACAAGACCTTGCTTCTCGGAAAAGGGAGTTTCATGCACCCGCCGTCGCCCTGGATAGAAAAATTCACGCCTCTTATACCGAAATCGGGACCGGTTCTCGATGTCGCCTGCGGCAGCGGGCGTCACAGCCTCTTTTTGCTTGAAAAGGGGTATCGCGTCGTTGCTGTCGATTTGGATATCGAGGCCATCGCATCCGTCCCAAAAACGTCCGGCCTCTCCATTGTGAGAGCGGATCTGGAGAAAAATCCCTGGCCGATTGCGCGCGGCCAATTTACCGGGATTGTCGTGGTCAATTATCTCTGGCGACCATTGTTTCCGGATATCTGCCGGTCCCTGGCCCCGGGCGGTGTATTGCTTTACGACACTTTCGCCCGTGGAAATGAGAAATACGGTCGCCCGCGTAATCCCGACTTTCTTCTGAAGCCCGGCGAGCTTAAAGAGGTCTTGCAAGAGTCGCTTGAAATAATAGATTTCTTCGACGGCTACGTGGAAACGCCGTCTCCCGCCTGCCGGCAGATGGTGGCGGCAAGACGGCCTGCCTAGCTGGCTTTATTCGGCGGCATTTGCCACTGCTTCCGATGCATCCAGCGTGAACTCGCGGATATTCCTCAAATTCGGGATCTGTTGACGTCTTTTGCCCACTTCCGTAGTATCGATTTTCGCGGTGATGAAGCAGGGTTCTTCCGCTGCTTCCGCGAGAATTTCACCCCAGGGATCGATGATCAGGGAATGGCCGAATGTCCAGCGTTTCTCCGAATGCTGGCCGCATTGCGCCGGGGCGATGACGAATGCGCCATTCTCGATCGCCCGGGCGCGAAGCAGGACATGCCAGTGGGCGCGCCCGGTGGTTGCCGTAAAGGCGGCCGGCACTGTCAGGACGCCGGCACCCGCGAGTGCGAGTTGCTGATAGAGATGCGCAAAGCGCACGTCGTAACAGACGGAAAGGCCGAAGGGTATCCAGGGGGTTTCCACCAGCTGCGCGGAGTTCCCGGGGGCATAGGCACGGCTTTCCTTATGCGTTTCGCCGTTGCTAAGCTCAACGTCGAACATATGGACCTTGTCATATTGCGCGGCGATGCTGCCATCGGGACGGATCAGGAAGGAACGATTGGCAAGCCGATCATCATCCGGCTTTTTTATAACAAGCGAGCCTGCCAATATCCATTTGCCGGTTTCCTCCGCAAGGGCGCGGAAGGCCTTGAGGGTGACGTCATCGTCCTGCAACTGCGCCTTGGCGCGTGCCTCTGCCTTGTTTGGCTCGAGCATATTGGTGACTTCCGGCGTCGCGATGACGTCGGCTCCGGCGGCGGCCGCCTCGCGGATCAGGGCTGTCGCGACGTCGAGATTTTCCTGAACGTCGCCTTTGCTCGTCAATTGAATGCAGGCCGCAGTGAATGATGACATTCTTGTTTCCTCCTGGGATCAGGCTATCCCTAATATTTGATCGAGCTTTCCGTTGGCATCGAGCATATGGATATAGTCGCTGTCGCCGATATGCTCTCCATCGACAAAAATTTGCGGGACGGTACGGGCGCCATGCGAACGTTGCGTCATCTCTTCACGCAGATCTCCTGCCATCGTCACATCAATTTCCTTGTACTTTATCCCTTTGCTGTTAAGCAATTTTTTCGCGCGGGCGCAAAAAGGGCAAAACATCGTCGTGTAGATTTCTATGTTTTTCATGACTGGTTACTTAACTCAATAAAAGTGGATGCACCCTTAATCGCATTATATAGCGGTGTTCGTCGCGCGAACAACCCGGCTGAACGTCAGCACATCAACATTTGCCGCACCGGCGGAAAGAAGTGTCTTGCTGCATGAATTGACCGTCGCGCCGGTCGTCAACACGTCGTCCACCAACACTATCCGCGCATTTTCGGGTAACTCCCGGCGGGCAGGATTGATTTCAAACACCCCCTGGACGTTACGAAGGCGCGCCTTCGCACTCAATCCACCCTGCGATCTTGTTGGGCGCTTTCGGATGATAAGATCGGGGATGGCGGGCTTTCCCGACAGTTTGGAAAGCTCGCATGCAAGGAGGGCAGACTGGTTGAACCGGCGTTGGATCAACCGGCGATGATGTAACGGGACAGGGCATATGATATCGCAATCGCGCAACAGCTTTTCGCCCGCGCGGTACATCCAGCCGGCAAATGCGGGGGCGCGGTTCGTCTGGTCTGCATGTTTGTATCCCAGAACCATGTCGCGGCTCGCGGTGTCATACTTAAGAACCGCCCGCGCCCGCGAATAAGTCGGCGGCTGTTTCAGACAGGCGCCGCAAACTAGGCCATTTCCGGCATTATATTCGAAGGGAAATCCGCAGGTTTCGCAAAATGGTGCAGAAATATAGGTCATGTCGGGCCAGCATTGCGCGCATAGATTGCCGGCCGTGTCGATTGGCTCTGCGCAATTTATGCAACCCGGGGGGAAGACTGCATCAAGGGCGGTCTTCTGAAGTTGATTTAAAAGGCGAGTGGCAGAAATCGACATGATGCGGAAACTATACCGGAGGAAATGATAAAAAAATATCTATAAAAAGCGGCAATGGCATCACCGTCATGGGTTTCATTGCAACCGCGAGAGGGAAGTGTAATAAAAGACGAATGAAAAAGCCGATTTCCCTAATTCAGCCAGAACATATTCTCTTCGACCGGCGCGCGGTTGCCGCTCACCGCCGTCGCGCCGCCGCTTTGGACTGGCCGCGGCACCGGTTTCTGTTCGATGAAGTGGCGTCGCGCCTGGCGGAGCGGCTGCTGGACATAAATCATTCCTTTAAGATCGCTCTTGATCTTGGGGGACGGGACGGTCTGTTGGCGCGCCACCTTGCCGCAATGAATAAATCCGAGTGGATCATGCGGACGGATTTATCCGCCGCAATGCAGGGAACGGCAAAGGCCCCTTTTGTTGTGGCGGATGAAGAGTTTCTGCCCTTCAAACCGAACTCCTTCGATCTTGTTGGAAGCGTGCTAAATCTGCACTGGACGAATGATCTCCCGGGTGCGCTTTCCCAGATCGCCAAAATCCTGAAACCCGACGGGCTCTTTCTTGGTGCCCTGTTCGGTATCGAAAGCCTCAAGGAATTAAGAGCCTGCCTGTTGGACGCGGAATCGGAGGTGATGGGTGGCGCAAGCCCGCGGGTTTCCCCCTTTACGGAAGTGCGCGATGCCGGCGCGCTCCTGCAGCGGGCCGGATTGGCGCTGCCCGTTACCGATATGGATGTGATCACGCTAAAATACCCCCATCCTTTTGCACTGATGCAGGAACTTCGGGGTATGGGCGAAGCCAATGCGTTGCAGGCGCGTCAAAAGACGTTTACAAGCCGCCGTGTTTTGATGCGCACAGCGGAATTATATATCGAACGCTATGCGGATAACGACGGCCGTATCCCGGCAACATTCCAGATTATCTATATGACCGGTTGGTCACCCCATGAAAGCCAGCAAAAACCTCTTGCGCGCGGTAGCGGCCGGACAAGCCTGAGCGACTATCTCGAAAGCTAGAATGTCGCTTCGGTCGGCATCGAAATAAAAACTTTTCGTAATCGCCAGTTGCCATCTATGGTCGTTTCAGTTGATATTATTAACTATAAATTTATTAATATCGGATCGCGGGTTAGTTTGTCGAATGCGTACACTCATTGAAGTTCTGAGCGGACGTCGGATGACGCCCGAAGAATACAGGATCATCAAACATTTTTGGACCCAGATCCGGGCCATTCAGGAGCGGCGGGATTCAAGCGTGACCAAGAATCGCTACCTGATAGGGGCGGCAATGGCCCATCGACGGATTCATCAACGCGAAATCGATCTCGAAACACTGGCTTCCCTGACGGGACTCGGGCGGTCCAGCCTTCATAAAACCCTTAAATCAATGGTGGTGGATAACCTGATCAGGCTCGAAAAAGATCCGGCCGACCGGCGGCGGACTTTAGTTCGTCCAACACCGCAATATACAAGCCTTTCCCTCGATATGTACGAGGAAACGCGAGATCTCATAAAGCAAACGTCAAAACGACTTATGAAAGGCGCTGAAGAAAATGACCACAAATAGCAACAAAAACAGTTGCTATATTTGGTCTTTTCGTTTGTAATTTCTAATGTAAACCTGAATGAAGAAGGGGCGTTTGGTGCCTGCTCCTGATTCGTACTCGCAAATGTGAGTAAAGAGGTTACTTGGGCCGGCCTTTGGATGAGGAGAAAATCCAAACGCCGGCCTTTTTCGCCGACGGCTTTGAGGCCGTTTCCCTACAGTAAATCCCGGAGCATGGCGATAAGCGGTACATCTGCCGGCGGCATATCGTAGTCGCCAAGCCGAGATGCGCGAACCCATTTTAAGGTTTGCCCTTCTGTTGGCCGCGGAATTCCGTTCCAGCGCCGGCAGACATATAGCGGCATCAACAGGTGAAAATTTTCATAGCAATGGCTCGCGAAGGTGAATGGCGCGAGGCAGGCTTCGGTTACGTCGATCGCCAACTCTTCCTTGAGTTCCCGAATGAGGGCCACTTCGGGTGTCTCGCCTGTTTCCACCTTGCCACCCGGAAATTCCCAAAGCCCGGCCATGCTTTTGCCTTCCGGGCGCTGGGCGATAAGAACCCGGTTGTCGTCATCGACAAGCGCGACCGCGGCCACGAGGATTGTCGGAAGCGGTGTGATTGACGTCATCAGCTTCGATAATCGGCGTTGATATCAATATAGCCATGGGTAAGGTCGCAGGTCCAGGCAAACGCGCTGCCGCTCCCGACGGCGACATCCACTTCAATCTCGATTTCCCGGCCTTTCATATAAGGCGTAACGTCTTCTTCCCGATAGGAAGATGCGCGACCGCCATTTTCGGCAATTAGCACGCCCCCGATCTTCAGGCTCATCCTGTCGCGGTCCGCCTTCTCGCCGGATTTGCCGACCGCCATGATCACCCGGCCCCAATTGGCGTCCTCCCCGGCGATCGCGGTTTTTACCAGGGGCGAATTGGCGATCGCGAGGGCTATGGTCTTGGCCGAGGCGTCGCTTTCCGCGCCTGTTACTGTTACTGTGATAAACTTGCTCGCGCCTTCGCCATCGCGTGCGACCTGCTGGGCAAGGTTCGTCATCACGTCTTTCAGCGCACGTTTGAAATCGTGAAGGACGACATCATCGTATGATTCCGGCAGGTCATTGCCGGCACGCCCGGTCGCAAATAGCAGGACGCTATCGCTTGTCGACGTATCGGAATCGACAGTTACGCAGTTGAAGGTCTTTTCATTCGTCTCGCTCAGGAAGGATTGCAGGACGTCGGCGGGGATTGCCGCGTCGGTAAACAGGAAAGCGAGCATCGTGGCCATATCCGGTGCGATCATACCCGATCCCTTGGCAAATCCGGCGATTGTCACCTCGGTTTCCCCGATTCTGGCGGTGCCCACGGCCCCTTTCGCAAAGGTATCCGTTGTCAGAATGCAGTTCGCGGCGGTTTCCCCGCCATCCGCCGACAGAGTCTCGGCAAGGCGCGGAAGAAGCCTAGTAATTTTCTCTGTGGGAACCGGATCTCCAATCACGCCGGTCGAGGCGATATAGATCTGTTCGGGAGTGGAGGAGAGAAGCCGCGCGGCCGCGGCCGCGGTTTCTTCAACAGTCCTTACGCCCGCGGCGCCTGTGAATACATTGGCAATGCCGGCGTTGACAACCAGACCCCGCGCCGTGCCGTTGGACAGGATTTTCCGGTCCCAGTCCACCGGAGCGCCGGGCATCGAATTTTTCGTAAAAACTCCGGCAACTGTCGTTCCGGGCGCGAATTCAACCAACATGACATCATCGCGGCCCTTGTAGCGCATTCCTGAATTTCCACAGGCAAATCGCACACCGGCGATTTCCGGAAATAACGGAAAGGCGGCGGGCGCAAGCGGTGATTTTTTTAACGGCATGGCGGATCTCTCGATAGAAAGCTATCCAATTACGGCAAAGGGCTGCCTTCGGTCAATTCCGAATTGCGATCGCTCATTCAGGATTTACAGCCGCCAGCATATAATTAACGCTGAGATCCTTGCCGATGCGCCAGCGATCTTCAAACGGGTTATAAATCGCCCCCGAGATATCGCGAACGACAAGACCGTTTGCCCGGACGAGGCGCGCGACCTCGGAAGGTTTCAGGAATTTTTTCCAGTTATGCGTTCCTTTGGGCAGCCAGCGTAAAATATACTCTGCTCCGACAATGGCGAAGGCGAAACTTTTGGCCGTTCTGTTCAAAGTCGCGATAAACATAATGCCGCCTGGCTTGAGAAGGGTGCTGCAGGCTTCAACAAACCCCGCGATATCGGCCACATGCTCGATCACTTCCATGTTCAGGATAACGTCGAATTTCTCGCCGGCCGCGGCGAGTTCCTCAGCCGTGCTATGCCGATAATCGATCTTCAGGCTGGATTTTTCTGCATGAAGGGCGGCAATCTGGATATTTTTCTCTGACGCGTCCGCCGCCACGACAGTCGCACCGAGACGCGCCATGGGCTCCGACAGCAACCCGCCGCCGCATCCGATATCCAGAATTCGCAATCCTTCGAACGGTTTAAGTTTGACGACGGCGCTATCGAGCTGCAGGCCAAAATGGTCAATGACGGTATCGCGGATGTAGCCGATGCGAATCGGATTGAATTTGTGAAGCGGTTTGAATTTCCCGTTTTCGTCCCACCATTCATCCGCCATTGCAGCGAAATTGGCAATTTCGCCGGGATCCACTGATTTCGCCTTTGCTGCATCACTCATATTCGTCTCGTTCCCGAACGGGTTATAAAAAGTCAGCTATATTGCAATAAATTAATTGCGGCGCTTGCCCCGCACCCCTCGTTAAGTATAAGTATACGCTCCTTTTGAACCAAAGGGTAATTGTGACTTTTGCATAATATTTTGGAACCTTCGCTTGATGCGCGAAGGGAGAGGTAATGCGGCCATGGCGCGGCTGGTGATGAAATTCGGGGGAACTTCGGTCGGTTCGGTGGAGCGGATCAAGAATGTCGCCCAAAAAGTCAAAAGGGAAGTCGATGCCGGTCATGAGGTCGCGGTCGTTGTCTCCGCGATGTCCGGCGAGACAAACCGACTGGTTGATCTTGTGTCTGATGTCGCGAGTTTGCATGATGCGCGCGAATATGACGTCGTGGTGTCGAGCGGCGAGCAGGTGACCGTCGGACTTCTTTCCCTTGCACTTCAGGATCTCGGGATTTCAGCGCGGTCGTGGCTGGGCTGGCAGGTTCCCGTCAAGACGAACGCGGTCCATGGCGCCGCGCGGATCGAGAGAATAGACTGTGCAGAGATCATCAAACGTTTCGATGACAAGCAGGTTGCGGTCTGCGCGGGCTTTCAGGGCATAGGGTCGGACAACCGCATTACCACCCTCGGCCGTGGGGGTTCAGATACGTCGGCCGTGGCGCTTGCGGCGGCACTGGAAGCGGATCGCTGCGATATCTATACAGATGTCGACGGGATCTACACGGCGGATCCGCGGATCGCGACAAAGGCCGCCAAACTTGATAAAATCACTTATGAAGAGATGCTGGAGCTGGCGTCGCTCGGCGCCAAGGTGCTGCAAACAAGATCCGTCGAGATGGCGATGAAGCACCGCGTGAAGCTGCAGGTTCTTTCCAGCTTCGAAGACTTACCTGGAACATTGGTTGTAGATGAGGAAGATATCGTGGAACATCAGGTTGTAAGCGGCGTAACCTATACCCGTGATGAGGCCAAGGTGACGTTGCAGCAGGTCGCCGACCGGCCCGGCGTCGCCGCGAACGTATTTGGCGCGCTGGCGGATGCGAACGTCAATGTGGATATGATCGTTCAGAACGTCTCAGAAGATGGCAGGGCAACGGATCTGACCTTCACGGTCGGCCGTAAGGAAGTGACCCAGGCGCTGGCGGTTCTCGAAAAGCTTAAAGGAAAAGTCGATTGCAAGGCCGTCGTCCCGGACCCGAATGTTGTTAAGGTATCCATTGTCGGCATGGGCATGCGCAGTCATGCCGGCGTGGCAAAAACGATGTTTGCTGCCCTTGCGGAGAAGGGAATAAATATTCAGGTCATCTCAACGTCAGAGATCAAAGTAAGCGTTTTGCTCGCTGAGGAATATACCGAACTTGCCGTACGAACGTTGCATACGGCCTTTGGACTGGATGCAGCGTGACATGGGTGATCTTGTGATGAATGGCGCGACGTGCCTTGAAGCTGCCTGGAAGCGCGGATGCGATTTTCTCGGCACAAAATACGCCATATTGGGCGGTGCGATGTCCTGGGTGTCCGAACGCAACCTCGTGGCGGCGATTTCCAACGCAGGCGGGTTTGGCGTGATTGCCTGTGGTGCGATGACGCCGGAATTGCTCGAAACGGAAATCAAGGCGACGCAGACGCTGACCGATAAACCCTTCGGCGTCAATTTGATCACAATGCATCCGGATCTCGACAAACTTGTGGATGTATGCCTGAAACTTAAAGTCGGGCATGTGGTTCTGGCGGGCGGTGTCCCCTCAAAGGAAACCATTCTCAAGGTGAAGGAGGGGGGCGCAAAGATGATCTGCTTTACGCCCACTTTGGCGCTCGGGAAAAAACTGATCCGTAGCGGCGCTGACGCACTGGTCATCGAGGGAATGGAAGCCGGTGGTCATATCGGCCCGGTTTCCACCAGCGTCCTTGCGCAGGAAATCCTGCCCAATATCACCGATGTGCCGGTCTTCGTGGCCGGCGGCATCGGTCGGGGGGAGGCGATCGCTACTTACCTTCGAATGGGCGCATCGGGATGTCAGCTCGGGACGCGGTTCGTCTGTGCCTTCGAATCCGTCGCGCATCCGGACTTCAAGAAGGCGTTCATTCGCGCGAATGCCCGTGATGCCGTCACGACGGTTCAGGTTGACCCGATGTTTCCGGTTATTCCGGTTCGCGCTCTCAACAATGACGGCGGCATGAAATTCATCGAGACCCAGCATGAAGTGATCGCGAAATACAAGGCAGGCGAGATGGATCTTGAAGCCGCCCAGCTTGCGATAGAACATTTCTGGGCCGGGGCCCTTCGCCGTGCCGTTATCGAAGGGGATGTGGCATACGGCTCCGTGATGGCGGGACAAAGCGTCGGTATGGTCAAAAAGGAGCAGTCAATCGAGGAGATCATGGAAGAACTCGTCGCACAGGCGCGGGACTCTTTCGACAATCATGGAGATCAAAGGAACAGATCATAAATGAGCGGTCTGGGGATCAGTGCACCGAGACTGTTGTTACGCAGGCTTCACCAGGTTATGGCGGGGCATGGCGACGCAGAACAGCGCCTGAACGAAATCGTCCGCCTGATCGCGAGCAATATGATCGCCGAGGTTTGTTCCTGCTATCTCCGGCGGGCGGGAGACGTCCTCGAACTCTATGCGACGGAAGGGCTGAAAAAGAATTCCGTCCATCAGACCCGCCTCCGCTTTGGCGAGGGGCTTGTCGGCGATATCGCCGCGCGGGCCCGGCCACTTAATTTATCAGACGCGCAATCGCATCCGCAATTTGCGTATCGGCCGGAAACCGGGGAAGAGGAATATCACTCGCTTCTCGGTACACCAATTTTGCGCGGCGGGCGCGTTATCGGCGTTCTCGTCGTACAGAACCGTACGCGGCGAACCTACACCGATGAAGAAGTCGAAGCGTTGCAGACGGTCGCGATGGTGGTGGCGGAACTTGTCAGTTCCGAGCAGATGGTCTCGGCAACAGAATTTTCCGATACCGCCGGAAACGCAACTTTGCCCCATCACATCAGCGGCCGGGTATTGGCTGAAGGATTGGCCTCGGGCGATGCCTTGCTACATGAGCCGCGGATCGAAGTTCTGCGCACCATTTCGGAAGACCGGGCGAAGGAGCTGGCGCGGCTTAACTCTGCGGTCAGCGCCATGCAGAGCACCGTCGATAAGCTTCTCAACGCGACGAATACACTGTTCAGCGATGAATCGAAGGATATCTTCGAAGCTTACAAGATGTTCGCCCATGACAAGGGTTGGCTGAAAAAACTGCAGGATGCGGTCAACACGGGTCTCACTTCGGAAGCGGCAATCAAGCGTGTCCAGGATGACACGCGGGCACGGATGAAGGAAATCACCGACCCCTACCTGAGGGAGCGGCTGTCAGAGCTTGACGACCTTGCGAACCGGCTTTACCTCCATCTCGATGGCCATACGCAAATTGATCGCCGTAATCTTGAAAAGGATACTGTCGTAGTCGCTCGGAACATGGGCGCAGCGGAATTGCTCGATTACGACCGGCGACACCTGAAGGCACTCATCCTGGCGGAAGGCACAAGATCGAGCCATGTGGCGATTGTCGCGCGGGCGCTTGGCGTCCCGGTTGTCGGTCAGTGCGAGACGATAATCGACAACGTCGAGCAGGGTGATTTCGTGCTGGTCGATGGCGAGCATGGCCAGGTTTTTCTGCGGCCGGGCGAAGATGTGCAGCAGGCGTTCGCCCAAAGCCAGCAGCAACGCGCCCGGCGTCAGGCGAAATATGCGGCGCTTCGCGACAAGCCGAATATTTCGAGAGACGGCATTCCCCTTCAGTTGAACGTCAATGCTGGCTTGTTGATCGACATCGATCACTTTCCCGATCTCGGGGCAGACGGCATCGGATTGTTCCGGACGGAACTGCAGTTCATGGTGCGCTCCCAGATGCCGAAGGTCGACGAGCAGACGGATCTATACTCGCGGGTGCTCGACAAGATGGACGGGAAACCTGTCGTCTTTCGCACCCTCGATATCGGCGGCGACAAGCTGCTGCCCTATTTAAAAACGAAGCCTGAGGAAAATCCCGCGCTTGGGTGGCGCGCCATCCGCATTGGCCTTGATCGTCCCGCTCTCCTGCGCAGTCAGCTCCGGGCCCTCGTGCGCGCTGCGGCGGGTCGGGACCTTTCGCTTATGTTCCCGATGATCGCCGAAGTGTCGGAATTTCAGGAAGCCAAGGCGATCCTGAACAAGGAAATCGAACGGGCCGCGCAACGCGACAGTGGCCCGCCGAAGAGCGTGAATGTCGGGACGATGATCGAGGTGCCCTCTATTGTCTGGCAATTGCCGCATCTCCTGGCGGAAGTCGATTTTATCTCGGTCGGTTCGAACGATCTGATGCAATTCTTTTTTGCCATCGATCGCGGCAATCCCAAGATCAGCGACCGCTATGATACGTTGAGTCCCAGCCTGCTGACGCTGCTGAGAAATATTGCGGAACATTGTGAGAAGGCAGGCAAGCCCTTCTCGATATGTGGCGATATCGCCGGTCGTCCGTTGGAAGCGATGGCGCTGCTTGGATTGGGATACCGCAACTTCTCGATGTCGGCGGAAACCCTTGGGCGGGTTAAGGAAATGGCGCTCAGCGCTGATATAAGCCGGTTGGAAAATTTCGTCCGCGGCCTGTGTCATTCGCGCGATCATTCGGTGCGGGATCAATTGCGCGCATTCGCGCGTGATCACTCGATCATTATATAAATTATTGCAGTTTCCTTATTTTCGCCGATAATGGCGGGCAAGCTGTTGAGACGATTTAAATAACGGTAAATTTGGCGTTCCATTATGGCGAAAGACAGCAAGCGGCGAGACGTCGTGACACAACCTAACCTGTTCAGCAGACATGCATCCAAGGGCAACAGGCTGTCATTCCAAAACCCGAGTGAGACGGAAGAGGCGGTTGAGGAGGCCCCTCTGACCGTTGGCGCTCGCCTTCGCGAGGCGCGCGAGGCGAAAGGTCTCTCCCTTCATCAGGTGGCGGATATCTTGCGCTTGCGGGCGAGCCAGGTGCATGCGCTTGAAGAAGGCGACTTTAAAAGCCTCCCCGGCCAGACATTTGTGACCGGCTTTTTGCGATCTTACGCAAATTTGCTGGACCTTGATGCGGTCGCCATTGTCGAGCTGTACAAGAATGAAGAAGGTAACGGCCTACATGTACCGTCGCTCGCGTTTCCCGAACCCACGACCGGCGGACGTATTCCGGGAGCCGGTATTCTGCTCGGCACGCTGGTCTTCGCGCTGATCCTGCTGGCTGGATGGTTCCTCTATCAGGAAAGCGAGAGTCTTGATTTTGAACGTGTCGCCGAACTTCCGGATCATCTGGCCAGCAAAATTCGCGATGTCGACCTATCGGGAAATGCAAAGAGTTCAGATGGCGCCGAAGAGCCGACCGTGCAGCCGCCAAAAAATATTGCCGAAATTGCTCCTGCTACGCCGGTTACGACGGCGCCGGCCCCGAAGGATGAGACGTCAGAAATAACAACCGAAACTGCAGTCTCGTCATCGGATGGTGAGGTTTCGGAAATGGCGGCACTCGAAGAGAAGAAGCCGGTAGAGGAAGCATCCCAGGCGGATGAAAATACCGCTGCCGAAACCACCGCTGAAAATACGGAACAGCCGTCAGACGTGCCGTCCGGCGATGCGGTGGCAAGCGTGCCGGATACCGCAACGGAAGAAGAACCGGCGACGATCGTTTCCGCCGAAGCTGCACCTACGGTGGAAATCGGGAATTCCGATACGTCGGTCGAACCGTCATCGGGGGACGCAGCAGCAATAACAGCCGCCGCGGACCAGGCGATAGACATCAAAACCTATCCGCAGGATACGCTCAAAATGGCGCTGGCGAACCAAGCGGTAACCGATGAAGCACGGGAAAGCCCGCTGCCGAGAACATTCGGCGTTGAGAATACGGACGCGCGTGTAGTTCTTCGTGCAACCGAGGAAAGCTGGGTCGAGGTGAAGGCTGCTGATGAAAAGCCGGTGCTCTCGCGGGTTCTGAAGCCCGGCGATGTCTATATGGCGCCCAACGCCCCGGACCTCAAGCTGACAACCGGAAACGCGGGCGGACTTGAAATCCGCGTCGATGGCCGGGAGATCAGATCGCTGGGCGGCGCCGGCACGATCCTGCGTGAAGTCCCGCTGGCGGCGGAAAGCCTGCTCGAGAATAGCGGACTGCAATAGCCGAACTCCGCATTCGTTGCGAGGCGCGAACGGTATCACTTGTAATTTCCGTAATTTGCGGCCATTTTAGGCGCGCATTGAGACTACGGCATTTTTTAACGCCAACTTATTAAAGCGTGATCCCATGAGCATCAGACCTTACCGAGAAATTGTCCGGCGGAAATCACGCCAGATTTATGTGGGCGACGTCCCCGTTGGCGGTGACGCGCCGATTACCGTTCAATCGATGACCAACACGCTGACTTCCGATGCCAAGGCAACGATTGAGCAGATTCATGCGCTCGAGGAAGCCGGTGCGGATATGGTGCGTGTTTCCTGTCCCGACGAGGCGAGCACGAGAGCGCTCAAGGAAATTATCCGGGAAACGAGCGTTCCCGTCATCGCGGATATTCATTTTCATTACAAACGCGGTATTGAGGCGGCGGAAGCGGGCGCGGCGTGCCTCCGGATCAATCCCGGCAATATCGGCTCGGCCGATCGCGTTCGTGATGTGGTCAAGGCGGCGGTGGACCATAACTGCTCGATGCGCATCGGTGTGAATGCGGGCAGCCTGGAGCGTGAGCTTCTTGAGAAATACGGAGAGCCGTGTCCGGAAGCCATGGTCGAATCCGCGCTAAATCATGCGCGTATCCTCGAAGACAATGACTTCTTCAACTTCAAGATCAGCGTCAAAGCATCCGACGTATTCCTCTCCGTTGCCGCCTACCAAGGCCTTGCGGAGGCATGCGATTATCCATTGCATCTCGGGATAACCGAGGCGGGGGGGCTCTCGACGGGGACGGTAAAATCCTCAATCGGGCTTGGCATGCTGCTCTGGTCGGGTATCGGCGATACCATTCGCGTCTCGCTTTCGGCTGATCCGGTCGAGGAGATCAAGGTGGGCTACGAGATCCTGAAATCTCTGGGCCTCCGGCGGCGGGGAGTGACAATCATCTCCTGTCCGTCCTGCGCGCGGCAGGCTTTTCCGGTCATCAAAACGGTGGAAACGCTGGAGCAACGTCTCGCCCATATCCAGACGCCTCTCACCCTCTCGATCATTGGCTGTGTGGTCAATGGTCCGGGGGAGGCGCGCGAAACCGACATCGGCCTGACCGGAGGTGGCAAGGATAACCATATGGTCTATTTAAGCGGCCTTACCGACCATAAAGTGGCGACGGGCGATATGGTCGATCATATCGTCGAACTGGTCGAGGCCAAGGCCGCCGAAATCGAAGCCTTGAATGCCAGCGGTGAGACGACCGCTATCGAAGCGGCCAAACGGATCGCCTGACCCCCAAAACAGAAGCGAAAAGACAGACGGAGAAACGACGTGTCCTTACCACAGCCAGTCCGCGGCACCCATGATCTGTTGCCAGAGGAATTTGCGCGCCACGCCCATGTGCAGGGGACGGCGCGGGAAATGGCGGCACGTTTTGGCTATGCGGAAATGGCGACGCCGATTTTTGAATTCACAGAGGTCTTTGCCCGGACAATGGGCGAAAGCTCCGATGTGGTGTCGAAGGAAATGTACTCTTTTGAGAGCCGGAGCGGCGAAAGCATGACGCTGCGTCCGGAATATACCGCCGGAATCTGCCGCGCCTTTATCAGCAACGGATTGCAGCAGAATGTTCCCTTCAAGGTCTTTGCAGCGGGCCCGATGTTCCGCTACGAGCGTCCGCAAAAGGGACGGCAGCGGCAGTTTCATCAGATTGATGTGGAATGCATAGGGGCAGCCGAGGCCAAGGCCGATATCGAGGTTGTCGCTTTGGGGGCGGCGATCCTGGATGCGCTTGGCGTCATGGAGAAATGCACGCTGGAGATCAACACGCTCGGGGATACGGAAAGCCGTCAGGCGTATCGGGCCGCGCTCGTCGACTATTTCAACGATCATAAATCCAGCCTGTCGCAGGACAGCCTCGACCGGCTGACGCGAAATCCGCTTCGTATCCTCGACAGCAAGGATAAGGGCGACAGGGTTATTGTCGAGAAGGCGCCGCTATTCACCGATTATCTCAACAGCTATTCCAGTGATTTTTTCGATGAAGTGCTGGAGGGGCTGTCGTTGCTTGGTATCGAATATCACCTGAACCGCAGACTCGTGCGGGGGCTCGATTACTATACCCACACCGCATTTGAATTCGTGACGACTGCGCTCGGCGCGCAAGGGGCAGTGATTGCCGGGGGCCGGTATGACGGATTGATCGAAACATTGGGCGGCAAACCGACCCCGGGGATCGGCTGGGCCGGGGGTATCGAGCGGCTGGCGATGCTGGCCGATGAGGCACCGGCGGCTGTTCGCCCTGTCGCCCTCATCCCCGTAGGGGAAGAAGCGGACGCCGTCGCGGCGAAGTTGGCGCATCAACTCCGCATGGACGGAATATCAATAGAGATGGCCTTCAAGGGCAATGTCGGCAAACGGATGAAAAGGGCGAACAAGCTGAATGCGAGGGCCGCTATTCTGATCGGCGAAGATGAGCTTGTGCGGGATGTCTGCACGCTTCGTGATCTCGATCAGGGTGAGCAGAGCGAAGTCCCGCTCGCCGATTTATCTTCCGCGCTTCGCCGTCTCCTATAAGGTCCGAGCATGTTACCTGAAGATAAACTCAAGATGATCCAGGCACGCTCTGAAGAGCTTGAGGCCGCAATGTCGGGCGCGATGGGAGATGTTGCCCCGGATGACTTCGTTCGCATGAGCCGTGAATATTCCGAGATCAAGCCGCTGGTTGAGGCAATCGGAAAATATCAGTCGGTCAGAAAGGAACTGAACGATCTTGGCGAAATGCTGGAAAGCGGCGACACGGATCCTGAAATGCGCGAAATGGCCGAGATGGAAATCGATGAGCTGAAGACCCAGCTCCCGGATCTGGAACATTCCATCAAAATCCAGCTTTTGCCAAAGGATGACGCGGATGAGAAAAACGCGATCCTTGAAATCCGCGCGGGAACCGGAGGAGAGGAGGCAGCGCTTTTCGCGGGCGATCTTTATCGCATGTATCAGCGATATGCAGAGGGTCAGGGATGGACATGTGAGACAATGTCTCTTTCAGAATCCGACCTCGGTGGCATCAAGGAAGTCATCGTCAAGGTCACGGGGCGCAACGTGTTCGCCAATCTCAAGTTTGAATCCGGCGTGCATCGTGTGCAGCGCGTTCCGGAAACTGAAACGGGCGGGCGCATTCATACATCGGCCGCGACGGTTGCCGTGCTGCCCGAGGCGGAGGAGGTGGACGTACAGATTGCCGACAGCGATATCCGCATTGACATCTTCCGCGCATCCGGTCCCGGCGGACAGTCCGTCAACACCACCGACAGCGCCGTCCGTATCACCCATATTCCGACGGGTATCGTCGTTCAGCAGCAGGACGAGAAATCGCAGCACAAGAACAAGGCCAAGGCGATGAGCGTCTTGCGCTCGCGCATTTATGAGGCGGAGCGCGCCGCGCGGGCCGCGGAACGATCGGCGGCGCGCAAGGGCCAGGTCGGATCGGGGGATCGATCGGAACGCATCCGGACCTATAACTTCCCGCAGGGCCGCGTAACCGATCACCGCATCAATCTGACACTCTACAAGCTCGACAGGGTCCTTGCCGGTGAAGCGCTTGATGAAATTATTGAAGCGCTGATCGCGGAAGACCAGGCGGCGTTGCTTTCCGAGATCGAAGGTGAAAACTGACGTGACCCGCCTTGCGCTTCGTCCGGCCGTGCTCGCAGCGACTGAAATCCTGGACCGCGCCGGCGTAGAAAACGCCAAACGTGACGCCGGACTGATACTTGCCCATGTCTTTAAGGATGATATCGGGATTTTATACCGCGAGCCCGATCGCTGTCTCAGCGCCACAGAAAAAGCGGAATTCGATGCGCTGGTTGCAAGGCGAGCGTGTAGGGAGCCGCTTTCCCACCTCACAGGACACCGGGAATTCTGGAGCCTCGATTTTCTGGTAACGTCCGATGTTCTGGATCCGCGCCCGGATAGTGAAACCTTGATCGAGGCAGTATTGAAATTGCGGGCGCAAGGCTTTCAACCCCAACGTATTCTCGATCTCGGTACAGGCAGCGGATGCCTTTTGCTGGCGCTGTTGAGCGAATTTCCGGACGCGAGCGGCATCGGTGTTGATGCGAGCGAGCCGGCGCTTGCTGTCGCCCGCCGGAACGCGGAGCGGTTACAACTTGCTAATCGGGCCGGCTTCCGCCTTGGAAACTGGGGAGACGGAGTTATGGAGCAGTTCGATCTTGTGATCAGTAATCCGCCCTATATCCCGTCCGCTGACAAATCCATGTTGCAACCCGAGGTCAGCGAGTTTGAACCGCATTCGGCTTTATTTGGCGGGGAGGATGGCCTGGATTGCTATCGGGAAATTCTTGCGCAGATACACATCCTGCTCCGGCCGGGCGGATTGCTTGTCCTTGAAGTGGGTATAGAGCAGGCGCCCCTTGTTGGGGAATTGGTCGTGAATGCAGGCTTTGTCGCGCCAGAATATCACAAAGATATCGCGGGAATTGAGCGTTGCGTTATGGCGCGGCTCGGTAAATAAGGCGCTTTTTGAAAAAAAGGTTGGATTATTGCGCAAACAGAAGGTAGGCTTTTAGCAGATCATATGTGAATAACGAGACCTCACTTAAGGTCCATGATCTTTATTTAATTCAAAATCAGGCTAGAGCTACCGGGATCGACAAGTCATCTTGGGAGCGCGAGCGGGGTTTCAACAGACGCCTGAATTGAATCAACTTTACAATAAAGCGAAATTAGAACTCTAGATTGACGGAATCATTGCGATAATGAGAGTAAGTAGTAACAGGCGTCCCCGTGGCGGGCGGGCAAACACGGGTGGCAACCGAACAGGTTCCGGCAACAATCGCCGGCCGAATGGCAATAACCGTAATTACGACAGCAATGGCCCGGATGGAAAGATCCGGGGAACAGCTTCCCAGGTCTATGACAAATATGTCGCCCTTGGCACGGACGCCCAAAATTCCGGCGACCGCGTAGCAGCTGAAAACTACTTTCAACATGCCGAGCATTATTTCCGTATAATCGCCGCGAATTCCGTGCCGGTTCGCGAAAAGCAGAATGCGGATAATACTGAAAATGCCGCTGCGGACGATGGCCAAGAAAAAGAGGCGCAGGGTTCCCGGCAATCGAAAGGTCGCGGCGATGACAATGCCGCCAATTCAGATGATAACGGCAAGGAAAGTGCGGACCAGACATCTTTTGTTGACTTGAGTACGGCCGAGCAGCCGGAAATCGAACTTGCGGCAAGCGGCGCCGAACAGAGCAACGCTGAATCGTCGGAAGAGGATGAGGGATCTGCGAAACCGAAACGCAAAGTCAGCCGGACGCGGACACTGCGTCGCCGCACATCCAGCCGGAATAATAGCGAGAATGATACGGAAGAGGTCAATACGACGGAGTAACGTTATTTGGACGCCGTATGCTGTACCACAGACGCGATGCGGAAGGGAGGTCATATCAGACCTCCCTTTTTTATTATGATCTTGAATTGGTTCAAAAAATGTCCCGGAATTACGCTTGAAGTCAACCAATTTCGGCCCACATATAAACCAGTGAAGAAGCCGCTGGCGGGCTTGCAAATTGGTTGCCTCTAAGGGATCATGGGAAGTCGCGCGAGGAAACAGCGGTCTATGTGTCGAGGACGAGCATGGATATCGAAAAATATACAGATCGGTCGAAGGGATTTATTCAATCGGCCCAGACTTTGGCGTTACGTGAAAATCATCAACGGCTGACGCCTGAACATCTCCTGAAAGTCTTGCTGGATGACAAGGAAGGTCTTGCCAGCGGCCTTATCGAAAAAGCGGGCGGCGATGCCAACGCTGCGCGACAGGGCGTTGAAGGCGCCATCGCGAAAATTCCGCAGGTTACGGGAAGCGGCGCGGGGCAGGTCAACCTGACGCCCGAGCTTGCAAGGGTTTTTGCCTCCGCGGAAAAGCTTGCCGACAAGGCCGGTGACAGCTTCGTTACAGCTGAGCGTCTATTGCTGGCGCTCGCGCTTGAAAAAGGAACGGAGTCGGCGAAAATTCTGGCGAACGCCAATGTCACGCCCAATAATCTCAACGAAGCGATCAATGATCTGCGCAAAGGCAGGACGGCCGACAGCAGCGGGGCGGAGGCGGGTTACGATGCGCTGAATAAATATGCCCGAGATCTGACGGAAGCAGCCCGCAAGGGCAAGCTCGATCCCGTCATCGGACGTGATGAAGAAATCCGCCGGACCATTCAGGTCCTGTCGCGCCGGACAAAAAATAATCCGGTGTTGATCGGCGAGCCCGGCGTCGGTAAAACGGCGATTGTCGAAGGGCTGGCGCTCCGCATTGTCAACGGCGACGTGCCGGAGAGCTTGAAAGACAAGAAATTGATGAGCCTTGACCTGGGCCAATTGATTGCCGGTGCGAAATACCGCGGTGAGTTTGAGGAACGGCTCAAGGCGGTTCTCTCCGAAATCTCGGCAACGGGCGGCGAAATCATTCTCTTTATCGATGAATTGCACACCCTTGTCGGCGCGGGAGCGGCGGAAGGTTCGATGGATGCTTCGAATCTGCTGAAACCGACCCTGGCCCGCGGTGAGTTGCATTGTGTTGGGGCGACGACACTCGACGAATATCGCAAATATATTGAAAAGGATGCCGCTCTGGCACGGCGGTTCCAGTCCGTATTCGTCTCCGAGCCGACGGTTGAGGACACGATCTCGATCCTGCGTGGTCTGAAAGAGAAATACGAAGTGCATCATGGCGTCCAGATTTCGGACAATGCTCTTGTGGCTGCCGCAACCTTGTCGAACCGCTATATCACTGATCGGTTTTTGCCGGACAAAGCCATCGACTTGGTCGATGAGGCCGCCAGCCGCCGCCGCATGGAAGTGGACAGCAAACCTGAAGAGGTCGATGAGCTGGACCGCAAGATCCTGCAGATGAAGATCGAAGCCTCGGCACTTGAGAAGGAAACGGATAAGGCGTCGAAGGAGCGGCTTGAAAAACTCCGTAAGGAACTGGTCGAGCTTGAGAAGCAATCTGCCGATCTGACCGAAAGCTGGCAGATGGAGAAGGAAAAACTCAATCGTGCCCAGCATGTCAAGGAACAGCTTGATACGGCGCGCAATGAACTTGCCACGGTTCAGCGGCAGGGGAATCTGCAGCGCGCCGGAGAACTCGCCTACGGAGTTATCCCCGAGCTTGAAAAGAAATTGGCCGAAGCCGAGGAAGCTGAAGGCTCCTCTATCGTGCGGGACAGTGTCAAGGAAGAAGATATCGCCGGCGTCGTCTCACGCTGGACCGGTATTCCGATTGACAAGATGCTCTCGGGCGAGCGCGAGAAGCTGCTGAATATGGAAACCGAGCTCCGCAAACGCGTGGTCGGTCAGGAAGAGGCGCTCGTTGCCGTTTCGAACGCGGTTCGCCGTTCGCGGGCTGGGTTGCAGGACCCGAACCGCCCAATTGGTTCTTTCTTGTTCCTTGGTCCGACCGGCGTCGGGAAGACGGAACTGACGAAGACGCTCGCTGCGTTCCTTTTCGATGACGAACATGCGCTGCTGCGTGTCGATATGTCAGAGTATATGGAAAAACATAGCGTCGCCCGTCTGATCGGCGCGCCTCCCGGTTATGTTGGGTATGATCAGGGGGGTGTGATCACCGAAGCGGTGCGCCGTCGTCCCTATCAGGTCATTCTGTTCGACGAGATCGAAAAGGCCCATCCGGACGTCTTCAACGTTCTGTTGCAGGTGCTTGATGATGGCCGCCTGACGGACGGACAGGGCCGGACGGTGGATTTCAAAAATACGCTTATCGTTCTGACGTCCAACCTCGGCAGCGAGCATATGTCTGGCGGTGATGACGTCGATGACGAGCTTATTCGTCACAAGGTGATGGAAACGGTGCGCGCGGCGTTCCGGCCGGAGTTTCTGAACCGGTTGGATGAGCAGATTATCTTCCGCCGGCTGAGCCGCGAGAATATGAGCGCCATCGTCGACATCCAGCTTGAGCATTTGCAGAAGCTGCTTGCCGATCGTCGGATAGAGCTTGATCTTGATCCCACCGCCTATGAGTGGATCGCCAATCGCGGATATGATCCGGTATATGGTGCCCGCCCGTTGAAGCGGGTGATCCAGCGGTATCTGCAAAATCCGCTGGCCTCTCAGATACTTGAAGGCACGATTGCGGATGGCGCAAAGGTCAGGATCACGGCAAGTGAAGACGGTCTGATGATCAATAATGAACTGGCGGACGCGGCTTAACGGCATCCCCAGATGACAAAACAAACGGCTGCCAATTTATGGCAGCCGTTTTTTTCTTGCTATCTCATTTCGAAGAAAGCGATTTCTCTAGTCAGCCTTCACGCTCGCCAATTGCGTTTCCAGCTCGACACTGGCGACTTCCTGACGAATTTGTTCCGAACGGGACTGAAATGCCGCAAGCATTTTGCCGCCGAGTTTGCGGCCCGCCGGCAGTTTAACTGAAAGCGGATTTATCTGTCGGTCGGACTTATGTACTTCGTAATGGAGATGTGGACCAGTGGAACGGCCTGTTGATCCGACATAGCCGATAATCTGGCCCTGCCGCACCCGCGCGCCCTTGCGAATTCCCTTGGCGAACTTGCTCATATGCGCATAGGCCGTCTTGAATTCGCTGTTATGTCGTATACGGACGTAGTTGCCGTAGCCGCCGTTCCGCGCCGCAAATTCGACGGTGCCGTTACCGGCCGCCATGATCGGTGTTCCGCTGCGGGCACCAAAATCGACGCCGCGATGCATTTTGGTATAGCCGAGTGTCGGATGTTTGCGCTTGCCAAAGCCGGAGGTGAGGCGGGCGCCGTCAATCGGTGTGCGCATAAGCGTTTTCTTTACGCTCTGGCCCTTCTCATCATAATAATCCGTGAAACCATCATCCTCGGTTTTGAACCGGTAGACGGATAGCTTCTTGCCGCTCAAGGTCATCGATGCCCAGAGGATCGATCCGTCTTTCAGGATATTTCCATTCTCGTCGGCAAAGCGTTCGAAATAGACTTCAAAGCTGTCGCCGGGCTGGATCTCACGCTGAAAGTCGACGTCATAGCTGAAAATCCGGATAAGATCGACGATTGTCTTGGTGGGAATGCCTGCCTGGGCCGCCGACAGGAAAAGCGAACTGTCGATGACGCCACCGGCCCGGACCATTTTCTTGTCCAGCTCAAGGATGGTTTCCTGCGCGGTAAATCCGGAGCCAGGTGTGCGCACTGCTGCCAGCTGGCGGTCGACATCTTCATTCAACGAGACGCGAATTAGGCTTGGCGTGGCGGCATCGCTCTGCTGGATATCGTCCGCATTGCCGAAATAAAGCGTGATGTCCTGACCAATCCGCAGGCTGCGCGGATCAAAAATCTCGTTAAGGGCGGTAATTGCCTCATGGCTTTCCGTGCGATCGGCACCGGCCCTCGTCAGGACTTCCATCAGGGTATCGCCCTTGCTGACGGAAACCGTCTTGGTCATTTCCTGAAGGCTTTCGGTTTTCGGCGTCGCATAAGCGGCAACGGTTACTTCAGCCTCCTTTTCCAGAACTTCGGAGGCTTCGATTTCATCGCTTTCCTCCGGCTTGGAGGCGGCGGCTTCAAGGGGTGCGCCGGGCGCCTCTTGGCTTTCTTCCATGCTCAGGCTTGAACTCGGAATATCGCTTGAACTTGTCAGGAAAGTTGTCGCAAGCAGGGCTCCAACGGCGCCGCCGGCAATTAATGTCATGACAGGTATCAGCAAGGACTTGCCAAATGGACCCACCAGGGCGCCTGATTTCATTTTCTTCAGCACTCGTTGAACCACCTAATCTAATGTGTTGATTTAGAACCCGTTAACCATAATTGCGCGACAAAAGATGCTGTCAGATCGCAATTTTGTCAAGTAATCCTCAATTTTTCCTTAAGTTATGCAAACCGACTGTTCTCGTGGTTGGCGGGCAATCGATTCCGAACCCAAGGCACCGGCCCCGTCTTTATTGGCACATCTGTTCCGTTTGGGCGAGATAGAATCCGGTTTGAAGGCTTGGACAATCGGCTTGTACGGGAGGTTTGCGGCATAAACAAGGCCGCCGAAAAAAACTGAAAAATTTCCGTTGACGTGATTGGATGATGTGCCTATAAACCGCGTCACGCTGACGGGGCGGGTCTGGATGTTTTTGGTTGACAATGCGTCTGGATTTGTCTGGTTGGTTTTTTTGTCATGGGGTGTCTGTGACGGTTATTGATTGACATTGTATATTTGTTGAGAAGGGATGCCTGGGCGGCGGGGTTGTTGAATGACGGCTTTTCGTTGCAGCGGGTATCTTGAGATTGTTGTTGGTTTGGGGTTTAGGCTCTGGATTGGCAGCAAGGTTTAAGTTCAGCGTAGTGGGCTGGTTTTAGGACTGGTCTATTACAAACGTTGTGACGGGAAGAAGTTA
>SWBZ01006452.1_pt1 | contig 68495 bp, 53 predicted proteins | sample 4693031 | NCBI WGS metagenome assembly SWBZ01 (sample SAMN10267274, study PRJNA491770) | bioreactor metagenome | isolation source: DHS bioreactor inoculated with | place: Japan: off Shimokita Peninsula
CCCCCCCCGCGCCACCGTCAGCGTCAATACCTAGGTCAGAGCCTGCTGGCGGGTCATCGCTCGCCTGTTCCGGAAGGTCATCGACAGGCTCAGACTGCTCCAACTCAACCTCTTCCTTTATCTCTGGCTCTTGCCGTTGTTCTTCAATCTCAGGTGGAGGAGGCGGCGGTGGCGGTGGCGTCAGCAATGTCACCTGCTGCGGCGCTCGCTGCGGTGTGGTTGCAGGCGTGTTGACAAAATCACGAACAAAATAGATCAGAATTACACTGATGCCGAGGACAAACAAGGTCCCCGCGACCTTCGGGAGATGTCGCTTGAATCTCATTACGTCACTTGACGAGCCGCTGGGTGACGAGACCAAGCTGGGTGATCTCCAGGCGTCCAATCAGATCCAGCACCTCGACCACTCGTTCGTATTGAATACTGGAGTCCGCTTTCACTACTACGGGAAGATCAGGATTAACCGCTGTGTACTGGGCGAGAGTGGTTTCCAACTGCTCCAGGGTAACCGGATAGGTATCCAGGTATATGGCTCCCTCCGCCGTAATCGTGATCGCCTTGGTCTGGGGTTTGGCCAGGCTGGGGGTAGCACTGGCCTTTGGCAGGTTCACCATGATTCCCTGAACCGAGGCAGTCGTCATAATAATGAAGATCACCAGCAACACATATGCAAGATCCAGCATCGGAACCACATTGATCTCGTCATATGGTTCGTTTTCATTTTGTACTTTCATACCAGATCCTTATCAGGCTCAGCTATGTTGTTCGGCGACTTTTGCCACGAACTCATCCACGAACACATGCATATCCGCGGATATCTCCTTGATGCGCGATCCCAGGTAGTTGTAACCGAACAGTGCCGGGATGGCGACGCCCACCCCTGCCGCCGTCGCCACCAATGCAGCTGCAATACCCGGGGCAATGGCATTTACGTTTACGTCTCCTACCGCGGCGATTTCCGCGAAAACGATCATTACGCCGACCACTGTGCCCAGCAAGCCAAGGAACGGACCACCGGATATCGCAATCGTGAGAAGCACAATCTGGCTGTTGAGCTTTTGCATCTGGCGTATCAGGACCCCATCCATGGTCGCTCTGATTGCATTAATCGCCTGATCACTCAGCGTGAGTGTGGCCGCTTGGGCACCTACCGCCTTGGGAGTTCGGTGATGCATTTCCTGCACACCGGCATGATAGATCTGGTAAATATTGGAGCTTTCAAAGTGCTTGTGCCGACCGGATAAAGCCGTGAGTATGGATGAAGCGTCCGAATCGGACTCTGCTTCATCGCTGTCGAGCCGGTCTACTTGGGAGGTGCCCAGTTTCGCGAATTGCTGCAGGAAGTTCGCGTTATCACGGCGAATCCGGTTTATGACCAGACCCTTCGAAAACATCACCATCCAGCTGATTACACCCATGATCGCAAGTATGACGATCACAACCCAGCCATCTACCGTGACATTGCGCAGGATCGTGCTGAACGCGGAATGCCCCCCTGACGCTTCTTGCTGGCCATCCTCGCCGAACTGGACCAGCATTGAATCAGATGCCTGTGCTTGATGGGAAAATGCGATCCAAGCTCCGCTGTGCGCCTTACTTGCAACATTCACTTCATCGAGATAACCGACAAGACCGCCATCTGTCGTGTTGTCAGTTCCGAGTATCAGATCTCCACCCAAATACGGAATGGATACTGGAAGTTCGCCATCAGCAACACCATTGATATACAGGATGATTCCTTTATCACCACCGGTAACGGCCAGGTGATACCAGCTCCCAGTGGCGATCTGTGTCCTGGATTCCAATTGATGCATGGCACCATTGTCGCCGGCCAACTCGACGCGCACCTGCTCGCCCACAATCCGTACCGACAGGTTTGCAGAATCACCTGCCCAATTCGCGATGACTGATCCAGACTGGATTTCATCTACCTTGAACCAGGTAGACAATGTGAAACCGGTTTCTGCCTCGCCCTGCAGCCCACGGCCTGCCGGGACAGTAATGCTTCCAGAGCCATTGAAACTTGCCGCGGCACCAATCACGCCTTCAGCAGGCCCAACCCCATTGACTTGTGCATGATTTCCATATGCCGTCGCGTCATGCCCGATATCCTGAGGGTTGGCAAAATGCATGACGAGCGCATGCGGGATATCGTAGGTCGCACCGCTATCCGCGCCGGCGGCCGCCTCCTGATTCCCGTAGTACATCCAGACAGGACGTGTTCCGGAAATACCGCCGGCATTCGGGATTCGCACCCAGATCAGCGCCATTTGATTTATTGGATCGAACCGCTCTATATGAAACTTCAACGGCGTCTTGTCATCTCCATCAATGAACCTGATATCCTCGCCGTTCTCCTTTACGTCCATGAAATAACTGAAGTTTCCAACATGCAAGCGCACCAGGACCTGCACATCGTCAGTCACGCCATCGCTCACTTCAGACAACACCGAGGTATCAACAATGAGCTCCTTGCGGAATTCCCAGTCTTCATGCCACCATGCCTGGGATACGACCGGTATCATCCAGCACAAGAGGCCTGCGAATATTTTATAGATGGATGATGTTTTCATTCTGTATACCTTTTGTATGCGCTGATTATCCATGTACTGTTTTGCAGATTCATTACAGCTCACCACTATGAATCCTTATCTTCCTCGCTATTTTCTTCACGGGCCGGCAGTCCTTTTTCCTTATCCGCCCCCACCGCGCCAAACCCAAGCACTTCAACCTTGAGTATTGCCAGCGGAGATGAGTTTTCGCCAGGATTCCCGCTGCTCCCACCCATGCCAGCCGACGCTTCATCGCTCATGCTGGTAGCGCTGCTCGACAGGCTTCCCGCGTCGGTTACGCTTACCGGGACGCTGGATGTAGTGGGAACACCGACCGATAACCCACCCACATCGATATTGTCGGTACCAATCACCTCGACCGCGCCAAGGGTAAGGTTGCCAGTGGTGCGAATCCCAGCATCACCAGCGTTGATCGCGCCACGTGGCGCAAACAGAAAAGCATTGATCGCGTTCAGACCGCTACCATCGACTGCCGGCGGAAAGGTGACCACGGCATTGCCGTTGGCATCGAAGGTCACGATCGGGTCGGGCGCTGAAGTCACGGTCTTGGCGCCCTTGCCGGCGTCGATGCTGCCGTTGCTCGACCACACCAGCAGGTCGCCCTGCAGCGCGAACACACGCTCGCGGTTCACCTGCAGATCACCATCGAGGAAGATGTCGATGTCGCCGCCACGGCCGGTGATCACGCCAAGATCGTCGGGTTTCTTCTCCAGCGTGCGGAAGGTCGCGCCGGCATTGATGTCGCCGTAGGGTGCCAGCAGCGCGATGCTGCCACCGTCGACTGTCTTGACCACGCTGACCGGGGTCGCGATATCGCCGCGTGTAGCCGCGTGCGGGAACAGGGTAGCGATGGCGGCGAAGCCACGCGAATAATCCTGGTTCACCGAGGCGCTCGCGGCGTTGCCGGACTCCCTCAGTTCGTTGAACAGGATCGCGAACAGCAGCTCGCGCTGCACAGTGCGTGGCAGCGTCCGGAAGGCATCGACCGGATCGCCGCCGACGGCGACGCCGCGCGCTGCAAGGAACGCGGTCAGGTCGCCGAGATACTCCGCCGAATCCACGAGATAGGTCGCGATGAAGGCGTCGTAGTCCGGTTCCGTCGCGACGCCGGCGAGCAAACCGAGATCCGCTCCGGAGTCGGCCAGCGCCGGATTGGCGGTGTTACCCACCGAGACGATGCCTCGACTGGTGCCGAGATCGATGTCCTGGCCGGCTATGACGTCGAGGCGACCCGGGCCGGCGATCTCTATGATCTTCTTGGCTGCTGTGAAGCTGCCATTGTTCGGGTTGCGCGACAGGGTCTGCAGGACGCTGCCACCCGCCGAGAGCACGGAGATGTCCGTGTCCTGGATATGCTGGATCTTGAACGACATGTCGCGGATATCCCCGCCCGCGCCGATCCGGGTCTGCTTGGCCAGGATAAATTCCCAGGCATCCAGCGGACCCGCCTTACCGGCGACGGAGCCGCTGCGCGAGACAATCCGGTTCGGCTGTGCATCACCGGCGTGCACAGGCACGGCGGCATGAAAGCGCCGGCCTTCATCGGCCGTGGCCGCCTCGCTACTGGCCTGGGTTAGATAGCGCTTTTCGATCAACGTGAGGGGATTGTCCGCGCCGAGCGTCGCATCGGGCACAAGGACACGCGTCGCGCCCGGCAACTGCGACGCATCGGTGTCCGACTGGATTACGGTGTTGTTGCCGGTCGCGGACGCATGCCGGATGTCGCCGTCCGCGAGCAATTCGAGCTGGCCAAGCGCTGCGGGATAGGTCTGCAGATCACCACCGGTCGCATCGCCGATGACGATGCCGCCTTGGTGGCTGCGCACCTTCAGCGTCGGCGGATACAGCGCCCGGGCGACGCTCAGGCCGAACTGGGACGGATTGCCGAGCCGAACGTCGCCGGTCAGATTGGCCAGTTCGACCGAGGCTGTCGGCGTGAAGGTATAGAACAGGGGATCGTAGTTCCCGTTCAGACTCGCGGACGCGAGCTGCGCCGCGGCCAGATTTCCGGACTGCAGCAGCGCCGTCGAGTTGAACACACCACCGACGTTCATCGATCCGCGCGCCTCGACCTGGAGTTGGGTATCGGCGATGGCGAAATAGGGTTGCCGTCCCGCCGTGGCATCGCCCAGGTCGCCGCCAATGTGCACGCGTGCGTCGCCGCGATCGACCTGCAGCGCGCCGCCGACGAGGTCGCCGGCGACGTCAAGGCGCAGATCGCCGCCACCGCTCACGCGCGGTGTCGGCGTGGCCGCGGCGAATGAGAGCAGGCTGGAGGTGTTGGTGACGATCTCGACATCGTCCGGCTTGCCGGTGGTGGGCAGGGCAATGGCCAGGTTGCGCAGATCACCACCGATGCGCGCGCTGACGTCGCCACCGCCGAGTGCGCCGACGCCGTCGACGAAGCGCTCGAAGGCGATCGCCCAATGGGTCGGCAGGTTCTCGAAGTTCACGCCCGAGCCGTTGGTGAAATCTCCGCCCAGGCGCGGCTGCCAGTTGGTCGTATTCACCTGCGTCGCAGCACCGCGCAGATCGCCGCCGGTGGTGATACGGATATCACCACCATCAACGGGGAACTGGCCCTTGTTGAGGTAGGCGAGCAGGAACTCCATCCCAGTCGCGGGACGGATATCGAAATCCGGGAAGAAGATGATGTTCTCGAACGCGGCCAGGTTGATATTCATCTCGCCCAGTGGACCGAAGCCACTGTTCAGGCCGGCCGTGTAGATGACCGCGGCGGTGCCGACATCGATGTGCCGCGCGGCGGCCAGTTCGATGTCGCCGCTGCCGGTGCGAACCTTGGCATTGTTCGCGAGCAGTATGTCCCCCGCCGCGTGCGCGGTCGTTGCCAGCACGTCCGCCGAGGCCGCATCCGCGCCCGCAACGATGCGATAGCGCCAGGACTCGCCAAGCCCCAGGCGTTCGTAGGGGACATCAGTGCCGGCGACCACAAAGCCGTCGTCGGCGAACAGGTCCGACAGCGACTGGTTCAGGTGCACGCTGCCGCCGGCACGCAGGGTCAGGATGCCGGGGATGTCGTTGTCCGCACCGAAGCGCCAGTCGTTGGCCGGATCGGCATCTTCGACATTGGTGTAGAAATCCCACTTGTTCTGTAATGTGATGTCGCCGGCGCTGGACACCTCCAGGCCGGGCACCAGGCGCCAGGACGCGGGCAGAGCGGCGGTGTTGTCCGCCATGAACTGGTCGAGCATGGCGCGCCAGAGATCCATGTCGGCCGTGGTGATCCCGCTGTCGCTGACCGCGTGCACGGCCTCGACATCCGCGCGCACCGCGCCGAGCACGGTCGCATCCAGATGGCCGAGCGCGACCGCCTCGCGACTGCCGTCGGCGTCGCCGTCGAAGGCCTGCGCGCGCACCAGCACCGAACCGCCCTTGCCGTTGACGCCGCCGCGCACGTCGATCAGTGCACCTGCGTTGAGATTGACCACGTCGTCGCGCGTGCCGTCGGCGAGATCATCGCCGTCGACATCCAGCGCCGCGAGTTCCACGCGGCCACCGTCGCCATCGGCGCTCGTTGCATGCGCGTCCAGCACGCCATTGACATCGAGACGGTCGCCTGCGGCCAGCATAATGGAACCGCCGTCCGCGCCAGTGGCATCCAGCGTGCCGTCGATGACCAGGCGTCCACTGTCGGCGGTGAGCTTGATCTCGCTCGCACGCATCGCCTTGCCCAGCGCCAGGTGGAGATCGCCGCTGCGTACGCGCAGGTCGCGGCGACCGCGGAAACCGCCCTCTTCCAGCATGTCGTTCAGGCTGGTGAGCACGTTGTCGATGGCGGCATCGGTCGAGGCGAGCACGCCCGCGTCCACCACCAGTTCACCGCGGCGCTCGCCCCCGTCGGCGGCGCGCAGCCGCGCGGTCGGCGCCAGCGCCAGGGTGCCGTTCGGCGCGATCAGCTCGATGCGCCCGGCAGCCCCGCCGCTGGCCGCGCCGGAGACGTCGAGGCCGGCGCCGTCGGCGACAGTCACACCGGCGGTGCGCGATTCCACCCGGATGCGTCCGCCTGGTGTGCCAACCACATGGCCCGCGAAATCGGCATCGCGGCCGGCGGCGTCGATGTTCGAGCCGGCATGCAGAATGACATTACCGTCGGCGCTCAGGCGCACGTCGCCCGAGGGCAGCAGCGTGTTTCCGGAATACGCGATCGCCGCGCCTTCCAGGCTCAGGCGAGCGCCCAGGCCAGTCGTCTGCGGCAACGAGGCCTGCGCATCACCACCGCTGACCGTCAGCACACCGCTGCTGACAATGGCGCGCTCTGCGCCACCGCTCGCGGTGATGACCGGCGCAGCCAATGTCAACGCACCAGTCACGTTCAGTGTGCCAGCATCTTGTGCGATCATATAGTCGGTCGCACGTAATGTAACGGCGTCGTAACCATTCACCGCGAACGCACCGCGGTCGAGCAGGATCCGTTCGGCCTGCAACTCCAGCGTACCGGTGCCGTCGCCGGCCACGGTGAGCGTAGTTCCGGTGCTGTTGCCCACGGCCAGATCGTCCGCCGTCAGGCGCGACACCGTGCCGGCGTTGGCGCGGCCGACGATGCCCTGCGCGTCGATCGCCAGACGCTCGAATCCATGCGCAGCGCCGCCAGGTGCCGCCAGCGCGCCGTGAATCTCCAGCGCGCCGCCGGAGCGCAGGCTGAGATCGCTGCCCGCCAGCCGTGCAAGATCGTCGTTCGACAACACCAGGCCGGACAGCCCCAGCCCGTCGGTCTCGCCCAGGCTCACACTCGCACCACCCAGCGCCAGGCTCGCGCCCACGGCGTCGAGCGTGCCGGCCAGGTTCACATCGCCGTTGGCATCGAGCACGATGGAGCCGGGCGCGGAGAGCGTCACACTCTCGGCGACATTCAATTCGGCCACGCTGGCATCGGCATTGCGCGTGAGCGTCGTGCCACGTGCCACGGATACCATGGCCACCGCGGCATTGCCCTCGACGATGAGCGGATCGGCATCGCCGCCGGCGCTGCCGCTCGCCGCAAGGCGCGTCGGCTGCGTGGAGCCGGTACCGAGATTCAGGTGATCCGCGACCAGGATCAGTTCCCGGGTTTCGAGATCGACGCCGGCCTCGACATCGATACGCGCGGCGCGTGGATCGATCACCAGGCCGTCCGCGGTAAGCGTGCGGGTCCCACCGATCAACAGGCTGTCGGCATTCAGGCCGGCGAGGTCCTCGGCCAGCAGTGCGATGCCCGCGCCGCCGTTCGGGCGGCTGAGAATGGACAGTTCGTTGGCGACGATGTCGACCGCCGAGCCGCGGCCGCCGGTGGTGGTCGGCGTGAGCGTCCCCGCCAGGCGCAGCGCGGCGCCGGCGGCGATGCTGAGCGTGCCGGCGTCGCGCGGTGTGCGCACCGCCTGATCGGCGAATAGCGTATCCAGCGAGCTTTCGGCGTATTCAGCGCGCAGCCGCACGCGTGTGCCATCCTCGATGGCGAAGCCGAGCGTGCGGTTGTCGATGACATCGCTCCCCGCAACGGCGTAGCGGCCGGCCAGTACACGCGAACCGTCCATCCGCGCCAGGTTACGACCAGCCGGCAGATACAGACTGCCGGCCATCGGCGTGACCAGGTAACCGCCGAACAACGCATAGCGCGCCGGCAGGATGGCGTAGCGACCGGCCGGCAGACCATCCATGCCTTCGTCGAGCACCAGCACGCCGCCGGTGCCGATTCCCTGAATGTTCCGCGCCGCCGGGCTCTCGACGGGATCGTAGGCCGCGTATTCACTGCCGAGCAGCGGCAGGATCGCGAACGAGTCGTTCGCTTCGATGCCGGCGCCGGTATCGAGGTCGGCCAGCAGAATATCCTTCGAGCCACCCGGACCCGGAATGAATTCCACGGCACGCACGTCGCCACCGCCGGACAAATCGAACGCGGCGCCGGGCTGCACATCGATGGCGTCGGCGCTCAGGGCGATGCGCTTCTCGGGCAGCGGCTTCTCAATGCGCGCGTCGGCCGCGGCGACGAACTGCAGCGTGCCGACCCCGGTAACGTCCAGGACCAGATCCTCCTGGAACTGGGAGGCACCGAACGGAATGCTCAGGCCGGCGGCGGACGCCGACAGCAGACTGCCGGTCTCCAGGGTGATGCTGCGCGCGCCCACGGCGACGCCGTCGGCGTCGACCTGATCACCGGTCAGTGCGATCTCGCCAAGCGGCGCGCGTACACGCGCCCCCTCGCGCACGATGATGTGGTCCGCGTTGAGCTCGACACGGCCGCCCGCCGACAGCGGCTGGCCCGGGATACCGCCCTGGCCGCGGAGCTCGAGCGTACCATCGTCGGCCTCGACCGTGATCCGGAAATCGCTGAGCGTGGTCGGGTAGATCTGCCGCGCCTGCAGGCGCAGATCACCGGCGGCACGCAGGCTCCCCTGCCAATCGGTCTCCGCGGCGAGCCGCGTGCCACGCAGGCGGATGTCACCACGGCTGACCAGTTCCGCCGCCGGCACGCCGCCGCTCCCGAAGCCCTGCAACACGCTGTCGCCGACCAGGTCGATCAGCCCGGCCTCGAGGCGCAGGCGACCGGCGCCGCCGCTCGGATCGGCCTGAAGCGTACCGCCGCCGTCGATCGGAGTGGCGCCGTCGAGCCGGAAACGCGTATCGGTCGAACCCAGCGCGATGTAGGAAGCGTGCAGACGCACATCGGCGCCGGCCGTGCTCAGCACCGGCGCATCCAGGACGAGAGCGCTTGCGAGGTTCAGATCCACCGCGTCGGTGAAACGGATCATCGCGGCGGATTCCGGCCGGTCGGGCTGGGTGCTGCTGCCGGGTGTCAGTGCCTTGAGAGTGAGTGCATCGAAACCGCCCGCCACGATCTGCCCGGGCGCGATGAAGGCCTGGCCGTCTACCGCGTCCGGCAGCGCCGTGCCGGGCGTGGGCAAGGCGCCCGTGTAACCGGCCAGATTGATGATGCGCGGTCCGCTGGGATAGCGCTGCTCCAGCGGGATGGGTGCGTCGCCGGTCGCCTCTTCCTGCTCCGAGGGACGCTGCGTGGGATCCAGCGTCACGGCCAAGCTGCCGCCCACTGCACCCGGTTGCGCCGCACGGCCGCTGAGCTCGCCCTGCAGCAGGATCGACTCCGCGGCGGTGAAATGAATGGATCCGGCGCGACCAGCGACGTCGACGGGCGCAAAGGCGCCGCCGATGGTAGGCAGGTCCATCGTCGTCGCGACGCCGTCGACACCGATGCGCGAATCCGCTGCCGTGACGATCGAGCCGAAATCCGCCGACAGCGCGATCGTGCCCGCGTCGAGCACCTCGCCCAGGCGCAGGCTCCGATCGTTGGGCGTCAGCACCACGGCGCCTGGCGCCGACAGTTCCGCCCGCGGTCCGAGCCAGATCATCTGCTGCGGCACGTATTGATTGAAGCTCGTGTCCAGGCCGAGCGCGATGACCCCCGCCGGCGCGTGGATCAGCCCATCGACGTACAGACCAGTATCGGCACCGAGGTCGATGCGCGCGCCCGGATCACCGAGGATCGCCACGCCGCTGCCGATGTCGAGCACCGGGTAGTCCTGATCGGCGCCGATATCGAAGCCGTTTTCCGAGAACAGGCCGAGATCGACCGGCGCCTGCAGGAAGCCCTCGGGCAGCGATTCGGTGCGTGTGAATGCATCCAGCGAGGTGCCCGTGGGCACGATCTCCAGGGGATTACCGTTGCCGCGCGTCTGCGTGATGCCTGCCAACAGCGTCGGATTGGCGCTGATGAAGCCGGCCAGCGCGGCGCTGTCGACGACACGGTTCTCGGCGCGCAGCACGACGCGCGTGGCGTCGGCCACGGCGAGCCCACCGCGCGTGGCGGTGAGATCGAAGCTGGAGAAGCCGCCGCTGCCAAACAGCGCCGGGTCGACCAGCACGGTCTGGGTGCCGTCGTCCGCATCGATCAGCGATCGCAGTGCTCCCGTGCCACTGAGGGTATAGCGCGCACCGCCACCGGGCAGGCGCTCGGCCAGCAGGTCGTCAACACGGGTCTGATCCGCGATCAGGAATTCGTTGGCCTTCAAGTCCAGTTCGCCACCGGTGCCGAAGGCGAAACCACGCAGCTCGCCGTCAATACGCAGGCGCGTGGGGGTCTTGGCGGTGCCGGAACGGTTGTCGGTGCTCGACAACGTGATCAGGCCACCGGAGCCGGCCTGGAGACGACCGGCCGCCGTGAGATGAGCGCCGGCGCCGACATCCAGCAGGCTGCCGGCCGCCAGCGTGAGATCACCGCCCGCGTTCAGGACGATAGCGCCGCCGTCGGTGACGATCGGCGCGCTCGAAGATTGCGGATTCAGGCGCGGCGAGTCGTTGCTCCAGCGGCCGCTTACATCGATGGAGACTCCTTCTGCCACACGTAGAGCCACATCGGCGTTCGCCACGACGATGCCGTTGCCGCTCGCGGTGGTACCGGTGCTCTTGAGCACATCCATGATTACCGAGCCGCCAGCGGCGCGGATGTCCGCGTTCACATCGATGCGTCCGGCGGACAAGCGCAGCGCCCCGTTGTCGGGCAGCTCGATGTCCCGGTCGACTGCGAGCGTGCCACTGGTGTCGACTGCCAGCGTATTCACGCGGCTGGCCGCGAGCATGTCGGCGCTGAGGATGGCGGGGGTCGCGTCGCCCAGGGCAGTGCCGCGTGCCGGTGCCGGCCCGAGATCCCCGTCACCGGCGATGCGAAACTCGGGCAGGCCCAGCGTGGAGCTCAGATCGATGAGCAGGCTGCCGCCGTGCGCGCGCTGGTCGAAGGGCCGCGTGAGTGGGTTGTCGACAAGGCCGGGCGCCAGGCGCTGATGCAGACCGGCGCGGCTGCCGGCGAACAGGTCGCCGTTGAAGGCGAGCCGCCGCGCATTGATCCGCAGTGTGCCGGCGTCCTTGCCTTCACGGTAGCCCTGTTCGAAACGCGACAAGCCACCAAGGAAGGTGCGGCTCACACCCCACTTTTCGTAATCGATGACCAGGTTGCCGCCGAGCACACCCACATAGAGGCGGCGCGGATCGGCATCGGCGATGTCAAACACGCGGCCGTCGGCGGTCACCAGCTTGCTGGTGGCGACCGTGGCGCCGGTATAGGTGACCTCACCGCCGCGGATGTCGATGGCCACGCCGTCCTCGATCACCACATCGCCGGTGGTACCAATATTCACCGTGCCACCGGCCGAGAAGCGTTCGCCGACACCGCGCTGGACCAGCGCCTGCGCCCCGTCGATGTTCATGAACGGCGTGCCCTCGCGGATATCGACCGCCAGCGCCTGATTGCGGATGGCACCGTCGCGCTGCAGCGGTGAATCGGCGAGCTCGGTACCGCGAGCCTCGACCTCGATCACATTGCGCGCCACCGAGACCACCGTCGAGGTGTCGCCGGACACGTCGATGCGCGCCCCGGATTCGATGCGCACGCCGGCGCCGGCTTCCGGCGTGCCGGGAATGCCGCCGAAGGCGACATCGGGATCGCCTTTGGCGAGGATATTCACCTCACCGCCGGTGACGGTGACGCGTGAGCCGCCCTCCAGCGTCACCGTGCGCCCGGCCAGATCGATGAACGAGTCCGGCTGGCTCTGGCCATCGGCGGCGCGTTCGCTGCCGGCGGGCAGCACCTCGGTGATGCTGCCGGCACCGAGCATCAGCTCGCCGCCGCGTTCCTCGAAGAACTCTCCCTTGACACTGCTGGCACGCGCCGTGTTGATGTCCAGGCGCGCAGCCCCCGCGATGCCGCCGTTGTCACCCGCGACCAGGCGGATGGAACCGTTCAGCGATACGCTCGACGTGGCGCGCACCACCCCGTTCTGGTTGACCGACAGGCCGAGAATCGACACATTGCCGCGCTCAGCGACGATGGATCCGACATTGCGCACGTCGCCACCGGTCTGCACCTCGACCAGCAGGCCGCGCAGTTCGGTGTCACCTGATTGCGCGAGATAGACGCGATCCTGGGACGCGGCGAGGATGGCCTGGCCGTCAGGAGTTTCGATGTTGCCGCCATTCACGATATTGGGTGCAAGTACGATGATGCGACCGGCATCACCCTGGCTGGCGCTCAGCCGAGCACCCTCGAGTATTTCGATGGTGGCGCCCGGGTCCATGTCAGGCCCGGCGACGAAGGCCGCCTCACCGTCCTGGATGGCGCCGAGAATCCCTTCCGCGAACACCGTATCGTCGATGTCCAGGGTCGACGCGATCAGGGTGTTGACGTCGACCTGGGCATTGTTGCCGAACAGGATGCCGTTCCGGTTGATCAGGTACACCTGGCCGTTGGCGGTCAGGCGGCCACTGATGACGCTCGGATCGAGGGTGTGGATGCGGTTGAGTGCGACCGCCGACGACGAAGGCTGGTTGAACTGCACCCCATGGCCCGCACCGATATTGAAGGTCTGCCAGTCCAGCGTCGCGTTGCGCTCGATTTGCTGGATGAGCATGTCGGTGCCGCCGTTGACGATGCGGGGATCCAGGGCACCCTGCCAACGCCCACCGGGCAGTACCTGCGGGAGCTCGGCCTGCGCCACCGGCCCCGTCATCAGGCCACCAGCTACCAGGGCACGAATACAGATGGCGAGCGGCTTGAGCCGCATCATGCAGGCTGCGCCCGACCATCCATCCCGTTTCTTACGCCCGGCGTTTCGACGCATGACCATGGTTGTCTGTCTCTAGGATCCGATTATTCCGGCCACGGGCCACATGATAGACGCGGAGTCTTTTCATCCGCGTCTATCATGTGGCCCGTGGCACTACAAAAAATTGGTCGGGCAGACCCCGGAGTGGATCTGCCCGACCGTCCCCATACAGGGAAAGCACTACTTGTAAACTACCGGTCTTCCATTAACGCTTGCGGGACAGCGGCTGGCAGCTGTCCGCACCACCGAAGGCGCTCTCACGCGTCCAGGGGGTGCGCGGATCGTTTACGTCGAAGGCCGCCGGTGCAGTGGCGCTGGGCTGCAGGAAGCCGCCCTGACCCCAGGGGTGCACGAAGCCTTCGTTCGCGGCCGCCACAATCGAACCGGGGAATTCCAGGTTCAGGTTGTAGAAGTCGTTGACCGCACCCACGTCGGCCGGCGTCACGCGCACGCCGCCGGTAACATAGGAGTTGTCGTTACGGTTCTGGAAGCTCAGGTAGTAGACCTGGTCATAGTCACCGTTGTAGGCGTTTTCCAGGGTCGGGGCGAAGCCGTCGACCTTCACGTAGCGCCAGTTTTCCTGCAGGCCCATGTTTTTCTCGCTGGACTGATACCCCAGGGCGAAGGAGGCACGTCCCGCGGTCACGTTCGGCGTGATGCCGCTGCTGCTGGTGGCGACGCCGCGGTCCAGTGCATCAAGACACTTGCCCAGGTTTCCGGAGCTGGAGTTCTCGATCACGGCCGGAAGGCCGCCGCTGAAACCCGGCTGGCTAGGCATGCCCAGTGAACCGGTCATGCAGTTGGTGCGGTGATACTCAATCATATGCTGGGCGTGGGTACCAGAACCCTGCACGCGACGGCAGATGTGCACGAACGGCGTCAGGCTACCGGCAGCCACGTCGTCGCCACCGCCGGCAGCGCCGTCGGCACCGACGAAGGATGCCGGCAGGTTGACCGTGTTGCCGTAGACCTCCTCGTCGGCCCAACGCTGGACCTTGCCCTGGGTGATGCTGGTGACATAAGACGACGGCAGGCTCGGCATGTTGGCCTCGTCCTCGGCACCCACGGTCAGGCCCTGGTCGGCCTGCAGTTCATCGCGGAAGGCCTTGGTGATGGCGACACCGAACACCAGGCCCGGGCCGACCTTGATCTGTACGTTGCCGTTGTCGACGAAGCTGCCGGAGGACGGCGCCAGCGAGCCCACGAACTTGGTCGGTTCAATGTCGGAGGTGCCGCCGTCCGGGATCTGGTTGACGATATCGTCGGTGCCGCAGGTGTACAGGTTATAGGTGCCGCCGCCGTTATGGGCCTGGTTGGCGGTGGTCAGCGCGCAGTTGGTGGTGTCGGCGTTCATGAAGGGAAGCGCGACGGAGTTGGCCACCGGGGTGGTGCCGTTGCCGGAACCGCCGACGTCGGACTTGTAGACGGCGATGGTCTTGCTGGCCAGGTTGGCGCCGGTACCGGCCGCCGCGGTGCACTGCACGACCCAGTGGGTAGTGTGCTCCAGGATCGGATTGGCCTGGCTCGGATCACCGGCGCCGGGCACGGTACGCACCACGTCGACGTAGACATTGATGGGCGCGGCCTGGCTGCAGACGTTCTGTACCACGTGTTCGCGCAGCATGTTGGTGGGGGCGCTGGCACCGGACATGAAGATGGTGGAATCGACGACGGTGTCGAGGGTGGCGTGGGCGCTTCCGGCGATGGCGAGGGACACGCCGGCGGCGATCAGGGACAACTTACGCATGATGAATTCTCCTAATAGGGTTTTGCATGGTCGCCGGGACGTATTCCCGGCGACATGGCTTGCATTTAGATTAAATGGATCGATCAGACCTTACGGCGGCGGGCGACGCCAACCAGGCCGACCAGACCGGAGCCCAGCAGCCAGACGGCGGCGGGAACGGGCACTTCAGACACGCCCATGCCGAAGCTGGCGACACCGCTGACACCGTCGATGCCCAGGAAGCCGAACTGCTGAACGTCTACATCAGAGCAGAAGAGGTCCGTGCAGGAAACGAAGGTATTCCAGAGTGCCAGGTCGGAACCAACCTGCCCTTCGGTGTTGACAGCGGCAGTACCACCAATGTTGTTTCCCCAGGATGGGGCATTGTGGAACCCGGCTTGCCCGGACTGGATGGAACTGACATACCCATCGTTATCGAACGAAAACGTGCCAGTGTAGCCATTGTTGATCTGGGTGATAAATGCATCAGTATTAATGCGTGGGTTATTGAGACTTGCACCGTTGTAGTTCAGCAGAGTCTTGGTAACTGCAGCATTTGACGTAAACCAGGTGGCGAAATCTGCATTCGTGCTCGGATCGAACGGGTCTGCCTGGTTCGTCACACCACCCGCATTGAAGCGGAAGTCGCTCAACGAACCGGTAGCCAGGAAGGCCTGGATGGCGGCGGTCTGGGCGGCGCTGGAGGTCCAGCTGCTGGTGGCGCCACTGCGGATATCGAACAGGCTCAGGCCAGTGTCGATGATCATCGAGGCCGGAGAAGCGTCGTCGCGGAAGATGGAAATGAACAGTTCACCGTCCGTTGCACCGCCAGGGAAGCCGCTCACGATCGCCGCCTGGGAACCGCCGGCGACGGCGAACAGCACGGATGCTGTCACTGCTTTCATACTGAGTTTCATATTAATCTTCTCCTCGTTGGGATTGTTGATGGTTACTTCTGTCGCTGTTGAAATGAATTTCGGACCCTTGCATCACCACTTCTTCTGTTCCTGCCCGGATGGTCCTAAAGTTTTCATCCGATCGGTCGCACTTACACCGTGGAGTACACCACCCGGCCAATCGCACGTGAGCAGATTGCCTCCCGCCCATGAATACGCAATGAACCATGCGTGAATTTTTTGTGATGGGGTTCACACTTTTTTCGGAACACCAGGTCAGGGACCCTACGGCACCGACATGACAGGGTGGTTACGAAAACGTATTACAAGCGTATGACGTTGCAACACATGGTGGCCAAGGCTTGACGCGCGAGACTCTCGCTCCTCGGGAAGGGACAGGGAAAGCAGGTACTCAAAGAGAGGTGGGGTATTGCTACAGACCGACAGGAAGGATGGCGCTAGAATCCGTAATGCAGATTAAAATGCGCGCGGGAATCGCCTTTCTCTACGCCCACGGCATCGGTAAGCGGCCAGGCCCAATCCAGCGATGCGTCCAGACCCTGGCTTCCTTCCAGTCGCATCCCGATCCCGGCACCATGGATATCATGACTGTCCACTTGCCCCGCGAGCGGATGCCGAACGCGCAAGCTTGCCGCGTCGATAAAGGCCAGCAGGCGAAGATCCCGGACATAAGAAAGCTTTTCAGCGTAGGAAGGACTGCGCAACTCAAGTTTTACAGTTATTCCATCATCACCAAGCGCCTGTGATTCAAAATAACCTCGCACACTTTCGGCGCCGCCTGCGCTGTATTGCTCGTTACTGACCAACGGAGAATTGGCCAGTTGCGCATCCACCGACCCGTACCATTGCAGGCCGTTCTTATAGTTATGCGTGTAGTTCCCGAACAGACCCAAATGCATGTAGTTCGGTTTGGCAAGAAAACGCTTGTTCTCGAATTCCTCCAGGTCATTTCCCAGGCCACGGACACCGAAATTCAAGGTCACGCCGGCGGTTAGTTTTCGCCCATCTCCAACGCGTGTACCACTATACCTTCCCATGAAATTTACATAATCGATTGGCGTGTTGAAGCCAGGACCATCAAGCGTCCTCACGTTCTCTTCAAAATCCTTGTAATCAATTCCCAAGGTAAAGTTGTGGTAGTAATTCCCGTGCGGAGGTAACGGCTGGACATATCGTCCTCCAAGAATGGTGCCATTACCGAGAACCGAAAGATCACCCGCGGTTGCCACATCGCTCTTGCTGTCGAAAAGATAGGCTGCGACCACGCCACCGCCGCCCAGTGGCCACACATAGGTACCGGAGAAAACCTGGACTTCATCTGTGTTTTCAGGCGATGTCTGATACATAACGGAGAGGCTGTGTCCTCTCTGCCAAAGGTTGGCATACCGTAACGCTCCACTTGCACGCAATTTCGTCGTATCACGCGAATAACGGTTGTTCACCTCGAAGTCGCCGTGCAGTGGCAGTTCATCCTTGACACGCAACTCCACCTCCACCGTTCCGGGTGTCCTGCCGGCACGGAATATCGGCGTGATGCTGCGATCAGGTGAGGCTTGATTCAGTTCCTTCAGCTCATCCTGCAGATCATCCAGGCGTGGAACATTGCCCTTCGCGAGCGACGGTACACCTTCTCGAATACGACCAAGTGAATAATAGCGAGAACCCGAGATGCGCAAACGGTCAACAGAACCCTCGACGACTTTTAATCTCACGACCCCCTGCACGACCTCCTGCTCCGGCAAGGTAACCACAATTGTCGTATAGCCGGAACTACGATACAGGTCCTCCAACGACTCGGCAGCGCTCTCCACATCCTCGACTGTTTTTCCAGGCCCGAGAAACGGATATACGCTTCGTTCTATGAGAGTACGATCAAGAAGGGTCACACCTTCCACCTGCAATTCCCACAGGTCGAAACGATGCACATCCTTATTTTCACTGGATGCAGTACCCTCAGCCGCGCCTTGCTCGGACACGTCGGCTTGGCTATTTAACGTAACCGCAATCAGGAAAATAGCGGATATTGCACGGGTGTGCACAGACAAGGTCTTCCCCAATATGACTGCAGACGGCAGTCGGAGGTAAAATCAGATTATTCGAAGGCGCATTATCACAACGGTCCATTTCAGAAATATGACAACTGCATATCTGCTTGCAGCCACATATAATCAGAAACTTCCCAGCCAGCACCTTGTGGAGAACTCAGCGTGCGGATCATTTCAAACAGCATCATCGCCTTGATTCTGGCATCAATCATTGGCTGCACTCAACAACAGGATATAAGTAGTACCCTGGTGCTCGATCCTGTCGCCATCGCAAAGTCCCTTGGACGAGATGAACTCATGCAGGAAAAAATGAACGCGGCGCTAGTGCAACTCAATGAACAATTGCAACAGCACAGCAGCTCGTTGACCAAGGAAATCGAGCTGGAGAGAAGCAAGCTTACCCAGGACGGTGGCGAGGAGGATCCTGACAAGCTGCGCCTGCTTCTCGAGTCGGCCAGAAGCAATATCCTGCAGGCGGAGCAACTCGCCCGCACCAAGGCGGATCAATACCGGAAAGGCTTGCTCGACGAATTCAATTCAGAACTTCATGCGGTAGCCATGGAAGTCGCCCGGGAGCGCGGCGCCACCAGCGTTGTCACCCAGGCGGGGAACCTTCTCTGGCATGATCCTTCCGTGGACATCACCGGGGAGGTCATTGCCAGACTGCGGGCGAGCGAAAGCCTTCGGCCTGCCGCGTCCGGAAGTACTTCCGACAGCATTGCGGCTGATCAACTATTGCAATTGGAGTCTACACTCGATGCGCTGGAGCAGGAACGAAAGGATTAAAATTACTCAGGAGTCAATATCTAACGCTGCGATCGAGTCCCGTCATTCCCGCGCATGCGGGAATCCAGTGGTTTACAGACCCATGGATTCCCGCATGCGCGGGAATGACGGTATACAATGTTGTGGCCAATATTTTTGACGGCTTTGTGGTTGGGCCTTCCCTAGACTTTTTTGTTCAAATACCAGGTGCAGGTAACCGGATCGGTATCGGTGGCACGGCTGCATACCGCGTAATACAGGCACCCATATAACTCCAGGCGTTCCGCCGCCATCTGTTCGTCCGCACTTGGTGGAAGCACGGCGGGACACCCTGGGTACAGGTCCTCGTAGTCAGGGCGCCGCGCACTGGCGTCGACAGCGGGCGCTTCACCCGAAGCCCTGTCCTCCGGTGTGGGCGCGGCATCATGGAAACTCACTGGCCGGTTTGCCCTCTCCCCGGTGCCGGTATCACCCGTGCTTTCAGACACCAGGATCCTGTCGCCGACATTGGTGATATGAAGGACCCGACTGGTTGCCGTCGGCAGGCTCGCGGTATCTTCGCTTTCCTCGGCCTCATCCGCATCCCCGGTGCTGGATAATCCACGGAAATTGGAGCCTGGTGCATCAGGTCGGCTCCCCGGTCCCGCCCCATCCGCTCCCCGCCATCCCGACGACTCGTAACCAGCGGTTTGTACTCCGCCGGCCACTGCCAAGCCTGGCGCATCGTCCGTATCGTTCTCGTGATCCAAGGCCGGCTCATTTCCCGCCGCCGCCCGGTCTGGCACACGGGATGGAGGTGGAGGATCGGATAACAGTGGCCGTTCGCCTGACTCGTGCATCGCGCTCCCTGCCTGCAATGCCTCGCGTTCCTCCCCGCTCTTCGAGTGCGCCATATATCCGGATAGCACACCCGCGCTCGCCAGGAACAGCGCGCCCAGAACGACTATCCGCCGGACATCCTTCCCAAGGCCGGAAATTACCCACAATTTTTTTACCTTGCTCCGCATACCGCACCCTCTATTCGCGAAAGATTTCCTGGCACTCACGAATACTAATCCCTTTGCATTTCATTTGTATTGCACGCCAGACACACATAAAGAATGTCCACCACCCGATTCCTACTCACTGACACGTGCGAGTTGAATGCATCACCACAGGATCTCAAACGTAAGAAATAATACTCAATAATGTCACCATCCTGTTATACGGCTACAGGCAAAATCGTCTGCACAACAAACACGGGACATCATACCAATGAATAATAGTTCATGCGTTTCCGTCCGCCTGCGCACCAGCGATATCAAGAAAATAAAATGCATCGCTCGACGCCTTGGCGTGAGCGACTCCGAGATTTTCCGGTACGGAATACGTCTGATTTTCTCGAAAATGCTTCCGCTGCTCGACGACAACGCATGCGGTTACAGGATATTGCCTTTATTCCTGGACAACGACGCGGAACTGATACGCCAGTTTGACATGGACATCATGCAGCTCGAGCGCATCATCAATTTCAACTGCGAACTGAGCCTGCGCGTTGATTCCGAGGACCTCAATCTGCTCAGTCTTCATAACGCACAATCGGACTATCTGCGCGCGCGTGTTGAGGAGCTTAGTGGGGAAGCGGTTGCGAGCAACCAGGTCTGGGACGATTTACGTAAATATCTAAACCGGAAATACGGCATGAACCGCGCGACCGCGCATAACCAGATCGAGACCGACGACCATGCCGAGACTGGCTCTGCCAATCGGCCTCACAACTATCCTACGCAATAACCAAAATCATATAGAGAGGAGTTAATCATGCTTTACGTGCACCCAAAACCCATCATGCTCATACTCGCCGGAATACTGCTTGCCCATGGCCAGAATGGGCTGGCAGGAAGCCTGTCAATATCGTCCGGTGAAATCAAACCAAATGTCAGTATCGACCAGGTGATGGACGCATTCACCCGGCAACTTTACCCGCAGACAAGCAGTGTGGTTACTCTGCAAACCCCGCCACCCTTCTACCCAACGCCATACGCATTCACCCTGGATGGGTCCGGCTATGAAACCGTGAACTTTTTCATGGGAACGACCTATGAATCACGCAAGTTCAATGTACTTGAGGCAGGAACCTATCAGCTCTCGATTGCCGACCTTGTCTTTCCCAATCCGCTGGCCGAACTTGGCGTGGCGATTACCACGGCCCAGAACAAGCTGTCCGAGATCTTCGGGTCCGGGAGCACCCTGCTGGAGCTGAGCGCCGGAACCCATTACCTCAATTATTTCGCCCAAGCGCAGGACTACAACGATCTCGGCTTATTCGGGATGACCTTGCGACTGCACGGAAGTGGTGTTTCACAAGTGCCGGTACCGGCTGCTGCCTGGCTGCTGGGCACGGGCCTGATCGCCCTGGCGGGCTTCACACGTAAAAGGCGAGCCGGCATATAAGGCGGGAACGCTTTGTCAGCAGGCGATGGCGTACTTCTTGATGCGGTACAGCAGGGTATCGCGACTCAGACCCAGCAGGCGTGCCGCCCGGCTGCGATTGCCGGCGGTCAGTTCGAGGGCCTGGCGGATGAGCTCGGACTCCAGGCTGTCGAGGTGGATGCCACCGGCCGGCAGGCGGAAGGGCGAGGTCGAGGCCGTTGCCTCCTGGCGGATCTCCAGGGGCAGGTTGTCCGGCTCCACAGCGCGACCACTGAACAGCACCAGCATGCGTTCGCAGAGATTACGCAGCTCGCGCACGTTGCCGGGCCAGCCGTAGCGCTGCAGGCGTGCCAGCGCGGCTGAGGAATAGCGCGGCACCTCGAGCCCGTGGCGAACGGAAAGTTCGGCGCTGAGATGGGGAATCAACTGGGCGACGTCACCCTCGCGCTCGCGCAGGGGCGGCAGCTCCAGGGGAATGACATTCAGACGGTAGTAGAGGTCCTCACGGAAACGGCCTGCACGCACCGCCGCCTCGAGATCACGGTTGGTGGCGGCGATGACCCGCACGTCCACGCGCCGCGTGCCGGCATGACCCACCGGCTGCAGCTCGCCGCTTTCCAGGAAACGCAGCAACTTGGCCTGCACCGGCAGCGACAGTTCGCCGACCTCGTCGAGGAACAGGGTGCCGCCATCGGCGCTGGCCACGAAGCCCGCCTGGTGTTCCACCGCGCCGGTGAAGGCGCCGCGTTTATGTCCGTAGAGCAGGGACTCCGCCAGCGCCTCGGGCAGGGCGGCGCAGTTGACGGAGACGAACTCACGCGCCGCGCGGCTGCTCTGGTCGTGCAGGCTGCGCGCCAGCAGTTCCTTGCCGGTGCCGCTCTCACCCCGGACCAGCACCGGCACATCGGTGGCCGCCACCAGGGCGGCGGCGCGCAGTACCTGCTGCAGGGCGGGGGAATCCCCGACCAGTCGGGTTGTGGTGGTGGTCATGCTCATACTGCGCTCCGTTGGTTACACACTGCCCGGGTCTTCATTGCGGCCTGAAGGCCTTTGTAGGTCGGGCTGAAGCCCGACCTACGCCTCTAAAGATACCTGTGATCAATCTATCAAAGTACTTCTCACCGGGACTTGAGTCAGATCAATCCACAGCATCATGCTGATGGTGCTCATGCTCGGGCCCGTGGGCCGAGTGGTCGACCACCTGCCCCTGGTACCAGAGCGTACCCAGTGCCATCACCACCAGCAAGCCCCCCAGCACCTGGCGCACGCGTGGCTGGCGGGCAAAGCGGGTGAGCCAGCCCGCCAGCAGGCCGGCGCCCATGACCGCCGGCAGGGTGCCCAGCCCGAACAGCGCCATATAGAAGGCACCCTGCCCCGCCGTGCCTGCCGCCGCTGCCCACAACAGGGTGGAATATACCAGCCCGCAAGGCAGCCAGCCCCACACCAACCCGAAAAACAGGGCGTGGAATGGCGATTTTACGGGCAACAGCCGTCGGCCCAGGGGTTCCAGGCGGCGCCACAGGGGCACCCCGATACGCTCCAGCTGGGCGAAGCGCGGGAACCAGCCCGCCAGGTACAGACCAATGCCCACCAGCAGCAGCGCCGCGAAGGCCTGCATGATGCGGTGGCCGTACTGGGGGCTGATGAAATCGAACAGTTGCTGCCCCACCACCCCGATCAAGGCCCCGGCCAGGGCATAGCTGCTGATCCGCCCCAGGCTGTAGGCCAACAGGTACAGGGACAGGCGCCAACGGCTGTCCCGCACCCGGGCCGGCAGGCTCATGCTCAGGGCACCAATGATCCCCCCGCACATGCCCACGCAATGCACGGCGCTGAACAGGCCGATGGTGAAGGGAACCCAGCTGACGCTTTCCATGGTGAGTGGCTTTGCGGTCGATGGGCACCACTGTACCCGGATTGTACGCGGACGTCATGCCAGCTTCCCACTCCGCGGCCGACCTGGAATGCCTCATCGCCCAAGCTTGGTTGAGCATACGCATCGCATTGATTCCTCGTTATTTCCCTATCTGGGCACCACCGGACTGGCGGACTGCCGCACCACCCTGTCCCGGGCGGCCTGCCACCAGCATCTCTGCCCGGCTGCCCTCGATTTCAGGCAACAACCATTGCTCTGGCGTTGCCGCGAGATCTCCCGACCCAGGGCATCACGCAGATTGGCGCGCGCATGGGACAGATGCACCGGTACAGAAGCCATTGGCATCTCCAGCACCTTGGCGATGTCCGCATAGGAAAGACACTCGATATCCGCCAGGGTCACGACCTGGCGCTGGCCCACTGGCAGGCGGGCAATCTCGGCCTGTACACGTCCGGTGACGCCGCCCTGCCAGTCAGTATCTCCCAGATCGCAGTTGTCCAGGTGGATGATCTCGTCGTGCGGGATAGTGGGATGATCACGACACAGGCGTTCGTACCAACAGTCGGACAGCATCCGGAGCAGCCGCAGGTTAAGCGACACCGGGCCAAGCGGCTGCCGCACCTCCTTCATCGCACGCCGAACGACTTTCTGTACCAGATCCTTGGCCACCTCGGGATCCCGGGTCCAGGCAAGCGCCATACGATACAGCCGTGTGCGACAGCCCTCCAAAGCCTTGCGTAACTGGCGTTTGCTGCGGTTAAAGACAAACACGCCCATGGCGCCATATCTCCTTGTAAATAAATCCCAGCCATGGCTGGAAGAACGAGTTTCAGCTGGTTTTACCGTCAAAAACCACCGGACAGAATGGACTCCGCTACCTCGTGCATGTCACGGTCGAAATCCTCCAGCACGGACCGCGCGGCCTCGGAAAGATTTTCTTTTCCCAGCACCTCGCCTATGAACTGTGGTCGCAGGATCAGGACCTTGACCATGTGTTGTTCCTCGAACAAGGCGGCACGCAGGGGCGCAAAGAGCTCGAACCGATGGTCCGATTTCGTAATCTGGTATGCCTTGGTAAGATTGATGAACTCAACCAGCAGGATGGGGTCTGCCGAGATATCACGATTTATGAGCGCTTCCTGGACATTCAGCGTATTCACGATGGAATAGTTGCGTCCTTCCAGCGCGGAAACCAAGCTGCCCCTCACCGTGGCGATATCGTCGTCCACCACCACCTTGTAGGCCAACTCGCTCAACTCAACGCCATCCCCGACAGTATCGGCATCGACCGATGCCGCACCCAGCAGGAATGCAAGCAGGCCGGCAAGCAGTATGTACACCATTTTGATGTGGAAAGTACCGCCTGCAGACGGCACTGCCCGAGCACGGTAACGTGTTGCTACTGTACAAACCTGATCTTTTCGCATGTGGAATTCTCGCTCGAACGATTCGCCAATGCCTACCGCTGTTATTGGGATGAAACTACGAAATCAGGCTGTGTCGGCCATGACTCGGTATTCCTGGCCGAACTGAACGAATTCGCGGTCCCGACAGCCCAGGCGGCAAAAACAGCTGCAGTTATGAGAATCTTGAAGCACTGTTTGTATTTCATAGCTCTTCACCCATAAGCGATTTCAACGATTACGAAGCAATAAATGTCGATTAGTCCCAACCGCAGGGTCCCTGCGTCCGATCCGGGCAGACAGACTCGGCGTCCGTAGCCACGCCATTCATTATTGCTTCACCAAAATCCGCAGAATTCATATCTGCGCCTTGCAAACGCGCATCGCTGAGGTTTGCAAAGAAGAAACGCGCACTGTAGAGGTCCGCTTCGCGAAGATCGGCGCCAATAAGGCTTGCGCCATCAAGGTTGGCATTATCCAGATGTGCCTGTGCCAAATGTGCGCCATTGAGTACCGCCCGCTCCAAACTCGCTCGCGTTAGGTAGGCTTCCTCCAGCCTGGCACCGGACAGTTGCGCATCAGTCAGGTCCGCACCACCCAGGATGGCGCCGGTGAAATCCGCATCACGCATGTCCGCTCCTTTCAGGTTGGCGCCAGACACCGATGCACCCGCCAGGTTGGCCTTTCGCAGGTTTACACCGCGCATATCAGCGCCCAGCAGGTTCGCACCCGATAGATTCGCACCATCGAGGTCGCAATCAGGACAAGCGTTGGTATCCAGAAGTCGTTGCACCTCAGACTCGCCAGCTTGCGCACACAACGGCACAGCCACCAGGATCAACGACGACAGAAAAAAGGCGAAAACCAACGCCTTTTCTTCTTTAACGAGCATGATTCTCATGGCTATCAAGCTGAGATTCCGGTTTGGAAAGCTCTGCAAATCTGACCTGGATCGGTGACTGCCCTCTCATGCTGAGCGTGAGCATGGCGCGAGGCGAATCGGTGGCACGTATCCGAGAATCCATTGCTCGCAATGTGCTTTCATTGTGCGGATCCAGGTCGAGTACCACACGCCCATCCTCCTGGAACAGTATCAGTTGACCTTGCGCACCTTGTGTACGCTGCGGCTGGTTACCATGGTCCATAACCCAGACGACGGCTTTCCCATCGTTAACTACCAGTTCGAGGTGATAAGGCCCTGACATACGCATCATCCCACCATGCACTCCGCCTTCAGCATCCAGGATTTCATCCGTATGTGCCTGCAGACCTGCCTGAAACAAAAGAAGTCCAAACACCACATACATCAGCCTTGCCATGTATCCAATCATGAATTTCATAGTCCGCTCCAAGGAATAAAAATCGTGACCCGCAACTTCCGGGTCACGAAGGCTCGCCTTACACAGATGTACTGCGAGAGGACTTTAGACCCTCCCAGCTTTCCGGGACCACCACGTGATCGTGCATGCCGCCGGGGTTCGGCAGACGCGCAACGATCTCGTTCGAGTCGGCATGGATCACCACCATCCCGGACTGTCCAGCCTGATGGCCGCTGTAGACAGTGGTAATGAACTGCCCGTCTACAGTGCAATCGCAGGTATGCGGATCCGGACCGGTGTCCCACTTGGCCACCACCTTCCAGGTCTTAGGGTCGACCTTGCAGATATAGCCGTTGTGCGGCTTCCGCGCCCAGATCGTGAAAAACACCCAGCGGGAGTCTGGCACGTTACCCATATGAAGAGGCAGGTACTTGCGCCCGAAACCTTCGACAAAGGCTTCCTTTTTCCACTTGAGTGGATTCGGGTCTTCGGAGCGGTATACTGCAATATTGTTTTGCAGCACGTTGTTACACGCCAGGAAGTACTCGCCACTCGTGATAAAACCAGCCTCATGCAGCGGAGTGAGCACGGACGGGATCGAGAAGGTCCAGGTATAGCCTTGCTGTTTGACCAGCGGGAAGTTATCCGGGGCGCCCTTGCCGGTGGAGAGCATTGCCAGCACTTCCCAGGTGTTGGTGTCCACAATCGCGCAGCAGCCAAGACGGCGGATAAGGATTGCGCCAAGCGGCAGCTCGGGATGCCAGGTAAAGGCGTCCACGAACACCGCGGTAGGATCCGCCGGCATCAATTCCTCACCAAGCATGGCCTCATGGCTGGTTTTCATGCCCTTTCGGTCGATGAAATCGAATTTTCCGGTCGCCTGGTCCGGAAAGATGTGGGAGATATTCACCTGGCGCGCGACGGGATCGTAGTCGCAACGGAAAGCCTTGACGATCTTCGGATCGTCACTGATGTCAGTGATCAGCACCATGTCCTTCTGACCGTCGGCATAGGCCACGTACTTGTTTGCATTCGGACCGACACCGATGGAGACATGTACTCCGAGTGCCATACCGGTAGCCTCACTAACATCGCTTACTATGTTGATCTTGTTCTGTTGCCCACTTCCATCGTAGCGCATCTTGAACATCTTGAATGCACCGCGATCACGCCATTCAGGCGAGTTCTCGTTCACATAGGGTGCCGCAGGCGGCTGCATGGTCTGATAGAAGTCGAAGCCCTTGTACGGATCCGCAGAGGGAAGTGCTGCAATATGATGCGGGATCGGCATGTCGATTCCTGCCAGGCCAAAGCTGTACCAGGCCAGTGTTTCGGGTACGGACAAGTCCATTGCCGAAACCGCACCACTGTATTTTCCGGGCAGCAGCACGACATTGCCTTTGAATTGCTTGAACAGATCATACTGGCGCTCACCGGTGGCATCGTGCACCGCTGCCTGTGCCGCCTTCATTCCAAAACCACTGGCGGTTCCGGCAACACCGGCCGCCATCGCTCCCTTCATCAAATCCCGTCTGGAAATACTCATGAAATTTCTCCTGCAGTTGACTGCCGTGTTCAGATGTTCGTTTCAGACCAGTTCTGTGGCCCCACATACACGTTTTCTACGCGACCCTCAGCATCCACGACGTACACCGTCGGAAGGCCACGGAACCCGAGCTTGTTGGAAAGCCCGGCCGGATCCAGTGCATCATTGGGAGCCACGAACATCTGATTATTGAGTTTCTCTTCGCGCTGGATTACGCGCACCGTACGCGCCGTTTCATCGATACGATTCCCACCAAGCAGACCCGCACCGACCAGGTCCGTATTCACGAACAACAACCGGGTCTTACTTGAACCGTTATGCACCTTCTCCAGCTTTTTCAACTCCTGGACGGAGACCGGAACTGCAGAAATAAAGAACGCAAGGACCGTTCGCTTACCCTTGATCAGCTTGCCTACATCGGTCTTCTTACCGTGGTCGTCATAGATGTCCCAATCGGTGGGAAACGCATCCCCCACTTTCAATCCCTCGGGAAACACCTCGCCGCCAACCTCCTCCGCTGTCGGGAATATCCCGTCGACGCTATCCGCAAATACAGAGCCCGGGGCATACAGGGTGAGCATCAGCGCACCCGCAGCCGCCGAACATCCGACTCGTAGTCGATCACGGCGGATCGAATGTCTGGATGTTGTCATTACAAAATCTCCTTAAAGTGTCATTGTGTGTATTCGTAAGTGACGGCAGGCGTTTACAATCAGATTCAGCTAACGATGACGCCTCGTACACGCTACAGCCACCTGCACAAGCCCCATATACAATCTCCGTGCCAATGTCTGCGTCATCGGCAAGCATGTGGATTTATTGGAAGTAATATCAGGGATACGGCATATTGCGCATGCCGTGTTTCATTCTGAATCAACTGAAACGATTGGCAGTGGTTTCAGTAAGGAACATTCCCGTGACGGGAATGGGGATCAGTCACGCTATTGGGTACTGCGCGGACTACGCTGGATATTATACTGGCGCAGTTTTCGCCAGAGCGTGGTTCTTCCGATGCCCAGGTTACGCGCCACTTCCGTGAGGCTATCGTAGCGGTCCATGGCAGCCTCGATCACCTGTTGCTCGTTATCGGCAAGGTTGATGGACTGGGGCCTGGCCGTAACCACGGATTCATGGCTGTCCTGTTGCGGAAATATTTCCTCAGGCAGCGCATCGATGTCGATGAGACCCGTGGGATCAGAGAAAACCACCATCTGCTCGACCATACTCTCTAGCTGCCGGATATTACCCGGAAAGGAGTACGCCATGAGTTTATCCAGGACTTCAGGGCTCATTGTTGCGCATGGCCTGCCATGTCTGGCCGAATACTTGCCCAGGAAATTCTCGAGCAGGGCCTCCAGGTCCTCTTTGCGATCCCGCAGTGGTGGAAGATTGATATGATAGCCATTTACCCGGTAATAAAGATCGGATCTGAATTCGCCAGATTCGATCAAGGCTGACAGATCGCGGTTGGCCGCTGTAATCACACGGATGTCGACCTTGCGCGGCTGGTTCGTGCCAACACGGCGTATCTCATGGTCCTGGAGCACACTCAGCAGCTTGGCCTGTATGGCAGGAGTCAGGGTATCGATTTCATCCAGGAAGATGGTTCCGCCATCGGCCTCCTCGAACAGGCCCTTGCGTGTTTCCGTAGCACCGGTAAAGCTGCCCTTGGCATGGCCGAAAAGTTCACTCTCCAGCAACTGCTCGGGCAAGCTTGCGCAATTCAGGCTTACGAACGGCTTTTCGGCTCGCACGCCGTGCTCGTGAATTATGCGCGCAAGCAGGCTCTTCCCCGTACCGGTTTCGCCGGTGATCAGAATGCTGAGTTCAGTGCTGGCAATCCGTTCTGTCCTGATAAGCACTCCGCGCATGATCGGACTATTTGCGACCATCCCCCCACTCTTTCCGCCTTCTATACTTGTCGGCGCCAGAGCGGATAGTGCGTGCGCCTGCTGGATCTTCTCCAGCACCTCCACTTCATCGAAGGGCTTGGTCAGATAGTCGTAGGCACCCAGCCTCATGGCTTCCACGGCTGTCTCGATGCTGCCATAGGCCGTCACCAGGATCACCGGAATGTGAGGATAATGGATCTTTACCCGCCGCAGCAGGTCTATGCCGGACATGCCATCCATGCGCAGGTCCGTGATGACGAGATCGCAATTCCCCTGCTCCAGCTGCACAAGGGCTTCAGCACCACTCGCTGCCTCGCTGGCCTGTATCCCGGCGTCCTTCAGCAGCAGGGCAAGACTACGCCGAGGTCCGCGCTGGTCATCAACCACCAGTACATGCAGTTTCATACGGCATGCCCTGTGTCAGCTTTGTCCACGCCAGCGACCGGGAAGCGCAGGGCGAAACAGGTTCCTGGCGGCCCCCAGATGCGCAAGCGTCCACCCCATCTCTCCACATGTTGCTGCACGATCGCGAGACCGAGCCCTGCACCCTCGGAGCGCTGGGTAAAAAACGGATCGAAGATGTGTGTGCGCCAAGCGGCGGGAATCCCGGGGCCGTCATCCTGTATCGCCAGGAAGCCATGGCCTCCCTTCTGACCCAGCCGCACCCGTACCCTGCCGTTGTTCCCAGTGGCCTGTACGGCATTGAGCATCAGATTCCACAGCACTTCCTGGAATCCGTCGACATCGAAGCGTGCCGCCTCGTAGCCACTCTTGATATCCTGCTCGATCGCGATAGTCAGACCTTCATGATGGATATGCCGCTCCATACGCTCACACACGCGCGCAACCAGGATGGCAAGATGCACACGTGCCACTTCCATGCGCGGTGTACGCCCGAAGCTCATGAAGTTGTGCGTCAGGCGATCGAGGCGATGCACCTCATCATCAATGATCTCCAGGGCAGGCGCCAGACTTTCGTGCTGGGTGTCGATATTCTTGCGCAACACCGCCAGGCAATTATTGATCGCCCCCAGGGGGTTGCGCACTTCGTGCGCGACACTTGCGGCCATCTGTCCGAGCACCGCCAATCTCTCCCCGCGCAAACGCTCCTGCTCGGAATGGCGCAACTGCTCGTTGCTCAGCCTCAACGCCTCGTATGTCTTGGCATTGACCAAGGCAAGCCTGACCTGTTCCGCGAGCAGCTCACCCTGCTCCAGGGCGCTCGCGCTGAACGGGATACGCTCCCTGCGCATGATCAGCATCACCGCGACAAGCCTGCCTGCATCGAGCATGGGAAACAACGCCACCGAGCCCCATATGCAGCCAGTCGTTCCAAGTGGAAAGGGGAGCTCGACATCCGGAGAGTTCGGCTTGACCAGCGTCAGGGGATGGTGCGACACGCGCAAACGCTCAAGCAGGGCGCGGCCCTCATCGCTATCAACCCAGTCCACGAGACTGGTTTCCTGCGTAGTACCCGTCTCTCCGGCCATACAGCGACTCACGAACTCCATACCCTCGCCATCCGCCTTTTCCAACAGGATCCCCGATGCCTCGCTATCGATCATCTTCGCGCTCTCCGCGCAGACCGCCTCCAGCACATTCGGCAACTCCAGTGTCGATCCGAGCATGCCGGCCACGCGCAATAATGCGGCACGAAATTCAATGGCCTGCGTCCAGCGATAGTGCAGCAAGGCATTATGCAGTATCGGCCCAATCTCTGCCGCCACAACGTTCAGCTGATCCAGCTTGTCCGGCGCAAGATCCTTGCGGCCAACCACCTCCATTCGCAGGTAACCGAACAACTCATCCTGGGCGCGCAGAGAAAGACATATGCAGGAATTCGCATCACTTCCCCGTTCGCACCTGTGCACGACATAATCCGGCCTCTCCTCTCCTTCGCCCAGCTGCACGCAAGGAACCTGATCCGCCCTGACCTGCACATCCCAGCGTAGATCCTGACGCTGCAAACCACGCTGGAACTCCTCGACCTCATCTTCCGCGAAACGCAGCACCAGGCTGTAGCGACATACCCCCACGAATTCCGTTAGGGTATTATCGATGACCTCCATCGTCTGGTTGAGGCTGCTGGCACCGATACTGGCATTGACCATGGAATTGCGTACGCGCAATTCATGATTCATTTCATCCAGCTTGTCATGTGCGTGACGTAATTCACGGTTGATCCTGTCCTGCTCGACCTGTGCCCGCTGCACTGCACGCAGCGACAACACCAGGCTGGTGGCGATTACGACCAGGCTGCCCAGGTACAAGTTGACCTTGACCAGATGCCAGGTCCACCAGGCTGAATCCCACATCTGCGAAAAGCGGAACAGGTACGCGCTCTCGGCAAACAGCATGAGCATGGCGCCGACCACCAGCACAAGGCGCTGGTGTGTACGGAAGTAAAAAATAAATGCCAGCAGAGCAGCAATGGCATACAGCGTTCCGGAGAATTCGTGGATACGGTATTCCCAGGCAGAAAAACCCACCACACCGTCCGCTTGCCTTGCCGGCATAATCAGGTCGTAGGCCACCACCAGTACGACGAGGGCAGCCAGGGCAACCATCACCTGTGGACTCGCCCAGCCAAGCGAGCCCTGCTGCCGGTGCATGCGGTAATGCCGAATCGCGCCGAGACAAAAGAGGACGCCACCAAGCAGGATCGACAGGGTATGCAAGGTCACGAACAGGTTTGGATAGGTATCCGGCGGCGTAATGGCGTGCAGGATGTCTAGCATCCCCATCACCAGGAAGCCCATCGCGAACAGGCGCAGGGAGCCTTCCTGGTTATGGTGCGACAATGCCGTTATCAGGCCGGCAATCAGCAGCGCCGTAACCCCACAGAACAGCTCAATGAGGGCATGCATGCGCACGTCGACAAGCCGTTCCGGCACCAGCACCATGCCGCCGTCGATCCCATGCAGGAACAGGGGCAGTCCCACCAGCAACAGCAGCCAGACGAACAGCAACCATTGTCGCCAGTACCCGGCGCTGTCACCCAGATCAATGGGGCGGCCGTGCGTATTAATCGTGGGAAACAGGCTCATGGCTTTTGGGACTTCACCTGACGGCCAAGCGGAGGATCTACATACCCCCTCATTCTCTTGCAGTATAGCCCAACAACCCTGGCCAGCGCCGCATGGTCCAGGCAAAAACTGACGGCAGTACGAACAAATTCAACAGGGTGGAACTGATCATGCCACCCAGCAGGACAATGGCGAGAGGCCGCTGCAGCTCCTTGCCCGTGGGATCTCCCACCAAGAAGGGGATTACGGCGAGTGCCGTTGTCAGCGCCGTCATCAGGATGGGCAGCATGCGGTCCATCGCGCCCTGTAGCGCCAGGCCTTCCGCCTTTTCACCCACCGAATGTATGGCAATACGTTGGTAGCGGCTCACCAACAGGATGCTGTTTCGCGTGGCAATGCCGAACAGCGCGATCAGCCCCACCAGGGACGAGACATTCAGGGTCTCGCCGGCGATGAACAGGGCCAAGACGCCGCCGATCAACGCAAAGGGCAGATTGGTCAGGATCAGGCCCACCAGCGGCAGCGTGCGGAAGGCGCGCAGTAGGACGGCCAGCACCAGCAGCATGGCCACGCCACCCGCAACCAGTAGGTCGCGCATGGCGCGCTGTTGCCCTTCCCAGTCACCCCCGTACTCGATGGAGTAGCCGGGTGGCAGCACCATGCTCTCGTTTACCCGGTCGCGCACGTCGGTCACAACGGTATTGATGTCGCGTCCGGCGACATTCCACTGCACCACGGCCCGGCGTGCGCCCCCGTCCCGGTTAATCATGTACGGTTCCTGCATGGCCTGGATGTCCGCCACCGCCTCCAGTGGGACCACGGCATCCGACGACACCTGGAGGGGTAATTTGCGCAGTACCTCCAGGCTGTCGCGGGACCTGGCATCGATACGTACATAGAGATCATAGCTACGGTCGTCCTCCAGCACCTGCGAGACGACCACACCGTTGAGGGCGCCTCCCACCTGGCGTACGACCTCACCTGGTGTCATGCCATAGGAGGCGGCCGCGTCACGGTCTACCCGCAGATCGACGCCTGGAATCGTCACCATGGGCTCGGCCTGGAGATCCACCACACCCTCCACGCCCTGCACGGCAGCATACAACTCGTCCTGAAGATGCGCGAGCATGTCCAGGTCTGGCCCGAAGATCTTCACCACCATCTGGGAACGCACCCCGGACATGATCTCCTGCATGCGGTGGGTGATGAACTGCGATACGTTCATCGAGGCACCCGGGATCGATTCCAGTACACGACGAATCCCGGCCATCACCTCCGGCACATCACGGACCTCATCCTTCAGGGTCACGTCGAACTCACTGAAATTTACCGGCTGCGCATCCTCGTCGAGGCGTGATCGTCCCGCGCGCTGCGCGACCGAGGCCACCTCATCGATACCCGCGACAAGGTTTTCCACCTGCCTGCCGATGCGCAGGCTCTCCTCCAGGGAGGTACCTGGCATCAGGGTCATGGCGATTACGATATTGCCTTCATGGAAGGCGGGGATGAAGGATCGGCCCAGGGACAGCACCAGTACGACGGACAGCACGAAGGCCACCAACGCGCCACCGAACATGATCCGGGGAATGGCCAGAGTATGCTGCAGCAACCCGCGATATCCCGACAACAGCCGGGTCGCGAAGCTGCCAAGCTCCACGCTCCGCTCCAGGTTGCGTCCAGCTAGGAAATACGAGCACAACACCGGCACCAGGGTCAGCGCCACCAGCAGCGAACCGGCAACGGCTGCCAGGTAGGCAATGGCCAGCGGGGCAAATACCCGGCCCTCGATATCGCTCAGGAAGAACACTGGCATGAAGGCGATCACGATGATGATGGTGGCGAATACCACCGAGTTACGGATTTCGCTCGAGCCTTCGAATACGATCTCCAGCATCGGCCTCGGTTCGTCGGCCTCCCGGTTCTCGCGCAGGCGGCGCAGGATGTTTTCCACGTCGATGATCGCGTCATCCACCACCTCGCCGATCGCGAACACCAGGCCGCCGAGGGTCAAGGCGTTCAGGCCGATACCCAGGAACCACAACACCAGGATACCCATCATCAGGGATACCGGAATGGCGATCAGACTAATGACCGTCGGTCGCCAGCGGACCAGGAACAGGAACAGCACCAGCGCCACGATCAGTGACGCATGCAGAAGTGCCTCTCCCAGATTGTCGATGGAGCGTTCAATGAAGCTGGCCTGACGAAATACGTCGGGGATCAACTCTACCCCTTCCGGCAACGCCCCAGCCAGGTCCGCCAGCGTCTGTTCCACTCGCCGTGTGGTGGCAAGGGTGTCACTGCCCCATAGCTTCGAGACCGTGCCAATCACGGCCGGCCCGCCGTACATCTGGCCATCACCGCGCTTGATCTCGCCACCGAAGCGAACCTCGGCCACATCGCTGATGGTGAGAGAATTGTTGGCCTGCAGGCCCAGGCTGCTGCGCGCGATATCCTCCAGCGAGTGCACACGGCCCTCGCCGCGCAGGAAGTATTCCTCTTCGGGCGTCGGGAACAGAAATGCACCCGGCGCAACGCTGTTGGCGTCACGCGCCGCATCCACCACGCGCGTGAACGGCAGGCCAAGCCGCATCAGCGAGGAAGGGTCGACCTGCACCTGGTACTGCTTGACCTCGCCACCCACGGCCACCACTGAGGCGACCCCTTCCTGGGCCAGCAGGCGGTTGCGAAACTCCCAGTCCACCAGACTGCGCAGCTCAAAGCCGCGGTCCTGGCCCGACCAGTCCACCAGGGCGAACTTCAGCAGCCAGCTGATGGCGGAGGTCACCGGCATGAGTTCCGGTTCCTGGATACCGGACGGCAGGGTCCCGCGCGCCAGTTGCAGGCGCTCCTGCGCCAGCACCCGCGCATTGAAGATATCGACATCGGAATCAAAAACGATGGTGATGCGCGATAAACCGATGGAGGAATTGGAGCGGATCTGGCTTACGTTGGGCATCCCCTGCAGAGCCACCTCGAGTGGGCGCGTCACCAGCAGCTCGACATCCCGGGCCGCAAAACCGGGTGCTTCCGTCTGGATCTGCACCTGCGGCGGTGCGAACTCGGGGAATACGTCTATCACCATACGGCTCAAGGCGAAGAGCGCTGCCACGGCGAGCACAATGTACATCAGGATGACGATGGTGCGGTATTGCAGTGACCTTGAGATAATCCAGTCGAACATATTTCTTCCTCGCTCAGTGGTGGTGATCGTCGTCAGTCGAGAAACCAACCCGAATCAAACGATATGCGCCTTCCAGGGCCATCTTCCCGTGCGTAACCACCCTTGCCCCTTCCTCCAGGTCGGTCACCGCCGCCCAATCACCCACCACTCCGGTCACCTCCACCTTCTGGCGTGCATAACGACCCGGTTCCTGCTCGACGAACACCAGGGTCTCGAAGCCCTGGCGCATCAGTGCCGCGCGAGGCAGCCAGACCTCTTCCCACCTTTCCAACAGCAACTCCACCCGCAGGGGCTGCCCGATATAGAAACCCTCGCGCTCGTCCAGCTTGACCATCATGCGCACCAGCTGACGCTCCGGATCCAGGGAGGGCGAGACAGCCTCCACCGGGTATTCCGCGCTTTCCCCGTTGGGCAGGCGAACCAGCATCCTGGCGTTCTTCGCGCGCACCCCGGCCACGTCGCTCGGGAACATCAGGCTCTCGATCCACAGTGGTTTCTCATCGGGGATGACACGCGCGATAATCTGCCCGATCACCACGAACTGTGCCATTTTCCGGTCCCCGGCATTGAGCAGCTCGCCGGGCTGCATCAGTACTTCGCTGATCACGCCATCGAGTTCCGCGCGCACGGAGATCCCGTCCAGGGTCTCACCGGTTTCCTCCAGGCGCACGATGTCCGCGTCCGACAAACCCCACCAGCGCAGGTTCTCGCGCGCATCCTCGAGGTAGTTGCCAATCCGGCCCTCGCCTTCCAGAATCCCAAGCTTCTGGTCATTGGCGAGCAGCGCCGTGTAGGATCGCTGGATGAGCACGAACTCCGGGCTTTCGATCAGCGCGATCGGGTCACCCTTCCGGACCCGGCTGCCAGGACGCACGAAGACCTCCCTTACCTGCCCGCTGATGAAAGAATTCACGGCATGGGTTGCACCCACTTCCGCGACGACCGTACCGATCCCGCTCCGTCGCTCCACCACATCCCGGCGCTCCACCGTGGCGGTGCGGATCAGGGCGCTGTCCACCTCGATCGCGTCGGGCCCTTTCGCCGCGCCACCCTCGCCCGCATGCGCATGTACGTCCTGATCCGCGAACCCCGTGGCATCCGAATGGGCATGGACCGTTGCCGCGACCATGACCATGACCATGAATAACAAGCTCTCAATGCGCATGACTGCCCCCTTCCCCGGTCTTCACCGACACACTCAAGCGCTGGCCGTTACGCAGGCCGAGCAGACGCGCACTTGCCAGCGGTTTCAGGCGCACGGTTCGCCGCAACTCGGTGCCCGTCATAAGAGGAAGGATCTCCTCCACGCTGGCTTCCAGCGGTGGTGTCGATGGCGAGACATACAGCCATGCCTTGTCACCGGGAGCGATGACCGCCGCCAGCCCCAGCGGCAGCTCGGCATCCACTGTCACCGCCTCCTCGCTCGCTATGCGCATCAGCGTGGTCCCGCTGAGACTGAACAGGCCGGACTGCGCACCCGGATTGACCACCTGGCCTTCCGTCACGGCCACATCCAGCAGGTAGCCGTCGTGGGGCGCCGTAATCCGCAGCCGCCTGATCGGACTGCGCGAATCCTCCAGCGCCTCGACGTCCTGAGGGGAAAGCCCGCGCCACTGGAGGTTCATGCGCCCCTCCATCAGCTTTTCCTCTGCCGTCACGCTGATCTCGCGGATGTACTCCATGTTGGCGTAGGTCTCGGCATAGGAACGCTGGATCGTCTCCAGCTCGGCGCTTTCGAATTCCGCCAGCACCTCGCCATCCCGGACCGGGCGCCCGCGGTAGAGGTTGCGCAGGGCCGTGATCCGCGCATTCACCTTGAGCACCACGCCCGTGATTTCACGCGGATCGACACGGACCTGCGCGGCATAGCGGCGCGGGGTGGCTTGGGTTTCCGACTGCCTCGTCGCTGTCGCGTCGCTGGCGAAGGCACTGGCGTCGCTGTGCGCCCACGCGCCCACCGGCACCAGCAGGGACAACAGGCAAATCGGCACGAAAAAACGCGATCCAGACATATCCTCTCCCGGGTGGTCATCAGGTATTGCAAGGTACTGTCCGAAACTGCCGAAGCAACATGCATGCCACGTATAACCTATTGAAATAGCGTGTTATCCGTGTTTCATGGGCGCGGATGTTTCATTCTGGCGTTCCAAGCTGAAACGCAATCGGGACATCGGGCGGGAGGATTCAATAAAAATGGTGTCCTGGCTAGTTACCAGGTAGTACTCAAAAATTATTATTGAAATTATTTTTATTGCCTGCTATATATTTCCGGAATATTTCATGACAATAAGTGACTTACACCATGCCTGACGCCAGCAAGTTGCCCCTCCGGGAACGCAAGTACGCCCAGACCAAGCTCAATCTGCGCCAGGCCGTCTCCGAGCGACTGGAAACCCGCACCCTGGACGACATTCCGGTAAAGGAACTGTGCGATGCCGCCCTGGTGTCCGAGGCCACCTTCTTCAACTATTTCCCCAGGAAGGCCGACCTGATCAACTACCTGATCCAGCTCTGGACCATGGAGGTGAACTGGCACGGCCAGCAGGCGGCCCGCAATGGGGCCGGCCTGGCGGTGATCGAGGCCATCTTCGAACGGGCCGCGGTGCAGATCCAGCGCCACCCTGGCCTCATGGGTGAGATCATCGCCCACCAGGGACGGCTGCGGGAGCGCCCCCGACTGCCGGACCTGACCCTGGCGGAGCGCCTGCTCGCCTTCCCGGAACTGGACGGTATCGAGAACACCCCGGACAAGGGCATCGAAAGCGTGCTGGTGCCCAGCCTGCAGGAGGCGGTGCACCTGGAGGAACTGCCTCCCAACACCCATATGAACACCGTCATGGTGGCGCTGGTGTCCATCTTCTTCGGGGTCCCGCTGGCGCTGCGCGTCGCCAGCCCCCAGGGGATCGGCGGCATGTACAAGCAACAGCTGCAGGTGCTGTGGGCGGGGGTGCGGGGAGTGGCCACCAAACGATAAAGGGGTCAGGGCCCTTTTCGGATAAAGGGCTCTGACCCCATTTCAGATCTAGAACTCTCCTTTCGCGCCGCGCTCCATGATATCGAGGATGATTCGTTTCACCTTCATCGCTTCTTCCAGCAGGTCCGGGGGCAGTGTCTTCCCGCCGTAGATCATCAAGTCCATGTTGAGTGAATACAGGGCATGGTTGCCCTGCATGTCTTCCACGAGCGCGATCCGGCAGGGCAGGTAGGCGGAGAAGGCATCGCTGTAGTCGACCATCTTCATCGCCGTGCGCGGATCGCAGTACTGGTAGATCTTCAACAGACGCTGTTCCTCGCCGGTCATCAGCGCCACCTGCTCCGACAAAGGCAGCTCGCCGACACCCATGATGTTGTGCTCGTTGGCGACGAAATTCATGATCTCCTCGGCTTCTTGCGGGCCGATGCCATCCGCCAGCGGCACCTTCCATACGGTTGCGTCCGCGCTGTTGCCGGTCTCCTTGAGCCGCCCCCACATGTTGGCGTACATTTCCGATGCATTGGGATCCAGGGCACGGAAGGCCGCGATATCGTCCTTGTAGGTCAGGTACATATACCCGCTGGCGAGCACCGCCAGCAGTCCGATCAAGGCGAGAAGATTACGGATGATATTCATACCGACTCCTTTTCCGATGTTGTGGTACGCAGCCATCTGCGCACGCCCAATAACAGCCCCAGGGCCACCACGACTGCGACGGCCAACCAGGCAAAGGTACCCTTGTCCGGAGCACGAATGGCCCGGATCAGGCCGTCGGCGAACAGGGCGATGGCAAACACGCCAGGGAGCAACCCCAACAGAGAACCCAGCGCGAAATCCCGCAAGCGGATATGCGACGCGCCCGCCACCAGGTTGATGACCGCGAAGGGCGCCACCGGGACGATGCGCAAGGTGATAATCGTCAGCAGGCCACGATTCGACAATCGCTTGCTGACATTATTCACCCATTCACCGGCATGGCGCCGCACCAGGTCACGACCGACCCCCTGGCCGATAAAATAGCCCAGCAGCGCGCCGAGCTCGGCACCTGCCAGCGCATATACCAGCCCCAGCCAGGGACCGAAGCCGAGCACCACCGCCACGACCAGCAGGGTCAGCGGCACCATGAGCACCACGGCCAGGGTAAAGCCGGCGATCACGAGCAGGGGCGCAGCGGGGTACGTGTTCAGGGCACCGGCGTATCCGACCAGCGTATCCACATCCAGCGCGTTCCCCAGGTCTGTCCAGCGCCAGGCCGCCGCCAGCCCCAACAGGACAGCCAATGTCGCCACGGCCACCAGCACACGCCGGAACGTGTGGTTCTTGTGCTCTTCCGGCACGAAATGATCGATGAAGCGATGGGAATCAATCGGCCGCTCCGGATCGAGCAGGGCCGAGTCCGGCACCATTTGATCGACATCCTCGTCGACCTCGGTCGTCAGCGGCTGCAGGCTGCGATCACCGCCACGCAGCTGCTCGATGGCCGCGATCAGCGAACCCTGTGCTTCCATGGCATCGGCAACCGCTGCTTCGCTGATGCCAAGATGCTCGGCCAACAGGCGTTCCCGGAACTGCCTGATGGCGGCCTGCGCCTCGCTGCCGACTCCGGCCTCGATGGCCAGGTCGCACTCACCGTCCAGACCCATGGAACGATTACTGAGGTTCGACGAGGCCACCCGCACCAGTCGGTCATCGACCACCATCACCTTGGCGTGCACCATCAGCGTGGTATCGGAACCAGCCGATAGCCTCGGGTAATAAAGGCGCAACCGCTTGCCATCGCTCACCTCGTCCAGTTGCCTGACCAACCGCGAACGCAACACATCCATGGTGTGCTGCTCCAGCCAGCCGCCGGTTTTTTCCGGCATGACGATGACGACTTCCAACCCATCCCCATCCCGCATGCGTTGCACCAGGGCTTCGCGGATACAGTGCGCGGTGAGGTACTGGTTCTCGATGTAGATGAAACGCTCGGCGGCGGCGATGCTGTCGAGGTACAGCCGCTCCACCTCGCGGATCTCTTCTTGTCCTTCGTAGGCGGCCTCGGTGCGGGCGATGGCCACCTGCGTGTCACGAATGACCGGGTCGACCGAGGCCGGCCAGGGATCCTGGCCAGGCGCAACCGCCACGACAGCAGGTGCAGTTCCGTTGACACGCTCCCAGCGCGCCCGCGCCAGTTCCCCTAGGGCGGCGGCGGCATCGCCGTCGACCAGCATCTGTACGTCATGGAAGGGAGGGTAGGGTTCACCATCGGGATCGATGCGCCGTGGTTCGTCGATGCGATGTTGCGAGGTATCCCAGCGCCACTGGCTCAGGTCGAAGCCGCCGCAGAAGGCCACTGCATCGTCGACCACGACCACCTTCTGGTGCCGGGACGCACCCAGCGGATGCTTGTCGTCCATGTGAAAATGCACACGCGCATCGCTTTTCCAGTTGAGCACGAACAGCGGTACCGCCTCGCGCTCGATGGCATAGATCATGGCGAAGTCCCAGCTCAGCACATGAACTTCCACACCATGCTCGCGCGCCACCACATCGAGCAGCGCGCCCAGCTCGCGCGGCTGACAATCGTCGTCTTCGTCGCGTACCAGTACCAGGCGGCTGTGAATGTCCCAGCCCAGGATGAAGACCGAGTGCCGCGCCTGCAGGATGGCCTCGCGCACGGCACGAAAATAATCTTCGCCATCGACCAGGAACGCCACCCGCCGCGCCTGTTCCATGCGCCAGCAATTGGAGCCGGGTTTCAGTACGTGATTGTCGCTGTTTTCTTCCATGCAGTGACCCCAACGATAGCGCCTCGTAATCCAAAGATCACGCGCCGGCACACAAACTCAAGGGTAGTACATGGAAGGCACCGCGCTCGTCCTACCGCGGTGGCACTACCCCGTCATTCCCGCGAAGGCGGGAATCCATAAACCCAAAACCTGGATGCCGGCATTCACCGGAATGACGCGATTTACCAGAAGCGTACCCGGCCGGTGTCGATATGGATGAAATCGGATTTGGGGTAATAGCCCACGCCGCCGGCCTTCAGGTCCAGCGCCGCCTGGCGCAGGTGAGCCAGCTTCACCCCGGGCAGGCGGATGTCGATCGCCCGGCCCTGCATGTGCAGGCTGCGCTTGGCGACGCCGTTGCTGTTGGCACTGAGCTTGGCATTACTGGCCGGGGAGCGGTAACCGGAGATCACATGGAAGGCGCGGTCGGTGCCCAGCTTGTGCTGCAGCAGGTACAGCTGGTCCAGCAGGCTGGCATCGATGGGATAGACCTCGCCACTGCGATGGTCACGCAGCACCTGGTTGACGGACAGCAGCTCATCGCTGACATAGTCGCCATCGGCCCAATAGGTGACGGCGGCCCGTTCGCCGGTGTGCAGGTTGCGCAGCGCCAGGCTGCGCTCCGCCGGGGAAATGGCGCCGGCCAGGACGGAAGGTGCCGCCAGGATGGCGCCCAGGCCCAGGCAGCCTTTCAATAATTCACGTCTTTTCAACAAGATACTCATACTACAGTCCATCCGTTACAGTCCCTGTTCAGGCAAGCATCATGCGTGCCAGCCAACTGCCGGGCAGTATACCGGTTGCCGGCCGCGAATGCCGGTGAAACAGTTCACAAAATCAGTAAGTTATTGATATGTGGTGGTGCGACCCACCCATCGGATCAAACGCATGAGAATCATAACTCACTGATATGCAAGTGCGTTATAGTATCAGCCGCCGTTCTGCCCAGGGAGCCACCATGATAGATCTCAAAGCCTGCCCGCTCTGGCTCTATCGTCTGCTGCCCTTTTTGCGCTGGTGGCCCAAGGTCTCCCCGCGCACCCTCAGGACGGATGCGGTCGCGGCGTTCAGCGGTGCCCTCATCGTGCTGCCCCAGGCGGTGGCCTTTGCCACCATCGCCGGGCTGCCCCCGGAATACGGTCTCTATGCGGCCATGGTGCCGGCCATCGTGGCCGCACTCTGGGGGTCGAGCTGGCACCTGGTGTCGGGACCCACGACGGCGATCTCGATCGTCGTGTTCGCCTCCATCAGTCCGCTGGCCGAGCCCGGCAGCCCGCAGTTCATCGGCCTGGTGCTTACCCTCACCTTCCTGGCCGGCCTGATTCAGCTGGCCATGGGCCTGGCGCGCCTGGGCACGCTGGTCAACTTCATCTCCCACACGGTCATCATCGGTTTCACCGCCGGCGCGGCCATTCTCATCGCGGCCAGCCAGATCAAGAATTTCTTCGGCATCGACATGCCGCGCGGCGCCCACTTCCACGAGGTGCTCATCCAGTTCGGCTCGCACATACCGGACATCCAGCCCTGGGTAATGGCGGTGGGCCTGATCACGCTGGCAGCCGGCCTGCTCGCCCGGCGCTATATAACGAAACTGCCCTACATGATCGTCGCCATGGTGGTGGGCGGCGTGGCGGCCGCCATCATCAACGAGCTGTACGGGGCCGAGACCACCGGCATCCGCACCGTGGGCGCGCTGGTGGCCTCGTTCCCGCCCCTGTCATTACCGGATTTTTCCCTTACCGCCATCAAGCAGACCCTGTTTCCCGCCATGGTCATCGCAATCCTGGCCCTCACCGAGGCGGTCGCCATCGCCCGTTCCATTGCCGCACTGTCCGACCAGCGCATCGACAGCAGCCAGGAATTCGTCGGCCAGGGGCTGGCCAACATGACCGGAAGCTTCTTCTCCAGCTATGCCGGCAGCGGCTCCTTCAACCGCAGCGCGGTCAACTACACCTCGGGTGCCAGGACGCCGCTCGCCGCCGCGCTTTCGGCGGTGTTCCTGCTGGTCATCGTGCTGCTGGTGGCGCCGCTCGCGGCCTACCTGCCGGTGGCCTCGATGGCGGCCATCCTCTTCATCGTGGCCTGGAACCTGATCGACTTCCATCACATCGGAGAAATCATCCGGCTCCACAAGCGCGAGCGCATCGTGCTCGCGCTCACCTTCTTCGGTACCCTGGTCGACCTGGAAAAGGGTATCTTCCTCGGTATCCTGGTATCGCTGCTGTTCTACCTGTATCGCACCTCGCGGCCTTCGATCCGCGAACTGGTACCCATTGCCGCCAACCGCGACAACCCGCGCCGCAAGTTCGCACCAACCAGCAGTGAAAACCCCTCCTGCCCGCAAATGACCATACTGCGCGTGGAAGGCTCCATCTTCTTCGGTGCCGTCGAGTACATCCAGCAGCACTTCCGCAATATCGACGAAGCCGATCCGCAGAAGAAACACCTGCTGCTGAGCGCGCGCGCCATCGGCATGATCGATCTCTCGGGTGCGGAACTGCTGGCGAAGGAGGCCATTCGCAGGCAAAAGATGGGCGGGGGCCTGTACCTGGTGGGCGTGCAGCCGGACCTGTGCGAAATGCTGCGCCGCAGCGGCAAGGTCGACACCATCGGCGAGGGACAGATTTTCCGCCACAAGGGTGCGGCCATCCAGGCGATCTACTCGCGACTGGACAGCGAAATCTGCCACGCCTGCACGGCACGTATCTTCCATGAATGCCATGTCACCCTGCCCGACGGATCACCGCGCGAAGACCGGGAATAACCGTTCATCAACGCGGGCTTGCGTTATCCCCCAACATGCTCCGATCCAGGCCGTAGATATCATCCACGAAATGGGTCCGACCCTCGTCGTCGACCCATGCCGTCCAATAGAGGATGTAGACCGGGATGACCTCCGGCAGGAGGATGGTACGCGTGACACCGCTCTCGATCAACGCACGCAGTTGCTCCGTATCCCATTTTCCGCCACTGGCCAACAGGTACTCGGCCAGTTCCAGCGGCTGCTCCACGCGAATGCAACCGGAACTGAAGGTGCGCACCGTTTCCGCGAACAGCTGTCGGTTTGGTGTGTCGTGTAGATAGATGTCGTATTCGTTGGGCAGCATGAACTTCACGCGGCCCAGGCTGTTGGTGGGGCCCGGCTTCTGGCGCAGGCGATAGGGAAAGCGCGTGGGATCGATGGCCTGCCAATCGACAGCCGCGGGATCGATCTCCTCCGCACCGGGCTGCCATCCATCCAGCACCTGGATACGCTGGCTCGCCAGGTAATCCGGATTCTCGCGCTGGCGGGGAATGATGTCCTCGCGCAGGATGGTCTTCGGCACGTTCCACTCCGGGTTCACCACCAGGTGATTGAGCCGCCCGATGAAGGCCGGGGTGGAACGGTAGGCCGTTCCGATGATCACCCGCATGTCGAGTCGGGTACGATCCTGCTCCACGGCCCGCAGATTGAAGCCCGCCATGTTCACCATCAGGTAATGCTCACCCAGATCACGCGGCAGCCAGCGCCAGCGCTCCATGTTGAGCAGGATCTGCCAGATACGCTGCTCCGGTCTGACGTTCAGCGCGGCCACCGTACCCGCGCCCAGCACACCGTCGACCTTGAGGCCGTGCCGGAGCTGGAACTGCTTCACGCCCGCCTCCAGGTCCGCATCGTAGAGAAAGTCATCATATCCCTCGCCCACGGAATAGCCTTCCAGGCGCAGCCGCTCGCGCAGGTCGCGCACCCGAATATCCCGTTCACCCGGCCGCAGCAACGGCCCGCCGACGACCAGCGGCCAGGAGGGACCCGCCGCGAGCTGTTGATATTGCTGCAGGCTGACTTGCAGGCGATGGTAGCCGCTGTGCAGAGGCGCCAGGCGTTCGACCTGTGCACGAAAGTCGGCACTGTCCACCACACGGCGCAACAACTCACCGGCATCCAGTGGCTGGCGTTCGATGCGCCAGCCGGGATCCAATGCACGCGGCGCATGCCGACCGCTGTGCAGATGGCGCGCATAAGCAAGAAAGGCATCGGTGAGCAACAGGTCGCGCATGGCGATACCCGCCGGCTCGCTCACGGACCAATACGCACGCAGAGTGTCCACATGGTAATCGGCCGGATCCAGCCCGTGACGCGGGCTTTGCGCCAGAATCTCCAGCAGATCATCGGCGGCCGGCTTGCGCTGTCCGGTCAGAGGATCCCACCACACCGGCAGGTAGGCCTGCTGTTCATAGAAGCGCTCCTGGCGCGACCAGTCCAGTGCGCAGCAGGGCACCCCCGCAGCGGCCTGTTCCAGCAGACGCTGGATTTCCTCGTGCAATGGGATGGGGGCCGTTGCCACGGCGGGTGCGGCAGGCGTTTCCAGCGGCACTACACCGGGAGAACCACAGCCTCCCAGCAGGCTGAGGGACAACAGGAACAGGCTTACGTGGTATCGTGGAGTGGAGATCACAAGAGAGGCACTGACTGCTGCGTGTATCAGCAGTATACACCCTCGATCGGATGTCGGTCAGCGCAACAGGCCGCCAATCAATGTATTATGTATCAACGTCTTATGCGATAAACTACGCTTGCGAGAACATCGATCCACAACAATGGGATAATCAGCACATCCGTTGATGAATGAGGCAACGACCTCCTTATGCTCACAAGAAAAATACAACAACTCAAAAGCATCTACTGGTTCGCAAGGGGGAATAACAGCACGCGGGCTGTATCCGCCTACCTGCGCAAGCAGCTACTGATTGCAACCGCCTACCTCTGGCGCCGGCTGCTATTCAACACCACTTTTATCGCCATCACCGGCAGCGTCGGCAAAACCACCACCAAGGAATTCCTGTCCGATATCCTCGCGCAGCACTACCCCGTCATGAAGACGCCCGGCAACGCAAACCTGCGGCGCTTCAAGGGGCTCGAAGAAACCATACTGAAAACACGCCCCTGGCATCGATATGCCGTCGTCGAGCTGGGTATCGAAAAGCCCGGCGACATGGCCTCCGCGGCCAGGTTCCTCAAACCGGACATGGCGGTCGTGCTCGACATCAAGCATTGTCACACCAATATCTTCAAATCGCTCGAGTCCATCGCCGAGGAGAAATCACAGCTGGTAAAGGCGCTGGACAAAGGCGACTGCGCGGTCCTCAATGAAGACAATAACCACGTGGCAGCCATGGCCGCTGTCACCAAGGCCAGGATAATCAGCTTTGGCACCCACGAGCAGGCCGAATTCCGCATGCTGAATGCCACATCCAGATGGCCTGAACGCCTTACACTTGCCGTTTCCCACAACAAAAACCACTACAAGGTCGAAACACGCCTGATCGGCACGCATTGGAGCAATACCATCATGGCATCCCTGGCGGCCGCGCATGAGTGCGGCATCAGCATTCCGGATGCAATCAAGGCCATCCGCACCATCGAGCCCTTCTGGGCGAGAATGCAGCCAATCACCCTGCCCAACAAGGCGACCATCATCCGTGACGACTGGAATGGCTCCATCGACACCTTCGAGGTTGCCTTGCAATTCCTGCAAGATGCCGAAGCCACGCGCAAGATCGTGGTATTCAGCGACTTCTCCGACTCCAGGAAAAAACTGCGTAGCCGCGCCAACTACCTGGGGAAGATCGCGGCGACGCATGCAGATCACGCGGTGTTCGTTGGCGATTATGCGGATCGCTCCACACAAAGCGCGATCGAAGCCGGCATGGACCCTGAATCTGTGCATGACTTTTTCAATCTTTCCGATGCGATCGACTTCCTGAAAAAGGAATTACGCGAAGGTGACCTGGTGCTGATCAAGGGACAAGCGAACCATCACCTGTCCAGGATCTACCTCGGCTTGCTCGGGGACGTGACCTGCTCATTACCGTCCTGTTCGAAACAGATCCTGTGCGACCGGTGCCCCGACCTTGGCTTTGAATGGACGCATGACATGGCTCCCTTCCGCGCAGCGCCAGGCTCATCGGTCTAGGGATGAAGCAGGCAATGCCACAAAAAATCATCCTTGGAATCAAGAATATCTACTGGATATTGCGTGGCAGGAACAGCGGCCGGCTGATCGCCACTACCCTCAGAAACCAGCTGATCATTTCAGCCGCGTACCTCTGGCGGCGGCTCTTGTTCAACACCACCTTCATCACCATCACCGGCAGCTTCGGCAAGACCACCACCAAGGAATTCATCGCCGACATCCTGGCGCGCAAGTATGCCGTCAGCAAGACCATCGGCAACTGGAATCACCGCAAGTTCAAGGGCCCGGAAATGGCCATCCTGCGCACCAGGCCATGGCACCGATTCGCGATCCTCGAGGTGGGCGCCGAGAAGCCCGGCAACATGGAATCCGCGGCAAAGTTCATCAAGCCCGACATTGTGGTGATCACCAACGTCAAACGTTCCCATACCCTGTCATTCCCGACCCCGGAGGCCGTCGCGCAGGAAAAATCCCAACTGCTGAGGCACATGCGCCCCGGTGGCTGCGCCATCATCAACCAGGATAACGCCCAGCTCACCATTGCTGCCGTACCGGCAAAAACCCGCATCATCCGCTTTGGCGAAACCGAGCCGGTTGATTATCACTTGCTCAAGGCAGAATCCAGATGGCCGGAACGCCTCAAGCTCACCATTACCGCGCAGGGAGAGACCCACGAAGTACAGACGCGCCTGCTCGGCACCCACTGGACCCCGACCGTGCTGGCCGCACTGGCCACCACCAGCCAGTGCGGCGTGGAACTCCACGATGCCATCGATACCATCCGATCCATCGAGCCATTCTGGTCGCGGATGCAACCGGTATATTTGCCGGCCTATGGCGCAACCATCATTCGCGAGGATAGCCACGGACAGCTCGACTCCTTCGAGGTCTCGCTGAAGTTCATGGAAGAAGCACATGCCAAGCGCAAGATCCTCGTTATCAGCGACTTCTCCGACTCAAACCTGCGCACCCCGGCGCGCGCAAAGGTCATGGGGCAGATGGTCATGCGTTGCGCCGATGTCGCGGTCTTTGTCGGCCCTGTCGCCCAGCGTGCACACAAGGCGGCGCTCGCCGCAGGCTTCGATGCCGCGCATAGTCATGCCTTCGCAACCACGGCAGAGACGACCGCTTTCCTCAAGACCCATTTACACGACGGCGACCTGGTGATGATCAAGGGGATCATGAGCCACCACCTGCCACGCATCTACCTGGGACTCATCGGCGACGTGAAATGCACGCTGGATATCTGCCCGAAACAAACAGGCTGTGATAATTGCCCGGAGCTTGGATTTTCCTGGAATCCCAGCCTTGAGGGCCTCATGTCGCCACCGGGCTCTTGTGTATAGTATTCGGTAGCGGGAATTCATTCCCATATCACTCGCCGAGCAACTCCCCGACCGGCCGCAGGTCCTCCACCTGGTCACAGACCACCTTAATGATCATGATGATGGGCACACCCAGCAACAAACCCCACAGGCCCCACAACCAACCCCAGAACAGCACCGCGATAAAGATGACGACCGGACTCATGCGGCTTGCCCGCCCGATCAGCCAGGGTGTCAGCAGGTAGCCCTCGAGCGACGTGATAAGCAGAGACACGCCGGACACCAACAGCGCCATGGGGATCGCTTCGAACTGAAGAAAGCCCACGATAAAGGTCGCCACCGACACAATCACCGGTCCGAGATAGGGAATGATTTTCAAAACACCGGCGATGACTCCCCAGGTTGCCGCATACTCCATGCCGATCCACAGAAACGCGAGCCAGGTCGCCACACCCACCAGGATGCTGGTAAAGATCTGCACCAGAAAATAGCGCTGGATCTGACCGGTGATGTCATCCAGGACATGGAGAGTGATTTTCTTGCTGCTCAGCGTAGGGCCGGCGATTCGCACCATCTTGCGCCGGAATGCATCCCCCGACACCAGGATAAAATACGCCAGGAACAACACCATGCCGAGCTGCCCCACGAACCCGAGCGCCCCTTTGGTTCCCATCCACAGGTAGTCCTTGACCTTGAACGTCGGCTTCTCGATCTGCACGCGCGTCACGCCGGCCGTCTCGGTGGTTTCGGTGGATGTGGTCTCGCTTGCCGCTTTTTCCAGCTGGCTGGCGGCCTCCTGCACTTTCTCGATCGTACTTTCAGACGTGCCCAGCCCCTTGAACATCGCCAGGCGGATCTTCACCGCCGCTTCGGGAAGGATTTCGATCAACTCGGCCGCATCATCACTCAGCGAGTACACCGTTCCGCCCATGCCCCCCACGATGGCCAGCAGCAAGGCCGCGGCGCCAATGGCGCGCGGCACCTGCCACTTCTGCATCCTGTTCACGGCGGGTGACAGCGTGTAACTGATCATCAGCCCCAGGAACAGCGGGATAAAGACCGCACGAGCCCAGTGCAACATGAAAACAACCGCGAGCACCGCGAGTACCACGAGGGAAATGCTGCGCATGTCCACCGACAGAGGCACCACCCTCTCCGCGTCCGAAGCATTCGTCTGGGCCTTGTCGGGCATGGTATCCATCCGGTCGATTGTCCGTGACCCGACCTGCGTCATCGGTACGGTAGCGTACACAATGGAGCAGAAACCCCCGACCCCAGTGATTAAAGGCCTTCCCGCTGTAGTCGATACGCCTTGTAATGACAGCCGAATGTCCCCAGGGGCTTTCAATACCCATGATCCGGCACAGCCTTTCCCCTGGACCCAGACACCGCACCCTGTCGACCCCAAAATTCCCGACAGGCCAGTCACTTGCCCTGCTCCTGCTGCTGGTCGTGCAGGGCTTCCTCCTGTACAGCACCGGCACTTCGCAGGCCGGGGAGCATCCCGTCGAAGGCCTCCTGCTCCCGGAACTGTCCGCGGCCGACCCTGGCGAAAACGTACCGGTGCTGCGCTCCCGGCTGACGGGGTTTCCGGGCCATGGTGACAATCTTTCCGGGGGTGGAGCGGGCGTGCGCTTCCTGGATGAAGAGCGCCGCATCCATGGCATGGGGACCCGGTTCCAGCCGTTCGCACCCACGGCTGGAGGCATGGCCCTCGAGGCGATGCACATAAAACAGGTGGTCGGCGGCACGGGCCCCGGTCAGACGAGTGGCCAGAACAATGTCTGGAGCCTGGCCGCGAATCGTCGAATGCTGGACAACCGGCTGTTACTGCAAGGCGAGTATGCGGTGAGCCACCAGTTCCAGGAGCAAGCCGGCCCGACAGCGCGGCAGGGAGGCGCGGCCCATAGCCTGCTGGCCCGTTACCAGGGCACGCCTTCCAATCTCGCCGGGCGGCCATCCCGCTGGGGCCTCGAGTTCAGCCGCGCCTACGCCGACGCCGGGTACTGGAGCCTGGCCAACCTGGATCATGCCCGGGAGCGGGTGGTGGACCGGGCCGCGGGGCATCTCGGCTGGGGCACCCTGAACGCCAGGGTCAGTTACAGCCGTGCCAACGAGGTCCGCCCGGACGGCCACCCGGCGTTGCGCCTGGATACCCAGGCCGCCGAGTTGAACTACCAGGCATCGGTTCCCGCCTGGATGCCCGGCAAGGGGGCATGGTTCGGGGCGATGCGCTATCGCCTGGCCATGCAACGGCAGTGGACCGGTTACGCCAGCGGGGGGAATGCCGCTGCCGATCTTTATACGGAGAGCGCGAACCTGAGCGCGCATTTTGCCCCGGGGCCCTGGTGGTGGGAACTCGGTCACGCCTATGCCGCCACCTACGAGGCGGGGTCTGGGATGTTGTTGAACGGCAATGACTCCACCAGTCTGCGGCTGCATCTGCCTCTGGGCGAACGGCTCAGCCTCATGCCCGAGATCAGCTGGGGCAGGCTCGAAGGTCCCTCGGGTAAAGATCAGCGCACCATGGTCACGGGTTCACTGGGCAGCTCCGCCACCCTCATGCGCAAGCGACTCAAGGCGCGCGTGGTGCTGCTGGCAAGCCACCAGTATGGTAAGGACACGGCGCCGGACACCCGTATGTTGGGCGTCGAAAGCTCGCTCTCCTGGACCCTGCGTACTCCACGGGTTCATGCACCGGGGATCCAGCTTTCCCTGAGTGGCCGCTACCAGCAGACCGAGACGCAAGGCGCGGCGGTCCAGGCTCCGGCGGACTACCAGGCCATGGCCCGGTTCGAGTTTTCCAAATGAAAATGTGAAAAAGGGCTCTGACCCCTTTTTCAGACCTCTTCCCGCCCGCGCCGGAACAGGGCCTTCTCCCACTCCACCAGCACGAACAGCACCACCCCGAAGAGCAGGATCCACCCCCATTCCTTCCACCCGATGGCGGTGGTGCCGAACAGGTACTGCAGCGGCGGGGCATAGGTGAACAGGCCCTGCAACACCACCATCATGGCCACGGCGATGAGCACGGGACGGCTGCCGAACAGGCCCTCCCGGTTGAAGGCCGGTTCCAGGATGTAGCGGCTGTTGAAGAGGTAGAACACCTGGCCCATGACCAGGGTGTTGATGGCCGCGGTGCGCGCCAGTTCCACGGGTACATCCTGGGCATCCAGCCACATGAAGTGCCCGAAGGTGCCCAGCACCAGCAGGGCCGAGACGAACAGTATCCGCCAGACCAGGAAGCCGGACAGGATGGGGGTGTTGGGCGGGCGTGGCGGCCGCTTCATCACCCCGGGTTCGGTGGGTTCGAAGGCCAGGGCCAGGGCCAGGGTCACGGCGGTGACCATGTTCACCCACAACACCTGCACCGGCGTCAGCGGCAGGGTGAGTCCCAGCAGGATGGCGGCAACGATGGTGAAGGCCTGGCCGCCATTGGTGGGCAGCAGGAACAGGATGGCCTTGCGCAGGTTGTCGTAGACGGTGCGCCCTTCCTCCACGGCATGGGCGATGGAGGCGAAGTTGTCGTCGGCCAGCACCATCTCGGCGGCCTCGCGGGCAGCCTCGGTACCCTTGATGCCCATGGCCACACCCACGTCGGCGCGCTTGAGGGCCGGCGCATCATTGACCCCGTCGCCGGTCATGGAGGCCACATGACCGTTGGCCTGGATGGCGCGCACCAGGCGCAGCTTGTGCTCCGGCGTGGCACGGGCGAACACATGCACCTCGCGCACCTGCTCCTGCATCTCCTCGTCGGAGATCTGCTCCAGTTCATGGCCGGACATCACACGGCCGCCGGCGTCGATGCCCAGGTCATCGGCGATGGCCCGGGCGGTGACGGCGTGATCGCCGGTAATCATCTTCACCACGATGCCCGCCGCCTGGCATTCGGCCACGGCGGCAATGGCTTCTTCCCGGGGCGGATCGATGATGCCGCACAGGGCCACCATGGTGAGCCCGCCATCCTCGATGTCAGAAAACGCCAGGTCACGCTTGCCAGCATCCACGTCCTTGACGGCCAGGGCCAGCAGCCGCTGACCACGGGCGGCGATCTCGTCCATGTACTTGTGCCAGCGGTCGGTGTCGATCTCCCGATCGCCGTCGCGCGTGCGCTCGCGCTGGCACAGGGCCAGCACCCGTTCCGGCGCACCCTTCAGATAAATGAAGCTGTGCGTGTTCTCGTGGTGATGGTGCAGGGTGGCCATGAACTTGTAGCTGGATTCGAAGGGGATGACGTCATCGCGCGGATACAGTTCGTTGATCTCCCTGTGCTCCAGCCCTCCCTTCAGGGCCGCCGTCACCAGCGCCCCTTCCGTGGGATCGCCCTCCAGCACCCACTGTTCCTCGCGCAGGTGCAGCTCGGCATCGTTGCACAGCAGGATGCCGCGCAGGGTCTCGGCCAGCACCGGGTGATCGTCCGGATCCACGTCCTCGCCGTCGAGGGAAATGCCACCGTGCGGCTCGTAGCCCACGCCGCTCACCTCGAAATCATCCTCGGCGGTGAGCAGCGACATCACCGTCATTTCGTTGCGGGTGAGGGTGCCGGTCTTGTCGGAGCAGATGGTGGTGACCGAGCCCAGCGTCTCCACCGCCGGCAGGCGGCGGATGATGGCGTTGCGGGCGGCCATGCGCTGCACGCCGATGGCCAGGGTGATGGTCATGATGGCGGGCAGACCCTCGGGGATGGCGGCCACCGCCAGGCTCACCGCCGCGAGGAAGGTGTCCATGATGTTGTAGTCGCGCACCCAGTAGCCGAAGGCGAAGGTGAACAGGGCCAGCACCACGATGGCCAGCGACAGCCAGCGCCCGAAATCGGCGATGTCGCGCAGCAGCGGCGTGGTGAGGGTCTCCACCTCGCCCAGCAGGGTGGAGATGCGCCCGATCTGGGTGTCCGCGCCGGTACCCACCACCACCCCGCGCCCCTGGCCGAAGGCCACCAGGGTCCCGGAAAAGGCCATGCCGACCCGGTCGCCCAGGTCCGCCACCGCGTCCACTGTCTCGGCGCGCTTGTCCACGGCCACCGACTCACCGGTGAGCATGGCCTCGTCGATGCGCATATTGTGCACCCGCAGCAGGCGCAGGTCGGCGGGCACCTTGTCGCCCGCCTGCAGGAACACCAGGTCGCCGGGCACCAGTTCCTCGGCGGGCACGGTGTGGCGCTGCCCGTCGCGCAGCACCAGCGCCTTGGGCGAGAGCATGTCGCGGATGGCATCCAGGGCCTGCTCCGCCTTGCCCTCCTGGATGTAACCGATGATGGCGTTGATGAGCACCACGCCCAGGATCACCCCGGTATCCACCCAGTGCTGCAGGAAGGCGGTACCCACCGCGGCGGCGATCAGCACATATATAAGTACGTTATGGAACTGCAGCAGGAAACGTTTCAGCGGGCCGGTGCGTTCCGCGGCAGGCAGGCGGTTACGGCCATACTCCTCCAGGCGCGCCTGCACCTGCTCGCTGGAAAGGCCGTGTTCAGTGGCGTCGAGGCGGTCAAGTACCTCGTCACCGGCCAGGCTGTGCCAGGCAGTGGCGTCGGACGAGGGGCTCGTACTGGGGTTGGGGCTTTCCGAAGACATGACCCAGAGTATAGCAAGAGGCGCAAACTAACCCGTCATGCCCGCGAAGGAGCATTTGTCGACTCCCCCACGACTGCTAGACTGACTCAATCAACCATAAATGGACTTGGCAGGGGATCGCGCCATGAACGAGACCTCCAGGGGTATGGATGACGGCGAAGACCGGGACCTGCTATATAAGGAATACGTGCGCCTGGCCGACTGCTGCAACGGCTACATCAAGGATTCCCTTTCGGATATCAAGCTGTTGGGCGCCATCGGTGCGGTGCTGGCCTGGGATCCCGTGGCGCGGATGCTGGAACTGGATGCGCGCATGAACCAGCCGGTGACACCGGTGGGTTTCACCACGCTGATGCTGGTGGTCATGTTCCTGCTGTTCTACAACCTGCTCAAGCAGTCGATCTTCTTCTTCCACCAGGCCCGCATGCGCCATTTCGAAACCCGGCTCAACACCCACTACCCCGGTGCAGAACCCATCTTCGCCCTGGCGCTGAAATGGCCGGACTGGCAACGGCGGGTGCATGACCGCATCGCCATCCCCACCTTCATCATCTTCTATATGATCCTGATCCTGTTTCCCACGACCCTGATGGTGTTGCAGGGCTTCGGGATCTGGGCAGTCCTCTATGCCGGGCTCGCGGTGGTGCTGGCGCTGTGCCACCTTGCCAGCGTGCTGTACCTGGTGCGGTGCCTGGAGCGGGATATGCGCAGCTCTTCAGAGACGTAGAGTAGACCGTCAATCCCGCGTATTTTTCCGTCGGGTGGCACGTTTGGCCGGAGGCTGCTTATGGGCCGAGGTATAGGCGTCCAGCAAGCTACGGATCATCTTCTGGTACTGGGTATGGTGTTTTTCCGCCTCATGCTTGAAGAATTCCACGCTTTCCCTGCTCAAGGCAATCGTGACTTTTACCGTATCCTCCTTGAAGACGAGCTCCTCTGGAGCAGGGAGAAAATCCGGTATGACCTTTACCGGGCCAACGGGTTCGTCAGTGTATTTGATTTTCGCGCTCATAAATCTGCTTACCCTTACGCCAATAGCCCGCGCCAATAATCCGGATGAGACCAGCACGGTATGTAAATCGGACAGTCAGGATGCCGTCCCCAGCTTTCCCGAAACAGTAATACCGTTGTTCACTGTGGCTGTGGGACAGGTCTTCCGCAATAACGCGATCCGGGTCAGCGAAAGCAAACTGCGCTTCATAGAAGGAAACGCCGTGCTTGGCTTGGTTGACACGATCCTTCACCGGATCCCATTCAAAGCATTCCTTGCTCATTCGAGGACCTTAGCAGGATTCTGGCTATATGTACATATTTTTATATGGCGTATTATATGGCAACCGGTTTACCCGTCATACGACCGCCAGCGCGGCGATTCTGATGCCGGCGCAGGCACGCCTACGCCCTTCCCAGCCGAAAACTCACCGATCCTTCTTCAACAAATTCTCCTCGTCAGAAATACGCAGATCCTCGGCCACCTGCTCATCGATCGCATGGTCCACCGTCACATCGCTGGCTTCGGCCGCGGCGGCCGCCGGACGCGACGGCGGGGCCGGTTCGGGTCGCGCTTCCGCGCCTTCGCCCGCCTTGAGGGAAGCCGCATCGCGCAGGTGGATGCGGTAAATGGGCTCAGGCATTTCGATACCCGCTTCATCGAAGGCGGCTTTCACCAGGCGGATGGCCTCGCTGCGCGCCTTCAGGAAATCGGTTTCACGCTGGTCGATCCAGGCGAGGAAACTCAGCTGTACCGTGCTGTCACCCAGTTCCGAGATCAGCACCTGCGGTCGCGGGTCGGGCAGGATCCCCTTCATCCCCCGCAAGGTCGCACTGCCGAGCTCCCGGGCGGTCGCCACGTCCAGGTCCACGGATACCCCCACCTTGAACTCGAAGCGACGCAGGGGATTGCGGCTGAAGTTCAGCATGGCCGAGGTGATGATGTTGCTGTTGGGAATGCGCAGGTGATTGCCGTCCGGGGTCATCAGCACCGTATCGCGCGAGGTCAGGCGCACCACCTTGCCGAGGAATTCCCCGATCTTCACGTCGTCACCGATCACAAAGGGGTTGCGGGCGCTGAGCAGCACGCCGGCCAGGTAGTTTTCCGCGATATTGCGGAAGGCGAAGCCCAGTGCGATGCCGGCGATGCCGGCCATGCCGAGCAGCGCCCCGACCATGGCGGTGGCATCCAGGATCTCCAGAGCGATCAGGAACCCGATGCCGATGACCAGCAGGCGCACGATGCGCAGCCCCAGGTTCACGGTGAGGTCGGACATGCCGGCGCGGCGCAGCCAGGCTCCGCGCGAACTCGCCCACTGGCCGAGGAACCAGAACAGCACCACCACCAGCAGGGCGATCAGGCCGACCGGCAAGGCGCGCAACAGGTCGGCGCCGATTTCCTGGAACTTGCGGCTGGCCGGGCGCAGGCGGCTGGCCACGTCCGCTTCCTCGCCGAGCCGGTTCAGGACATAGACCACCCCATCGGTACGGCTCGCGATCTCGAAGGCCGCGCGGTTGAGGCGGGCGCTGGGGACTTCTCCCGCAAGGGTGACGACACCTGAAGTGACCTGCACCTCGATGTCTTGCAGGCCGTCTATCGCGCCCAGCACGGCGAGTAGACGGCTGCGGATCGCGGCGTCCTCGGGGACATCCTGCACCTGGATCTCCGGGGCGGTAACGGCGGCTTCGGGTGCGTACAGCTCCTGGCCCCAGGCTGGGAGCTGCCAGGACATGAGGACAAGCAAGGCCATTGCCAGTATTCGTTTCATCGCGCTTCCATATGGACTTGGCAGGGGATCGAGCCCAGTTACACCTACGGGTTAGGAAATCACCAATTTATTCCGTCATTCCGGCGAATGCCGGAATCCATGTCATTTTTCTTTGGCCCTTTGGCCTGTCCCCGGATTTACTTGCTAGAAGCCTTCATCGACCATGCCAGTAATCAGGCTGTCGCGCCAAATGCATCACAGCAAGAATTACAATTTCCCCAGGATCTACACGATAAAGAATGCCAAATGGGAAACGCCGAATCAGCCATCTCCTGACATCACCTCGAACGGCTTGAACCGCTTCAGGATCAGCCTCAAGCCGCTTTACGGCATGCTTTACTTCACGAAGAAATTCGGTGCCGAGATTTGGCACCTTTGAATTATAGTACTGCGCCGCCTGCGCTATCTCTCTCTCCGCTGGAGAAAGAAAGCGTACGGTCTTCATTTAAGGTTTGATAGCACATCTTCAAATACTGCGTCTGCAGCTTTTGAAGTGAGCTTCCCTGCTCGGTATTCCTGGTACCGCCTTTCGGCTTCATCCAACCAGGCTTTTTCGGCATCTACATTTTCACCAGAGTCAAGGGAGCGGATCAGGTGCTCTACCAAAAGAGCTCGATCATCTTCCGTTAGCTGCTCAACTTGATTCTCAACGTCTTTCAACGTAACTGACATTTCCGTTTCCTCACCAAACCACTCATCTACACTATAACCCTTACCAAAGGATTTCAATGGCCTATAAGCCACGGATTTTCTATGATTTCTAATAACAAGGTAAGCGGCGCTCAGCATGGAGTGAGTGTCTGCATTGTTATCGTTCTCGAACATCTAGTTGGGCATGCATTTTCTCTACTCAGGTAGGTTCAAGTACTCCTCCCCTTAACCGACCCCCTTGATACCCTTTAGCCCAAATAAATCTGTCCCATTTGGCTCCAATTATCACACCAATGACATTTAGCAAAATTCCGAGAATAACACTCAATATTACTGCCCCTACAATAAATCCGAGAATGCCGAATTTCTTTTCCTTGGTTACGTTGGCGAAAACAGACAGAACTTCATTCGGTGAGTAGACAGCCCTCTGTGCTCCTTCTACTACGAGCTTATTGTCTCGGCTCAGGAACGCAGACCCCTTTACCCCAAAATTGCCACCGACGATTTTCATTTTCTTTCTCCATTACGCAGCCTAGGCTGGCAGCCTTTTTAAAACGTTTGCCATAACTGGCAGCAAAAATGGGAGCGCAGCGACTATTTTTGCTGTCCACGTTCATGGCGTTGTTAGCGCTTTATACTTTTCTTGCAATATTGCGCGCTGGGCCTTACTCGACAACATAAAATCAAGCTGATGGTATGGCGAGCCTTCGGGTATGCTGCAATGGATTTCAACCAAAAGATCACCTGACTCCGCAACATAACCTCCATATTGTTTGTCGGTAACATTGAGCGCATATTTCTCTTCTGCTAACGCCGACAACGAATTCATAGCCTCTGAGCACTCTTCTAGTCCAGCAAAGGCACGCATTGCTCTTACATAAGATACTTTTTTATCTTCCTTATTTACTGCCACTTCATAATCGACCAAAAAGTTGATTGGTGATATTTTTGGAATTGGAGCACGGAATTGATTTACGGGTATACGACTATCAGATGAGCTTTCAAATAGCGGTTGAATCGGAAATATTTCTCCTACTGCCACATCAAACAAACCAGTTTCTTCTGACCGAATATCAGGTGGTGCCTTTTCACATCCACTAGCCGTCATTGCCAGAATGAGAAGTACGCACTTATTTATATCGCTCATATGTATCTCTTCTTAGCGCTAACAGTTTAATAGGCGGAATCGGGTGTATTGGCTATATGGCGTGATAGGCCGCGTCGGCCTATTGTGCGAATGACCGATTCTGCATAGCACTGGATGCATGACCTTCAATGATTCACGCTCAGCAGTCCGATCACGCTGAAGTCTTCATCGATTTCCGGCCAATGAATCCCTTCACCATCGCCCAGTAACTCGTAGTTCTCTAGTTGGACTTTCGTGGCATTCATCAGGCGCGGGAACCATACCAGTGGGATCGTTATTGTTCTGCCGTCAACCAGGGACACGATCATGTCGTCATCCGTGAACTCAACCTTATCAGCCAAGGTATGTGGTTCAGGTGCCAATGTGGTCATCCCAAGCCTCCAATGTTTTTGGTGTCGATTCGCTCTTTCTTGGCTGCTTTGGCTTTGGGCCCGGTGATTTGTTGGTTCTTGTTTCTCAGGCTTGTAGGCAAGAATGTCCCATTACCTGCATGGTTTCAAGCAGTAAGGGGATTTTGCTTGGGGTCAAGGAGTTGGCTGGGTTGAGGCTTTGGGAGATTGCTTCGCTTTGCTCGCAATGACTGGTGACTCGCAATGACGGGCGGTTCGCGATGACGAGCGTCTCGCAATGACTGGGGGAGGTGGACGGGGCGGGGATGTGCGAAGCAGAAGAGAAAATGGCGCGCCCGACAGGATTCGAACCTGTGACCCCCGCCTTCGGAGGGCGGTACTCTATCCAGCTGAGCTACGGGCGCTAAGAGGGTGGCAAGTGTACCTTCCCCGCCCATCCGCGTCCACGCAGGCCCGGTGTACACAACATTGGTGCACCGGGGCGGGCCGTGCCCTCACCGGGTGCATATATAATGATGGGCCGGGCCGCGACCGCCCTTGTGCCTTTGACCTGATTCCGGGTTAATCCATTCAATAACAATCGGATACCGTATTTTCCCGCGCCCGCTGCGCGCCCTGGCACAGCCCTTGCTCCTGCTTTCCTCAAGAAGGTCACCACCCAGGCCTTCACCCCCGCCCGGGACGACCCGGCGGGGGGATCTTCACCGGGCGGGACGACCCGCGAGTGTCTGCATCATGGCGCCCCTGTTTCGTTATCCCGACGGCCCCGTGCCGAACCTGCTGGCCCTCGGCTATGCCGTGGGTGGCTACCTGCTGGGCATGGGCCTGATCCTGGCCCCGCCCCTGGCGCTGAACCTGGCGGGCACGCTGTTGCTGGCCCATGCCATGGTGATCGCCGCCTACCTGGTGCACGAGTGTGCCCACAACACGGTCTTTGCGAACAATGCCCTCAACGCCCGGCTGGGCGGGCTGCTCAACTGGCTCACCGGGGCCTGCTACGGGGACTACGAGGACATACGCCACAAGCATTTCCGGCACCATGTGGACCGGGCCGATGTGGTGGCCTTCGATTTCCGCACCCGGCTGGCGCGCCACCCGCGGGTGCTGGCCCTGTTCCGGGCGCTGGAGTGGGCCTACATCCCCGCCGTCGAGATCATGATGCATGCCCTGGTGCTGGTGCTGCCCTTCGTGCTGCCGCAGCGGCGGGCGCGGCGGCGGCGCGTGCTCACGGTGCTGGCCCTGCGGCTGGCGTTGTTCGCGGCGCTGGCGCTGGTGTCCTGGAAGGTGCTGTTGTTCTATCCGCTGGCCTATCTGTTGTTCCTCACGGTGATGCGCTTCATGGACACCCACCAGCACACCTACGAGATCTTCGAAACCCTGGAGGGGGCGCGCGGGCCGGAGGCGAAGCGCTTCGATGCCGCCTACGAGCAGCGCAACACCTATTCCAACCTGGTGTCGCGCCGCCACCCCTGGCTCAACCTGCTGGTGCTGAACTTCGGCTACCACAATACCCACCATGCGCGGCCCACCGCGCCCTGGTACCGGCTGCCGGCCCTGCACCGGGAGCTGTACGGCGACGCGACCGGGCCGGTGCTGCCCTTCGCCAACCTGCTGCGCGCCTATCACCGCTACCGGGTGCCGCGCATGCTCAATGCCGACCCCAGTGATCTGGATGTGTTTCGGGATGGAGGGGTTGGGTTTGTTGGGGTGGACGGCGTGTCCTTCCTGACGGCCCACTAGGTGCGACCATGACCCAGGTGACCCGTTTCTGGCCCATCCTCACCGGCACCCATCGCTACGAGAAGACCCTGTCCACCCGCGGGCGCGGCCAGGGGGTGATCATCGAGGCGCCGATCCTCGCCTACCTGGTGGAGACCCGCAACGGCCGCATCCTCTATGACGTGGGCTGCGACTACGGCAAGATCCAGGACCCGGCGCTGCGCAGTCGCTACTACGAGCACGAGGGCTTTCCCTTCGGCCCGCCGGAGATGACCGAGGAACAGCGCCTGCCCAACCGCCTGGCGCGGCTGGGCCTGGCGCCCGCGGACATCGACCTGGTGTTCGTCGGCCACCTGCACTTCGACCATGGCGGCGGCCTGCACGAGCTGTGTCACGCCGAGGTGCACGTGCATGAACGGGAACTGGCTGCGGCCCGCGCCGGTGCCGACGCGGCCTATTTCGCCGACGACTTCAGCGGCGACTATCGCTGGCGCCCGCAGGTGGCGGAATATGACCTGGTGGAAGGCGTGCGCGCCATCGAGACGCCGGGCCACACCGCCGGGCACATGTCGTTGCTTGTCGAGCTGCCCAAGGGCAAGCCCATACTGCTGGCCGGCGACGCCGCCGACCTGGAGGAGAACCTGCGCGACGAAGTGGCCCCCGGGCTGTGCTGGCAGGACCGGGACGACCTGGCGGTGGACAGTATTCGCAAGCTGAAGCGGCTGGCGCTCGACACCGGGGCGCGGGTGTGGCCGAATCACGATTTCGAGTTTTACCGGCAGTGCAAGGCGTTTCCGCGGTTTTATGAATAGGCAACCACCCCCATGAATCCATCCCTCGCCGTTCCCATCCTCTTCCTCAGCTCCATCGGCTGGGGTCTGAGCTGGTTGCCACTCAAGGCCCTGGAGTCGCGCGGCCTCGAAGGACCGCTGCTGGTGCTGGTGGCCTTCGGCTGCGCCAGCCTGGTATTGCTTTGGCCCTTCCTGCGCCAGCGCGGGCAGTGGCGCAGCCAGCTGCGCCAGTTGCTGGTGATCGCGCTGCTGGGCGGCTTCGCCAACCTCGCCTTCCAGATCGCCCTGCAGCAGGGCGAGGTGATCCGGGTGATGATCCTGTTCTACCTGCTGCCGGTGTGGAGCGTGCTGGGCGGGCGCCTGGTGCTGGGCGAGCGCATCGACGCCCTGCGGCTGTTCGCCCTGGGCGCGGCCCTGCTCGGCGCGCTGCTGATCCTCGGTGGCGTGGAGGTATTGCTGATCGGCCCGAGCTGGGTCGACCTGCTGGCCCTGGGCGCGGGCATGGGCTTCGCCTTCAACAACATCGCCTTCCGCGCCACCCCGGACTTGCCGGTGACGAGCAAGATCTTCGCCATGTTCGCCGGCGGGCTGGTGCTGATCGCCCTGTACCTGCTAACCCTCGCCCCCGTGCAAGGCCCCGCCCCGGATGCCGGCACCCTGTCGCTGACCGCCCTCTACGGCATGGCCTGGCTGCTGCTCATCACCTTCGGCACCCAGTGGGCCGTCACCTGCATGGAAGCAGGCCGCTCGGCGCTGATCATCGTCATGGAACTGGTCACGGCGGTGGTCTCGGCGGCGCTGCTGCTGGGGGAAACCCTGGATGCCTGGGAGCTGGTGGGCGGACTGCTGGTGCTGAGCGCGGCGGTGCTGGAAGGGCGGCGGGAAGCGGAACCGGCGCCGGTGGTGGTGCTGGACGTCATTGCGAGCGAAGCGCGGCAATCTCCTGACGCAGGCTGAACCTCAAAGGGGACAGATTTATTCGTCCCCGCGTAGGCGTGAATGACGACAAGGATCAGGCCACCTGGTCGTCCGCCTGGCTGAACAACCGATAATGCCGTCGCTCTTCGGTGGCCATCCACTGGTTCAACTCCCACAGATCCGCCACCGGCGCGCCCGTGAAGGGCAGCAGGTGCAAATAGCCATCCGGCCCGAACTCCGGGGTCATGGTGGTGACCGCATACCCGCGTTCCCGTTGGGAGTGCCAGATCGCCTCCCACCAGCGCTGGTGTGCATCCAGGGCATCGGCGTATTCCGGCGCGCCCGGGTGGGGCACCTGCGGGCCCTGGTCGTAGCCGACGCGGGCGTGGATATGATGCGCATGGCGCGCCAGCACGTCCAGGGTGTCTTCCTCGCCATCCAGCAAACGTTCGCACACCACGCACCAGTGGCTGTAGTCGCAGGTCAGTTTCAGCTCCGGCAGTTGTTCCACCAGGCGCCGCGTGGTCCAGGGGTTGAAGGTGGAACGGCTGCGGTGGGTCTCGAAGCTGATCACCACGCCTGCCTTGGCGGCCAGTTCCATGGCGCGGCCAAAGAATTCGACGCTCTGGGCTTCCGGCCAGGCATCGCGGCCGCCCAGGCAGGTGATGAAGCGCGGTTGCAGCGCCAGGCTGTGTTCCAGTTGTTGTTCCAGTGACTGCAGGTGGTCCTCCAGCGTGGCGCGCGGGCTCGGCACGTAACCGCCGGCGGTGGTGATCTCGGCGATGTAGGCCATACCGCTGGCGGGCAGCAGGTCCTTCCAGTAGGCGAGTTCCTGTGGATCCGCCGGGGCCGCGCCTTCCAGGCCCTGGAAGCCGGCATACAGGGCCTCGCGGATGGCGGACTGCAGGTTGCCCGTGTGGCCCCAGAGGGTCTTGAAGAGTTCGAGTTTCATGGTTTGTCGCGTTGCATTGGATTCGATCCTTCAATGCAAATTGCAGGCCGGAGCACCTGTAGGAGCGGCCTCTGGCCGCGAAGGCCTTGTGCCACCAAGGTTCGCGGCCGGAGGCCGCTCCTACAGGGGGCCAGTCCAGGGCCTGGTGTGCACCAGTACGGCGCACGCGGCACCATCGCTGTGCGCGCGTCTTGCAAGCGCTCCTCCCCGTTCTTGAAGAATCCCTTGTGTATCCATGGCTTTGCCCCTCGTTACACACATGGCACGCCGCTTGCTCTGGCAGTAATACCGATTTTCCAATCCGTAATACCGAGGAGTACTGCCATGAGAAATCCGCTACGCACCTGCCTGGGCCTGCTGACGGGCGCCAGCCTGTTACTGGGCGCCGCCACCGCCAGCGCCGAACCGCTGCGCATCGGCTACAGCGACTGGCCCGGCTGGGTCGCCTGGGAAGTCGCTATCGAGAAACAATGGTTCAAGGAAGAGGGCGTCGACGTGCAGTTCGAATGGTTCGACTACGTCGCCTCCATGGACGCCTTCGCGGCCGGCCACCTCGACGGCGTGGGCATGACCAATGGTGACACCCTGGTGACCGGCGCCACCGGCGCGCGCGGCGTCATGTTCCTGGTCAACGACTATTCCAACGGTAACGACATGGTGATCGGCAAGCCCGGCATCGATTCCGTCAAGGACCTGAAGGGCAAGAAGGTCGGGGTCGAGGTGGGCTTCGTCAGCCACCTGATGCTGCTCGACGCCCTGAAGGAGAACGGCCTGAGCGAGGCCGACGTGGAACTGGTCAACGTGCCCACCAACGAAACCCCGCAGGTGCTCGCCTCCGGCGAGGTGGACGCCATCGTCGCCTGGCAGCCCAGCTCCGGCATGGCCCTGAAGCTGGTGCCCGGCGCCAAGGCCCTGTACACCAGCGCCGACCAGCCCGGCCTGATCTACGACGTTTACGTGGCCACACCGCAGAGTCTGAGCGCGCGCCGTGACGACTGGAAGAAGGTGATGAAGGTCTGGTACCGGGTGGTGGATTACCTCAACGATCCCGCCACGCGTGAAGATGCCATTGCCATCATGGCCTCCCGTGTCGGCCTGAGCCCGGACGAGTACAAGACCTTCGTGGACGGCACCCGCATCCTCACCCTGGAAGAGGCCAAGTCCTATATGAAGAAGGGTGACGGCTTCGACTCCCTGTACGGCTCCAGCCAGATCGCCGATGACTTCAATGTGGCGAACAAGGTGTATGACACGCCGCAGCCGGTGGATGGGTATATCGATACCTCACTGGCGGACGAGCTGTAGGAAACGGTCTCTTCGTCATGCCGCAGCTCTTGCCGTCATTCCGGCGCATGCCGGAATTCATCAAAACCTGGATCCCCGCCTTCGCGGGGATGACGGGAAGAGGCGCGGCGGTAACGAAAACCAATGGGCGCAGGCCGGAATCCAGACAGGAACCCAAGATGAGCTCGATGCAATGGTTCGCCGTACGCAAGGAGATGCCCTCCCGGCCACGCTTCGTGCTGAGCATCATGAGCTTCGTGTTGCCGTTGCTGATCTGGTCGCTGTTCAGCTACGTGCCCTGGATTTGGCATCCCATGGTGGAGATCCAGGACCCGGGCGCGGTCAGCTACTTCCAGGTGGACAGCCTGGTGGACCGCGCCACCTTTGAAAAGGAACAGGCCGCCATGGCGGCGGCCGGGCAGGCCCAGCCGCAGGGGCGGCTGGCGAACCCCGTCTACCTGCCGGCGCCGCATGAGGTGGCGACGGCCCTCTACACCGCATTTACCACCGAGCCCCTGCGCCGCAACGAACCCTGGCTGCACGAAAGCCTGTGGAGCAGCATCCAGGTGATCTTCTGGGGCTTTCTGATTTCTTCCCTCATCGGCGTGCCGCTCGGCATCCTGTGCGGCACCTTCGATGTGTTCAATCGCCTGTTCGCGCCCTTCGTGGAATTCTTCCGCTACCTGCCGGCGCCCGCCTTCGGTGCCCTGGCGGTGGCCATCCTCGGCATCCACGAGGCGCCCAAGATCGCCATCATCTTCATCGGCACCTTCTTCCAGCAGGTGCTGGTGGTGTCCAACACCACGCGCAAGCTGGACCCGGCCCTGCTGGAGGCGGCCCAGACCCTGGGCGCCTCGCGACCGGCGCTGCTGTTCCGCGTGGTCATCCCCGGCATCGCCACCGACCTGTACAAGGACCTGCGCATCCTGCTCGGCTGGGCCTGGACCTACCTGATCGTGGCCGAGATGATCGGCACCAGTTCCGGCATCACCTGGTTCATCACCCAGCAGGCGCGCTACAAGAACTTCGACAACGTATTCGCCGCCATCCTCATCATCGGCATCATCGGGCTGACCACGGATCTGATCCTGGCGCAGCTCGGCAAGCGTGCCTTCCCCTGGCAGCGCCAGGAAGCCTCGGCCTAGGAACTCACCATGCAGCACCTGGAACTGCCCAGCTACCTCGAACAGTCGGACGCCGTGCGCGAGCGCTTCACGCGCCTGAAGCAGCGTCCGGTGCTGCTGGAGGTGAAGAACCTCTACAAGGAATTCGAAAGCCGCGACGGCACCGTCACCGCGCTGAAGGACATCAATTTCCAGACCCACCGGCGTGAGTTCGTGTGCGTGATCGGACCGTCCGGTTGCGGCAAGTCCACCCTCATCCGCATCCTCGCCGGCCTGGAGAGTCCGACCCGTGGCCAGATGCTGCTCGACGGCCGCCCGGTACAGGGCCCGGGCCCGGATCGCGGCATGGTGTTCCAGGGCTACACCCTGTTCCCCTGGCTGACGGTGAAGAAGAACGTCATGTTCGGCCTCAGCTGCGCCGGCCGCGGGCGCATGGCTGCCGAAGAGGAGGCCCTGCAGTGGATCGACCTGGTGGGCCTGTCGCGCTTCACCAACAGCTATCCGCACCAGCTCTCCGGCGGCATGAAGCAGCGCGTGGCCATCGCCCGCGCCCTCGCCAACCAGCCGCGCATCCTGCTCATGGACGAACCCTTCGGCGCCCTCGATGCCCAGACCCGCTCGCGCATGCAGTCGCATCTGATGGAGATCTGGAAGAACATCGACATCACCGTGCTGTTCATCACCCACGACCTGGACGAGGCGATCTACCTGGCCGACCGCATCCTGGTGCTGAAGGCCCATCCCGGCGAGGTGCAGGAGCTGATCGAGGTGCCGGTGCCGCAGCCGCGCTCGCCGGAACAGCTACTGTCTCCCGAGTTCCTCGCCACCCGCAAGCGCCTGGAGGATCTCATCCACCCGCCGGTGACCACCGAGGACAACAGTGACCGGCTCAACATGGTGCGCATGGTGGCGGTGGACGATGAAGTGGAGAGCGTGTTCTGATGTCGGCGGTGCTGAAAACCCCGATCAGCCGCATCAGCGTCTCGCTGCCCGAGGCGCTGCTGCATCAGCTCGACGACATGGTCTGCGGGCGCGGCTACGACAGCCGTTCCCAGGCCATCACCGACATGATCAACCAGCAGCTGGCCGAACATCGCCGCGAACTGGGCGAGAATGTGATGGCGGGCACCATCACATTGATCTATAACCATGCCACGCCCGGCCTGCAGAAGCAGCTTACCGACATCCAGCACCGGCACCTGAGCGAGGTCATCAGCTCCCTGCATGTGCATCTGATGGATGCCCACACCATGGAGGTCATGCTGGTGCAGGGCCCGGCGCGCCAGCTGCAGGTAATCGCCGACGCCCTGCTCACCTGCCGCGGCGTGATCACCGGCAAGCTGCACCTGAGCGCGGCCCTGCTGCCACCGGTACACCCACTGCCGGCGACGACATTGCTACAAGAGGAGAACACTCGATGATCCCGTCCAACCTGGCGCCACTCGATCCCGCGCGCCTGCTCTGGGAGGAGACCGTGCCCGGCGGCGCCCACTGGTCCGGCGTGCTGCGCCGCGGCGTCAGCCTGCGCTTCACCGACCTGGAGGGTGGTGCCAATGTTTCCCTGCTGCTCTACAACCAGGAGAACCTGCTGGAGCGCTACAACATGGCCGACACCCTAAAGACCCAGCACACCGCCTTCCTGACCGCGGGCCATGCCTGCCACTCGGACATGGGCCGGGTGCTGTGCTCCATCACCGGCGACAGCTGCGGCTGGCACGACAGCATCGGCGGCGTGTCCACCGCCGCGCAGGTGAAGGCCCGTTACGGTGAGGCGCGCTACCAGGAACACCGCAACGACTATCATCGCAACGGCCATGACAGCCTGGTCAACGAGCTGGGCAAGTACGGCCTCGGCCGGCCGGACCTGGTGTCCAACCTCAACCTGTTCAGCAAGGTGACCGTGGACGGCGACGGCAATATGACCTTCGTGTCCGGCAACGCCAAGGCCGGCGACCAGGTGGAACTGCGCTTCGAAATGGACTGCCTGGTGGTGCTGGCCACCTGCCCGCATCCGCTGGATCCGTCGCCCAGCTACCCGCGCCATCCCGTGAAACTGGAAGCCTGGCGCTCCGGCACCGCCCCCGCCGACGACCCCTGCCGCCTGCACTGCGAGCAGAACACCCGGGCATTCATCAACACCGAACGGCTGTATGTTTGAAGGTATTTGAAAACAATGATTCACCGCAAAGGCGCAAAGGTCGCAAAGGGATGCCAATGGGTCGGCTATTGCCGACAGCTCCCGACGTCAATCCGGCGTATATCGGCTGGTACTCGTCATTCCGGCGAAGGCCGGAATCCAGGGGTCCAATCCACATGGATTCCGGCCTTCGCCGGAATGACGAAGGTGGCAAGAGCTGTCCCTGATCACAAATCCCCTGCTTTTTCTTTGCGTACTTTGCGCCTTTGCGGTGAACAAGGAGACCCCAAATGACCCTGACCGAAAGCCCCCTGCACGCCGACCAGGCCGCGTTCCGCGCCATCGTGCCGGCCGGCGAACCCTTCATCAAGCGCATCACCAAGGGCCAGGTGGTACGCATCCTCGACCTGGAAGGCAACCAGGCCGTGGACACCCTGTTCTACAGCGCCGCCGATCACGAGGAACGCTACGACGCCAACGCCACCATCGTCGGCCAGGGCAATATCTACCTCACCACCGGCACCTGCCTGCTGTCCAACGCCGGCAACCCCATGCTCACCATCGTCGCCGACACCTGCGGACGCCATGACACCCTGGGCGGTGCCTGCTCTGCGGAGAGCAACACCACCCGCTACGCCCTGGACAAGCGCCACATGCACAGCTGTCGCGACAGCTTCCTGCTCGCCCTGGCGGAACACGACCAGGGCATGGGCAAGCGCGATCTCGCCAGCAACATCAACTTCTTCATGAACGTACCGGTGACGCCCGAAGGGGG
>SWBZ01001032.1_pt1 | contig 67320 bp, 58 predicted proteins | sample 4693031 | NCBI WGS metagenome assembly SWBZ01 (sample SAMN10267274, study PRJNA491770) | bioreactor metagenome | isolation source: DHS bioreactor inoculated with | place: Japan: off Shimokita Peninsula
GGAGAAGTTCACAGAACTCATTGCGACCACCGCTTGAATCCGCCATCGCGTTGGCCCGCCGCAACTCACGGACCTCCTGCTCCAACTCTCGCATCCGTCGCGCCTCCGCCGTGGTCACCCCGGCAACGTGACCGTCGTCAACGTCCGCTTGCTTGATCCAGCTCCGGACAGACTCGACCCCATAACCGAGCTGCGTCGCCACGCGCTGCACGGTCCCATGCTCGGTCCCGAGCTCCGCACGCAACGTCCTGACCATCCGGACCGCTGACGCCTTCTCCTCCGGCGAATACCGACGCCCCGTCGACCCACCAGATCCCTGCTTCGACACCATGACTCCATCCTCGTTTCCAAGGTCAGGAGCCTCCAACAAACCCAGAGCGCTTCACCCCTCCGGTTCTCAGATCCTCAAGCCGAGCTGTACTTCGGGGTCTGAGACCCGGTACGACGAAAGCCCCGCATCCGATCGGATGCGGGGCTTTCGCGTGAATAGATACGTGTGTGCTCAGCCGTAGAAGTACTTCTCGAACACTCGCCTGGCACGCCGGGTCGCACCCAAGTAGTCCTCTTCGACCTGGGATGCCGAGTGGGGCGGATACTCAAGCAGACGCGCGAGGCCGTCGAGCTTCTGTCGGTCGCTGGGCAGCACATCGCTCGTCTGCGCTGAAAGCAGCGTGTTCGCCGAACGCAGCCGACTCGCGAGCACCCAGGCGTGTCGTAGGCGATCCGCAGCACTCACGGGAACGAGACCGTGCGTCACGAGGGCGTCCAGTGCGCGCAGCGTCGATGTCGTGCGGAGGTCGGGCACCGCGCACGCGTGCTGAAGCTGGAGCAGCTGCACGAGCCACTCGACGTCGCTGAGGGAACCAGGGCCGAGCTTGAGATGGCGAGCCGGATCGATCCCCTGCGGGAGCCGTTCGTTCTCGACGCGCGCCTTGATGCGCTTGATCTCCCGTAACCCGTTCTCATCGGCGCGCTCGGGATAGCGGACTGTATCGGCGAGCTCCGTGAAGGCAGCGATGAGTTTCACACTCCCCGCCACACCCCGCGCGCGAAGGAGCGCCTGCGCCTCCCACGACAGCGACCACCGCTGGTAGTAAGCCGCATAGGAATCCAGCGACCGGACCATGGGGCCCGACCGCCCCTCCGGCCGAAGGTCGGCATCCAGATCGAGCGGGAGCCTCAGGTCTTCAGAGTGCTGACGAAGACCTGCAACGAGCGCGTTGGCCAGCTGTGCAGCACGCCCGTCGTCCACGCCGTTGGCGCGGTAGACGTAGAGCACATCGGCATCCGAGCCGAAGCCCAGTTCCGAACCGCCGAAGCGCCCCATCGCGATGACCGAGAAGTCAAGGGCGTCGTCCTCGGGGGGCACGACGTCCCTGCGCACTGCCCGAAGGGTTGCCTGGATCGTCACTTCGGTGATCGTGGTCAACGCCTCTGCGATCTCGTCGATCGACAGGATGCCGAGCACACCGCCCATTGCGGTGCGCAGCACCTCCCGTCGACGCAATGCCCGCACCGCCCGCGCTGCATCCTCGATGGAGCTGTGTCGGGTCTGAATGGCCCGCGCTTCTTCTTGCAGTGCGACGCCTGATCGCGGTCTCAGCTGGTCTTCGCCGTCCAGCCAGGCTGCCGATTCCGGAATCCACTCGACGAGCTCTCCGACGTACCGCGAACCGGAGAGAACACGCGTCAGGCGTTCAGCCGCGCCCGTGGAATCCCGCAGCATCCGAAGGAACCAGGGAGTATCGCCGAGACGCTCACTCAGGCGCCTGAACGAGACCAGACCGTAGTCGGGATCGACGCCGTCGGCGAACCACCGGATCATCACAGGCATGAGGTGGCGCTGGATTGTCGCTTTGCGACTGAGTCCTGTCGTGAGCGCACGGATGTGGCGAAGAGCGCCAGGCGGATCGCGGAACCCAATCGCCGCGAGCCGATCATGAGCCTGGTCCTCGGACAGGGCACGTTCTTCGGCGGGTAGTGCTGCCACAGCCGACAGCAACGGCCGGTAGAACAGCCGAACGTGAATATCGCGGACTTGCCGTTTGATCGATTCCCACTGCGCGACGAGATCTGCGCCGGTATCAGCGAGACCAGACGAACGCGCCAAGACCCGCAACTCGTCGAGATCAGTCGGCATCAGGTGGGTGCGTGAGAGCCGACGCAACTGCAGACGGTGCTCGAGCAGCCGCAACAGGCGGTAGTCGCGCGCGAAGGCCGCGGCATCCGTGCGCCCGATATAGCCCTCGGTCACTAGCGCATCGATCGCAGCAAGCGTGCCCCGTTGCCTGATCGCCTCATCGCTGACGCCATGCACCAGCTGCAGCAACTGCACCGTGAACTCCACGTCGCGGATTCCGCCCGGACCAAGCTTGATCTGCTGGGACACCTCGTCGGGCGGGATGTGGTCTGTGACGCGCTCGCGCATCCGTTGCACGCTGTCCACGAAGTTCTCGCGCGTCGCGCTCGCCCACACCCCCGGCCGGACTGCGTCGATATAGGCGTCTCCGAGCGCTCTGTTGCCCGCGATGGGCCGAGCCTTCAGCAGTGCCTGGAACTCCCAGCTCTTCGCCCAGCGCTCGTAATAGGCCACGTGTGATTCGAGCGTGCGCACGAGAGCACCCTGTTTACCCTCAGGTCGCAGGTTCGGGTCGACCTCCCACAGCGGAGGCTCGATCTCGACACCAGAGATGCCCCGCATGGTCTGTACGGCCAGTCGGGTGCCGATGTCGACGGCGCGGGCCTCGGAGACGAGGGACTCGTCATCCGTTCCCGCGACGAAGATGACGTCAACGTCGGAGACATAGTTCAGTTCGCGAGCGCCGCACTTGCCCATCCCGATGATCGCGAACTGCGTCGCATTGACCTGTTCCCGAGAGAACTGGCCCGCGGGTCCCCCCGTCGAGATCCGGGTCCTTGCGACGTACAGGGACGCTTCGAGTGCCGCTCCCGCCGCGTCAGCGAGTGCAGCCGACACCGCGTCCAAGACTGCTTCCGGAGCGACGTGAGACAGATCGAACAGCGCGATACGGGCCAGTTGCGTTCGATACGCGACCCGCAGACGCACCCAGGCAGCCTCGGACCCGTCGTCGGCGAACCCTCCCTCCGCCCCGACTGCGCTCAGGAGAGCTTCCCGAAGCTCAGCCTCGGTCGGCAGACTGTCTGCGCCGCCGTCGAGCTGCACGATCTCGCGCGGATGCCTGCCGTAGAACTCCCCGAAACCTCGCGAAGCACCGAGGAGCAGCCACAGGTGGGCCCATCTGCGATCGTCAAGCGCCGCTACTCGCAACGTGTCGGAATCACGACGCGCAACCCGGAGAAGAGCCTGCAGCGCGGCGTCGGGGTCGGCGGCGGTTGCCGCCGGCGCCGCGACCTGAACGCGGTCGATTCCGAGAGCCTCCGCTAGTTCGGTGAGCCCGGCATCGGCCTGAGCAAGTTCACTGAAGCCCGCGCGCGCAAGGTCGGTCAGACCCGTGGTCCGTTCGGTGGATGCCATCGACGGTACCGTGCGCGTCAGAGCATCTCGAGGTTGCTCTTCAGCTCGTACGGGGTGACCTGCGCACGGTACTGCTGCCAGTCACGGCGCTTGTTCAGCAGGACGTAGTTGAAGACCTGCTCACCCAGGGTTTCCGCGACGAGCTCGGAGTCTTCCATGTACTCCAGCGCGTGGTCGAGGCTGGCCGGAAGCGGCGCGTAGCCCAGCGCTCGGCGCTCAGAGTCAGTGAGCGACCACACGTTGTCCTCAGCCTCGGCGGGAAGCTCGTATCCCTCTTCAATGCCCTTGAGACCGGCAGCCAGGAGCAACGCATACGCGAGGTACGGGTTGGCTGCCGAATCCAGAGCACGATACTCGACACGCGAGGACTGACCCTTGTTGGGCTTGTACATCGGAACACGCACGAGCGCTGAGCGGTTGTTGTGGCCCCAGCAGATGAAGCTGGGCGCCTCGTCACCGCCCCAGAGACGCTTGTACGAGTTCACGAACTGGTTCGTCACAGCACTGATCTCATTTGCGTGGCGCAGGAGCCCCGCAATGAACTGCCGTCCAACCTTCGACAGCTGGTACTGGGCGCCCTCTTCGTAGAACGCGTTCACATCGCCCTCGAACAGAGACATGTGCGTGTGCATGCCGCTGCCAGGCTGACCGCTGAGGGGCTTGGGCATGAACGTTGCGTAGACGCCCTGCTCGATCGCGACCTCTTTGATGACCGTGCGGAAGGTCATGATGTTGTCCGCCGTCGCCAATGCGTCCGCGTAACGCAGGTCGATCTCGTTCTGCCCGGGACCGCCCTCGTGGTGGCTGTACTCGACCGAGATCCCCAAGTCTTCCAGCATCCTCACGGACCGACGACGGAAGTCGTGCGCCGTGCCGCCGGGAACGTTGTCGAAGTATCCTGCGGAATCGACCGGCTCTGGGCCGTCGGCTCCGTACGTCGATGACTTGAGGAGATAGAACTCGATCTCGGGATGCGTGTAGAACGTGAATCCCGCGTCCGCAGCCTTGGCCAGGGTCCGCTTGAGCACATGACGCGGGTCGGCGACGGCGGGCTGACCATCCGGAGTCGTGATGTCACAGAACATGCGCGCGGTCGGGTCGATCTCACCGCGCCACGGCAGGATCTGGAACGTCGTCGGGTCCGGGTGCGCCAGAAGGTCGGACTCGTAGGAGCGGGTGAGCCCTTCGATCGCGGATCCGTCGAAACCCAGGCCTTCCGTGAACGCGCCCTCAACCTCGGCTGGCGCGACGGCCACCGACTTGAGCGTGCCGATTACGTCGGTAAACCACAGGCGCACGAACTTGACGCCGCGCTCCTCGATCGTGCGAAGAACAAAGTCCCGCTGCTTGTCCATGGAGGTCCTCTCGGTACGAACGTCAGTGGGCGGCGCTGCCGCCGGAACCCCAGGAGTCTTCACGAGCTTCATCGTCAGCCCATGCGCGCGAGCGCTCCTTCATGATCTCCGGCGCCCGAGCCGCCTCTTCTGCGGTTTCAAACGGGCCGGCACGGTCGACCGCGGGCGACTCAAAGCCCTTCTCCACCTGACCAGTGGTCAGGTTGTACCAGTACTTCTCGGCGTCAGCGGACACGTCTGCTCCCTCGGTGGGTTCCGTTGACTCGATCCTACTGATCACAGGCGCGCGGATGGGTAGGCTGATCGCATGGCATCTGACCTGACCCGAGCAGTGGGCATCGACATCGGCGGCACGGGAATCAAGGGAGGTGTTGTCGACCTCGAAGCGGGTGAACTCGTCACCGATCGCATCAAGGTGCCCACTCCCCCGGGAGCGGAGCCGCCAGCAGTTCTGGATGCCGTCAAGCAGGTTCTCGAGACGCTCGAGGTCGCGGACACCGACATCCCGCTCGGCGTTGCATTCCCCGCGATCGTCAAGAATGGCAAGACCCTGTCGGCCGCAAACGTCTCGGACAAGTGGATCGGCTTCGAGGCTGAGAAGTTCTTCGAGGACGGCCTGGGCCGCGACATCCATTTCGCCAACGATGCGGATGTCGCCGGCGTCGCCGAGGTCCGGTACGGCGCCGCGAAGGGCGTCCAAGGCCTCGTTCTGCTCACAACCCTCGGAACCGGCATCGGCTCGGCCATGATCTACAACGGTGTGCTCATTCCCAACTCCGAGCTCGGCCACCTTGCCCGACCCGGCAAGGACAAGGATGCCGAGTACTACGCCGCCTACTCAGCGATGGAGCGCGAGGAACTGTCCTGGGAGAAGTGGGCCAAGCGGCTGCAGTGGTACTACAGCCACCTGGAGTTCCTCTTCTCCCCCGACCTTTTTGTCGTGGGCGGCGGGGTCTCGAAGCACCCGGAAGAGTTCCTGCCCCTGTTGAAGCTGAACACCCCGATCGTGCCGGCGGTGCACCGCAACAACTCAGGGATCATCGGCGCAGCCGCTCTCTCGCTGGGCGCGATGCCTCAGTTGGCTCAGACCACCGCAGCGGACTGAGCAGCGAGCCCTGTCGGGAACCGTAGGACTCCCGACAGGGCGAATGGGCCGGCCTGTACGCCGGGTTCTGTTCAGGAGCGTAATCGCGATCGCACTCGCGCTCGCTCCAACTGGTCACGCGATCTGACCGGTGCGAGTACGTTTGATCCAGGTGTGGTCAGGCTCAAGCGGCTAGTGTCATCACCATGCCGGAAACGAGTGATTGTCGCGAGCGGGTAGTCGTTCGTTTCAATCCCTTCGGCATTGAGAGCCTGACAAATTCCGTCGAGCGCCAAGCGATTGCCGACCTTGCAAAGTCGCGACCGGTGAGGTACGGCGTTTCAGTATTCGGGGATTATCTGCAGGACGGCGAAGACCTCGAGACTGCTGCGTTCCGTCTGTGCCAGGAGATCACGCACCATGTCGCAGGTGGCAACCGATTAGCGATAACCTCCGAGCGAAGACTTAGGGAACGCGGATACGCTCTCCATGAAGCGATTCCGCCAGACAAGCACTACTTGGTTGGAGGAGAGACTCTCGAAAGCCGCCCACAGCTGGATAATCTGGTCAGTGAGTTTGAGCAACTCAGACGCCAAAATCCGGCTCTTAAGGAAGGATGACATGCGATGAGTCAATCGCGAGTGATCATCGATCTGAACGCCGTTGATGAAGACGGCGAGACGGCAGTGTTCCTACGTGATGTCACTGGCGGCGAACTGAAGGTGGGCTGGATGACTACCGCGTACGAACCCGACGATGGTGTTTGCGCTCCCGCACGTGTGGCGTCTATCCGCGAAGACCTCGGTGTCGCATTTCTCCAGGTTGACTGGAAGGCCCTACGGCGTGAGGACACATCCCGCCCTCGATTCCGACTGAACAAGCGTGGATGGGTTACGTCTACCGCGGCTCACACGACGGCCCAACTTCAAACCACCGCGCGAGTTCAATCTGCACAGGCCGCTGGCGAAATCGTCCGTCGCGCAACGAACGGTGTCGCCCACTAATGCATGTCTCCTCGCTTGTCTTGTGCGACGCGGCTTCCGTTCGTGAGGGATTGCTGAGTGTTCTGGGTGCCGGAATCACCGTCATTCGTCGCCCGAGCTATCCCGCACCACTCGCCTCGGACATCGGCGTAGTCGTGAGCCATACAACCAGCGATAAGGCGTTCAATTTGTCGCTAGCAATCCGAAAGCAGGGTGATCCCGCGGTGGTTGCTGAGATAGTGATCGACGGTCAGGTGGAGCCGGACCCGAAAGCACCCCCGGGCGTCCCGGCTTCCAGCTCATTCCCGCTAGACGCGAGAGGTATCGGAGTTCCGAGTGCCGGCGTTTACACCATTACAGCGACGCTTCGTGGTGGGAAGGGTCTTACCATCTCGTTTACAGCGGTGGACGAGAACGGCGTCTACTCATAATCGAGCCCCGACAGGGCGAATGGGCCGGCCTGTACGCCGGGTTCTGTTCGGGAGCTGAAGCTCCGTCGACGGTCATCTCTCTCGGCGACGCGTTACCGCGCCGCTCTAGCGGCCTACCCGGGGACTCGGCGAGCCGCGTCGTCATCCCCTGTCTGGCCTTGCTCCGGACGAGGTTTACCGTGCGAGTCGTGTCACCACGACTCCGGTGGTCTCTTACACCACCCTTTCACCCTTACCGGGACGAGCCCGGCGGTCTGCTTTCTGTGGCACTGTCTCGCGGATTGCTCCGGGTGGGTGTTACCCACCGTCCTGCCCTGTGGAGCCCGGACGTTCCTCGGCGCGGCATTGCCGCGACGCGACCGTCCGGCCGACCCATTCGCACGGCCGAGTCTACGCGGCGTCGCTCGGGGTCGACCTGCCAGTGAAGCGACCGGGTGGACTACAGACCTGACTCTTCCGTGCGGACGAGGATGCAGCCGCACTCGGGGCAGGTCACGACGGCCTCCGGCGCGGCGGCGCGCAGGGCACTGAGGTCGCTGCCGGCGAGAACCATGTGGCACCCACCACAGGTCTGTCGGGTCAACAGTGCGGCGCCGGCACTGCGCTGCGCGAGCTTGTCGTACAGGCCGAGCAGAGCGGGGGCAACCGTGGATGCGACAGCCTCGCGGTCCCGGGTCGCGGCTGCCTCATCGGCCTGGGCTGCTGACACCGCAGCCTTGGCGCCGGCGCTGAGTGATGCGCCCTCCTCGTTGACCTCGCGCAATCGGGCTTCGAGGCCTGCGACGATCTCCTCGGCAGCCTCCGCTCGCTCCATCGCCTCAAGGTCAGCGTCTTCGAGATCACTCTTTCGCCGTGCCAGCGCGGCGAGCTCGTGCTCGAGATTCTGCGCTTCTTTCGCGTTGGCAGAGTCAGCAAGTCGCGCAGCGTCGCGGGCAATGCGCGCCTCGACAACCTTCAGATCGTCGTCTAGGCGACGCTGCTCAGCGCGGACATCATCGACAGTTCCCCGCGCTCGGACGAGGTCCTGGTTCAGCTCTGTACGCGTCTGCATGAGCTCCGAAATCCGAGCAGCCTGCTCAGGTGAGCGCGCGGCGGCAGCAGCAGCGCGGATGCGGGCATCGAGGGCAGCGACCTCGAGAAGACGCCGCTGATCGTCGGGACTCGCATTCATGTGGGCCCTGCCGGGATCGAACCGACGACATCCACGGTGTAAACGTGGCGCTCTACCAGCTGAGCTAAAGGCCCTTGGTGCGAGTCTACGGGGCGGATGAACCATCCGCCGTTTCGGATGACCCGGCTGCGGAGCCTCGACCGCTCCCAGAGGATGCGGGAATCGCTAGGCTGGGTCGTGGTCTGCCGTACAGACACGCGCACGACCAGACCCTGCGATGCTCACCCTGCAGCGCACGGCCGCCCGCTCGTGGCACACCCTGCCCGTCGAAGAAAGGTTTCACGTGACCGTCAACGATCAGGATCCGTACTCGCAGGGACCGCTCGACAGCGACCCCGACGAGACCGCGGAATGGCAGGAATCTCTCCAGCAGCTTGTCTCGGCCAAGGGCCACGGGCGCGGTCGGGAGATCATGCTGAGCCTGTTGCAGACCTCGCACGAGCTCCAGCTCAACGTGCCGCAGGTGCCGACCACGGACTACATCAACACCATCTCGCCAGATGCCGAACCCGAGTTCCCCGGCGATGAGGAACTGGAGCGTCGCTACCGTCGCTGGATTCGCTGGAATGCGGCGATCACGGTCCACCGCGCTCAGCGCCCCGGCATCGGTGTCGGTGGTCACATCTCAACCTATGCCTCCTCCGCATCCCTCTACGAGGTCGGCTTCAACCACTTCTTCCGCGGCCCAGACCACCCGTCCGGCGGCGACCAGATCTTCATCCAGGGACACGCCTCCCCCGGAACCTACGCTCGGTCGTTCCTGGAAGGACGCCTGACCGAGGCTCAGCTCGACGGCTTCCGGCAGGAGAAGTCGGCAGCGCCCAACGGCCTCCCGTCGTACCCGCACCCGCGTCTGATGCCTGACTACTGGCAGTTCCCGACCGTGTCGATGGGGCTCGGCCCGATCAACGCGATCTACCAGGCGATGACCAACAAGTACCTGACGAACCGTGGCATCAAGGATGTCGGCGACAGCCACGTCTGGGCGTTCCTCGGTGACGGCGAAATGGACGAGGTCGAAAGCCGCGGCCAGCTTCAGGTCGCCGCGAACGAGGGCCTGGACAACCTGACATTCGTCGTCAACGCGAACCTCCAGCGCCTTGACGGGCCGGTGCGCGGCAACGGGAAGATCATCCAGGAGCTGGAGAGCTTCTTCCGCGGTGCCGGCTGGAACGTCATCAAGGTCGTGTGGGGAACCGGCTGGGACGAGCTGCTCGCCAAAGACACCGACGGCGCGCTCGTGCACCTTATGAACACCACCCCGGACGGCGATTTCCAGACTTACCGTGCCGAAGACGGCGCGTTCATTCGCGAGCACTTCTTCGGCCGCGATGAGCGCACCGCGGCCCTCGTGAAGGACTGGAGCGACGACGAGATCTGGGGCAAGTTGCGCCGCGGTGGTCTTGATTACCGCAAGGTCTACGCGGCCTACAAGGCAGCCGTCGAGCACAAGGGCCAGCCCACCGTCATCATCGCCAAGACGATCAAGGGCTATGGCCTGGGACACCACTTCGAGGGACGCAACGCGACCCACCAGATGAAGAAGATGACGCTCGAGGATCTCAAGCACTTCCGCGACTCGATGCGCATCCCGATCTCGGATGCCCAGCTCGAGGAGAACCCGTACCTGCCGCCGTACTACAACCCCGGCCCGCAGGACGAGACGATCCAGTACATGATGGAGCGGCGCCGCGCGCTTGGTGGGTTCCTCCCCCAGCGCCGGACCTCGCACACCTCGATCGCGCTGCCGGGCGACGACGTCTACGCGCTCCCGAAGAAGGGCTCGGGAACGCAGGAAGTAGCCACGACGATGGCGTTCGTCAGGCTCCTGAAGGACCTGCTGCGCGCCAAGGGCTTCGGCAACCGCATCGTGCCGATCATTCCGGACGAGGCACGCACCTTCGGTATCGACGCGTTCTTCCCGACGCAGAAGATCTATAACCCGCACGGCCAGAACTACACGTCGGTCGACCGCGATCTGCTTCTTGCCTACAAGGAGAGCCCGCAGGGTCAGATCATGCACGTCGGCATCAACGAGGCCGGCGCCCTCGCCGCCTTCACGGCCACAGGAACGTCTTACGCGACGCACGGCGAGCCGCTCATTCCCGTCTACGTCTTCTATTCGATGTTCGGGTTCCAGCGCACGGGAGACGCACAGTGGGCTGCCGGCGACCAGATGACGCGGGGCTTCGTGATCGGCGCGACCGCGGGACGGACAACCCTGACGGGTGAAGGTCTGCAGCACGCCGACGGCCACTCCCACCTCCTGGCCTCAACGAACCCGGCAACGGTCTCGTATGACCCGGCGTACGGGTACGAGATCGCGCACATCGTGCAGTCCGGCCTGGAGCGGATGTACGGCGGGCACCACCCCGATCCCGACGTCATGTACTACCTCACGGTCTACAACGAGCCGATCGTGCAGCCCGCGGAGCCCGAGGGCGTGGATGTCGAAGGCATCGTGCGCGGCATCCATCGCATCTCCACCGCCGAAGGCGACGGCCCGCGCGCGCAGATTCTGGCGTCGGGGGTCGGTGTGCCGTGGGCGCTCGAAGCCCAGCAGTTGCTGCGCGACGATTGGGGCGTTCAGGCCGACGTGTGGTCGGTGACGTCGTGGACGGAGCTGCGCCGCGACGGACTCGCCGCCGACGAGCACAACTTCTTGCACCCCGAGAATGAGCCTCGCCGCGCCTACATCAGCGAGAAGCTGCAGGATGCCGAGGGCCCCGTGGTCGCCGTCAGTGACTTCATGCACGCCGTTCAGGATCAGATCCGTCCGTGGGTTGCGGGGCGCTTTGCAACGCTCGGCGCCGATGGCTTCGGCTTCTCGGACACCCGCCCGGCAGCACGACGCTTCTTCAAGATCGACGGCCCCTCGATTGTGGTTCGCACGCTGCAGGCATTGGCTGAGGACGGCGTCATCGACCGCGCCCTCGCCGGCCAGGCGATCCGCAAGTACGACCTGCACAACGTCAAGGCGGGCACCAGCGGAAACGCGGGCGGGGAGAGCTGACGCCCCGGCCATGACAGCGCATCCCACCGACAAGGCCGAGACTCTGGCGTGGCTACGCCGCATCTCGGGGGATCTCGCCACCGCGACGATCCAGCGGCTCGAGCAGAGCCTGCCCTGGTACTCCGAGATGCCGCCTGCACGTCGGTCCGCGGTGGGCCTGGTAGCCCAGGCCGGTATCACGTCGTTCATCCAGTGGTACGACGATCCGCAGTCGACACCGTGGATCGCCGCCGACATCTTCGCCGCTGCGCCCCGAGAACTCTTGCGCAGTGTGAGCCTGCAGCAGACGCTGCAGCTCATCCGCGTGTCGGTAACGGTGACCGAGGAGCGGATCGCGAGCAAGAGCGAGAGCCTGCGCGAAGCGATCCTCCTCTACTCACGGGAGGTCGCGTTCGCGGCGGCCGACGTGTATGCCCGAGCCGCCGAGGCGCGCGGGCTGTGGGATGCACGGCTGGAAGCGCTCGTCGTAGATTCGATCCTCACGGGCGAAACCGATGAGGAGCTTCCAAGCCGGATCGCGGCGCTCGGATGGCACGGTCACGGAGAAGTCGCCGTTCTGGTGGGCACGACACCGCCGCAGTTCGACGTCGACCAGCTGCGCCGAACCGCACGCAAGCTCGGCGTGGATGTGCTCATCGGGGTGCAGGGATCCCGATTGGTTCTGGTGATTGGGAGGTCAGAGCCGTCACCGCGCTCGGAAGACGCAGAGCAGGACTTGCCCTTCCCCGAGATCGCTCGGCGCCTCGAGCCCGGCTTCGGGCCGGGATACCTCGTGCTCGGCCCCGCGGTGCCGGCGCTAGTCGATGCCAGCATGAGCGCCCGCGCGGCACTGGCGGGATTTGCCGTTGCCCGCGCGTGGCGGCATGCGCCGCGGCCGGTCGAGGCCGATGACCTGCTTCCGGAGCGCGCCCTGGCCGGTGATCCGTTGGCAAAACAGACCTTGATCGAGCGCATCTACCGCCCGCTGCACGCCCATTCGACGGACCTGGTTACGACCCTGTGGAGCTACCTCGACAACGGTCGGTCGCTCGAGGCCACAGCGCGCGAGCTGTTCGTGCACCCCAACACCGTTCGGTATCGCCTCAAGCGCGTTTCGGAAGTCATCGGCTGGGATGCCACAGGTCCCCGCGAGGCCCTCATCCTCCAGACCGCGCTCATCCTGGGGTCGATGGGCACCGAGTCAGTGCGTCGCCGACCTGCCGCGCTGCACCGCCGCGTATCAGCGTGATCGTGTAGACGCGCGACAAACGAATGCGCGGTTTCTCGATCAGAATCTCCAGAATGACCTCACAACACGCTGGCAGGATGGGATGGTGATGATCGCCGTCTTCCCCGGTCAAGGCTCCCAGACACCAGGATTCCTCCGGCCCTGGCTCGAGCTCGATGGAGTCCGTGCGCGGCTCGAGCAGTTCTCGCAGTGGGCAGAGGTCGACCTCATCGAAGCGGGAACCGAGGCGGATGCCGACACCATCCGCGACACGCGCATTGCGCAGCCGCTCATCGTCGCGGCCTCGGTGTTGTCGTGGGAGCTCTTCACCCAGCGCGTCTCTGCGCCTGTCGACGGGGTAGCCGGGCATTCCGTGGGCGAGTTCGCCGCGCTGGCTGCGGCGGGTGTCATCGATGCGGAGACTGCCCTACGACTTGTCGGGATCCGCGGCCGGGCGATGGCCGATGCCGCATCGCTCGCAGAAACCGGAATGAGCGCCGTCATCGGTGGCGACCAGGCCATCGTCGAGGAGCGCCTCGCCGCCCTTGAGCTCACACCGGCGAACTTCAACGGGGGTGGCCAGATTGTGGCGGCAGGTGCGGCAGCGGCGCTCGCCGCGCTGAGCGCCGAGCCACCGGCGGGGACCCGCGTGATTCCGCTCTCGGTTGCGGGCGCCTTCCACACGCACTACATGGCGCCAGCGGTCGAGACACTGCGGTCAGCCGTAGCAGCCGTGGCCCCGTCCGATCCGGGCACGCAGCTGTGGACGAATCGGGACGGTTCGCTGGTAAGCAGCGGCTCAGAAGCGCTTTCACTCGTCGTCGATCAGGTTGCATCCCCCGTTCGGTGGGACGCGTGCATGCAATCGTTCGCAGCCGCGGGCGTCACGGGACTCATCGAGTTCGCTCCCGGCGGCACGCTCGTCGGCCTCGCGAAGCGTGCTCTGCGCGGAGTACCCTCAGTCGCGGTCAAGACTCCCGAAGACCTCACGTCAGCCGCCGAGCTTCTGGCCACCGCATCCGCTCAAGGAGAAGCCGAATGACCGCGTCCCTTCGTCAGCCCCAGGGCGCTGCGCACACCCGGATCTATGCCTACGGCGCAGCGCGGGGCGAGCGCGTCGTTCCGAACGATGAGCTCGTCGGCCCGATCGACTCAAGCGACGAGTGGATCCGCCAGCGGACGGGAATCGTGACCCGCGTGCGCGCGGTGGAAACGACCACCGCGATCGACCTCGCGGCGGATGCCGCCGCCGAAGCCGTCTCGAAGTCGGGCGTCTCGCCGGACAAGATCGACGCCGTGATCGTGGCGACGATCTCCAACCCCCGGCAGACCCCGTCAGTTTCGGCGATTGTTGCGGAGCGCATCGGAGCAAAGGATGCCGCAGCGTACGACCTCAACGCCGCATGTGCGGGGTTCGCGTACGGCGTGGGGCAGGCCGATGCTCTCATCCGCGGGGGCGGCGCACACTACGCCGTCGTGATCGGAGCTGAGAAGCTCAGTGACATCGTCGACCCGACCGACCGCTCGATCTCTTTCCTCCTCGGCGACGGTGCGGGGGCTGCCGTTGTCGGCCCCTCGGAGACACCGGGGATCGGCCCGACGGTGTGGGGCTCGGATGGCTCGAAGGCGGACGCCGTCGGGATGAACCACACCCTGACGGAGTTCCGCGACGGTAAAGCACCGTGGCCGACGCTGCGCCAGGAGGGCCCGACGGTCTTCCGCTGGGCGGTATGGGAGATGGTCAAGGTTGCCCGTGAGGCCCTTGCGGCTGCGGGAGTTGAGGCATCCGACCTCGCTGCTTTCGTTCCGCACCAGGCGAACATGCGAATCATCGACGAGTTCGCCAAGCAGCTCGGGCTTCCCGAGTCCGTCGTGATCGGACGCGACATCGAGACGACCGGAAACACCTCCGCCGCCTCCATCCCGCTCGCCACGCACCGGCTTCTCGAGGAACACCCCGAACTGAGCGGCGGCCTGGCCCTGCAGATCGGTTTCGGAGCGGGCCTGGTGTACGGCGCGCAGGTCGTCGTCCTTCCGTGAGGCCCGAGCCTCGAACTCTAGACTGGCAGGACGGCCTCACCTGAGGCCCACACCGACCACAACCCATCCATATCAACCCAGAGGGAGATACCCATGGCACTCACAAACGACGACGTCCTCGCAGGACTCGCCGAGCTCATCACCGACGAGACCGGCATCTCTGCCGACGAGGTCGCCATGGAGAAGTCGTTCACCGACGACCTCGACATCGACTCGATCTCGATGATGACCATCGTCGTCAACGCCGAGGAGAAGTTCGGCGTGACCATTCCCGACGACGAGGTCAAGAACCTCAAGACCGTCGGCGACGCCGTCACCTACATCACGTCGAACCAGGCGTGACCCCATCTCCGGTGGGGGCGCCGCCCCCACCGGACCATCCCTGAGGACTACATGAGCAGTTCACGTATCGTCGTCACCGGTATCGGAGCCACGACCCCCATCGGAGGAACGGCGCCAGAGTCCTGGTCGGCACTGCTGGCCGGCGAATCCGGTGCGCGCTCGCTCGAGCACGACTGGGTCGCGAAGTACGAGCTTCCCGTGACGTTCGCCGCCTCGGCACGCGTCCCGGCAGACACCGTGCTCGCCCGGCCCGAAGCCAAGCGTCTCGACCCGTCGTCTCAGTACGCACTGGTCGCTGCCCGCGAAGCGTGGGCCGATGCCGGCAGCCCGGACGTCGACCCCGAGCGCCTCGGCGTCGACTTCGCCACCGGAATCGGCGGACTGTGGACTCTCCTCGACGGGTGGGACACCCTTCGCGAAAAGGGACCGCGTCGCGTCATGCCGATGTCGGTTCCCATGCTCATGCCCAATGCTCCTGCTGCGGCTATTTCGATGCACCTGGAAGCGCGGGCATACGCGCGCACTGTGGCTTCGGCCTGTGCATCCAGCACCGAGTCGATCGTTAACGCGGTCGAGCACATCCGCCTCGGCCTCGCAGATGTCGTGATCGCGGGCGGCACCGAGTCGGTCATCCACCCGATCACTCTCGCCGCCTTCTCCTCGATGCAGGCCCTTTCACGCCGCAACGACGACCCGGCCCATGCGTCTCGTCCCTACAGCATCGACCGTGACGGATTCGTCATGGGTGAGGGCGCCGCCGCCCTGGTGCTCGAGACCGAAGAACACGCGCGTGCCCGCGGTGCCCGGATCTACGCCGTCGTTGCCGGCGGCGCCGTCACGGCTGATTCCTACCACATCACGGCTCCGGAGCCCGAGGGTCTCGGCGCCTCGCGCGCAGTTCTGCAAGCCCTCGCGCAGGCTGACGCCTCCGTCGATGACGTGACGCACATCAACGCACACGCCACCTCGACACCGACCGGAGACATCGCCGAATACAAGGCGCTGCTGTCGGTCTTCGGTGACCGCGTTCACGAGATCCCCGTGTCGGCAACCAAGGGCTCCACGGGACACCTGCTCGGCGGTACCGGCGCTCTGGAGGCTGTCTTCACCGTCTTGGCGCTGCACAACCGTATCGCTCCCCCGACGATCAACATCACGGAGCAGGATCCCGAGATCCCGCTGCGGGTGGGCGCGGCCGTCGAACTCGGTGACGGCGATCACGTCGCGATCAGCAACTCGTTCGGATTCGGCGGACACAACGCCGTCGCCGCGTTCCGCAGCATCTAAGGGAACCCTGCCTGGCTGACCCCGTGTGGAAGACTCGACACGTGAGTTCTGTTCGCGCGATGGTGCTCGCTCCTGTCCTTGGACTGTGCCTCCTTGGGCTGAGCGCATGCACTTTCGGACCGCCGACGGCTGCGCCTGATGCCGCAACATCCCCCTCGGCCTCGCCGTCCGCGACCATCCAGGGACGTGTGGCGACCCCGACCCCCGCCTCCACGGCAATCACACGTCCGACGCCGTCGCCCTCCACACCACCAGGTCCAGGAAGCGGCGGCGGTGGCGGTGGTCCCCATCGCCCGACGCCGCAGCCGACACCGAATCCCGCGCCGACGCCCACCCCGACGCCGACAATTCCGCCGGCGTGCCCCACCAGCGACACTCCCCCGACGGATCCCGTCCTCGCGTTCGGCTCGATCGCCAAGTACTCCCCCGTGCCGCTCGCACAGGGGCGCGACTGCACCGGATTTCGGGCCTACCTGTCCACAGGGCTCCCCCAGTACGACTCGCAGTCCTATGAGTTTTTCGGACACCTTGTCGGCAGTGACGGCAGCATCAACGCGATCGCCTTGATGTCACAGGGAAACTCGGTCATCCCGGGCCTCCAGGTGCCCCTGCTTACCATCGAAGAGTCAGGGCTCATCTTCAACCGCCTCGACCAGAACACCGGTCCCGCGTTCGGCGGAATCGATGGCCTTGCCGACATCACGGTTCCCACGAGCATCAGCTACCAACCCTGGCAGATCCACGTCGAACAGCAGAACCACGGCCAATCACCGCAGACGGTCGACATGAGGGTTGTTACCGGGGCCATCGGCGCCGTCGGCGCGGTCTACGAGCTCACCGTCTCGGTCGATACGGGGATCTACCAGTCCGGCGTCAGCGAACCGACCACACTGACAATCCGGGCACGCGATACGACAGGGATCATTCAGTGGGGGTACGGACCCAACGGGTTCTTCCCGCTGTGGATGTTCGATGGGACTCCGCTGCCCTCATCCGGTGGCCCGATCGCCACGACCGATCAGCGCACGGCCATCATGAACACGTATGGCGGAGACATCGGAAGCTACCTGGCCGCCACAGGCGACCCGATGACCGGGCAGGGCTCGCACTACTACTCGATGCCGCTCGTCGAGGTCGAGTCGTGGTCGATTCAGATCGGTTCGACATACGCCGGCGGCGGCACGGGCGGCGTGCTGTTCTTCGACAATCTGACTGAGACGTACAACGATTCCGCGAAGTACATCGTGAGCAACGGGTACGCATGGACGGAGTTCTCGGTCCAACTCCCCGATACCGAACAGGGCATGCTGATCGCGGTGACAGGTCAGCAGGATGTCGGAAATCTGTACTACGCCATGCTCGGCGGTGCCGGCTCCTCGCAATCAGCCAATGGCACGCTGAAGCCGACCACCAACTGGCCGCAGGGCGCGATCCACATCACGCCAGACCCGGCAAGCGCGTGGACTTCGCCGCACAGCTGCTACGTCTACGAGCTTTCCTACGCCGTGAAACTGGATGCCTCAGCATCGCGCCCCGGCGCTGACCTCGTGTTCCGTGCCACCGCGCAGGATCAGGAACTGAACGCTCTCGGACGCGCGGTCTACGAGGGTCTCTTCTCCTACTCCGGCACACTCGACGGAAAGGCTGTCAGCGGGTACGCCTGGGGCGAGATCCAAGGCCGCCCGCCGGCCGGGCATCCAACGCCGCCGAACTGCTGACGCCAGAGGCAGAACGGGTTCCTCCGCACCATCGCTCAGAGGAACCCGTTCTCATCGTCACGTGCTGCCACGCTCTCCCAGCGCCGGGAATCGTTTCATCCGACATCCGGTACGCACGCGCGCGGCACGCGAAGCTTCTACCCCACTTTGTGCAGCCACACCACCGGCGCGTCGTCACTGGCGTGACGGAACGGCTCGAGTTCGTCATCCCATGCCGAACCGAGCGCGACCTGCAGTTCGCGCTGCATGTCATGGATGTCCCGTGCCGCGAGCTCCATCGCGTAGCGGATCCGGTCCTCCCCCACGACGACGTTACCCGCGGCATCCGTCTGAGCGTGATGGATGCCGAGGTCCGGGGTGTGCATCCATCGCGCACCGTCTGAGGTCGCCGACGGGTCTTCGGTCACCTCGAAACGCAGGTGCTCCCAGCCGTGCATGGCGGAGGTGATCGCGGCTCCTGTGCCGATGGGTCCCGACCAGAAGTACTCCGCCCGTCGGGCGCCTGGCAATACGGGTTGGTCCACCCAGTCAAAGTTCACCGCGCGACCGAGCGCGCGGCCCACCGCCCACTCCAAGTGGGGGCACAACGCCCGCGGCGCGGAGTGAATCATCACCACACCGCGCGTCATTGATGTAGCCATGTTGATCTCCGTTCTGAGGTGCGTCTTCCCCAACGTCCTCAGGAGATCTGTGGCTGTTCTCTTATCGCGCCCATTATCGCCCGCTGCGACCCGAATCACAAGCCTGTCATTCCGAGGTGACCTCGGCGCGAACTGGGGCTTTGCCAGAGACCGACCGTCTGAAAGGCTGGGTTGGGGGGCCACACGCGACTCTCGCAGCGCGCCTGCTCTGGCGTGCCTGCCCAAACCGAAGGAGACGTCCATGGAGGCAGCCGGATTTGTCGGCATTCTGATCATCATCGGGGTAGCAGTCGTCGCAGCGATCATCGTCGCGCTCATCGGGCTCCTGCTCGCGAGGGCCTGGATCAAGGTGGCCCGCGCAGACGAAGCCCTCGTCATCTCGGGCCGCAAGCAGCGCGTCCAGACCACAGTGATGGATGCCGACGGCACGAGCAGGTCGGAGATGACCGAGTCGCCGGTCACCGTGATCGTCAACGGCAAGTCGCTCGTGAATCCCCTCACCCAGCGCCACGAGATCATCTCGCTGCGCTCTCGCCAGGTGTCGTTGAACGCCGAGGCCCAGTCGCTCGACAACGTCACGCTCAACGTCGATGGCGTCGCTATCGTCAAGATCGGATCGGACCCGGTTTTCGTCCGCCGGGCCGCCGAGCGTTTCGCGTCGCAGGACAAGGCGATCGAGCAGTTCACCACCGAGCAGCTTGAGGGAGCGCTCCGCGGAATCGTCGCGACGCTGTCTGTCGTCGAGCTCATGCGGGAGCGCAAGAAGTTCTCGGATCAGATTGCCGCCGATGTCTCCCAGGAGCTCGCCGAGCAGGGACTCATTCTGGACTCCTTCCAGATCAAGGGGATCACCGACGCAATGGGGTATATCCAGTCCCTCGGAGCGCCAGAAATCCAGGCCAAGCGCCAGGCTGCCGAAATCGCGCAGACCAACGCCGACCGTGCGATCAACCAGAAGAACATCGCGAACCAGGAAGCGAACCTGATCGAGCAGACGGCGCTGGACACCAACACCGCCAATGCGAACGCCGGTATCGGTCGCGCTCGCGCGGAGGCCGAACAGGCCGAGCAGCTCGCGAGAGCTCAGGCTGAACAGGCCGTGTTGCAGCAGCAGGCCGAGAACCGGCAGGCGCAGCTGGATGCCGACGTCAAGCGTGTCGCCGACGCTCAGCGGTACGAGGCCGAGACGCGTGCTCAGGCCGAGCTCTACACCCGCGAACGTGCGGCAGAGGCTGCTGCGATCGAGAAGATCAAAGAGGCGGAGGCTCGCACGCGGATCGCCGAGCAGCAGGCAGAGGCAGATCGCGCCCGCGCTGCCGGTGAGGCAGCTGCTGCCGAGGCTCGCGCCGCCGGTGAGGCGAGTGCCCTGCGTGCCCTTGCTGACGCAGAAGCCACCGCACGGCGCCTGCGCGCAGAGGCGGAGGCCGACGCAATCCGGGCCGAAGGTCAGGCTCGTGCCGAGTCGATCGAGGCGGAAGCAGAAGCCATCGCTTCCAACCAGGAGGCGATCCTGTCTCAGCGTGTGCTCGATGTTCTCCCCTCGATCATGGCGGAGTTCGCGAAGGGCTATTCCGCTATCGGCAACGTGTCGATCGTCGGCGGCGGCTCCGGCGAGGAGGGCGCATCCCGCGTCATCGGCGCCGACAGCGCGACAGCAATGAAGTCCGTGTTCGACAGTGTGCAGGCGGCGACCGGCATCGACCTCGCCTCAATCATCCAGGGGCAGACCGTTGGCCGCGCCTTCGGCGCTGGCATGGCGGATGCCGCTGCGAGCGACCCCGCATCCGTCCCGAGGGCATCGAAGGGCGCGGTAAAGCCGAAGTCGTAGTAGTACTCACCGGCAACACCCCCACAACGAAGAGAACCCCACCAGAGGGCGGGGTTCTCTTCGTAGGGCGGGTGGGACTTGAACCCACGATCGTCGGGTTATGAGCCCGCTGCCTTGACCAGCTTGGCCACCGCCCCCTGTCAGATCAGCGTACCGGGCGTGCGCTCACGACGAGGACTTCGGTCCGTCTGAGGACGGATCATCGGACGAGCTCCCGCGGGTGAACGGCAGTTCCAGGCTGTCGCTGATCACCTGCGGATGGTTGCGCGCCAGACTGATCACTCCGTAGATCGCAAGCGCGCCGGCGATGCCGAACCCGATGAAAGCCCACAGTGGCGCAGTCTCTGCCTCTTGCAGGACAATGAGGCCGATCGCGACCGCAACGATCGGGTCGATGACGGTCAGACCCGCAATCACGAGATCGGGTGGTCCGAGGCTGTACGCCGTCTGGACAAAATATGCGCCGACCGCCACCGCAGCCAACAGGGCAACGACACACAGCAAGGTGAGCCAGTCGAAGTTCTGGTCGCGAATCCGGCTCAGAACCACCTTCGCGAGAGTCGCTACGAACCCGTAGAGAACCCCCGAAGCGACGATATAGAACAGCGCGAGGCCGTGCTTGCGGAACACGAGCCAGAGAACCGCGAAGATGACGATGGTCACGGCCAACAGACCGAGGATGATGAGCAGCTGCGCCTGAGTGACGGGACGCTCGGTGGCAAAGAACGCCGCAATCGTGACGAAGATGAAGATGCCGCCGACCGCGGCAACGATCGACCGGATCGATTGGCGGGTCGGGCGATGGCCGCTGATGCGCGCGTTCAACAGGGTCGTGATGACCAGCGAGACGGCCCCGAGAGGCTGGACGACGATGAGCGGCGCTACGGAGAGTGCAGCCAGCTGACACACGATGGCCAGGCCGAGCATGATGGTGCCCGCCAACCACGAGGGCCGTCGTAGCAAGTTCAGAAGGTGGTTGCGGTCGAGTCCGTTCCCACCGGACCGGCCGGTGACCTTCTCGACCTTCTGAACTCCCCGGTACTGATACTGGGCTCCGAAGGACATGAAGATGGCGCCGAGCAGTGCGAGAGGAATACCCGCGAGAATTGCGGGGTCGCGGAACGCCTCGGTGATCTGGTCGGTCACGCTTGCCGACACGGTCAGGAGGAGCACATTTCGACCCTATCCCGGCGTCGGCCGGACGCCGTGTGTCTCAATAGGCTTGTCGCATGGCTGTTCTCCCGATCCGCATCATGGGCGATCCCGTCCTCCACGCTCCCGCCACTCCCGTCGCGGAGATCGACGACGACATCCGTCAGCTCGTCCAAGACATGTACGAGACGATGGATGCCGCGCCCGGAGTCGGGCTCGCCGCCCCGCAGGTGGGCGTGGGGCTTCGGATCTTCACCTACAGCTACACCGATGACGACGGTGCGCCGTGGCGTGGCGTGATCATCAACCCGGAACTGTGGATCGCTCCCCCCGAGCCGGGCGAGCCAGATCCCGACGAGGAGTCTGAAGGCTGCCTGTCCTTCCCCGGTGAGCGGTTCCCGCTGCGTCGGTCCGAGCGCGCCCGAGTGACAGGAATCGATCTCGAAGGTCTACCGGTCGATATCGAGGTCGACGGCTGGCGCGCTCGCATCCTGCAGCACGAATTCGATCACCTTGACGGCGTTCTCTATGTGGACAGGCTCGCTGACCGCGATTGGCGCACCGCGCAGAAGATCTCTCGCAAGCGCGGTTGGGGCACGCCGGGCAATTCGTGGATGCCAGGCGTCGACCACCTCGACGCCTAGCGAGCGGCGCGTGAGAGAAGTACATCTCGAGCTGCTCCGCGCGGCCACGGAAGACATCGAGGGCGCCGTCGCACACGACGTATCGACCGGGCTCGCGCGGAACAGCGGCTAAGTTCGACTTATGACGCGCACCGCAAGGCGCTATCACATTGCGCTATTCGCTCTGCCACTTCTTTGTGGCATCGCACTGGTCGTGGGCTGCTCGGCAACTATCCAAGCGGCTGCTCCTGCTCCCACCGTGACGACGACTGTAACCGTCACGGCAACTCCGACCGCCGAAGCCGAGGCGTCGGACGTTGCCGAGGTCGCTGAAGACGATCCCATCAGTGCTGAAGACGCGTGGCTGCTCTGCTTCGGGGCCACAAGCGGGATGTACGCGGGAACTCACACGGTCTATCCGTATGGGGTTACTGCGACATACGGTGAACCGACGGTGACGGACAACGGTGACGGTTCGTTCACAGTCCTCGTGGCGTACGTTCCCGTCAATCCCGTCGGGGACGGCTACGGCGCCGAATCGATCTGCATTGCCAGCGGCACCGTGGGTGATCCGGTTGTGACGCTGAGCGGCTCCCGGCACTTCGACTGACAACCACATCATGGGCGACCATTCGCTTGGTCGACGAGACTAGATCGCGCGGCAGAGGATCGCTCGTGGTCGACGCTGCTCGAGGTGAATGGCGTGCGAGACAAAGAATGGCTCCCCGGCTTGGACTCGAACCAAGAACCTATCGGTTAACAGCCGATTGCTCTGCCAATTGAGCTACCGAGGAATATGCCCGCCGCAGCAGGCAACCCCACTATCTTAGCAAAGCCGACGGGGTGTCAACGACGCGGGGCACCCCCGCGTCGCGCCGTCAGGAGACGACGAAGCGGCGGTCGGCTTCTGTGCTCGGCGTCCAGATGAGATCGTTCGTGCCGTGGCCGAAGGCGACGACGTGTCCGCCTCGCAGCACGAGCACGTTGGCGTCGAGTTCCTTGACGGCTTCGGGGTCATGCGTGGAAATGACCGCGGCCATGCCGGTGTCATCGCGTCGCCTCGTGATGGCCTCGCGCGCGGCTTTGCGCACTTCGACATCGAGATTCGCAAACGGCTCGTCGGCCACGAGAATTCGCGGATCAACGACGAGGGCGCGGGCGAGGGCCACGCGCTGGCGCATCCCAGCTGACAGCTCGTACGGGAACTTACTGGCAGCACCGAGGGGAAGCATGAACTCATCGAGCAGCCCGGCGACCCGGATCGCAAGGGCCTTCTGATTGATCCGGCGCTCTCGCGAAGTGATCGGCTCTGCAATGACCTCTGAGACCGTCAGCCGGGACGGCAGGTGAGCTCCCGCAGATTGCGGCAGGTATCCGGCAAAGTAGGTCAGTTCACGGATGGCCCTGCCCGGCCGTCGCACCGAGATGCCGTCGACGAGCGCGTCTCCCCCGGTGACCGAAACCCCCTCGTGTGCACGACCGGCAAGTACTGAGAGCAGACTCGACTTCCCGGCACCGGTAGGCCCCATGAGCGCCAGGACCGAACCGCGCGCCACCGTGAAGGTGATCCCGTCGATGAGCTTGTCGGTCTCACCGCGACCGGAGTGACTGATCGAGAGGTCCGAGCACACGATCGCCGCTTCGGTGGCTCTGCGACGAGGAGACATACCCTCATCCTGCCGTGCCGTCGCGTCGGGATCCAGTCTGGACTCCGGCGCGATCAGCGTTCGACGTCACCTGTCCAGCGCTGCCGCTCGAGGTCGAGCTCGCGCAATTGCAGCCGAATCCGGCGCCCCTCCTCCGAGTCCGGGGGCACACGCTGGACCGCGCGAACCAATTCTGCCTTCTCCGTGTCAACGCGTCGCACGATGAGTCTGCGCATCAGATCGGATGCAGACGCCGCAGCATCCGTCTCACCGAGAGCCGGGAACGCCGACATCAGCAGCTCCGAGCCGAGAGCGCGGTAGGGCTCGCGGATGGTGTCAACAGCCTGCACTGCCCATCCTGCTCGCGTGTAGTCGGGCGCATCGACGACGGCGGCACGAACGGCATCGAGCGCCGGATGCTGGAACGCGGCTCCCAGGGCGCGTCGGACGGTGGCATCGTCGAGGCGGTGCCCGAACTGCAGAGCAGCCATGAGCGCGTCGCGCTCAATCACGACATCGCGAGTGCGAGGAAGCGACGCGATCGTCGGGACCAGCATCGGTGCGGATGCCGCGGCAGGTCCATCATCCGGATGCTGGCGCTCGGTTGCCGCACCGTCGCTCCCACGTCGCTGCGGCGCGCCACCCGCGTCGCGTGAGCGGAAAGCCCGAGTCACCGCAGCGCCCACCTCGTCGAGGTCGAGTCCGATCCGGCGCGCGAGCACACGAACGTATCCGGGGCGCAATGACGGGTCTCGGATGTCGGCGACCACCGGCGCCGCCGCCCGAAGCGCCGCAGCCCGCCCCTCGACAGTTCCGAGGTCGTACTGTGCGAGACGCTGGTCGATGACGAACTCGAACATCGGTGACTTGTTCGTCATGAGGGCGCGCACGGCATCATCGCCGCGGGCGAGACGTAGATCACACGGGTCCAAACCGTCCGGGGCCACAGCGACATAGGTCTGCGCAGAGAAGCGTTTCTCGTCGGCGAAGGCGCGGAGGGCTGCCTTCTGACCCGCGGCATCGGGGTCGAAGGTGAAGACCACCTCTCCCCCACTCGAATCGTCGCCCATGACGCGCCGGAGCACCGTGATGTGATCGCTACCGAACGCCGTGCCACAGGTCGCGATCGCCGTTGTGATTCCCGCCAGGTGGCACGCCATGACATCGGTGTAGCCTTCGACGACCACGACCCGGTGCTCCCGCGAGATGTCACGCTTGGCCAGATCAAGTCCGTAGAGCACCTGGGACTTCCGGTAGATCGACGTCTCCGGCGTGTTCAAGTACTTCGGGCCCTGGTCGTCTTCGAGCAGCCGTCGCGCCCCGAAGCCGACGACTTGGCTCGTCACATCACGGATCGGCCAGATGAGTCGGCCACGAAAACGGTCGTACGTACCGCGCTGACCTTGTGAGAGCAGTCCGGCAGCCAAGAGCTCCTCACGCGTGAACCCTTGCGCAGCGAGGGCGTCCGACAGGTTCGACCAGCCCTTGGGCGCGAAGCCCACGCCGAAGTGAGCAGCGGCAGCAGCGTCGAACCCTCGCTCGCCCAGAAACCGGCGTCCGATCTCGGCCTCGGGCGTCAGAAGTTGGGCACGAAAGTACTCAGCAGCGGCAGCGTTTGCTGCGTAGAGGCGACTGCGACCCGAGTTCTCCGGGGCAGCGCCGCCCTCTTCGAAGTGAAGCGTGTAACCGATGCGTCCGGCCAAGCGTTCGACGGCCTCGGTGAAACTCAGATGGTCCATTTTGCGCAGGAACGAATACACGTCGCCCGACTCGCCACACCCGAAGCAGTGATAGAAGCCGACCTGCGGCCGCACATGGAAGCTCGGACTGCGCTCGTCGTGGAAGGGGCACAGTCCCTTCAGCGAACCAACACCGGCGGATTTGAGCGCAACACGTTCGCCGATCACATCCGCGATGTTCGTACGCGCCTTCACCTCGTCGATGTCGGCCTGAGCGATACGTCCTGGCATCCGGGCGCCCTACCGTGCCCGCATCGGCGTGCCGGGTACCCAGATCCCGAGGGAGGCGACATCGACGTCACCGACAAGCCTGCCGTGCCACGAGATCGCGTGCTGATCGGTCAGGCTTGCGACCTGATCGACGATCGTGCGGCGTCGCTCTCGGTCGGTCACGGCGTGATCGAAGTCTTCGCGGTAAACGGCATCCAGCTCGTGCGGGTTCTCCCACAGCGCTGTGGCCAGGCGCTTGAGCAGGCGCCGCTGCTCTTTGTAGAGCGCCTTACGACCATCGATGCTCACCACCACAGCACCAATGATGCCCTTGAGCACCCCCATCTCGGCCTCGATGACGCGAGGCACCACGACGTGAGCATGGAAGCGGGTCAGATCCGGGCCTCCGGCTGCCGCGCGGGTCGCCGTGACGGCGGCACGGGCGAAACGCCCGATGAGGTCGCTGGTCAGGTTCTTCAGGCGTGCAAGGTCGGAGCGCGTGCCCGAAAAACTCGCGACCCACTCGGGCATCCGCATCAGGCGGTAGAGGGCGTCTTCGAGCTCGTCTCGCGCAAAGTCGTAGCCCACCCAGGTCTGAATCGCAGTGATGAGAGCGTCATGCTCGGCAGGATCGGCCAGGCGCGCCGGATCAAGGTAGCCGTTGACGATCGCGTCTTCGAAATCGTGGACGGAATAAGCGATGTCGTCGGAGAGGTCCATGACCTCGGCCTCGATACAGCGAACCCGCCCGGGTGCGCCCTCGCGCATCCAGGTGAAGACCGCCTCGTCCTCCTCGTACACCCCGTACTTGAGCCGGCCGCCCGGGTCGGGAAGCGGATGCTCGGAGGTCCAGGGGTACTTGCAGGTGGCATCCAGGCTTGCGCGCGTGAGGTTCAGGCCGTGGCTCCGGCCGTTGGCGTCGATGACCTTGGGTTCCAGGCGCGACAGGATCCGCAGGGTCTGCGCGTTTCCTTCGAATCCACCGATGTCTTCTGCCCAGTCATTCAGGGCACGCTCGCCGTTATGACCGAAGGGCGGATGCCCCAGGTCGTGGCTCAGGCACGCGGTGTCGACGACGTCGGGCGCCAGTTCGAGCGCCGTGGCAAGCTCACGTCCGACCTGTGCGACTTCGAGCGAGTGGGTCAACCGGTTACGAGCGAAATCGGCGGGGCTTGCGGGGCTCAGGACCTGGGTCTTGGCGGCAAGGCGGCGAAGCGCCGCCGAGTGCAGCACGCGCGCCCGGTCCCGTGCGAAACCGTCGCGCTGCGATCGGTGGTGCTCGCTATAGAATCGTTCGGCATCGGCATCCGCATACCCGCGATGCACCGGGACACCTCGCTCAGCCACCGCTGTGGTCCAGTTCAGCGTCGGCCAGCGCACACGAGTCGACGCCGTCAATGTCCTGAGACTCGAGCCAGCGGTCCGGCAGAGCAGGGCGCTTCGGGGTTCCCGCGCGCCCGCGCTGACCCTCGGCTGCGCTTCCCGGATAGGGAGCGTCGAGGTCCAGCTGCGCGAGCAGCTCGTCGATCTCGGCGATAGAGGATGCCGTCGCAAGTCTGGCTCGGAGATCGCCGCCCACCGGATAGCCCTTGAAGTACCAGGCGACATGCTTTCGGATGTCGCGGCATCCGCGGCCCTCGTCCTCGAAGAACTCCACCAGAAGCTCCGCATGCCGACGGAAGGCACGCGCGACGAAGCCCAGATTTGCGTCGACAAGCGGTCCGGCATCCACGTCGAACGCCCGCGCCAGCTCTCCGAACAGCCAGGGCCGCCCGAGGCACCCGCGACCCACGACAACGCCGTCGCATCCGGTCTCAGCCATCATCCGCGTCGCGTCCTCGGCTGCCCAGATGTCACCGTTGCCGAGCACCGGAATCGAGCTCACGTGCTCTTTGAGACGAGCGATCGCTTCCCAGTCAGCCTCCCCCGAATAGAACTGGGCGGCTGTGCGGGCGTGAAGTGCGACCGCTGAGACGCCGGCGTCCTCGGCGATTCTGCCCGCCTCGAGGTAGGTGAGATGGTCGTCGTCGATTCCCTTGCGCATCTTCACCGTCACGGGGATGGGTCCCGCTGCGGCAACGGCGCGCGTCACGATCTCACGGAACAGGCCGAGCTTCCACGGGAGGGCGGCACCACCTCCCTTGCGCGTGACTTTGGGGACGGGGCATCCGAAGTTCATGTCGATGTGATCTGCGCGGTCCTCCTCGACAAGAACCCGTACCGCAGCCTCCACCGTGGCAGGATCCACGCCGTACAGCTGAATCGACCGCGGCGTCTCGGACTCGTGATGAGTGATCAACCGCATCGTCGTCTCGTTGCGCTCCACGAGCGCACGCGACGTGATCATTTCGCTGACGTAGAGGCCCGCGCCGTACTCGCGACACAACCGCCGAAACGCCGTGTTGGTGATCCCGGCCATCGGTGCGAGCACGACCGGCGCATCGACCGTGATCGGACCGATTCGCAGCGGCGCGACGGACGTGGCGGACGGTGATGACGGCATCCACCCATTCTCCCAGACCTGCGCGTTGCCGCGCCGCGCTGTCCCTCGGGGGCGACGGTAGCCTGAACCCATGACCGACGTGCAGCAGGTTTCCCTCCGCGACATCCCCTTCACGACGGCCGACGGCGACACGGCGACGCTGGCCGACTACGGTGACGGTGTCGTGCTGGTGGTCAACGTCGCCTCGAAGTGCGGTCTGACGCCACAGTACGAGCAACTCGAGCAGCTACAGAAGACCTACGGCGCTCGCGGATTCACCGTCATCGGGTTCCCCTGCAACCAGTTCATGGGGCAGGAGCCGGGCAGCATGGACGAGATTCTCGACTACTGCGCGACCACCTGGGGCGTCTCGTTTCCGGTGGTAGAGAAGGTCAAGGTCAACGGCTCCCACGCCGCGCCGCTCTACAAGGCCCTCAAGAAGGCGAAGGATGCCGAGGGTAAGCGTGGTCCCGTGCTGTGGAACTTCGAGAAGTTCCTGCTCACGCCCGACGGCACTGTGCGCCGGTTCCGTCCGACGACAAAGCCTGACGACCCGGCGATTGTCGCGGTGATCGAGGAGTCGCTTCGCGGCTAGGAGCGCAGGCAGGAACCCCCGGTGAGCTGAGCGGGATACGCTCAGCTCACCGGGCGGGGGCATCCTGGGGGATGAACCGACGGGCCAGTAGTGCCGCAACGAAGAAGCAGATCGCACCGACAAACGTTCCCCCGTTCGCCCAGAACTCACTCAGCACCGCGCCAGTCGCGGGTACCACGAACGCGCCGACAGCAGAGAACGCGAAGGCGATCGAGCCGAGCATGTTCAGGATCGTGCCGTGCCACGTTCGCGCCAACGGGTCCCATAGTTCATGTCGCCGATTCGCGGCGACCATCGCCAATATCGAGGACACGAGGAACGCAGCCGAGCCCCAAACGTCCAGTCGCCACCCGCTGAACGTACCCGGCGTCGCCGGCACAGCGGCGACGAGCACCGTGACGGTGCTGACGTTGAACAGCACCGTGCCCATGAACTGGATAAGCGCGGACCACCAGTCCGCCGCGTCCGCGCTACGCCACCGGCCACGAGGCGGGCGACGACCGCTGAGGGCGAACTGGATGAAGCCCCCGAGGGTGAAGAAGAGTGAGCCCACGAAGAACGTCAACGCGCTTCCCAGCGGGCCCGCAGCCGTGGCGTGGGCGGGAACAGCGCCCACGCCGAACAGCGCTGACCCGATGAGGAAGCCAGAAGACTCCCGGCGCAGACGCTTCGCGCGCGCGTCTGCCGGATCGGTCACGTGTCCGAGCGTACCGCGGGGGACCTGCTGGCTCAGTGGTGAAAGCTGCCCGCCTCTTCCTCGCTCATCGGGACGGATACCGGGTGCTTGTCGAAGTGAGCGATCGCATCACGGTAGTCATCCATCAGGAGCGATGCCTCGTCGCGGCTGAATCCGGCGCGGACAAGGATGCGCTGCACGGCGAGGTCTTGCCGGTTGGCGGGCATGGTGTAGGCCGGGACCTGCCAGCCCCGTGTACGCAGCCGGTCGGCAAGATCAAACAGGGTGAATCCGTGCTCGACTCCCTCGACGAGTTTCCACGAGACAGCCGGAATGCCGTGCTCGGGACTGCCATCGTTGATGATCTCGAAGTGACCGAGCTTCGCGATCTCCGCCGCGAGGTACATCGCGGTGTCGTAGCAGGCCTGATGAACGCGCTGGTACCCCTCCCGACCGAGTCGCACGAAGTTGTAGTACTGGGCGATCACCTGTCCGCCGGGACGGGAGAAGTTGAGCGCGAAGGTCGGCATGTTGCCGCCGAGATAGTTCACTTCGAAGATCAGATCCTCGGGAAGTTCGGATGCGTCGCGCCACACAATCCACCCGACCCCCAGTGGTGCCAGACCGAACTTGTGACCTGACGCATTGATCGACTTCACACGGGGTAGGCGGAAGTCCCACACGATGTCGGGGGCGGTAAAGGGTGCGAGGAAGCCACCGCTCGCACCGTCGACGTGGATGGGGATGTCGAGTCCGGTACGTGCCTGGAGGTCATCGAGTGCCGCACTGACTGCTTGCACTGGCTCGTACTGGCCGGTGAAGGTAACACCCAACGTGGGTACCACGCCGATCGTGTTCTCGTCGGCCCGAGAAAGAACCTCATCCGGCGTCATGATCAGCCGGTCATGTTCCATGGGGATTTCGCGCAGCTCAATATCCCAGTAGCGGGCGAACTTGTGCCAGCACACCTGCACGGGCCCGCAGATGAGGTTCGGCTTGTCTGTCGACAGTCCAGCTGCCCGTCGCCGCTCGCGCCACTTCCACAGCAGTGCCATACCGCCGAGCATGGCCGCCTCGCTCGAGCCGGTCGTCGATGTGCCGAGGGTGTTCTCTGCCTCGGGAGAGTTCCAAAGGTCGGCGAGGATGTGAACACATCGTGCCTCAATCGCCGCGGTCTGCGGATACTCGTCCTTGTCGACCATGTTCTTGTCGAGTGTCTCGCGCATGAGGTCCCGAACTTCGGGCTCCAGCCAGGTCTGGCAGAACGTCGCAAGGTTCTGGCGCGAGTTGCCGTCGAGTATCAACTCGTCGGAAACGAGCCGATATGCGTGCCGCGCGAGCTGCTCGCTCTGGGGCATCTGGAACTTCGGCAGGCTCGCCGACAGCTCGGTCGAGGCAAAAACCTCGTCGAAGATTTCGTCACGGATGGTGTCGCGTTCGTGCAGCATGGCATCTCCTCGGGTTGCTACCGAGTCTTTCAGGACTCACGCGGGGCTCGCTACCGACGGGATGAACGGATCCGGCGTGGATCCCGGCCTTCGAGCTGCTACAGAGCGGGAGGCTCGGGAGTGTCGACCGCTCCGCCGAAGCGGCGGTCCCGGCCAAGGTAGAGGTCGATCGCTCGCCACAGGTCTGCCCGGGAGAAGTCCGGCCAGAGGGTGTCGAGGAACACGTACTCCGCGTATGCCGACTCCCAGAGGAGGAAGTTCGATGTGCGCTGTTCGCCGCTGGACCGAATGAAAAGATCCACGTCCGGCATCTCCGGCTGGTAGAGCCGACGCGCAATGAGCTTCTCGCTCACCGCAGAGGCACGCAGCCTGCCCGCGGCGACATCGTCGGCGATCGAGCGCACCGCATCGACGAGCTCTACCCGACCGCCGTAGTTGACGCACATCGTGAGCGTCAGGACATCGTTGTCTGCGGTCAGCTGCTCGGCAAACTGCAGTTCCTTGATGACGCTCGACCACAGTCGGGGCTTACGACCGGCCCACCGCACCCGGACGCCCCATTCGTTGAGCTGGTCACGACGGCGGTGCAGCACATCGCGATTGAACCCCATGAGGAAGCGGACTTCGTCGGGTGAGCGAGACCAGTTCTCGGTCGAGAAGGCATACACCGACAGGTGTTTGACACCGGCTTGGATGGCACCGGCCACGACGTCCAGGAGCGCCGCCTCGCCGGCCTTGTGGCCCTCGACACGCGTGAGGCCGCGTCGGTTGGCCCAGCGTCCATTTCCGTCCATGACGATGGCGACATGGTTCGGAACTGACCCCTTGGGGAACTCGGGCGGGTAGAGACCTGTCCAATCGATCGGTCGGTAGGGCACGGCGTCACGGTGGGTGTAGGGCTTGGGGCTCATGGAGTGGGTTCCATCGTCTGAACGGCTGCCGGCTGCTGTGGGGGCGGCGCAAAGGTACCGAGGTGTTCGAGCGACCGGATGCCGCGCTCGAGGTGCCACTGGGTGTACGCCGCGATCAGGCCGGATGCCGCCCCGCCTGCCCCGGCCGATGCCCCATCCACCACGTCCCACTCCCCCGTCATCAGCGCGCGCATCACTCTCAGGGTCTCGGCATCCACCCGCGCGGATCCGACCGGCGCGCAGTCGGGACACACCATCCCACCAAGCTGAGCAACGAACGAGGTGTGCTCGCCGACGCGCCCACAGCGGGCGCACGCTTCAAGCCCGGGTGCCCACCCCGACAGTGCCATGACGCGAAGCAGGTACGAATCGAGGATGCTGCGCGACGCATGCTCGCCGCGAGCGAGGGCCCGGAGGCCGCCGAGCAGCAGAAGATACTGCGGTGTCGTCGCCTCGGACTCACTCAGGCGGTCCGCGGCCTCGACCATCGCGTGCGCGGCAGTGTAGCGGTCGTAGTGCAGCGCGATGTCGGCGCCATACGCGCCAAGACTGTCAGCCTGCTGCACGATGTCGAGCGAGCGCCCCTGATACAGCAGCACATCGGCGACCATGAAGGGCTCGAGACGAGCGCCGAACCGCGACGATGTGCGGCGCACGCCCTTGGCCACAGCGCGGACCTTGCCGTGGCGTCGGCTCAGCAGCGTGACGATCCGGTCCGCTTCACCCAGTTTGTGGGTGCGCAGAACCACGACTTCGTCACGGTAGGTGGGCACCCCTCGATTATCCCGGCATCGAGCGACAATGGACGGGTGAACGAGCCGCTCTTCGTGATCCCGCTGTGGGCAGATCTCTCTGCTGTGGCGCTCGGTGGCCTGCAGGGAGCCCTGTTCGCGTCGGGATTCCGCGGTCAACGGCGGCTTGATCTTCTCGGCGTCGCGATCATCGGGATCGTCATGGGGATGGGTGGCGGTCTCATCCGCGACTTGCTGCTGAACGTCACCCTGACGACGTTGCAGTCGAACTGGTACCTGATCACAGCAGTCGCAGCCGCGCTCCTGGGAATGCTGCTCGCGACGATCCTCGAACGGGTCAGCTGGCTGATCGTCGGACTCGACGCTCTCGTCATCGGCCTGTTCGGCGCCTTCGGCACAAGCAAAGCGCTGTATCTCGGGCTGCCCGAGGTTCCCGCGATCTTCGTGGGCGTCGCCGCCGCGGTCGGGGGCGGCATCCTGCGTGATGTGCTGATGGGCTTGCCGGTCGCGATCATGCACGTCGGATCGCTCTATGCCGTGGCCGCGGGCGCCGGATGCGTCGTGCTCACCGTCTCGTTCTCACTCGGGGCACCGCTGACCGCCGCGGCGATCATCGCTGTCGCCGTGACGACGGTCATCCGACTGCTCGCCGTCGTCTTCGATATTTCGCTTCCTGAGCAGCGCGCTCTCTACCGCCGGAAGGTCGCCGTCGAGACCTCCGCGATCACCGTCGTCGGCGGCACCAGAGCTGCTGACAACGGCGACGCGGGGGCAACCGGCTGACCGGCCACCCCCGCGTGCACTCGGCTGTCAGACGGCCGCGAGAGTTCCGGACTCCTCGCGGACGCGGATCGCACGGTTCACGCCCGAGACGATGGCTTTGAGTGACGCCGTCGATATGTCGCCGTCGATACCGACACCCCACAGGCGCTCGCCTTCGACCTGCAATTCGACGTAGGCCGCGGCCTGGGCATCACCGCCGGCGCTGAGAGCATGCTCGACGTAGTCGTACACGGTGACGTCGAACCCCTGTTCGCGCAGCACCGCCAAGAACGCGGCAACCGGTCCGTTCCCGTTCCCGCGAGCCGAGATCTCCGAATCACCATCACGCAGCCGTACGTCGAGGACGACGTCACCGGTCATGTCGCTCTCGGTGCGCGTCGAGAGCAACTCGAACCGGCCCCAGCGCTCGTCGGCAACCGTGCTCGGCAGGTATTCGTCGGTGAAGATCGACCAGATCTGGTCGCTCGTGACCTCGCCGCCCTCGGCATCCGTCTTTGCCTGCACGACGCCCGAGAACTCGATCTGCAGTCTCCGCGGCAGGTCCAGGGCGTGGTCGGTCTTCAAGAGGTACGCAACGCCACCCTTGCCGGACTGCGAGTTCACGCGGATGACGGCCTCGTACGAGCGGCCGAGATCCTTCGGATCGATCGGCAGGTAGGGCACAGCCCATACCAACTCATCGACGCCGACGCCCTGCGCCGCGGCGGCGGCATCCATCGACTCGAAGCCCTTCTTGATCGCATCCTGGTGCGACCCGCTGAAGGCGGTGAAGACGAGGTCGCCAGCCCAGGGACTGCGCTCATGCACGGGCAACTGGTTGCAGTACTCGACGGTGCGCTTGACCTGGTCGATGTCGCTGAAGTCGATCTGAGGGTCCACCCCCTGCGTCAGCAGGTTGATCCCCAACGCGACCAGGTCGACGTTTCCGGTGCGCTCGCCGTTACCGAACAGGCAGCCCTCGATCCTGTCGGCCCCGGCCATGTAGCCGAGCTCGGCAGCCGCGATCGCCGTGCCGCGGTCATTATGCGGATGCAGCGAGATCAGGACGTTCTCGCGGTGGTTCAGGTGGCGGCTCATCCATTCGATGGAGTCGGCGTAGACGTTCGGCGTTGCCATCTCGACCGTCGCCGGCAGATTGATGATGACCTTGCGCTCAGGCGTCGGCTCGAAGATCTCGAGAACCTGGTTGCACACATCGACGGCGAACTCGAGCTCGGTGCCGGTGTAGCTCTCAGGCGAGTACTCGTAGAACACCTCCGTGCCCGGAACCGTCGCCTCGAACTTGCGGCACAGGCGAGCACCTTCGAGGGCGATGTCGATGATCCCCTGCTTGTCGGTGCGGAACACGACATCGCGCTGCAGGATGCTCGTCGAGTTGTAGAGGTGCACGATCGCGCGCTTCGCGCCGCGGATCGATTCGTAGGTGCGCTCAATGAGGTGCTCGCGCGCCTGCGTCAGAACCTGGATAGTCACGTCGTCGGGGATGACGTCGTCTTCGATCAGGTGACGCACGAAGTCGAAGTCCGTCTGGCTCGCGGACGGAAAGCCCACCTCGATCTCTTTGTAGCCCATCTTCACCAGCAGATCGAACATGATCCGCTTGCGCTCGGGGCTCATCGGGTCGATGAGCGCCTGGTTACCATCGCGCAGGTCTACGGCGCACCAGCGCGGTGCCTGGGTGATTTTCGCGTCGGGCCACGTGCGGTCGGGAACCGACACGCGGATCTGCTCGTGATAAGGAACGTACTTGTGCGTCGGCATCCCCGACGGCTGCTGAGTGTTCTTCATGGTGTCGCTTCTTCCTGCTTCTGGCTCGAGGTGAACGGGCCGACACGAAGCTCCGCGACGAGGTAGGCCCTAGTTGGCCCCGCCGCGGCAGCTAAGAAGAAGCGAGAGTGCACGCATACCGCGATGTTATCAGCAATTCGTCCCCTGATCCGTGAGACGTTTGGTTCGCGCTCGACACAGTATGGGTATGAGGATCACTGCTCGTCTCGGTACTGCCGCGCTCGCCGCTGCGTCGCTCCTGCTGATCACCACCGGATGCGCCAGCGGGTCCGGTGCATCCGGTGGCTCGCTGTCGACCACACAAATCAGCCCGCCGGACGGCGAAGTGGTCGGCACGGGAACTGTGCTGGATGTCGCTGGGGATGTGACTCTCTGCCTCGGCCCGATCGCCGAGTCCTACCCGCCGCAGTGCGACGGGTTGCCGCTCATGGGCTGGAGCTGGGAAGGTGTCGACGGGTTCGAGGAGTCGGGCCACACGCGGTGGGGCACCTATGCCGTCTTCGGAACGTTCGACGGCGAGGTCTTCACCGCCACCCAACCGCCGATCATGCTTGCGCTCTACGATCCGATTCGCCCAGAGGACCCGACGGGAGGAGTCCCGGGCGAAACGCCAGTCGCAGAGCTCGACGAGATCGCACGTGAGCTGCCGACCGAGCTCGGTGATCTGCTGCTTGCGACCTGGACGCAGGATGGCTACGTGTGGGCGCAGGTGATCTGGGATGACGGCACCCTGCAGGATGCCGCGGATGCCGAATACGGCGACGGCGTCGTCATCGTCCAGTCAGCTCTCAGACCGATCGGCTGAGGCGGGATTCGCACGTAAGGGTCAGAAACCGAGACGGCCGAGTTGCTTCGGGTCGCGCTGCCAGTCCTTGGCTACCTTGACGTGCAGTGACAGGAAGACGCGGGATCCAAGCAGTGGCTCGATCTGTTCGCGGGCAGCGGCGCCGACGCGTGCGAGTCGCGACCCCTTCTTGCCGATGATGATCGCCTTCTGACTGTCGCGTTCGACCACGATGTCGGCATACACGTCGATCAGGTCGGAGTCCTCGCGCGGTTCGACATCCTGAACGACGACCGCGATGGAGTGCGGCAACTCGTCGCGCACGCCATCGAGCGCGGCCTCCCGAATGATCTCGGCGATCCGGTCGTCATCGGCCTCGTCCGTGACGACGTCGTCGGGGTAGAGGGCCGGGCCTTCGGGGAGCATCTTCAGGATCTCGTCAGCCAGAACCCCGAGCTGATCGGCTGTGACCGCCGAGAGCGGAATGACGGCCGCCCAGTCCTCGCGCAGGGCGTCGACCTCCATGAGCCGCTCCGTGATCTGATCGCGGGATGCGGCATCGGTCTTGGTCACCAGGGCGATCTTCTTCGCCGAGGCGTAACCGTCCAGGGACTCGGCGATCCGCCGATCTCCGGGCCCGACCTTCTCGGTCGCCGGAGCGCAAAAGGCGATCACGTCGACATCCCCGAGGACCTCTTCGACAAGATCGTTCAGGCGCTGACCGAGGAGCGTGCGCGGGCGGTGCAGACCGGGGGTGTCGACGATCACGATCTGCCCGCCGGGGCGGTTCAGGATGCCGCGAATGGCGCGCCGGGTGGTCTGCGGCTTGTCGCTGGTGATCGCGATCTTCTCGCCGACGAGGGCGTTCATGAGCGTGGACTTGCCGACGTTGGGGCGCCCCACGAAGGTCACAAAGCCGGACCGAAAATCAGAGCCGGACCGATAATCGCTGCCGCTCACGAGCGCACCTTCCGCTCAGATGATGTCTCGGATGCCGCCACTGAGCCATCGCCCTCAGCAGCGGCCTCGGTCTCCGCGGCATCGGCCCGGACGGGGATGCGCTCCACAAAGACGGTGGTGATGCCGCGACCCTTGCCGCGGGATGCGCCGCCAGTGATGCGCAGCCCCTCGAAGTCTGTGACCGCTCCGGGCTGCGGCACCTTGCCGAGCTGCTTGCCCAGCAGTCCCCCGATCGAGTCGACCTCGTCGTCTTCGAGATCGAGGTCGAAAAGCTCCCCGACCTCGGCAAGGCCGAGTCGGGCACTGACGCGGTAGCGCCCCTCGGCGACCTCGGCGATCTCGGTGGCCCGCGGGTCGAACTCGTCAGCGATCTCGCCCACCAGCTCCTCGATCAGGTCCTCGAGGGTGACAAGGCCCGAGACCCCGCCGTACTCGTCGACCACCATGCACACGTGCACGGCTTCGCGCTTCATCTGCTGCAAGAGGGTCTCGGCTCGCATCGATTCGGGGACAAAGACGGCCGGTCGCGCAAGTTGCGAGATCGCAGCAGCACGCCAGCCAGCCTCGTCGCGATACGCGAACTGCACCAGGTCTTTGAGGTAGAGCATCCCGATGACGTCATCGGCTTCGTCGTCGACCACCGGAACGCGCGATACGCCCTTGTCGAGGAACAGCTCCATCGCGTCCTTCGTCGTCGTGTCTGCCTCGACTGTCACCATCTCTGTGCGCGGAATCATGACCGCGCGCACATACGTATCGGTGAAGTCGAACACGGAGTGAATCAGTTCGCGGTCATCCTCTTCGATGAGGTCTTGTGACGCGGCTTCATCCACCATGCTGAGCAGCTGCTCTTCGGAGGCGAACGACGAGCCGCGGGCTACGCCGGGTGTCACCCGGTCGCCGAGCGCGACGAGGCCGTGAGCGAGCGGGCCCAGCACGATGCGCATCGCACGGATGACGGGTGCAGCGCCACGGAGCAGCCCCTTGGCGTGAAGGCGCCCGACGCTGCGCGGGCTCGCGCCGACCACGACGAACGAGATCCCCGTCATGATGATCGCGGCAGCGAGCATCGCCCACCAGATGCTGTCGAACAGGATCGTGAGTGCGACAGTGACCAGCACCGCCGCGGTGGTCTCGGACAGGACGCGCATGAACCCGGCGGCGTTCGCATGGGCCGCCGGATCGTCCGCGATGCCGCGAAGGAACGCAGCATTGCGTCCGGACTGGCTCATTTCCTCGAGGTCGGATCGCGAGGTCACCCCGAGGGCTGCATCCACCGCCGCCATCAGACCGCCGAAGGCGACCAGGAGTGCAGCTGTGGCCAGCAGGAGGGCCGCGGTCACGGCTTGAGGCGGCGGCGTTCGGCCGCGTGGAATCGGACGATGAGGTCTCGTTGGAGCGCAAACATCTCGCGTTCCTCCGCCGGCTCGGCGTGGTCGAAACCGAGCAGATGCAGAAGACCGTGGGTCGTGAGCAGGATCAGCTCGTCCATCGTGGAGTGACCGGCAGCCTGAGCCTGGCTTTCAGCTACCTGCGGGCAGAGCACGATGTCCCCCAGGAGTCCTTCCGGCGTCGGGGCATCTTCAGTTCCCGGCCGCAGTTCGTCCATGGGAAAGCTCAGCACATCCGTTGGGCCAGGCTCGTCCATCCACTGGACGTGCAATGACTCCATCGCGCCCTCGTCGACCAGAAGGATCGCGAGGTCGGCATCCGGGCTCACGAACAACTCGGCGAGGTTGTTCTCGGTGAGTCGCAGGAGGACCGTTTCGTCGACGTCGATCCCGGACTCGTTGGTGATTTCGGTCGTCATCGGCGTCCTCGTTTGGGCATGTGATCGCGTGGTCCGGCGGGCCGGCTTGCCCCGCGGCGCTCGGCACGATTGCTGAGCTCGCTCGCCTCGTCGCGCTCTCGCTTCGCGGACAGGCGCCGCTCGTCGTACTCGGAGTAGGCGTCGACGATCCTGCCGACGAGCGAGTGGCGCACGACGTCGTCGCTCGTGAGATACGCGAAGTGGATGTCGTCGATCGTGCTCAGCACCTTCGTGACCAGGCGCAGACCCGATGCCCCCTGCGGGAGGTCGATCTGAGTGATGTCTCCTGTCACGACCATCTTCGTGTTGAAACCCAGGCGAGTCAGGAACATCTTCATTTGTTCCGGTGTGGTGTTCTGGGCCTCGTCGAGCACGACGAACGAGTCGTTCAGTGTGCGCCCGCGCATGTAGGCGAGTGGCGCGACCTCGATTGTTCCTGTCGCCATGAGCTTGGGAAGGATCTCCGGGTCCATCATTTCGTTCAGCGCGTCGTACAGGGGACGCAGGTACGGGTCGATCTTGTCCGTCAGCGTTCCCGGCAGAAAGCCGAGGCGCTCCCCCGCCTCGACGGCGGGCCGGGTCAGGATGATGCGGCTGACCTCTTTACGCTGCAGCGCCTGCACCGCCTTGGCCATCGCCAGATAGGTCTTGCCGGTACCCGCCGGTCCGATGCCAAACGTGATCGTGGTGTTCTCGATCGCATCCACGTACGACTTCTGCCCGAGTGTCTTCGGACGAATCACCCGACCGCGGCTGGAGAGAATCGCTTCGCCCAGGACCTCGGACGGACGTGGGTTGCCATCGCTTCGCAGGATACGGTTCGAGCTGGATACGTCAGCTGGCGCGAGATCGTGACCGGTGCGCGTCATCGTCAGGAGTTCCTCGACGAGCTCTCGGGCCGCGGCCACAGCTGCGGCGCTTCCCGCGAGAGTGATCTCGTTCCCGCGCACGTGCACGTCGACATCCGGGTGCTCCCGCTCGACCACGCGCAGCAGCCTGTCTTGGGGCCCGAGAAGCTGGACCATGGCTACACCGTCGGCGAACAACCGCTCCGTGACGCGATCTCCGGATTCCGCACTGTTGTCCGAATCAGCCACCGAGACTGCCTTCTGCAAGGTCGCCGCCGAGCACGTGGGCATGCACGTGGAAGACCGTCTGCCCCGCGCCGGGACCGGTGTTGAAGACCAGTCGGAAATCGCCGCTGCCATGCTCTGCGGCGACATCCCCCGCCACCGCCACCATCTCGGCGAGCAACGCGGGATCACCCGCCGCCAGCTCGGTGACGTCGCGGTAATCGGCGATTTTGGGAATCACCAAGAGGTGAAGAGGCGCTTGCGGAGCGATATCGCGGATGACGAACACGTTCTCGGTCTCGCTGAGGATCTCTGCGGGAATCTCGCCACGCAGGATTCGAGTGAAGACGGAGGGCTCGGTCATGCTCCCAGTCTACCGACGGCCTCTCCCACGGGCCCAGCTACCGCCGGTACAGTCACCACCGGCCGAGGCTGGCGCTGAGCACTGCGATCGCTGCGGGGCCTGCCGTCGAGGTCCGCAGGACGTGGTCACCCAGGCGTACCAGCGTCGCACCGGCAGCTTCGAGCGAGTTCAACTCGCCGGCGTCGATCCCACCTTCAGGTCCGACGACCAGGGCGATGTCGCGACCGTCGGTCTGCTCGGGCTTCCACTCGGTCAGGCGTACCATCGCTGTCGGCTCGAGCACGAGCATCCGGGTCGTCGCTGCCCGCGCGCACAACTGCACCGTCGTCACCGGCGCGCCGACCTCGGGAAGCCACGCGCGGTGCGCCTGCTTGCCCGCTTCTCGTGCGATCTGGCGCCAGCGGGCGACGCCCTTCTCACGCTTGGCTGCGTCCCACCGCGACACGCTGCGGGCAGCCTGCCAGGGCGTGATGACATCCGCGCCCAGTTCGGTCGACGCTTGGACCGCAAGTTCGTCGCGGTCGCCTTTGGCAAGAGCCTGGACGAGTTCGATCCGCACGGGCTGGCGGGGCACGTCCTCGCGGGTCGTGACGCGAACCACGACCTCGCGAGCCGCGACGGCCTCGCACGTGCCCTCGAGCCACGCGCCGGCGCCGTCACCGAGCGTCACCGTCTCGCCGACACGGACCCGACGCACCGTGGCGGCGTGGTGCGCCTCAGCGCCGGTGAGGGTCACGGTCTCGCCGGTATCGGCATCCAGCGGTTCGTCGACGACGAAGTGAAGCGGCACGATCAGCCGTTCCGGAACCGATCGCGCAGCTTCGAGAACAGACCCTGATGGAACTCCGCCAGGTGAGGCGCGGGAGCCTTCGTGCGCTTGGCGAACTCCTCGATGAGGCCCCGTTCCTTGGCGTCGAGCTTCGTGGGCGTGACCACGTGCACGCCAACGCGCAAGTCACCACGCTGATTGCCGCGCAACGGTGTGATGCCTCGACCCTTGATGGTCAGCACATCGCCCGACTGGACTCCTGGACGCACCTCGAGGTCCACCGGCCCGTCGAGGCCCTCGATCGTCGTGGCCGCGCCGAGAACGGCATCCGGCATCGACACTTCGAGCGTTGCGAGCAGGTCGTCACCTTCGCGGCTGAATACCGGATGCGTCGCGACGGAGACCTCGATGTACAGGTCGCCCCGCGTCCCACCGCCAGGGCCGACTTCGCCCGATCCGGGAAGCTGAAGCCGCAGGCCCGTGTCAACACCGGCCGGGATATCGATCGACACGGTGCGACGAGCGCGAACGCGGCCCTGCCCCTGGCACGTCGCGCACGGGTACGGGATGGTCGTGCCGTACCCCTGGCACGTGCCGCACGGCTGGGAGGTGACGACGTTGCCAAGGAGGCTTCGAACCGTGCGCTGGATGTGACCCGTGCCGTGGCAGATATCGCAGCGAACCGGTGTCGTCCCAGGCTGCGTGCACGAGCCGTTGCAGGTCTCGCACATGACAGCGGTGTCGACGTCGATGTCGCGATGCACACCGAACACCACATCCTTGAGGTCGAGGTCGACGCGAACCAGCGCATCTTGCCCGCGCTCCTTCCGCGACCGCGGGCGCCCGCCGCGGGCCGCGCCACCGCCGCCGAAGAAGCTCTCGAAGATGTCGCTGAAACCGCCGAAGTCGCCGGCACCGCCGAAACCGCCGTTCTGGCCGCCGCCCATGTCGTAGCGCTGCCGCTGCTGCGGGTCGCTGAGGACGTCGTAGGCGTGCGTCACGAGCTTGAACCGCTCAGCAGCCTCTTCCCCCGGGTTCACGTCGGGGTGAAGCTCCCGCGCCAGGCGTCGATAGGCCTTCTTGATCTCTTCGGGCGACGCGTCTCGCGACACGCCAAGGACCTCGTAGTGGTCAGCCACGGTCACCTTTCTGCATCCCGCGTGTGGTCGCGGGCAGTTCGTGCGGGCTCATCGGCCCTTCTCGTCCTCAGCCAGCAGTCCGGTGAGGTAGCGCGCTACCGCCCGCACCGCCGCAAGGTTGCTGGGATAGTCCATTCGGGTCGGACCCATCAGGCCAACACGGGCTCTGGCGCCCGTCGCATCGTAGTCACTCGCGATGACAGATGCCTCAGACAGCCCGAATGCCTCATTCTCGCGTCCGATGCTGGCCGCCAGCCCGTTGTCGTCGGCGACCATTTCGCCCATCAGGCGAAGGATGGTCACCTGCTCTTCGATCGCCTCCAGGAGCGGGTAGATGCTTCCCCGGAAGTCGCTCTCGCGCCGGGCGAGATTTGCTGCGCCGGCCATGACGAGCCGATCCTGTCGAAACTCGTCGAGCTCCTCCTGGACGACCCGAAGAATCTCGGTCACCGCCGACTGGTGGGCGGTTCGCGCGTCGCTGTCGGCTTGCTCCTCGACGCGCTTCGCGCCCTGACGCACGCTTCGCCCAACGAGCAGTGTCGACACCTCGGCGCGCACGCGTGCGAGATCCGTCTCGTCGAGGGCCACGGTCAGAAGCGCAAGTCGCTGCGACACGCGTCCGGTGTCAGTCACGACGATGACGAGCACCCGGGAAGGCTCGAGCGCAACGAGCTCGACGTGCGTGATGGTCGCCTTGGAAAACGAGGGATACTGCACGATCGCCACCTGACCGGTGAGCTGCGTGAGTGCCCGCACGGTTCGCGCCAGCGCATCATCGAGGTCACCGGGCCCCTGCAGGAAGCTCGCGATTGCGGCGCGCTGGGCGGGCGAAAGAGGCCGGATTTCGGCGAGGTGGTCGACGAAGACGCGGTACCCCTTGTCGGTCGGGACGCGGCCCGAGGAGGTGTGGGGCGCCGCGATGAGTTCTTCGTCTTCGAGAAGCGCCATGTCGTTGCGGATGGTGGCTGCCGATACGCCGAACGCGTGGCGCTCGACGATGGCCTTGCTTCCGACGGGCTCGCGGGTATCGACGTAGTCCTGCACGATCGCCCGGAGCACCTGAAGCCCACGCTCGCTGACCATGTCGCCTCCTTCCGCATCCGGCGTCGGCCGTCTGAGCGGCTCGACGTGGCACTGGCACTCACATCCTCAGAGTGCCAATTCTAGCGGATGCCTCTCCCCCACGCCCCAGATCACGACGTCAGTGCGCGCACGACAGCGTCGGCCAGCAATCGTCCGGCGCGTGTGAGTACGAGGTTCCCGCGAACCGCCCCGCGGCCGTCCACGAGTCCGTCCGCGACGAGACCGGCGACGGCTTGTCGGCTTTCCGGTGCCAGCTCCGACACGGGCAGGCCCTCGACCGTACGCACCCGCAGCATCACCCGCTCAAGCAGTCGTGCATCCTCGTCGGGGATCTCCGAACCGGCCCCCGGCGAGTCACCGGCAGCCAGCCGCTGCGCGTAGGCGGCAGGATGCCGGACGTTCCAGAATCGAACCCCTCCGACATGGCTGTGAGCACCGGGACCGAACCCCCACCAGTCGTGTCCGCGCCAGTAGGCGAGGTTGTGCCGCGAGCGATCGGCGGGAGTCTTCGCCCAGTTGGATACCTCGTACCAGCCGTAGCCGGCTTCCTCGAACGCGGTGTCGGCGTGCTCGTACATGGCGGCCTGCAGGTCGTCGTCGGGTGTGCTGAGTTCTCCGCGTCGGATGCGGCGCTCCAGAGCGGTGCCCTCCTCGACGATCAGCGCGTAGGCCGAGATGTGGTCGGTCTCCAACGCGAGGGCGGCCTCGATGCTGCGTCGCCAGTGATCGAGCGTCTCTTCCGGGGCGCCGTAGATGAGGTCGACGCTCACTGACAGTCCGCTCTGCCGTGCCGCGCTCACCGCCGTTGCGACGTTCTCGGGCCGGTGCGTGCGATCGAGCGTGCGAAGAACCTCCGGCACGGCCGACTGCATTCCGATGGACAACCTCGTGACTCCCGCACTGGCCAGTTCCTCCGTGACCTCGGGAGTCACGGTGTCGGGGTTTGCTTCGACGGTGACCTCGGCATCCGGCTCGAGCCCGAACCGATCCCGCAGGGTTGACAGGATGACCGCCAGATCGCGGGCGGGAAGCAGGGTCGGCGTTCCGCCCCCGAAGAAGACCGTGTTCAGCGGGCGCGGATGCGCGGAGAGCACACCCGAAGCAAGGTCGATCTCGCGAAGGAGCGTCCCTGCATAGTCCTCGCGGCGCGCGCCACGCAACTCCTCGCCCGTATAGGTGTTGAAGTCGCAGTACCCGCAGCGAACGCGACAGAACGGGATGTGGACGTAGGCCGACAGCGGCGTGGCGGGGTCGATGACCGCACCGGGGAGCGATCCGTCGCGCGGAACGGGATCGCCGAGGGGAAGCGCTGCGCCCATCAGGGAGCGAACAAGGGCGATACCGCCGTCAGGTAGGCCCGGAAGAGCCGTCGCCGCCGCCCGCGAACGAAGCGCGGTACGAGCCGGTAGAGCGCCGAGACGGGGCGATCGAATGCGCGCACGGTGAACCAGACCTCGTCGTTGTCGCGCCACTCGATCAGGAACAGCTCCTCGCCGCTGACGACAGAGCCACCAACGGTGCCGAGCGCGAAAGCCGTGCGCCGGGGTTCTTCGACGGCCAGGATGACACGCAGTTCGGCATCCGCGCGGTATCCGCTGAGCCGGCCGGTGACGTGCACGGTCGCGCCGGCACTGACATACGGAGTGCCCTCGGCATCAAAGCGCTGCTCGGCTTCGCGACGCGACGGCGCGATCGGTGCGCCATCCGAGTCGTACGCGACCCCGGCGTAGCCGGACCCGGATGCCGGGCGGATGTCTGCCAACGACAACCCGGCGCCACGCAGCGGCGCCCACGCCAAGAGTGACTCGGTCGCCGACTCGAATCGTGCCTGGCCGCTTCCGATCCGCCAGGACTCTTCGGCGGGAATGCTCTTTTCCGGCGGGTACTGCATGAGGTCGGGAGCCTGAGTGGCCCCGACTGCTGCATAATCGACGGTCTCGTCCCGGAAGGTTCCGCGGCGCATGGCGATCAGACTACTTCTCTTTGCCCTCGACGTCGCCCGAGAGGGCTGCGATGAACGCCTCCTGTGGCACTTCGACGCGACCCACCATCTTCATGCGCTTCTTACCCTCTTTCTGCTTTTCGAGGAGCTTGCGCTTGCGGGTGATGTCACCGCCGTAGCACTTTGCCAGCACGTCCTTGCGGATCGCGCGAATGTTCTCGCGAGCGATGATCCGCGCTCCGATGGCGGCCTGGATGGGCACTTCGAACTGCTGGCGCGGGATGAGTTTGCGCAGGCGCTCGGTCATCATCGTGCCGTACCCGTACGCCTTGTCGCGGTGGACGATCGAGCTGAAGGCGTCGACCTTCTCGCCCTGTAGCAGGATGTCGACCTTGACGAGGTCGGCGGTCTGCGACCCAGCCGGCTCGTAGTCGAGGCTCGCGTAGCCTTGCGTCTTCGACTTCAGCTGGTCGAAGAAGTCGAAGACGATCTCACCGAGCGGCATGTTGTAGCGCAGCTCGACGCGGTCCTCGCTGAGGTAATCCATGCCCAGGAGCGACCCGCGTCGGGACTGGCACAGCTCCATGACGGTACCCACGTAGTCCTTGGGCAGCAGGATGCCGACCTTCACCACCGGTTCCGAAACCTCGGCGACACGGCCGTCGGGGTATTCGCTGGGGTTGGTGACCGTCACGGTTTCTCCGGTGTCGGTCGTGACCGTGTAAGTCACCGACGGCGCCGTGGTGATGAGGTCGAGGTCGAACTCGCGGGACAGACGCTCGGTGATGATTTCGAGGTGCAGGAGGCCGAGGAATCCGCAACGGAATCCAAAGCCCAGCGCCACCGAGGTCTCGGGCTCGTACTGCAGCGAAGCGTCCGAGAGCTTGAGCTTGTCGAGCGCTTCGCGCAGATCCGCGTAGTCGCTGCCGTCGATCGGGTAGATGCCAGAGAAGACCATGGGCTTCGGGTCGGTGTAGCCCGGGAGTGCGTCGGATGCCGGCTTTCGCTGGCCCGTGATTGTGTCGCCGACTTTCGACTGGCGGACATCCTTCACGCCCGTGATCAGATAGCCGACCTCCCCGACGCCGAGTCCCTTGGTCGGGGTCGGCTCGGGGCTGGAGACCCCGATCTCGAGCAGGTCGTGCGTCGCCCGCGTCGACATCATCTGGATGCGCTCCCGCGGCTCGAGCTTGCCGTCGACCATTCGCACGTAGGTCACGACGCCGCGGTAGGCGTCGTAGACGGAGTCGAAAATCATGGCGCGGGCCGGCGCGTCGGCGTCGCCGGTGGGGGCCGGGATCTCGGCGACGAGGCGGTCGAGCAGCTCCTCGACACCCTGGCCGGTCTTTCCGCTGACTCGCAGCACATCGGCCGGGTCGCCGCCGATGAGGCTGGCGAGTTCTGCCGCGTACTTCTCGGGGTCGGCGGCGGGCAGGTCGATCTTGTTGAGCACGGGGATGATGTGCAGATCGTTCTCGAGCGCCAGATAAAGGTTCGCCAGGGTCTGCGCCTCGATGCCCTGCGCAGCATCCACGAGCAGGACCGCACCCTCGCACGCTGCGAGCGAACGCGACACCTCGTAGGTGAAGTCGACGTGACCGGGAGTGTCGATCATGTTGAGCGCGAAGGTGCCGGCATCCGTTTGCCACGGCATCCGCACCGCCTGGCTCTTGATGGTGATTCCGCGCTCGCGTTCGATGTCCATGCGGTCCAGGTACTGCGCGCGCATGTCGCGATCGGAGACGACACCCGTGATCTGCAGCATGCGGTCGGCCAGGGTGGATTTGCCGTGGTCGATGTGCGCGATGATGCAGAAGTTGCGGATCTGCGCGGGCGGCGTGGCTGCCGGCTGCAGCGGCGTAGAGGCACGGGGGGACATATCCGCACGATTCTACCGGCGCGCGTACCCCCGCCTTCGCCTACTGGGCGCACGGGTTGCGCTCGCCCAGCGAGCGAAGCGAGACGACACGGCGCACCGTATCCTCGAACCCATGGCGGTCGCGGTGGTTCTCGTGCACGGCATCCGCACCTCGCGCACGATGTGGCGGGCACAAGAGCAGTACCTGACCGACCGCGGCAACCCCGTGACGGCGGTCGATCTCCCCGGGCACGGGTCTCGGATGAGCGAGACGTTCTCACTGAGCGGTGCGTTCGCAACGATCGATGAGGCCGTTCGCCGTGCCGCAGAGGAACACGGCACCGTGTTGCTGGTCGCTCACTCGATGGGCGGACTGCTCTCGATCGAGTACGCAGGGCAAGAGGACGCCCCTCCGATCGCCGGCCTGATCGCCGCATCATGCACGGCGATCCCCCGTGGGGCCGCTTTGCAGACCTACCGCCTTCTCGCGCGGGGCTTCGATTCGCTTCCGGATCGCGGAGCGTGGCTGAGCGAACGGGTGTTGGATGCCACCCTGCCGCCCGAGACGCGGGCGGACTTCGGCGCCGGGGGCTATGCACTCGACGCGCAAGACACGGCGCTGCGTAGCCTGTCGGTGCTGGATCTGCTGTCTGCACTGGGTCGTATCGGGGTTCCGCTGTGGTTCGTGAACGGACAGTTCGACCAGTTGCGGGTCAACGAGCGCCTGTTCAAGCGGGTCGCACCGGATGCCGAGCTGATCGTTGTGCCGCGGACCAGCCACTTGGTCACGGCCATGCGACCGCGCGTGTTCAACGCGGTCCTGAACCTCGCGCTCACGACCATCGAACAGACCTGGTAGACTCGCTGATTGGCTTGTGTGTGGGTTTAACCCTCACGATCGCTGGTGGACGCCCCTCTCTCGTCGCCGGCAGTCCATCCATCACTCGAACGAAAGAACGTCTCCACGTGGCGAACATCAAGTCGCAGATCAAGCGCAACAAGACCAACGAGAAGGCTCACGAGCGCAACAAGGCAGTCAAGAGCGCGCTGAAGACCGAGGTGCGTCGCACCCGCGAGGCCATCGCCGCCGGCGACAAGGCCGCCGCCGAGAAGGCTCTGGCCACGGCGACCAAGAAGCTCGACAAGGCCGTCAGCAAGGGCGTGATCCACGCCAACCAGGCTGCCAACCGCAAGTCGTCGATCGCCAAGCAGGTCGCGGCTCTCTAAGCCCTACGGTTCATACAAAGCCCGCCCTTCGGGGCGGGCTTTGTCGTTCTTCGACCGTCAGCTTCCGAACTCGCTGCGCGTTGCGACAACCGTCACGAGTCGCTCAAGAGCGAAGATCGGGTCTCGTGAAGCACCCTTGACCTCGGCATCCGCTCGCGCCGCGGCCTGAATCGCCCGCCCGAGCGACTCCTCGTTCCACCCCGCGAGATCCCGGCGAGCCCGGTCGACCTGCCAGTCCTTCACGCCGATCCGGGCAGCGATCGCGGCGGATGATTCGCGCAGGCCAGCAACGCGCGCCATGGTGCGCAGCTTTGAAGCAATCGCCGCGACAAGCGGCACCGGGTCGGCACCGCTGGCCAATGCGTGCCGCAGCGTGATGAGCGCCTCGCCATACCGTCCCGCGATCGCAGTGTCGGCCACAGCGAAGGCCGTGGTCTCAACGCGACCCCCGTAATACCTCCGCACGATCTCTTCGGTGACATCGCCATCGACATCCGCGATCAGCTGCTGGCATGCTGCTGCGAGCTCCGTGAGGTCGTCGGAGAACGCCGAGACGAGGGCGCGGAGGGCGGCAGGCGCGATGCGCTTGTTCGCAGAAGAGAACTCGGCGGCGGCGAAGTCGTACCGGTCGCTATCCCGCTTGACCGCCGGGCATGCGATCTCGACGGCATCCGCCGCGCCGCTGCGGATCGCATCGAGCAGCTTCTTTCCTCGCACACTCGCGCCGGTGTGCCGAAGCACGACGGTTGCGCCTTCCTGGGGTGCCTCGAGATAGGAAAGCGCTTCGGTGAGGAACGAGTCGGATGCCTTCTCGACCCCGAACACGCGCACGAGGCGAGGCTCGCCGAAGAGGGAGGGCGAGGTGACGGTCAGCAGCGTTCCCGCGACGTAGTCGTCGGCGCGGAGGTCGGTCACCTCCACTGCCGGATCCTCGGCGCGCACGTAGTCCCGCAGGCCCGCGATGGCTCGCTCTGCACAGACGTCTTCGGGGCCTGACACCAGCACGATGGGCGCGGGACGCGGATCGCGCCACGGCACCTGCCGGATCGCCGACTTCGAAGTACTCGAGCGACGGGGTGCGGCCATGCCGAAAGCCTATCCGCCACCCACGACAGACGCCGCGCGCTCGCGCCACAGCGCGAGGGTCTCGCCCTCCCCGACGACCGCGACGATCCCATCCTGGTCGGTGCGCCCAACGGCACTGCTCTGCAGCATGGCGAGCGTCGTTGCGGTGGGGTGACCGTAGGTGTTGTCGACGCCCACACCGATGAGCGCGATGCGCGGCGCGATCTGACCGTACAGGCCAGGATCCTGGTCAGCGCTGCCGTGGTGGGACACTTTGACGACCTCGACGGCGCCGCGGACGCTCGCGCGCAGCATCCGTTGCGGATCCGCGGAAAGATCGCCGAGGAACAGTGACCGCGGGACGCCGCCGCCTTCGATGCTCACGGTCACCGACGAGTCGTTACCCGCAGCGAACAGTGCTGTCGCGCGCGGCCAGACCACACTCCATCGCGCGCCTCCGAGCGTGCCCGTCATGCCTTCCTGCGCCGATACCACTTCCGCTCCAGCTTGCGCGAGATCTGCCAAGAGCCGTTCGTCGGCGCTTCCGTCCGTCGGACCGTGGAGCACGGTGGCGGCGCGCCCTATCACCGCCTCGGTGCCGCCCACGTGGTCTTTGTCGAAGTGAGTCAGTACGAGCAGGTCGAGGCGTGTGACGCCGACTCTGTCGAGGCATGCGCTCATCAGCGCGGGGTCGTGGCCCGTGTCGATGAGCGCCGTGGCACCTTCGCTACGCACGAGCACCGCGTCTCCTTGGCCCACATCACACATCAGAATGGACCAGTCACCGGGGATCCCCCACCTCTGCGTGATCGTGGTGACAACGGTCGTGCAGGTCCAGACGGTGACGACAGCTGCGACCAGGAGCGCCGAACCGCGGCGGATGCGGGCGGACCGTCGATTCTGTCCTGGTAGGCCAAGCGCGAGGGCGACGAGTGCGCCCACCAGAGCCAGTGAGAGCGCACCGACCAGCCCGTCCGCCCAGGGAATCCGCGCGAAGGGCAACCCGCTGGCGACATCCGCGATCCCGGCGATCCACGTCGCCGGGAGCCACGCGAGTGCCGCCAGGCCGCTTTGAAGCACAGGGAATGGCGCGGCAAGGCAGGCGGCGAGCCCCAGCAACGTCGCTGCAGGGGCAGCGGGCGCTGCGAGCAGATTTGCTGGCACTCCCCAGAGCGGCACCGACGGATCGATGAGCACCAACAGCGGACCGCACGCCAGTTGCGCGGCAAGCGGCACCGAGAGGGCGAGCCCTAGCGGGGCAGGCATCACTCGCGTCAGCCCTGATGCGAGCGGCCGGGCGAGCGTCAGAAGCGCCGCCGTGGCAGCCACCGAGAGCGCGAACCCCAGAGAGCCCGCCAACCAGGGGTCGGCCAGGAGCAGAATGACGACGGCCGCGCTCAGCAGGGCGACACCGGCGCCAGCGCGACCCAGGAGTACGGCAATCATGGCAATTCCGGCCATCATCGCGGCACGAACGACACTCGGCTCCGGCGTGACCAGAATGACGAACCCGACGAGCGCGCCGAGACCCGCGATCACACGCACGCGGCGGCCTGCTCCCAGCCCAGCCGCAACGACGAATGCGATCCCCACGACGAGCGCACAGTTGGCGCCAGAGACCGCGGTGAGGTGGGACAGCGAGGATGCCTTCATGTCGGCATCCGTCTGAGAACTGACCGCTGACGTGTCGCCCACCGCGAGCCCCGGTACAAGTTCTCCCCCGCCGCCGGGAAGCCCCGCCGCGGCATGTACGAGCGACTGCCGGAGGTCGGCGGCGATGCGCAGGACGCCGGTGGGCGGTTCGACGATCTCTGTCTCGTGCGCCAGGATCTGCACGACTGCCCGGTCTCCCGGATACGCCGGCCTGCTCGTTCCGCTCATGCGCACACGTGCGCCGACATCCAGCGCGCTGCTGACCTGCTCGCCCGACACGCGAACTGCCGCGTCAGTCCACCCGGTGAGAGCACCTCCATCGGTTCCGAGGAGTCGAATCGAGGCATCGAACGCGCGCTGGCCGCCAGCGCGTGGCTCGACTTTCCCGCTGACGATCGCCTCGACCTCGACCACACGCGTGCCGCTCCCGAAGGCTTCGAGCGCGGCATCCCGCCCAGGCTGCGCCAACAACACATGGATGCCGACCGCAGCGCCCGCCGCGAGGGCCACGACAACAACAGACAACACGCCCACGCTGGCCGGGGCACGCCGAGTCACGCCACCCAACTCCGGCGCAACGGTCGACGCACGCCGTCGCGAGAGCGCACCAAGCACAACTCCCCCGCCGATGCCGGCCGCCGCCAGCGCCCCGACCGTCATCGGCGCCAGCGCAGGAGCGTTCACCAGCACGAAAGCCGTCGCCCACGCCACCACTGCGGCCGGCACGAGCCGAGCGGCCCGCCACCGCCGCCCTCCGCTCAGCACACGACGCCCCGCTCACACCGTGACGAGATCACGAATGGACTCGAGCATCTTGGGTCCGATCCCCGACACCGACAACAGGTCATCGACGCTCGCGAACCGCCCGTTCGCCTCCCTCCACTCGATGATCCGTCCGGCAATAGCCGGCCCCACGCCTGGAAGCGTGTCGAGGGCTGCCTCATCCGCAGTGTTCAGATTCACGCGGCCGTCCGCCGCGACACCCGCGGGTCCAGCCGCCGACACCTCCCCCACCCGCGGCACGATCAGCTGCTCGCCGTCCGACACGGGACGAGCAAGATTGACCCCAGACGTGTCGGCATCCTCGGCGAATCCCCCTGCCGCGGCCACGGCGTCCACGACCCGCGAATCGGGATGCAACACGTATAGCCCCGGCGCATTCACCGCGCCCGAGACGTGAACGTAGAGCGAGGCGGACGCCGTCGCCACCGTGACAGGTGCCGGAGTCATCGACTGAGCGGATGCCGCACCCCGAACAACCCCGACGATCACCGCGATCGAAAGGCCGCCCAGGGCGAGAATCACGACCGCACCGACACCCCAGCGACGTCGATCCTCGCGTGCAAGCCCACCCACACCGCGACGCTAGAGGCATGGCTCAACCCGGGATCGACGCATCGACCTGGGCGGTGCAGAAGCTCTCGCAGACCTCCCGTGGGGAGGAAGGCGTCAGTTCGTGCTGAAGCTGACGACCTTCGGAGCGCGAACGATAGCGCGCGTGATCTCGCGCCCGGCCAGCGAACGAACAACCCGCTCGTCTGCGCGAGCCAGAGCCTCCAGGTCGGCACCGTCGATCTTGGCCGAGACCTCGAGCGTTGCACGCACCTTGCCGTCGATCTGCACAACTGCCGTGACCGTGTCCTCGACCAGCAGCGTCGGATCGGCCTGACGCCACCCGACCAGTCCGACGAAGGGCTCGTAGCCGAGCGCTTCCCACATCTCCTCTGCCGTGTGCGGGGCGAACAGGTCCAGAATCATCGCCACGGCTTCGGCCGCTTCCCGGACGGCGGGGTCCGCGGGTCCCGCACCGGTGTCGATGGTCTTACGGATCGCGTTGACCAGTTCCATCAGGCGAGCGACGACGACGTTGAACTTCGTCTGCTCGATCAGGCCCGGGGCTTCGGCCCAGAGGCGGTGCGTGATGCGGCGCAGCGCAACATCACCCTCAGCCCACACGACATCCCGTTCGCTCGTGACATCCTGCGCTACGCGCCACGCACGCGAGAGGAACTTCTGCGCACCCGTCGTCGAAACGTCAGCCCAGTCCTTGTCGTCCTCGACGGGGCCTGCAAAGGCGAGAGCCACACGCAGCGCGTCGGCACCGTGCGTCGCAAGCTCCTCGTGGAAGAGCACGAGATTGCCCTTACTCTTCGACATCTTCGTGCCGCCCAGAATCACCATGCCCTGGTTGATGAGGCTCGAGAAGGGTTCGGTGAAGTCGACAAGTCCCATGTCGAAGAGGACCTTGGTGATGAACCGCGCGTAGAGGAGGTGCAGGATGGCGTGCTCGACGCCCCCGATGTAAAAGTCCACCGGCGCCCAGCGCTGAGCCTCAGCCGGGTCGAAGGCAACCGAACCGTTGCCCGGAGACAGGAATCGCAGGAAGTACCACGAGCTGTCGACGAAGGTGTCCATCGTGTCGGGGTCGCGGAGAGCCGCGGCCCCGGTCTCGGGATCGGTGGTCGCCATCCACTCGGATGCCGCGCCCAGCGGCGACGTGCCCTTGGGCGCCAGGTCGAGTCCGTGTGCGTCGGGAAGCCGGACGGGCAGTTCGTCCTCGGGCACCGGAACGATCCGACCGTCCTCGGTGTGCACCATCGGGATCGGCGTTCCCCAGAAGCGCTGGCGGGAAATGAGCCAGTCGCGCAGGCGATAGGACTTGGAGGCGCGACCGGTTCCGGCGGCTTCCAGCTCCTCGGTGATTCGAGTGATGGCGTTGCGCTTGCTCAGCCCATCCAGCGACCCGGAGTTGATCAGACGCCCCTCACCAGTGAGCGCCACGCCCGTCTTCGCGGGATCGATCGATTCGATGTCGTCGGCATCCTCCGACACCGGCCCGTCTTCGGCGATGACCGGAATCGCACCCGTGGCAGGTGCCGTCGTGTCGACAACAACACGGATGGGAAGACCGAACTCCCGCGCGAAGTCGAGGTCACGCTGATCGTGTGCTGGAACTGCCATGACCGCACCGTGGCCGTAGTCGGCCAGCACGTAGTCGGCGGCCCAGATCGGCAGACGCTCGCCGTTGATCGGATTGATCGCGTAGCGGTCGAGGAACACACCGGTCTTGGGGCGATCCGTGTTCTGACGCTCGATCTCGGTCTGCTTCTGCACGGTCTCGAGGTAGTCCTGGAACCGCATCCGTACTTCGGGCATTGACCCGGATGCCAGTTCCGCAGCCAGATCGCTGTCAGGAGCGACCACCATGAACGTTGCGCCGTACAGGGTGTCGGGGCGGGTCGAGAAGACCGTGACCTTCTCGGCGCGACCCTCGATCTCGAAGTCGATGTCGGCACCCACCGAGCGGCCGATCCAGTTGCGCTGCATCTGAATGACCTTGTGGGGCCAGAAGCCCTCGAGCTGGTTCAGGTCGTCGAGCAGGCGATCGGCGTAGTCGGTGATGCGGAAGTACCACTGGGTGAGCTTTTTCTTGATGACTTCGGCGCCGCAGCGCTCACAGTGGCCGTCCACGACCTGTTCGTTTGCCAGCACTGTCTGGTCGACCGGGCACCAGTTGACCGGGCTCTCCTTGCGATACGCCAGGCCGCGCTCGAACAGCCGCTGGAACAGCCACTGGTTCCACTGGTAGTACTCCGGGTCACTGGTGTGCAGCACCCGGTTCCAGTCGAACGAGACCCCGTAGGAACGGAAGCCGGCCTTCTGCTGGTCGATGTTCGCGTAGGTCCACTCACGCGGGTCGGCGCCGCGCTTGATCGCCGCGTTCTCTGCCGGCAGGCCGAACGAGTCCCACCCGATCGGGTTGAGCACGTTGTAGCCGCGGTGACGCCAGCTGCGGGCGACGATGTCGGAGTAGAGGTAGTTCTCGGCGTGTCCCATGTGCAGGTCGCCCGACGGGTACGGGAACATCGCGAGAACGTACTTGCGCGGACGTGTGTCATCGGACCCACCCGCTCGGAACGGGTCGGCGGCCGCCCAGCGCTCCTGCCACTTGGCCTGGACCGCTTGCGGGTCGTACCCGCCTTCGGGCCCGTGGGCGGCAACGGTGTCGGTAGAGGCCATCTGACTCACGTAACGGGTACCAATCGGGATGCAGGGAAGAGGCGCGAAAGCGCACCATCCAGGCTACCGGATGCCTGGAATCACGCGCCCGGGGCTGCTGTCGCCCAGCTCGGCGGGACGGATGCACCGAGAGCGGCGAGTGGTCCACGCGCTTTCACGACGACCTCCGCTACCTCCGACGATGCCTGCGAGAGCCAGGTGATGCCGCCGCCCGCGCCGACGTAGGCGTGATCCTGCTCGATGACAATCGATCGAATAACCATCGCCAGATCCAGATCTCCCTCGGGTGAGATCCAACCGAAGCATCCGGCGAAGAGACCCCGCGGCGCACCCTCGAGTCGGTGCAGGATCGACATCGCCGAGAGCTTCGGCGCGCCCGTCATGCTGCCGGCAGGAAATGTCGCGCCGAGCAGGTCGCCGACCTGGATGTTGGGGCGGAGGTCGCCCGCAACCGTGCTCACGAGTTGATGCACGGCTGGATAGGACTCGACGTCGAAGAGTCGCTCGACAGTGACGGTGCCGGTCTGGCAGATGCGCGAGAGGTCGTTTCGCATCAGGTCGACGATCATGACGTTCTCGGCCCGCTCTTTGACGTCAGTGCTCAGATCTTCAGCGAGTTCGGCATCGACTTCCGCGTCAGCCGAGCGGGGACGGGTTCCCTTGATCGGGTGAGTCCGGATGCGGCCGCGGTCGACCTCGAGAAACTGCTCGGGACTCGCGCTCAAGAGCGCTCGGTCGGCGATCCGCACGAAGCCGCCATGGTGAGCACTGACTCCTCGTCGCAGGCGCCGGTATGCAGCCAGCGCATCGACGGTGCCTTGCACCTCGAATCGCATGGTGAGGCAAAGCTGGTAGGCGTTTCCCTGGCGGATCTGCTCGCGGCACTCCTCGATCAGAGCGGCGTAGGTGGTCGCATCGTGTCGTGCTGACGCGACCACCGGCGTCGGCTGGGGAATCTCACCCGGATGTGGGAGGTCCAACAGGCCCGCAGCGAGTTCTCCAGCGTCACCCCCCGCAAACACTGTCGCGATGGATGCCGCATGGTCGAACTCGACGACAGTGCGCACCTGCATCCATCGGGCGTCGCCGCCCGAGTCCGGGAACGACGGCGCCCCCGCCCGCCGCGCACCGGCGTCGTAATCGAACCAGCCAACCCATGCCCCGGGCCGCGGGCCACACTCGTCCGAGCGCGAGTCGTCCTCGGCAGCACTCCCCCGCAAGACCACCCGCTCGACAGCGTCCGAGGCGACGGGCTCACCAATACCAACCCAACTCTTCCCGGTGGTCGCACCGGGGCCGGCATCCAGCCAGAACGCGTTCTCGTACCGATGCGCCCATCCGCAGAAGACCTGCTCTGGGTCACGCCACGCCGCTAGCTGAACGTTCGACGGCGGCGTTGTCACGCCTCACAGGCTAAACGCTGTCGGCGGCTCTACGCTTCAAGGATGAACGAGTGGCTCACGTGGCTGCTGGATACGGTGCAAGCAGTCGATCCGGTCGTGCGCACCCTCGTGGCAGGTCTTGCCATCATGCTCGAGACCAGTGTCTTGGTCGGGCTCGTGGTTCCGGGCGACACGATTGTGATCATCGCCGGCACCGCTGTCGGCAGCCCGTGGGAGGGGGTGGCACTGGGGGTCGCGGTCGTGATCGGCGCGCTCATCGGCGAAAGCATCGGTTTCTGGCTGGGACGATTCCTCGGCCCGCGGATCCGATACTCGCGCCTCGGTGCCCGCATCGGTGAACGTTCGTGGATCCGGGCCGAGCTGTACGTCAACCGGCGTGGTGGGATCGCGATCTTCCTGAGCCGGTTCCTGCCGGTCTTGCATTCCCTGGTGCCGTTGACGGTCGGGATGACCGGCTTCGCGTACCGGCGGTTCCTCGCGTGGACGGCGCCCGCCTGCATCCTGTGGGCGACGATCTACGTCTCGGTCGCGTCGGCCGCAGCGGGGACCTACCGCGACCTCGCTGACAGCGCTCACTACGCTGGATACATCTTCGTCGCCGCCATCGCACTGTTCATCCTGGCGATCTACGTGGGCAAGAAAGTGCTGCACCGCATCGAGCGGCGGCACATGGATGCGGGCGACGAGAGCAGTTCCGCAGGCGATGCCCCACGAAACCCGACCCTCGATGGCATGACAGACTGAACGGGTGCCCGGACCGGAGGAAACCCCCGCGCCCCCCAAGATCCTGTGGCTCGCACGACTTGAGCGACGCTTTCACACCTGGCGGGAGCGACGAGCCCGCGCGCGCGGGCTCAAGCCCACGGTGACCCCGTTTGCGGGATACGGCGGCGATGGCTGGATCCGCGTTCTTGGGCGTGTGCTGATCGTCCCGCCGCGTAAGCCGCGCGGCGGCGGGGAGTACGCATCAGTGCGCGGGTGGCGGAGCTTCCTCGCGGTTCCTGTCGGCTTCGCTCGTGTGGACGTCACCGTAGCTGGCCAGACGCATACCGTGAAAGCGGACCGCGGCGGCGTCGTGGATGTCGTGCTCGATGCGGCACTGTCGCCCGGATGGCAGACGCTCACGATGACGGTCGAAGGCAGCGCTCCCGTCGAATCTCGCGTTTTCGTTGTTGCGCCGGATGCGCGCTTCGGCATCGTCTCTGATGTCGACGACACCGTCATGGTCACTGCATTGCCGCGTCCGCTTCTGGCTGCGTGGAACTCGTTTGTCGTCGACGAACACGCCAGGCAGCCGGTTCCTGGGATGGCGGTGCTTCTCGAACGGCTTGCGCGCGAGAATCCGGGCTGTCCTGTCGTGTACTTGTCTACGGGGGCATGGAACGTCGCGCCGACGCTGGTGCGTTTCATGCGACGCCACCTCTTCCCGCCCGGAGCGCTCCTTCTCACGGACTGGGGTCCCACCCATGACCGGTGGTTCCGCAGCGGACGAGCCCACAAGGAGCAGAGTCTGCAGCGCCTTGCCGAGGAGTTCCCCGACATTCGCTGGTTGCTTGTGGGCGATGACGGGCAGCACGACGACGCGATCTATACTGCCTTCGCCAGTGAGAACCCCGGACACGTCGCGGCTGTCGCGATCCGCCGCCTCTCCCCTGCTGAAGCCGTGCTCGCTGGCGGCCGAACCGCAGTGAACGACCACTCGGCAGCCGAAGTGCCGTGGGTGACGGCATCCGATGGAGCGGGCCTGCTCGACCGCCTCCAGGCCGCTGGGGTATCCCCCGCGTAGTCTTGCCGCATGTGCGGACGGTTCGTAGTGGCAAGCGTTGGAACCGAGCTCGTGGGGATGCTTCGCGTCGACCTCGTCGGCGATGACCTGCCCGGACCGTCGTTCAATGTCGCACCGACCGACAGGGCTGCGATCGTGCTCGACTCGGCGAAGTCCGAACCGCCTGTTCGACGGCTGGAGAGCGCCCGCTGGGGGCTGGTTCCCGGCTGGGCGAAGGATCTCTCGATCGGGGCGCGAGCATTCAACGCCCGCTCCGAGGAGCTCGAAGACAAGCCGATGTTCCGGGCCGCACTCGAGAAGCGGCGCGCGATCGTCCCGGTCACCGGCTACTACGAGTGGCATCGCACAGATGCCGGCAAGACGCCGTATTTCATCCATCCTGCCGACGACGAACCTCTGCTCTTCGCCGGGCTCTATGAATGGTGGAAAGACCCGTCGAAGCCCGAGGACGCCGACGACCGGTGGGTGCTCTCGTTCACGATTCTCACCCGCGCGTCATCCGGTGGACTCGGATCGCTCCATGACAGGATGCCGGTCTTCATGGATCCCGATCACGCTGACGCCTGGCTCGACCCCACTGTCGACTACCCGCGAGACATCCTGGATGCCGCCGTCGACGCTGCCGAGATGGTTGCCGACACCCTGGAGGTGTATCCGGTCAGCTCAGACGTTGGGAACGTCCGGAACAACTCACCCGCGCTGATCGAGCCCGTGCCAGGACCGCCGCTCCCCTGACGAGCGGGATCAGGCCGCAGGCGCGCAGGACGAGCAGGGCACGAGACCGCGACCGGCACCTGCAGTCTGCAACCGCAGCGTCATCACTCGCACCGCGGCTTCATCCAGGCGCTCCGCGGGAAGGGCGCCGGACTCAATGGCGGCGACGATGCCCGCCGTCAGCTCCGCCGCCGTCTGGGAGTTGGTTCCCAGAACCGACAGCAGCATGTCGTTGCCCGCCGCAAGGGCAGCGACGGCGTTGGCAACGGGATCCTGGTATTCCCGCAGACCTGACGCCTCCAGCATCCCGAGGTCATCGGTGATCGCGACGCCGTCGAAGCCGAGCTCTTCTCGCGCGATGCGGTGCCACTCGCTCGACAGGGTCGCGGGCTTCTCGTCGATCGATGTGTACGCGAGGTGCCCGAACATGAGTAGCGGAGCGCCGGCGTCGATGCCAGCCGCGAAGGGGACGGCATCCGTTTGACGCCACTGGTCGTAGGTCTCTGTCGTCGACGGGATGCCGCGGTGCGAGTCGCCCGGGGCAGCACCATGGCCCGGAAAGTGCTTGAGGGTCGACAGGGCCTCGGGTTCCTCGCCGACCACCGCAGCAGCAACGTGTGAGGCACCACTCTCGGGCGTGGTCCCGAGCGCCCGGCGGTAGATGAACATGCTGGTGTCGTCCGTGATGTCGGCGACGACACCGAAGTTCACTGAGATGCCCGCGCGCTGGACGAGTGCACCTCTCCCGGCGAAAGCGAGTTCGGTAGCCTCCGGCGGCTCATTCTTGAGCGTGATCGACGACGGGAAATCGTCCCACGGCAGACGAGACACGTCGCCGCCCTCCTGGTCGATGCCCAGCAGCGGCGGAACCGCCGGGTCTACCGTGAGCGCCGCAGTGATCTCGCGCAACCGGTCTTCGGACCCCGGGATGTTCGCGCCCATGAGGATGAAACCGCCGACGCCGGTACTCGACATGTAGTCGCGAAGCACGCCGGGGTCGGTTGTCGAGATGTGCCCCATGATCACGCTCGCGGCGCGCTCGCTGAGACTCATCGCTGCAACGGCCGCGGTGGCTCGTGCGGCGACGCTCTCGGCTGTGCCGGCGACGACGACAACCTCACCCGCCGGCGCTTGCGTGGCACCGGAGGATGAGCTCGTGGCGTCCGCCGCCGGTGCGAGGACGAGAGCTCCCAGCACGAAGCAGGCCACGGCTGCTGCCGCGATCCCCGCGCGCGTCACGGGCGTGAGCATGCCCGCGTCTTCTCCGCGGCGTACCGCATGGAATCGATGGCGACCTGCCGAACTCACGTGTTCACGCTACCCGTTCTCACGCGCACTACCCTTGTCTGCATGGGGGCAAGCCGCAAAGACCGAGCGATCGCGCGCCGGACGTTCCTCGGGTTCGCGGCGGTGTTCACGACGGCCGGCGTCGTCGGAACGATCACGACCGACAACGCCAAGGCCCGCGCCGCGTTCGATGACGCCCTCGCTCAGTGGGTGGTCTCCGGAGACGCGGTCGACCAATCGGCCGCTGGATTCAGCGCTGCCCAGACGGATGCCATCGCTGCGGCAGCTGAGGCATCGACGGTCATCGAGGTCACGAACGCCGAGATGCTGCAGGACTCAGCGACGCTCGACGCGCTGCGAGCGTCGTTGGATGCACTAGTCGCTGCCGGGCTGCTGACCATTGCCTCGCCCGGTGAGGTGACGGCTACGACAACCGCACCCGACCCGCGCTCGACACCAGACGTACCCGAGGGCCGAGAGGCTCAGCTCGCGCAGGCGGAATCGCTCACCGAGGATGCGGCCCACCTGACGGAAACTGCCGAGACATCCGAGCAGTCGACCTCGGTGCTTGAGGCCGCCACCACTGCGGCGTTGGCCGACATCGACGCCGTCGTCGCATCTGCTGCAGCTCACGGAGGAGCGGTCGCGGTGCCGAGTCTCGCCTCGCAGGAGACCAAGGATGCGTACGCGGCAGCGGTCGCAGCGCTCGGCGACTCCGCGGCTGGTAGCGCGTCGCAGCGGATCGGCGCGTACCAGCAATCATGGACCGCGGTCCAGGACTCGCAAGCCGCAGCTGAGGCTGCGCAGGCGCGGGGCAACAGCGGCGGTGGAGACGACGACGTCCAACCGACGTATATCAACGGCATCCTCATCGCCAACAAGACTTATCGCCTGCCCAGCTGGTACGGGAATGGACTCACTGGCGACACACTCGCCGCGTTCGAGCGGATGCGTTCCGAAGCTGCATCGCTCGGGTACAACCTCTGGATTGCGAGCGGGTTCCGCTCCTATGCGACACAGGTCAAGGTCTACAACAGCTACGCCTCCCGCGACGGTACGGCTGCTGCCGACCGGTACTCCGCGCGGCCCGGGCACAGTGAGCACCAGTCGGGCCTCGCGTTTGATCTGAACACCATCACGGAAGCGTTCGGATACACGCCCGAGGGCCAATGGGTCGCCGCAAACGCGCACCGGTTCGGTTTCATCGTGCGCTACCCGCAGGGTAAAGAGGGCGTGACCGGATACATCTGGGAGCCCTGGCACCTGCGCTACCTCGGCGTCGACACCGCTACGGCTGTGTACAACAGCGGGCTGTCGCTCGAGGAGTATTTGGGCATTACCTCGGTCTACAGCTGAGCAGGATTTCCACCGCCCCGAGGGTGACATCGGCAACCTCGACGAGGCAGTACGATCTCGCTCATGCCCGAATCTTCCGACGCAGTGTCGTCGCGCCGACGCTCATTCTTCGAGGACCTCCAGCTCCTCATCGTCATCCTTCTTGGTGTGGTCTCTGTTGCCACCGCATACGTCTCGTTCGAGGCCGCCCTGTACGGCGGTCAGCAGGCAGCGGCGTACTCACGCGGCGGAGCGGCCCAGACCGAGGCGGAGTCCATCTACCTGGAGGCAAATCAGCAGTACGTGCAGGATGCCGAGACACTCACGCGTCTCTCGGAGTATCAGATCGAGATGGAGGGCGCCGACCCGGATGTCGCCGCCGCGGCATCCGAGAAGTACGACCAGCTGTATTTCACGAGCGTCTCGGAAGACCTCGACGCCGCCATCGCGTGGGCCCAGGCCGAGAACGAGGCAGATCCGACCACCTACACCGACCCGCAGGTTTCGGAGGATTACCAGGACGCACTGTTCGGCGCGTGGTCTGACGCGGATGCCGCAGCAAAGGCCCTGCTCGCTCAGGGTGACGAGGCCAATCAGTACAGCGACCGACTGACACTCAACACCGTGCTGATGGCAATCGCGCTCTTCCTTCTTGGTATCGCTGCAGTGATACGAAACCGTCGCGCACAGTGGATTCTCATCGGCGTGAGCAGCGCCATCTTCCTGCTTGCCCTCGGGCTTACGGTGATCGTCCCCTTCACCTGGTTCTAGGCGAAATGAAGAAACGAAGAAGGGCACCCACATGGGCGCCCTTCTTCGTTTGGTGGAAGTAAGGGGAATACTGTCGAAAAGTGCCCCGCCCTTGCGCCGCATAGTGAGTACCCATCATCTCATCCGACAGCGACCTCTGCTACAGCGTCGCCACGGCCGGAAACTCCCCACTCATCTCCCGCCTTTGAGCGAGGAGAAGCTGGTCATCGCTGAAGCTCGATACGAAGCAGGCGCGACTCTCAAGGCGATTGCTTCAGACCTTGGAATCAGCCGCCAGTCACTTGCGCACCAGCTACGCAAGCGCGGGTTGAAACTCCGAGGCCGTGCTCCTGAGCCGCACGAGGTCGATGAGATGCGTCGCCGATACGAGGCTGGCGACTCGCTTGAAACGGTCGGCAGCAGACTTGGGTTCTCGGCGGGCACAGTGCGCACCTGGCTCATCGACTCAGGAGTCGCAATGCGCGATACCCACGGTCGCAGCAAATAAATCGTCCACTGCACGTGAATACTCCGGGATAGGTCGCCTGTCCGAGCCTAATTAGGCGTGGCCTTGCCAGTCCACTAGGGACTGCCCCGAGTTTGGTTGACGTCTGATCTGTGAGGATTCGTCCTCGCTGGAAGGATGTCCCTGTGGCAAAGCCGTATCCCAAGGAGTTCCGAGACGACGTCGTGGCGGTGGCCCGACAGGGCCAGACGCCGCTGTCGCAGATCGCGAAGGACTTCGGTGTCTCCGAAGGGTCCTTGTCGAACTGGATGAAGCAAGCAGACATCGAGGACGGACGACGTCCCGGTCTCACCGGCGCCGACCAGACGGAGCTGCGCGAGGCGAAGAAGCGCATACGTCTGCTCGAGCAGGAGAACGAGGTGCTCCGCCGTGCGGCGGCGTATCTGTCGCAGGCGAACTTGCCGGGAAAATAGTCTTCCCGCTCGTCCGTGAGATGGCCGCGGCCGGCGCTCCGATCAGGGTGCCGGTCGTGGTGGCGTGCAGGGTTCTGGGCTTATCGACCCAGGGGTACTACAAGTGGCTGAAGGCCCCGATCTCCCAGCGGGACTGGGACGATGCTCACCTCATCGACGTCCTCTACGAGGCTCACCGCGATGATGCGACCCTCGGCTACAGATTCCTCACCGATGAACTGTCCGACGAGTACGGCATCACCGTCGGCGAGAACCGCGTGCATCGGCTCTGCCGCATCGCTGGAATCACCGCCAGCCATCACAAGAAGCGTTCCAAGCCCGGCTCCACCGGGCCTGCCCCGCATGATGACCTCCTCGCGGTCGTCGACGAGCACGGCGTCGTCCGGCATGAGTTCGCCGCCGATGCCCCGAACAAGGTCTGGCTCTGGGACATCTCCGAGCACCCCACTCGTGAGGGCAAGCTCTACATCTGCGCGATCAAGGACGTCTGCAGCAACAAGATCGTCGGCTACTCGATCGACTCGCGCATGAAGGGATCGCTGGCGCGGTCGGCGCTGCGCAACGCGATCGCTCTGCGGCAGCCGGTCGGCACGATCTGCCATTCGGACAGAGGCGGCCAGTTTCGCGCGAAGAGGACCCAACGGCTGCTCGAGAACAACGGGCTGGTCGGGTCGATGGGGCGCTCCTACGGCGCGGGCGACAACGCCAGCATGGAGAGCTTCTTCGCGCTCCTGCAGAAGAACGTCCTCAACACGCGCCGCTGGGAGACGCGGCAGGAACTCCGCCTCGCGATCGTCACCTGGATCGAGACGAAGTACAACCGCCGCCGCCGTCAACGAGGCCTCGGAAAGCTCACACCCGTCGAGTTTGAGATGATCTACAGAACCGCAGAAGCGGCCTGAACACCCCGACCCCTACCCGTCAACCAAAGTAGGGGCAGTCCCCTACGACCCGGTCAATGTGCTGAGGTAGCTCGGCAATCCTCTCCTCATCAGTCCAACTTGCGATGAAATCGGGGTCGTTGCTCTTAGGGGCGTCCACAACATCTCGAATACGCACCGCTACTGGCACTCCGGTACTCACCCCGGTAACCAGAGCATGTTGCTGAGCAAGGCCCGGCAGTTGATCGAGAAGGGCACGAGAACTCAGCGCAGTGGCGTGACGAAGCAGTGCTTGATCTGACTCGTGGGTAAGTCTGTGCGCGATTACTGTGCCACACTGCGCAACGACAGTCTCACTCAGCTCACTCGGACGCTGGCTCGCGAGCAGAAGGGATATTCCGAACTTTCTGCCTTCTTTTGCGATGCGTTCGAAGACGGCAGTTGAGCGGCTTCCGCCTCCGTTGCTGTCATGGCGAGCCGGGATGAAGCGGTGTGCTTCTTCGAGCACCAGCAGCAATGGGTGTCTCGCGCGAGGATCACTGCGCACAGCAAAGTCGAAGAGGATACGACCAAGCAGCGCCGTTACGTTCTCAAGTACATCACTGGCGATAAGGCTCAGGTCGAAGATAGTAACCGACGGGCCAGAATCGTGGTTCTTCGTTTGCTCTCGATAATTTGCGGCGGCGGGCCAATCTGATGAATCGTTGTCCTTCGTCGGGTCGGCTCCCATCACTGCACGCAGATAGGTACCAAGGGGGTCATCGTGTTTCTCGACCCTGGTCATGAAGTCGTATCTGCCATCGGCAAGGAGGCGGCTGAGGCGCATCTGCAGTGTCGCGACGTATCCAGCGATCTTGTTGTCATTAGCCTGTTCCAGCTGGATACGGTTCGGCATGAAGAAGTCACAGAGCTGTTGCAGATCATAGAACACCGGAGCGTCGAAGTCTGCACCGGTCGCACCGCTGCCGAGACCAAGTTCACTCAATGCAGTGGTTATGTGCTGTTTGAGTTCACGGACGAGTTTCCCGACTATCTCTCGATGTTTTGGCGTGAGCGCTGCCCACTTCGGATTATTGGTCAGTCCAGAGTCGGCTATAGCTTTAGTGACGAGAGGAGCCATTGCCTCCCAATGTGACTTAATCGGCGAGGCCTGTTTTGCCTGGAACTCAACAAGTCGAGAAAGATCGGTGAGCTGACGGAAGGTCGGCCCTTCCGCATCCTTGTCGTTCGAGAATTGCGCCTCAACTATCGCGAGAGTATTCCGCACGTTGTCGAGCCGATCTGCTTCGACGTGGGAGGTGGCACCGGCGATTCTTGCGTCTGCAACCGCGCGCTGAAGCACTGGAGCCTGTACGCCTTCGCTGGCGCGCAGGAGAGCTAGGTGCTCTTCGTTGTTCATGAACCAATGCGGCAAGAACAGACCCGACTCAGTACCTGGCTCAGGGCCGAGGACAATGGTGCGCGTTTTCTGCCCAAGAGAGCTGTCGTTCGCAAAGGACTGAGCGTACTCTCCGTTGATATCGAAGATGACTATGTGGCCGCTGCTGATCTGATTATCGAGAAGGCCGTCGATTAGTGCGGTGACTGTGCACGATTTCCCTGATCCAGTGGATCCGACAACAGCGCAGTGGTGCCCAAGAAGGAGATTGGCATCGAGATAAACGTCTTGTTCTGAAGCAATTGCTGACGAGCCTAAACGGACTGAAGGCACCTCCTTGGGAAGAAATATGTTCTTGACCTCGGCAGGAGTCGCCGTCCTGACCGGCGCGTGAAGCGACGGATAGGCAGTCAGCCCCGATTTGAACTTCTCCCCTTCGAAACGACCAACCACCGACGCCTCAAGCTCATAAGAAGCTTGGTCGTCCTCGCTGAGCAGTCCGCGACCAGGCGCTATCTCATTGCGCCTCACGATGGAAACACCTGTAATGATCGCTACTACCCGATGAGCACCGGCCGGTGCGGTCACATATGAGTTGACAACTCCCACAGTCTGAAGACCGTCAGGCCCTACTTTGGTGAAACCTTTCGAACCAATATCCAGCGACACTTTCAGAGTCGTGCTCTGCACGGCCGTCACCCGGCCGATAACACCTACCTCACTCATCGCCTGAAGAGTCTTCCTTCTTCTGCGCGGAGGTGAAGTTCTCGAGCGATTCAATAAGGTTCATGATCGCAGCTGGGGCGTTGACCTGCAGATCGAGTCCCGACTCGGGCAGCAGGTCAACCATGTGAATGAACTCTCCGGCTTTGCCAGTCAAGACGGCGATACGCGAGTCATCTCCGGCAGCCAGAGCAGCCAGCGGAGTGTCCTTCGTCTCAATTCCCTGCGTCGCCAGGGTTGTACCTACGAGGTCATCGTCGAGGACAGCTTTCAGCAGCGATTCCTGTTCCAAAATGGCACAGGGATCGACCGCCAGAACATTGATCGCTGGGTTGATCGCCAAGCTGCGCAGGAGAATCCGGTTGATGTGAGGGTCACCAAATCCATAGCCGATCGTCACTACCGCGGTGTCATTCTGTTGAACTGCATCGCTCAGCAAGCGCATGAGATCGGAATACGGATATGAAAGGGAATCGCCTTCTTTTGCGGCCGTGGGATAGATAAGTACGGGCTCTTGTATCGAAGCGCTGCCCTCTGGAACCTGCACGACCTCGAGCGTCGTGACTCCGGTCTCAGCGCTGATGCGTGGCTTCCAGTTCAAACTGCCGTGGATCTTGTGTAAATAGAGCGCGCTGTCGGCTCGGGCGACCACTTGTTGCGAAGTTGTCTCGACGCGGTGGAAGTCCAGTCCGTAGTAAGCAAGGTTCAGACGCCGTTCGACCGTGCCACTGAACCCGTCAATATAGGGGTATCCCAGTTCATCGAGTGACCGTTCGAGAACGAGATCATAGTTCGTCGTGAACAGCTTGGGCCTTGGGAGGTTGGCTCGTCGGCTTCGAACGATCCGCGAGAGGAACTGCCGATGAGCCGAGTAGTGCCCCGTAGAGTGGTGTAACGAACCCCGAGTAACAACGGCCCCACTGAAAGAACAGCGTGGCCACCGGGGACACCTTCGAGAAGCCTTCTAACTCTCACT
>SWBZ01006374.1_pt1 | contig 66119 bp, 57 predicted proteins | sample 4693031 | NCBI WGS metagenome assembly SWBZ01 (sample SAMN10267274, study PRJNA491770) | bioreactor metagenome | isolation source: DHS bioreactor inoculated with | place: Japan: off Shimokita Peninsula
AAAAAAACCCTTATGTTTCCATTATTTGACGGAGAGCGACAATGAAGTTCAGGCCTCTGCATGACCGTGTTCTGGTCAAGCGCATCGAGCAGGACGAGAAGACCAAGGGCGGGATCATCATCCCCGACACGGCCAAGGAAAAGCCCATGGAAGGCAAGATCATCGCCGTCGGGTCCGGCACCCGCAACGAAGACGGCTCGATCACGCCGCTCGACGTGAAAAAGGGCGACAAGGTCCTGTTCGGCAAGTGGTCGGGCACCGAAGTGACGATCGAAGGCGACGAGCTGATCATCATGAAGGAATCAGACCTGCTGGGCATCATCGGCTAAGGCTGATCGACCGCCCGCAAGGCACCCGAAAAAGATCGAACCAAGAGGATTAGAGAAGATGGCTGCTAAGGAAGTTAAGTTTTCAAGCGACGCCCGCGACCGCATGCTGAAGGGTGTCGACACCCTGGCCAACGCGGTCAAGGTGACCCTCGGTCCCAAGGGCCGCAACGTCGTTATCGACAAGGCGTTCGGCGCGCCGCGCATCACCAAGGACGGCGTCACCGTCGCCAAGGAAATCGAGCTGACCGACAAGTTCGAAAACATGGGCGCGCAGATGGTCAAGGAAGTCGCTTCCCGGACCAATGACGAAGCCGGCGACGGCACCACCACCGCCACCGTGCTGGCCCAGGCCATCGTCCGCGAAGGCGTCAAGGCCGTGGCCGCCGGCATGAACCCGATGGACCTGAAGCGCGGCGTCGACATGGCCGTCGAAGCCGTCGTGGCCGACGTCAAGTCCGTCTCCAAAAAGGTCAAGACCTCCGACGAGATCGCCCAGGTCGGCACCATTTCCGCCAACGGCGACGAAGCGATCGGCAAGATGATCGCCGAAGCGATGCAGAAGGTCGGCAACGAAGGCGTCATCGAAGTCGAGGAAGCCAAGGGCCTGGACACGGACGTGACCGTTGTCGAAGGCATGCAGTTCGACCGGGGTTACACCTCGCCGTACTTCATCACCAACGCCGACAAGATGACCTGCGACATGGACAATCCCTTCATTCTCATCCACGAGAAGAAGCTGTCCTCGCTGCAGCCGCTGCTGCCGGTTCTGGAAGCCGTCGTTCAGGCCTCCCGTCCGCTGATCATCATCGCCGAAGACATCGAAGGCGAAGCGCTGGCGACCCTGGTCGTCAACAAGCTGCGCGGTGGTCTGAAAGTCGCCGCCGTGAAGGCGCCGGGCTTCGGCGACCGCCGCAAGGCCATGCTGGAAGACATCGCCATCCTGACCAACGGCCAGGTGATTTCCGAAGACATCGGCATCAAGCTTGAAAACGTCGGCCTGGAAATGCTGGGCACGGCCAAGCGCGTCATCATCACCAAGGACGACACCACTGTCGTCGATGGCGCCGGCAAGAAGAAAGACATCGAAGCGCGCTGCAACCAGATTCGGGCGCAGATCGAGGAAACCACCTCGGACTACGACCGCGAGAAGTTGCAGGAACGTCTGGCCAAGCTGGCCGGCGGCGTGGCCGTCATCAACGTGGGCGGCGCCACCGAGGTCGAGGTTAAGGAAAAGCGTGACCGCGTCGACGACGCCCTGCACGCCACCCGCGCCGCGGTCGAGGAAGGTGTTGTTCCGGGCGGCGGTTCCGCCCTGCTTTACGCGACCAACGCCCTGAAGAAGCTGACCCCGGAAAACAACGACCAGCAGGTCGGCATCAACATCGTGCTGCGTGCCCTGCAGGCCCCGATCCGTCAGATCGCGGAAAACGCCGGTTTCGACGGCGCCGTGGTCGCCGGCAAGCTGCTTGAAGGCAAGGTCAAGACCCAGGGCTTCAACGCCCAGACCGGCAAGTACGTCGATATGCTGAAGGCCGGCATCATCGACCCGACCAAGGTCGTCCGTACGGCTCTGCAGGATGCGGCGTCCATCGCCGGTCTGCTGATCACCACGGAAGCCATGGTCGCCGAGAAGCCGGAAAAGAAAGACGCCGGCGGCATGCCTCCGGGTGGCGGCATGCCCGACATGGGCGGCATGGGCTTCTAATCCCGTCGCCTACCGTTTGCTTGGGAAAGGGCCGCGCCTTCGGGGGCGGCCCTTTTCTTATGCGCGGTTTCCTGTGCGTGACCTGGATCAAGGGCGGGCGGAGCCACCTCGGCTATAGGGCGGGATGCAGAAGTTTGCTAGGTTTCGGGAGACGGGAAACATGCAAGCCGGGTATCAACGGATGACCATCGACGCCGCCGCCGGCGACATCAAGAAACTGATCAGTGCCGGACGCCTCGCCGATGCGGCGCAGGCGGCCTATCAGGCCGCCGTGACCGGCCGCGCCGATGGCGACGCCCTGGGCCTGGGCGCGGCGGCGGCCTATCAGGCGGGGGCCGACGATCTGGCCCTGGAACTGTTCTCCCGCCTCGACGCGCAAAGGGCGCTCGATGCCGGGCAATGGGCGATGATGGGTCACGCGGCGGACCGGCTCGGCGTGTCGCGGGTGGCGATCCCGGCCTATCGCCGGTCCCTCGATCTGGCGCCCGATTCGCCGCCCGTGCACTACAACCTGGGCTCTCTCCAGCTGCGCCGCCACCAGTGGTCCGAGGCGATCCGGCACCTGACGGCGGCCTGTGAGGCCATGCCCGACTGGCAGCCGGCCTGGGAAAATCTGGCGCAGGCGAGGCTCGGCACGGAACATTACGAAACGGTCATCCCCTTCCTGGCGGACTGCATGCGGCGGTTTCCGGACAACCCCCTGTTCGCCCTTCAGCATGCCCAGGCGTTGATGCAGAGCGGCGACCACGCGGGCGCCGAGGCCGCGTTCCGCGCTCTGACGCAGCGCGTGCCGGACGACGCCGGGGTGTGGGCCGGGCTGGCGGCGGCGGTGATCCAGGACGGCCGCAAGGACGAAGCCGCCGACATCATCGCGCAGGCGGCGGCCAAGGGGGCAAGGTCCGCGGACCTGGATGAAATGGTGGCTACCCTGAAGCTCGACGCCGGCGACATCGCCGGTGCCCGCGCCGGGTACGAGGCCGTGCTGACCGCCGAGCCTGGCCACCGCCTCGCGCGGGTCAACCTGATCGACGCCCTGGTCCAGGCCGGCGACCATGCGCGCGCGCTCAAGGTCTGTGACGACCGTCTGGCGGCCGTGCCGGGCGATCCGGAAATGCTCGCCTACCGGGCCATCGTAATGACCGACATGGGCCAGCCGGCGGAGGCCGAGGCGTTCCTCCCGCCCAATCTGATCATGGGCCACCGGCCCCTGGCGCCGGACGGCTTCGCGTCACTGGCCGATTTCAACAAGGCGATGGTCCGCCATATCCTGAGCCATCCGTCCCTGGTCCCGTCGCCGCCCAGCCATGCCACCGTCGCGGGCCGCCACACGGGCAGCCTGGTGTGCGATCCCTGGGGCCCGATGACCCATTTCAAGGACATGATCGCCGAGGCCGCGCGCGCCTACCGCCGCCGCCACCGGCGCAGTTCCCATCCCCTGTTCACCCGTTGGTCCGACGAATATTCGCTGACCGTCTGGGCGGTGGAAATGAACGCCGGCGGCCACCAGATGCCGCATATCCATCCGTCAGGCTTCCTGTCCGGCGTCTATTATCCGCAGCTGCCGGCCCAGGTCACGGACCCGGGCGACACCAACGGCTTCATCGAATTCTTCCAGGCCCCGCAGCAGTTCACCCTGCGTCATCCGCCGCGCCTGCAACTGTTCCCGCCCGAGGAAGGGGTCATGTATCTGTTCCCCTCGGCCTATTTCCACCGCACCATTCCGTTCGCCGGCGAAGGTACGCGCATCAGCGTCGCCTTCGACCTGGTCGCCCTCTAGGGCGCCGGACCGCCGTGACCGTCCGTTTCGTCCTGGTCCACGGCGCCTATCACGGTGCCTGGTGCTGGGATCGGCTGACGCCGCTTCTGCGGGCCCCGGGGGCGGATGTCATCGCGCCCGACCTGCCGGGCCACGGGAGCGACCGGACGCCGTCGGCGGACCTCACCCTGGCCCTCTATGCCGACCATGTCGCTGGGGTCGTGCGGCAACAGGGCGATCCCGTCACCCTGGTCGGCCATTCCATGGCCGGGGCGGTGATCGCCGAGGTTGCCGAGCGTGTGCCGGACCTGATCGCTCGTCTGGTTTATCTCACGGCCTACATGCCGGGCCCGGGGGAAAGCATCGTCGACTGGGCGCGCCGTGACGGCGACACGCGGGCGCGGGCGGACAAGGTCCTGTTCGAAAACACGCCCTGTCTTGCCGTCGACCGTCAGACGACCTGGGACGCCTTCTATCAGGACGCGCCGGAGGACGACCTCGACTGGGTCTTCTCCCGCCTGAGGCCCGAACCCGTGGCGATCTTCCGCCAAGCCCTTGCCCTGACGCCGGAGAATTTCGGGCGGGTGCCGCGCGATTACATTTCCTGCCGCCAGGATTTCGCGATTACCGCCGATCTTCAGGATTCCATGCTCGACGCCCTGCCGGCGCGGCGCACCTGGGACCTGGACTGCGGCCATTCGCCTTTCGTGGTCTGCCCGGATTTGCTGGCTGACGTGCTTATGGCGGGAGAAAGCTAGGGCGGGCATCGTCGGCAGCCGTCCGCCCGGCGGCGAAGAATATGCACAGGGGCATCGCGAATGCATCTTGAAAGCTGGGTGAACAAATTCTACCGTCTTGGGTAATGAAGGACGGAAACAAGACTGTCCGCATCTGGGGGCGCATCCGAGCAGATTATAAGCCGCAGCCAACACGTCGCGTGTTTGGAGATGAGAGATGTCGGGCGCCGTCCTGAAGATCCTGGTCATTGATGAGAGCGCGGAGCGCGCCGAGGTCCTGTTGGCGGGGCTGGAGGACGCGGGCTACAACCAGGTCCACCATCTGCGCGAGATGACGGATCTGGTGCCGCGCATCGCCGCCATCGACCCGGACGTGATCCTGATCGACCTGGAAAACCCCAACCGCGACACGGTCGAGCAGATGTTCCGCGTGTCGCGCGAGGTCAAACGCCCGATCGCCATGTTCGTCGATGAAAGCGACCCGGAAATGACCAAGCAGGCGATCCGGGCCGGGGTCAGCGCCTATATCATCGACGGCCTGCGCCGCGACCGCATCCAACCCGTGGTCGACGTCGCGATCTCGCGGTTCGAGGCCTACCGCGAGCTGGAACAGCGGGCGACCGACGCGGAAAGCCAGCTGGCCGAACGCAAGATCATCGACCGCGCCAAGGCCGTGCTCATGGAAAAGCGCGCCATGACCGAACCCGCCGCCTATGACGCCATCCGCGCCATGGCCCGGGCCAAGGGCAAGCGCATGGTCGAGGTCGCGGAAAGCCTGCTGACGGCCCAGGAATTGGGTATCTGACGCCGTCCCTGGCATGTCGCCGCCGCCGGTCCCCAAAAATGGCTAAAATTTACGCTGCCGTTTTCATTGCGCTTAAAAATTAAGCACAAGCTGCGGCGGCCTAACCGAATCCAGGCCTGATATTCCTTTTTAAATCAATGGATTGTCTGGTTTTTGCGAGTTGGCACGGGCCTTGAAATAGGAATCGTGCCGGAACGCGATGCCGCCCGGCGTCCTCTGCGCCCAAGGAAGGGCGACCTTACGGAGGCCATTTGCCCCATGACGGGCTGAAATGCCGGCCGGATGCCGGGATTTAAAGCTTTCGCCGCCGAACCCTTCGGCGGCCTGGATTGGAACACGGGGCGACCACGGTCATGCAAATTCGTCTGATGACGCCAGTCGGCACCAGCGTTCTCGTGGTCGAGCGGGACCGCCCGCGCGCCGAAGCAACCAAGCGCCTGCTGGTCGAGCAGGGCTACAGCGTCACCGGCGTGCTGACCGACATGAGCCGCTTCGCCGAAGCCGCCGCCCAAACCACCGCCGACGCCATCATGATCTATGCGACCGAGCCGGATAAGGATTTGCTCGACGCGCTGCGCGCCCTGCCGACGGAACAGCGCCGCCCGACCGTCCTGATCACCGAGGACGGCTCCACCGACGCCATCCACCAGGCCGTCGCCGCCGGGGTCAACGCCTGCGTCGTGGTCGGCGTCAACGGCAACCGCATCCGTTCCGCCATCGACCTGGCCAAGGCCAATTTCTCCAACACCCGGGGGCTGCGCGAGGAACTTGACGAGGCGCGCAACGCGCTGCGCGACCGCAAGGTCATCGAACGCGCCAAGGGCATCATCATGCGCGAGCGCGCCCTGGACGAGGACGCGGCCTATACCCTGCTGCGGACCCGCGCCATGCAGCGCGGCGTGCGCCTGGTGGCGGTCGCGGAAATGGTCGTCGAGGCTGCCGAGGTCATGCAGCTGTAGGAATTCGCCGCCCGGCGCGATCCAGGCGCGACGGCGGCACAACAGTTTGGCGGTTGGACGATGACGCCCGACCGCTGGAGAACCGAGACGGGCGACGATGAGGTCGTCGGGCTCATACAGGGGGACGATGACGGCCCCCGACAGGACCAGGACGTCCAATGACCGGATCACAGGCGTGGTCCCGGCTTTGGGCGTTTTTTTTATGGAGTAAATCAATGGGAGCCTTTGCAAACCCGTTTGATCCCGACAAGCTCTTGTGGAACGGCTGTCCCTGCGGGCAACACCGATCCATCATCGAGCACAACATGGCCATGGCCGCGGCGCAGGGTAAGGATGCGTCCCGGTTCCAATGTTCGGAAGACGTAGACGCGGCGGAGGCCACCTCGGCCGCCGGGGCCGCTGGCCACAACGCGGCCAATTGCTTCGATCCGTCCTGCCAGGAAGCGGCCTGCGTGTCCATGCGTCAGGCCGCCGAAGCGAACGGCCAGGGCGACATGATGCGGGCCGTGCAGAACCATCGGCAAGAGATGGCCAACCTGGACGCCGAACCGGACGCCTCGGACCTGGAATCCTCCATGTCCCGGGCCGTGGAATCGGCCGTCATGCAGGGACTGTTCGGCGGCGACATGCACCGCCGGGCGTTCCTCAAGGCGGTCGGTGCGGGGACGGCCTATGCCGCCATCGCCTCCATGTTCCCGCTCGAGGAAGCCAAGGCCATGGCTGTGGAAATGGCCCAGGCCGGCGGCAAGCTTGAAAAGACCAAGCTGAACGTCGGTTTCGTGCCCATCACCTGCGCCACGCCGATCATCATGGCGCATCCCATGGGCTTCTACAAAAAGTACGGCCTCGACGTTTCCGTGATCAAGACGGCCGGCTGGGCTGTGTCCCGCGACAAATCGCTTTCCGGCGAATACGACGCGGCGCACATGCTCACGCCCATGCCGCTCGCGATCAACATGGGCGCCGGTTCGACCAAGGTGCCCTGGACCATGCCGGCGGTGGAAAACATCAACGGCCAGGCCATCGTGCTGTCGACCAAGCACAAGGACAAGAACGACCCGAAGATGTGGAAGGGCTTCAAGTTCGCCGTGCCGTTCGAGTATTCCATGCACAACTTCCTGCTGCGCTACTACGTGGCCGAACACGGGCTGGATCCCGACAAGGACATCCAGATCCGCGTCCTGCCGCCGCCGGAAATGGTCGCCAACCTGCGGGCGGAAAACGTCGACGGCTACCTGTCGCCGGATCCGTTCAACCAGCGCGCGGTCTATGACGGCGTCGGCTTCATCCACAAGTTGACGAAGGACATCTGGGACAAGCACCCCTGCTGCGCCTTCGCCGCCTCCAAGTCCTTCATCGAGGGCAACCCCAACACCTTCCTGGCGTTGTGGAAGTCCATCATGGAGGCCACCGACTTCGCGTCGGTCAAGTCCAACCGCAAGGAAATCTCCAAGGCGATTTCGCCGAAGAACTACCTGAACCAGCCGGTCACGGTTCTGGAACAGGTGCTCGTCGGAACCTACGCGGACGGCCTCGGCAACGTGAAGAAGGTCCCGGACCGGATCGATTTCGATCCGTTCCCCTGGCACTCCATGGGGGTGTGGATCCTGACGCAGATGAAGCGTTGGGGCTACATCAAGGGTGACGTCGACTACAAGCAGGTCGCCGAAGAGGTCTATCTCGCCACCGACGCCCAGAAGCTGATGGCCGAGATGAAACTGACCGGGCCGTACGGCACGCCGCCGAAAACGACCTACGAAACCTACAACATCATGGGCAAGACGTTCGACGCCGCGAAAGCGGAAGACTACGTCCAGTCCTTCGCCATCAAGAGAACGTAAGAGGATCCACCATGTCCATGTCACTGCAATCCCGTGCCATTGTCCTGTCGATCGCGCTGTTCTTCGCCTTCGCGGGGCTGTGGCAACTGTTACTGCCCGCCGGCACGGGATCGGCGGCGGACATGGACCCCGCTTACGCCGCCTTGATGGGGGCTACGGCCAAGGGGGCCTCGGCGATGCCGGGGCCCCTCGAGGTCGGCAAGCAGATTTGGGAACACGTTCTCAACCCCTTCTACGACGTCGGTCCCAACGACAAGGGCATCGGCATTCAGCTGGGCTATTCCATCCTGCGCGTGCTGGTCGGCTTCGGCTTCGCCGTGCTGGTGGCCATTCCGCTCGGCTTCGTGATCGGCATGTCGCCGCTGTTCTACCGGGCGCTCGATCCGTTCATCCAGATCATGAAGCCGGTCTCGCCGCTGGCCTGGATGCCGCTCGCCCTCTACACGATCAAGGATTCCATCATTTCCTCCGTGTTCGTGATCTTCATCTGTTCGGTCTGGCCGATGCTGACCAACACCGCCTTCGGCGTCGCCAGCGTGCGCAAGGAATGGCTGAACGTGGCCAAGACGCTTGAGGTCGGCCACCTGCGCACGGCCTTCCGCGTGATCCTGCCGGCGGCGGCACCGACGATCATGACCGGCATGCGGATTTCCGTCGGCATCGCCTGGCTGGTCATCGTCGCGGCCGAGATGCTCGTGGGCGGCACGGGCATCGGCTACTTCGTGTGGAACGAATGGAACAACCTGTCGATCACCAACGTGATCGCCGCGATCTTCTTCATCGGCCTGATCGGCATGGTGCTGGACCTGATGCTGTCCTACCTGGCGCGTCTCGTCACCTACGCCGAATAAAAGAAATAACGGAGCCAAGATGATGTCCGACAGCATGAACAATTCCTCCCAGCCCCGCATCCGCGTCGAAGGCCTGGCGCAGCGCTTCCCGGCCCCGGACGGATCGGGCGAGACCACCGTCTTCGAAGACATCTGGTTCTCGGTCGAACCCGGCGAGTTCGTCTGCCTGATCGGCCATTCCGGCTGCGGTAAGACGACGTTGCTGAACATCCTGGCGGGCCTCGCCACGGCCAGTTCCGGCAGCGTCATCGTGTCGGGCCAGGAAGTGACCGGCACCTCGCTCGACCGCGCCGTGGTGTTCCAGAGCCACGCCCTGATGCCCTGGATGACCGTGATGGGCAATATCGCCTTCGCGGTGACGTCCAAATGGCCGCGCATGGCCAAGAAGGATATTTACAAGCACTGCCAGAAGTTCATCGACCTGGTGCACCTCACGGGGTCGGAAAACAAGAAGCCGTCACAACTGTCCGGCGGCATGAAGCAGCGCGTCGGCATCGCCCGCGCCATGGCGATCGAGCCGCAGATCATGTTGCTGGACGAACCGTTCTCGGCGCTCGACGCCCTGACCCGGGGATCGCTGCAGGACGAGCTTCTCAGCATCTGCGCCGAGACCGAGCAGACCGTGTTCATGATCACCCACGACATCGACGAGGCGATCCTGCTCGCCGACAAGATCATCCTGATGACCAACGGGCCCGACGCGCGGATCTGCGAGATCGTCGAAAATTCGCTGCCGCGCGACCGCACCCGCGCCAACATGCATACCCAGGCCAACTACTATCCCGTCCGCAACCACCTGATCGAATTCCTGGTCAACCGCTCGGTGGGCTTCAAGGACGAACTGGCCTCCCCCGATTACGATCCCCGGCATCCGCCCGTCGTGCGCCCCACCGTCATCACCGACGAAGCCGGTGAAACCGGCACGGGCGTGCTGCGCGCGCAGGCTTAACCACCATCGACACAAATTGTCATCAACGAAGGAGACTTTCCCAATGAATCGCGCCGAACTGACCGAGAAGATCGTCACCCACAAGATCATCAAGGGCATCAAGTGGGCTGACGTGGCCGCGAAGGTCGGCCAGTCGAAGGAATGGACCACGGCGGCCCTGCTGGGCCAGATGTCCATGACCAAGGAACAGGCGGAAGCCGCCGCCAACGCCATGGGCCTGAACCTGTCGGAAGAAGAGATCGCGGTACTGATGATGGTGCCGTCGCGCGGCTCGCTGGACAATCCGGTCCCGACCGATCCCCTGATCTACCGGCTGTATGAGCTGATCCAGGTCTACGGCACCACGTTCAAGGCCCTGATCGAGGAGGAATTCGGCGACGGTATCATGTCGGCCATCGACTTCGAAATGGACATCGACCGCAAGGCCGATCCCAAAGGCGACCGGGTGGTCATCACCCTGAACGGCAAGTTCCTGCCCTACAAAGTCTACTAGGAAACCTGAATAGGCCTCCAACGGCGGAGCCCGTCCGTCACGCAACGAAAATTCATCAGTACAGAGAGGTACCTACCCATGATCCGCACCAAACTCACGAACCTGGTTCCAGCACTCGCGCTCGGCACGGCGGCAGTTCTCGCGGCCGACCCGGCGCTCGCCCACCATCCGCTCGGTGGTGCTCCGATGACCACGTTCGCCCACGGCGTGCTGTCCGGCATCGGCCATCCTCTGCTCGGTTTCGACCATCTGTTCTTCGTGCTGCTGGTCGGGGTCGCGGCGCTTTATACCGGCCACCGCTTCACGGCCCCCGCCGCCTACATCGCCGCCATGCTCGCGGGCTGTCTGATGATGAGCCTGGGCGTCGGCCTGCCGGCCAAGGAAATCGTCATCGGCCTGTCGCTGCTGGCGCTGGGTGCGGTGGTGTTGTCGGGCCGCTCGCTCGGCATCGTCGCGGCGATTGCCGTGTTCGCCGCCTTCGGCCTGTTTCACGGCTCCGCCTTCGGCGATGCGATGGCATCCCAGGAAGCGGGCGTGGGCGTCCAGGTCCTGGTCGGCTATCTGATCGGCCTCGGCGTTCTGCAGTACGGCATCGCCGTCGCGGCCGGCACGGTCGCCCTGAAGGTGTGGAAGGCCACGGAATCGACGGCCATGGAAGCCCGCCTGGCGGGTGCCGTGGTCGCCGGCATCGGCATGTTCCTGACGCTGGAGCATATCGAAGGCTTCCTCGTCGAGGCCCTTCTCTAAGTTCAAGCCTGCAAGACCGGGGCGCGGCGTGACGGGACAACGCGCCGCCCCCGGCCAAGACTGAAACGTAAATGGGGATTCGCCCAAGGGCGGGCGGATCGCCCAAGCACAAGGGAGCGCTGACCACATGCAACAGGCAAAGGTGCCCGTTACGCTGATCACCGGATATCTGGGGGCGGGGAAAACCACCCTGCTGAACCGGATTCTCACGGAACAGCACGGCAAGAAGTACGCCGTCATCGTCAACGAATTCGGCGAGGAAGGCATCGACAACGACCTGGTCGTCGACGCCGACGAGGAAATCTTCGAAATGAACAACGGTTGCATCTGCTGCACCGTGCGCGGCGATCTGATCCGCATCATTTCGACGCTGATGAAGCGCGCGGATGACTTCGACGGCATGATCATTGAAACCACGGGCCTGGCCGATCCGGCCCCGGTGGTGCAGACCTTCTTCGTGGACGAGGACGTGCAGGCCAAGGTCGCGCTCGACGCCGTCGTCACGGTGGTCGACGCCTGCCATTTCCTGGATGCCGTGGACGAGGAACACGAACTGGCCGAACAGGTCGCCTTCGCCGACATCATCCTGCTGAACAAGACCGATCTGGTCGACGGCGACAAGCTGAACGCCGTGAAGGCCAAGATCAGCAGCCTCAACCGGATGGCCAAGGTCATCGAAACGGTGAAAAGCCAGGTGCCGATCGCCGACGTGCTCGACCGCGGGGCCTTCGACCTTTCCCGTGTGCTGGAATTCGAGCCGGGCCTGCTGGATGAAGAGGACGACCACGAGCACGACGAGAACATCATTTCCATCAGCCTGAAGACCGACAATCCCATCGAGCCCGAGAAGTTCTCCAACTGGATCCGCGGCTTCATCACGGAACGCGGCGTCGATGTCCTGCGGACCAAGGGCATCCTCAACCTGTCGGGCCAGGAAAATCGTTACGTCTTCCAAGGCGTTCACATGGTCATGGACAGTGCCTGGGGCGCGCCCTGGGGCGGCGACGCGCGGTCGTCGCGTCTGGTGTTCATCGGCCGCAATCTGGACGAGGCCGAACTGCGCAGCGCGTTCGACGGCTGCACGGTGGCGGCATGATGGCCGCCGCCGGGTTCGATCCCGCCGCCTTGGGGCTTGCCGGCACCGGCAATCCGGACGTGGGGGCGCGGATCATCTCGCCCTCGGTCAAGCTCAGCGAAAGCCCGGCAGTGGGCGTCCATCCGACCTTCACGGTCATCGAGCCGGCCGAAGCCCGCGCCGTCATCGGCTACGGCGACGGCACGATCCGCGCCCTCGGCCTGGTGCTCGACGGGGCGCAGCCGTCGGTCGTGGCGCAGGTATCGGCAACGCCGATCGCCGCCGCCGCCGATATCGGCGGGGCGGGGGTGCTGATCGGCACGGACGGGGGCGAATTGCTGCGTCTCGGCGGATCGGCGGTCACCAGGCTCGCGGAAACGGGCGGACCCTGGGTCGGTGAGATCGCCGTGCATTCGGGCAAGGGACTGCGCGCCTTCGCGGCGGCCAAGACGCTGACCGTTCTGGACGCGGAGGGGGCGGTGGTGTTTTCGGCGTCGGACCATCCCTCGACCGTCGCGGGCCTTACGTTCTCGCCCGACGGCACGCGGATCGCGGCTGCCCATTACGACGGGGTTAGTGTGTGGTCGCTGACCGATGCGAAACAAAAGCCCGTGCGGCTCGACTGGCATGGGTCGCACACCGCCGTCGCCTGGTCGCCGAACGGTCAGTTCATCGTCACGGCCATGCAGGACAAGGAGATGCACTGCTGGCGCTGGAAGGACAGGACGGGCATGCGCATGTCGGGCTATCCGTCCAAGATCCGCGCCGTCACCTGGACCGCCGACGGCCAGTACGTGGCGGCCTCGGGGGCCGATACGGTGACGTCCTGGGATTGTTCGGGCAAGGGGCCGTCGGGCAAGCCGCCCCTGGAATTCGGCTATGTCTACGACGGCGTGGTGCGTCAGGTCGCGGCCCATCCGGCGGACCACGTGGTCGCCGGCGGCTATTCCGACGGCACGGTGCTGATCGGCGCCATCGAACAGGAAACGGCGATGATCGCCCGGCCCGCCAGCGGCCATGCGGTCACGGGCCTGGCCTGGACCGCCGACGGGGCGACCCTGGTCGCCACGGACGAGTCCGGGGCGGTCGCCGTCATGCGTATTTTAGAGCCCGTGGTGTCTTGACCCCGCGTTGGTCAGGCGCCTTCCGCCAGGAAACAGGGAGGCACGATCATGGATGATATTCTCGGCCTGTCGCGGGCCAAGCCCGACGGCAGTGCCCAGCGCATCAAGGACCTGGTCCGGGCGCACTTCTCCCTGGACGACGGGGCGACCCTGATGGTGTCCGAACTGCGCTGCCATGAAGACGGCTGCCCCGACGTGGAGACGGTGATCGCCGTCATGGCGGACGGCCGGGCCAACCTGACGTGGAAAATCGCCAAGCCCATGGCCCAGGTCGATGCCGGGGACGTCGCCGGCCTCACCGCCTAGCCGGCCTTATCACCTAGGCTGCGGCCTGCGTTCGATTTTTATCGGATGAGAGGGGAGGAAGGCGGCGGGTCCCGAGGAGAGTGGCTGTCGATACCGACCCGCCGCCTTCCCTAAGTCCGTCCTTGGGAGGAGATGGACTTAGAAAAACGAAAATTCCGTGCGGTCACCCCTTGCACAGCACCAGACTTTCGGTGTCGATGATCTGTTCCGCGACGACGCGCATGGGCTGGGACCGTTTCATGGCCAGTTTCCGGATCTCGTGATAGGCGGTGTCTTCTTCCAGCCCCTTGAGCTTCATGACGATGCCCTTGGCCCGCTCGATGGTGATGCGGTCGGCAAGCTTGTCTTCCTTTTCCTTCAACCGCTTCTTCAGCTCGCGAACGGTCAGGAACTGGGCCCGGGTCCATTCCGCCAGGGTCGGAAAGGCCTTCAGCCCCGCGTCCACAGGCAGGTAGGCGTTGACCCCGGCATGGGATGCCTGGGCCATGATTTCCGGCCGCGCGTCATCGGCCAGGAACATGACCGGCAGGGGCGCTGATTCGTTCAGACTTTGCAGGTCGATGAAGGAGTATTCCTCGGGCCTGGCGACATGCACCACGATCACGTCGGGAGACGCGTCACGGGCCTTGTCGGCAAGGGTTTCATTGGGGGCGGCCAGGGCGACGATCTCGTGCACCGCGCCACCTGATCCCTGGGCGTGGGCCATGATGGCCTCCAGCGCGTCGGGGATATCCGTTACCAGCATCACACGCATTGTCGTTTTCTTGATTGCCACTGTTGTTGTTGTTTGTGTCAGGCGTCGGCGGGTCTTTTGGCCCACCCTTCGCAGATGCAATCAGCAAGTCCTGTGCCAATCCGGCGTTGCGACGAATTATCATCTTGAAGCAACCACTTAGGGACATTCAGCCATGCGCGGAGGGGGCCTCGTTGTTGTCGTGAATGCATAAAAATAAATCACATTTTTATTAATGATTAAAAAATATGCTAAATGTTAAAAGATCTATCGTTCAATTGCCGGGAAAGTGGCCTTCCCGCCCGCTGGAGGCTTTGTCCCGTTCGGCATATGCCTGGGTAGGCAAGACAAGAAGCCTTTACCCGCGTCCGAAACCGTCTGCTGGGTCGCGCCGACGTGCGGTAGATAAAAGCGGCGCGATTGAGCCTGAACCTTTGGTCTAGTTAATAATTCCGCTTCTTTAGGGTAGGTTGATCGGACCATGGTCGCTGAATTTGCCAAAGCGGCCTCGTTGCTGCTGTCGCTTTGCCTGCTCTATGCCTTCATCGCGCAACGATGGCCAAACGGAGAACTGACCGGAAAGATTCTCTCCGGCGTGCTGTTCGGTGCAATCTGCGTGATCGGGATGGAAGCCCCCGTGGCCATCGCGCCGGGCGTCATCTTCGATCCGCGATCGGTCATCATCAGCCTGTCCGGTGTGTTCGGCGGGCCGGTCGGCGGCGTCATCGCGGCGGTCATCGCCGGCGGGTACCGCATTTACCTGGGCGGTGGCGGCGCCCCCGTCGGGGTTGCCGTCGTCGTCGCCTGCGTCTGCCTGGGCATCGGCTTCCGCGCCGCGTTCAAGTCCGGCCGCGTTCCGCTCAACTGGCTCACGCTGCTGGCCTTCGGGTTGCTGGTTCATTTGGTCGTCGTCGCAATTTTCACCCAACTGCCGCCGCCCGTCGCCGAGAAGGTCATGAAGACGGTCGCCCTGCCCTTCCTCGTCACCTTTACTCCGGCGACGATGGTCCTTGGCATGATCCTCGCCTACATCGACGACCGGATCGACACCCGCAGGGCGCTGGCCGCGAGCGAGGCGCGCCTGCAGGCCGTCATCGATAACGGACCCAACGCCATGACCCTCAAGGACAAGGACGGCCGGATTCTGCTGGTCAATCCGGCCTATGCCGCCTGGGTCGGGTCAAGCCCCGATGCCTTGATCGGCAAGACGATGTGGGACGTCTTCCCGGAAAGCGATGCCCGCGCCATTATCGACAAAGACAATAGTGTCATGGCGAGCGGGGAAATCAGCATTTATGAAACCACGCGGACCTTCCCCAGCGCCGGGTTGAAGCATCTCAGGAACCATAAAATTCCTGTCCTGCTGGGCGCGGGGAGTGACCGTGCCCTGATCACCATCATGGTCGATATTACCCAGGAAAAGACCGTTCAGGAGGACCTGCGAAGCGCCCTGCACCTGGCCGAGGACGCGAACCAGGCCAAAACTCGGTTCCTCGCGACCATGAGCCATGAACTGCGCACGCCCTTGAACGCGATCATCGGCTTCTCGGAAATTCTCTACAAACAGTACTTCGGTCCGCCCGGCGCCGGAAAGTACAAGGAGTACGCCAAGGACATCCACACCAGCGCGGCTTATCTTCTGTCTCTGGTCGAGGATCTTCTCGATATTTCGGCCATCGAGGCCGGGGCCGCCCTGAACGACCCGGAAGCGATCGCCATCCACGATATCGCCGCCGAATGCGCCGATGCGGCGCGGGACCGGGCCTATCAAAAGAACATCGGCATCGATCTCGCCGTGCCGGAGGGGCTGCCGCTCGTGCTGGCCGATGCCCGCGCGGTGAAGCAGATTTTTCTCAACCTGCTCGTCAACGCGGTCAAGTTCACGCCGCCGTCGGGAAAGGTGCGGATTTTCGCCACGGTCACGGATGGTTTCGTGGCGGTTTCCGTCGCCGACAATGGTCCTGGGATCGACGCCCGATTGATCGACCGGCTGCTGGAGCCCTTCGCGAAACGCAATCAGAATCCCTTCACCACGGAGAAAGGCTGGGGGCTCGGCCTGTCCATATCGAAGTCCCTGGTCGAAATGCAGGGTGGGGAAATCCGCATCGACAGCGTCGTGGGCGAAGGCACCACGGTGACCTTCACCCTGCCGGTGGCGGTCCGGTCCGAGGCGGCCGCCGCCGCCGCGGTTTAGGCCGCACCTTACTTTTCGTTCACCGGCCAGTCGGGGCGGATGGCCCGGATCAGGCCGGAATGGTCCAGATCGCCGTCGCCGGCGGCGATCACCCGGTCGTAGAGATCGCGGCTGAGCGCTGTCGCCGGCAATTCGATGCCCAGGTGTTCGGCCAGTTCCATGGCTTGGTCCATGTCCTTGCGCTGGATCGGACAACGCGCCCCGGGCGTGAACTTGCCCTCGACCATGCGCAGCCCGTGGACCTCGAGAATGCGTGAATCGGCGAACCCGCCGCCCAAGGCTTCCCGCACCTTGCCGGGGTCGACTCCCGCCGCCTGGGCCAGGGACAGGGCCTCGGCCACGGCGCCGATGTTCAGCCCGACGATGACCTGATTGGCGGCTTTCGCGACCTGGCCCGCCCCTGTCGGCCCGACATGGGTGATCTTGGCCCCCAGCGCCTGAAGCACCGGCAGGGCGCGGGCGAAGGCGTCATCCGAGCCCCCCGCCATGATGGTCAAATTCCCGGCTTCGGCCCCCAGCGTGCCGCCGGAAACCGGCGCGTCTAGGTATTCGGCCCCCAGTTCCAGGGCCTTGGCCGCCAGCATGCGGGTGACCAGAAGCTTGGACGTGCCCATGTCGAGGATCAGCTTTCCGCGCAGGGACGGCGCGTTGAACACGCCCTGCTCGCCCATCAGCACCTGTTCCAGGGCCGGGGTGTCCGACAGCATGCAGATGACGGCATCCGATGCCTCCGCCGCGTCGCGGGGCGTCGCGGCAGGGGTCATGCCCTCCTTGGCCAGTTCCTCGATGACGCCTTGCGACCGGTTGGTGATGACCAGTTTGGCCCCGGCCTGCATCAGGTTCCGCGCCATGGGCTTGCCCATCAGGCCCAGCCCGATGAACCCGATCGTCATTCCCGCAAGATTGGTCATTCAGCACTCTCCCCTTTATAAGTATAGCCGCACCCGTTATGGGAGGGGCGCCGTTCGCCGGTCAAGCCCCCGCATCCTTTCCGGAGCCGCCATGGAACCCGTTCTCAACGTCGTCCTGCCCGTGTTCGCGATCATCCTGTCCGGATACCTGGCGGGCCGCGCGGGCGTCATGGGGCCGTCGTCGACCGATGCGCTCAACCGCTTCGTCTATTACGTGGCGCTGCCGGTGCTGCTCGGCCATTCCATGGCCCGGGTCGATGCCGCGACCATTTTTGATTGGCCCTTCATCCTGGCTTATCTGGGCGGCAACGGGGTGACCTTCGCCGGCGCCTATTTCCTGTCGCGCCATGCCTTCAAGAACGACATGTCGCAGTCGTCCCTGTTCGCGATGGTCTCCGTGTTCGCCAACACGGGCTACATGGGCATTCCGCTGGCCATCGTCGCCTTCGGGCCCGACGCGGCCCTGCCGGCGGCCATCGCCACCGTGTTCCAGACCCTGGTGTTCATCGCCGTGACCGAGGTTCTGATCGTCGCCGGCAAAAGCAAGGGCACGGGCCAGGCCCTTGCGAAAGTGTTTGTCGATTCCATTTGGGGTCTGATCAAAAGCCCGCTGTTCATCGGCTGCGCCGTCGGCATGGCCTGGTCCTTGGGCGGGCTCAAGCTGCCGGTGCCGGTCGATACCTACGCCACGGTGCTGGGGGCGGCGGCCGGGCCGGGGGCGCTGTTCGCGCTCGGCCTGTTTCTGGTCGGCAAGCCGATTTCCGAAGGGATCGGCGAGGTTTCGGCCATGGTCGTGATCAAGCTGCTGGTTCACCCGGTGGCGGTCTGGGTGCTCGGCGCCTATGTGTTCGACGTGCGCGCCGACTGGCTGGTCGTGCTGGTCATGCTGGCGGCCCTGCCGACGGGGGCCAGTTGCTTCGTCCTGGCCCAGCAGCAGGACATGTACATCCGCCGCACCTCGACGGCGACCCTGTTCTCGACCCTCATCGCGGTCATCACCATCGGCGGGTTCTTCGCCCTGCCGCAGGTCGCGGACGCACTGCTGCCCTAATCCTGCGCCGGTTCTTCCGACAGGAAGGCCTTAACCTGCTGCACGGCCTCGCTCAGGCCGATCCGTTGGATTTCCACGTCGGCAGGGAAGGCGGCGGCCAGGCGTGTCGGCAGGGCACGGTCCAGCATCACGAACACGCCCCGGTCGCCGGCCCGGCGGATCAGACGCCCGAACGCCTGCTTCAGCTTGAGCCGCGTCAGCGCCTCGTCGAAATCGCGCCCGCCGAAGGCGTTGCGCCGGGCCTTGTGCAGGATGTCCGGGCGCGGCCAGGGCACGCGGTCGAACACGATCAGGCGCAGCGACCGCCCCGGCACGTCGACCCCATCCCTGACCGCATCGGTGCCCAGCAGGCAGGCGTCCTGTTCGGCGCGGAAGATGTCGATCAGCGTGCCGGTATCCAGCGGCTCCACATGCTGGGCGTAGAGCGGGATGTCCAGATCCTCGAGCGGACCGGCGATGCGCTGGTGCACGGCCTTGAGCCGGTTGATCGCCGTGAACAGGCCGAGCGCGCCGCCGCCCGACGCGATGAACAGCTCCCGATACGCCGCCGACACCTGGTCAGCCGAATTGCGGTTCACGTCGCCGACCACCAGCACGCGGGTCTGCTTGCCGTAATCGAAGGGCGAGGGCACGGAAACATGCTGGGCCGGGCGTGTCATGTGCACGGCGCCCGTGCGGGCCGATGCCTGGGGCCAGCCGTCGCCGTCCGGGTCGCGGTCGTCGTTGGTGATGTCGCGCAAGGTGGCCGAGGTCACCAGCACGCCGTGGGCTTCCGACGCCACGTCGCGGGCGAACGGCAGGGTCGGGTCCACGTAATGGCGGTGGAAGGCGACGTCGACCTCGCGCCCGAACTGGCGTTCGACCGCGAACCAGTCGACGAAGGTTTCCGGCGTCTCGCTTTTCAGGGCCTTCAGCATGTCGCGCCAGGCGGCGATCTGGGCCAGGCCCCGGCGCTCCAGCGAGCGGGCGACGGCCTCGACGCGGTTGCGGGTCTGAGTGTCCAGGTTGTCGGCCTCGTCGTCGAGCTTGCCGGCCAGGCGCTCGATCAGCTCGCCCATGGGCTTGCCCATCTTGGCCAGCGCCCCTTCCAGTTCGCCGGCGGCGGCCAGCAGGCCGTCGGCCGCCGGATGCGGCTCGCACTCCAGGGAATAGCCGGCGTCGGCGTCCTCCGCCCGGGCCAGGACCTGGGCGCGCAGACGGGCCAGGAAATCCTCCGACGGGCCGCGCGGCCCGGCCTCGATGCGCTGCCGCCAGCCGGGGCCGGGCAGGCAGCGAGCGGCGGCCAGAAGGGCCTCCAGCGCGTCCTGGGCCTTGTCGTCGTCGGAGATCAGGTCCTCGATGCGGGCCTTGAGCCCGCGCGACCGCGACCGCTGGCCTTCCTCCGCCCCGACCAGCCAGCGCCGCAGGTCCGCCGTCTCGAACCCCGACAGATGGGCCGAAAACGCCCCGTCGGCGGCGTTGAACAGGTGATGGCCCTCGTCGAACACATAGCGCAGCGGCAGGCCGCCGCCGTCGTCGGACCCGATGCCGCCGAGTGCCGCCTGAATCATCACCAGCGCGTGGTTGGCGACCACGATTTCCGCGTGCTTGGCCCGGCGCTGCGATCGTTCGATGAAGCATTTGCCGTAATGGGCGCAGGCGGCGTAGACGCATTCGCCCCGGGTGTCCGTCAAATCCGTGGTCAGGCCGGTACCCATGAGATCGGCCAGCCAGGCCGGGAAATCGCCGCCCACCATGTCACCGTCGCGGGTCGCGAGGGCCCAGCGCGCCAGCAGGCCAAGGGCGACCGAGGCCGGGCCCGGCGTTTGCAGGGATCGGTTGAGCGCCTCTTCGTAATTCAGGATGCAGAAATAGTTCTCCCGCCCCTTGCGCACGACGACCTTCTGTTCCTTTTCCACCGCGTCGGGGTAGAGCCGGTCCAGTTCGGCGTCGAGCTGGCGTTGCAGGTTGCGGGTGAAGGTCGATATCCACACCGTGCCCTGGTTCTTCCGCGCCCACACGCTGGCCGGCGCGATATAGCCGAGTGTCTTGCCCACGCCCGTGCCCGCCTCGGCGAGGACGAAGCGCGGCTCTCCGGCGCGGTCGCGGGGCAGGAAGGCGGCGACGGCGCCGGCGGCGTAATCGGCCTGCTGCGGGCGCTGCTCCGATCCCCGACCCAGCAGAAGCGCCAGTTGCGCGCGGGCTTCGGCCGCCGCCACGGGCTGGTTGCCGGGCGGCGGCGGCGGGGCCTCGTCCTCCCATTCGGGCAGGCGCTGCCAGATCATCAGTCCCCGGCGGGACGACGCCGAATGGGGTTCTTCCCCGGCGCCGAGCGCCGCCAGCACAGCCCCGGCCCAGGGCCAGCCGCCCCGGCCCATGGACCAGGCGATGGCGGCGGTGTCGCCGCGCCCTTCCTGGCCAAGCTCGGTCAGCAGGCGGTGGGCGGCCAGGGCCAGAATTTCGGCCTCCGCCTCGTGGCTGGCGGGAAGCGCCAGGTTCAGGGCCTCGGCCAGGCCGCGCGGCGTCGGCAGGCAGAACCTGGCCGGGCGGCAGAAGGCGAATAGTTCCAGCAGGTCGAGGGCGGGAATGCCTTGAAGGTTGAGCCGCCGCGCCGTGGTCTTGGCGTGGCAGACCATGACGCGGCCCGCCTTGCGCACCCGGCGCGCGGCCTCGGCCGGTGTCAGGGTCTCGATCTCGCCCTCGGGCGTCAGCCAGGCCGCATGGCGCACGCCCACCACCAGGGCGGGCACGTCGCGAAGCTGCGGAAAGGGACCGCCGGACGCGGTCACGGCCGGGGCGCGCCTTGGGGGCGGGGCGGGGGGCTCACGGAGATGCGAATCATGGCGCCATGATGCGCCAGGGGCAGCGGAAATCCAAGCGGCGGCGACGCCGAATTAGCGGTCGTAGACCAGGTTCGGCGCCAGCCAGCGTTCCATGGTTTCCAGGTCCATGCCCTTGCGCTTGGCGTAGTCCTCGACCTGGTCCTTGGAAATCCGCCCGATGCCGAAATACTGGCTGTCCGGATGGGCGAAGTAGAAGCCCGAGACGGCGGCCGTCGGCGTCATGGCGAAACTTTCCGTCAGCTCGATCCCGGTGTTCTTTTCCGCCTGCAACAGGTCGAACAGCTTGCGCTTTTCCGTATGGTCGGGGCAGGCGGGATAGCCCGGGGCCGGGCGGATGCCCTGGTATTTCTCATGGATCAGGTCGTCGTTGGACAAATCCTCGCCCGGCGCATAGGCCCAGAATTCCTTGCGCACGCGCTCGTGCATGCGCTCGGCAAAGGCTTCGGCCAGGCGGTCGGCAAGGGCCTTCAGCAGGATGTCCGAATAGTCGTCGTGGTTGGCCTTGAATTCGGCCAGTTTCTTTTCGATGCCGATGCCGGCGGTGACGGCGAAGCCGCCCACGTAGTCGGCCTTGCCGCTGTCCTTGGGCGCCACGAAATCGGCGAGGCAGAAGTTCGGCCGCTTGGCGTCCTTCTTCATCTGCTGGCGCAGGAAGTTGAGGGTCGTCACGGTCTTTCCGCCGTCGTCATAGACCTCCACATCGTCGCCGACGGAATTCGCCGGGAAGAAGCCGATCACCGCGCGGGCGGACAGCCATTTTTCGCCGACGATCTGCTGCAACATGGCGTCGGCGTCCTTCTTCAGGTTGCGCGCCGCCTCGCCGACCTTGTCGTCTTCCAGGATCGACGGATAGGTTCCGACCAGCTCCCAGGTGCGGAAGAACGGCGTCCAGTCGATGCGCGTGACCAGTTCGGCGAGGTCGTAGTCCTCGAACACCTTGAGGCCGGTGAACGTCGGCACGGCCGGGTCATGGGCCGCCCAATCGGCCTTGAAGCCGTTGGCGCGGGCGTCCTTGATCGCGGCCTGATTGTCGGCCTTCTTGCGGTTGGCGTGCTTGTCGCGCAGAACCTCGTATTCATCCGATATCTTGGTGACGTAGCCGTCCTTCAGGCTGTCCGACAGCAGGTTCGAGGCAACGCCCACGGCGCGCGACGCGTCCAGCACATGAATGACCGGCCCGTCGTAGTTGGGCGCGACCTTCACGGCGGTATGGACCTTGGACGTCGTGGCGCCGCCGATCAGCAGCGGCAGGGTCAGCCCCTGGCGCTTCATCTCGCGGGCGACGGTGGTCATTTCCTCAAGCGACGGCGTGATCAGGCCGGAAAGGCCGATGATGTCCGCGTTCTCTTCCTTGGCCGTGTCCAGAATCTTCTGGTAGGGCACCATGACGCCCAGATCGACGACGTCGTAGCTGTTGCACTGAAGCACCACGCCGACGATGTTCTTGCCGATGTCGTGGACGTCGCCCTTGACCGTGGCCATGACGATCTTGCCCTTGGCCCGGGTGTCGCCGGCGGCGGCCTTTTCCTTTTCAAGATAGGGCGTCAGATAGGCCACGGCCTTTTTCATGACGCGCGCCGACTTCACCACCTGGGGCAGGAACATCTGGCCCGATCCGAACAGGTCGCCGACCACGTTCATGCCGTCCATCAGGGGACCCTCGATGACCTCGAGCGGCTTGTCGAACAGCTGGCGGGCTTCCTCGGTGTCCTCGTCGATATAGTCGGCGATGCCGTTGACCAGCGCATGGGTCATGCGCTCGGCCACCGGCTTCTCGCGCCACGACAGGTCTTCCTTCTTGGTCTTGGCCTGGCCCTTCACCTGATCGGCGATCTCGACCAGCTCGTCCTGCGCTTCCTTGCGCCGGTTCAGCACCACGTCCTCGACCAGGTCGCGCAGGTCCTTGGGGATGTCCGCATAGACCGTCAGCTGGCCCGCGTTGACGATGGCCATGTCCAGGCCGGCCTTGATCGCGTGATACAGGAACACGGAATGCATGGCCTCGCGCACGGCGTTGTTGCCGCGGAACGAGAACGACATGTTGGACAGCCCGCCGGACGTATGCGCGTAGGGCAGGGTTTCCTTGATGGTCTTCACCGCGGCGATGTAGTCCTTGGAGAAGTTGTCGTGGGCCTCGATCCCCGTGGCGATGGGGAAGATATTGGCGTCGAAGATGATGTCCGACGCCGGGAAGCCGACCTCTTCCGTGAGGATCTTGTAGCTGCGGGTGCAGATCTCGACCATGCGGTCGTAATTCTCGGCCTGGCCCGTCTCGTCGAAGGCCATGACCACCACGGCGGCGCCGAAGCGCATGATTTCCCTGGCCTGTTCGATGAACGGCTCGGGCCCTTCCTTCAGGCTGATGGAGTTCACCACCCCCTTGCCCTGCATGCAGCGCAGACCCGCCTGCAAAATCGTCCACTTGGAGGAATCGACCATGATCGGCACGCGCGCGATGTCCGGCTCGGCCGCGATCAGGTTGAGGTACTTGGTCATCGCCTGCTCACCTTCCAGCATGGCGTCGTCCATGTTGACGTCGATGATTTGGGCCCCGTTCAGGACCTGCTGGCGGGCGACCTCGAGCGCGTCGGCATAGTTGCCGTCGCGGATCAGGCCGGCGAACTTGGGCGAGCCGGCGACGTTGGTGCGCTCGCCCACGTTGACGAAGCCGGTGACCTTGTCGAACACCAAGGGTTCCAGGCCCGACAGGCGCAGCTGGTTGTCGGGCGCCTGCGGCTTGCGGGGCGTGATGCCCTGGACGGCCTCGGCGATGGCAGCGATATGGTCCGGCGTGGTGCCGCAGCAGCCGCCGACCACGTTGATCAGGCCGGAGCGCGCGAAGTCGGCCAGATGTTCTGCCATGTGTTCGGGCGTGTCGTCGTATTCGCCGAATTCATTGGGCAGGCCCGCATTGGGATAGACGCTGACGTAGGTCGAGGCGGCGGTCGCGACGGCCTGCACATGGGGGCGCAGTTCCTCGACGCCCAGCGCGCAGTTGAAGCCGATGGAAATGGGGTCGGCGTGGGCGATGGAGGTATAGAACGCCTCCGCCGTCTGGCCCGACAGGGTGCGGCCGGAGGCATCGGTGATGGTGCCCGAGATCATCAGCGGCCAGCGCCGCCCGGCGTCGTCGAAGAATTTCAGGATGGCGTAGATCGCGGCCTTGGCGTTCAGGGTGTCGAAAATGGTTTCCAGCAGCAGGATGTCGGCGCCGCCGTCGGTCAGGCCGCGCACGGCCTCCGTATAGGTGTCGACCAGGGCGTCGAAGGTCACGTTGCGGTAGCCCGGGTCGTTGACGTCGGGCGAGATCGAGGCCGTGCGGTTGGTCGGCCCGAGCGCGCCGGCGACGAAGCGGGGCTTCGACGGTGTCTTGGCGGTCCAGGCGTCGGCGGCGGCGCGGGCCAAGCGCGCCCCTTCGTAATTCAGCTCATACACCAGGGCCTCGGTACCGTAATCGGCCTGGGCGATGCGGGTTGCGTTGAAGGTATTGGTTTCCGTCACGTCGGCGCCGGCGGCGAGAAACTGATCGTGGATCTCCGTCACCACGTCGGGGCGTGACAGGATCAGCAGGTCGTTGTTGCCCTTCAGATCATGGCCGTGGTCCTTGAAGCGCTCGCCGCGGAAGTCTTCTTCCTCCAGCTTGTGGCGCTGGATCATGGTGCCCCAGGCGCCGTCCAGCACCAGGATGCGTTCGTTCAGGATATCGCGCAGCTCGTCGCTGCGGTCCCCGGCCAGATGCCTGGGGAAGCGGTCGGACATGTCGTTCATGGAATCAGCCTGCTTGTTTCTTGTTCGTTCGGTCACCGGCGTCGCTCCCCACCGGATGCTTGGGGCGCACGCCCAGCATGTGGCAGATGGCGTAGGTCAGATCCGCCTGGTTCAGGGTGTAGAAATGGAACTGCTTGTCGCCGAAGGCATGCAGGGTGCGGCACTGCTCGGCGACCAGGGAGGCGGCGACCAGCTTGTGGGTGTCGGGGTCGTTCTCCAGCCCGTCGAACAGGTCGCCCAGCCAGCGCGGGATGGTCGCCCCGCAGCGCTTGGAGAAGTTCGCGACCTTGGTGAAATTGTGGATCGGCATGATGCCGGGGATGATCGGCACCCAGATGCCGGCGGCCCGCGCCTGATCGACGAAGCGCAGGTAGACGTCGGTGTCGAAGAAATACTGGGTGATCGCCTGGTCGGCGCCGGCGTCGATCTTGCGCTTCAGGTTGTCCATGTCGGCCTTGGCGCTGCGCGCCTCGGGGTGGACTTCCGGATAGGCGCCGACGGAAATGTTGAAATCGCCGATCTGGCGCAGTCCCGCGACCAGGTCGCAGGCGAAGGAATAGCCGCCGGCGTGGGGCGTGTAATGGCCGGATGAATCCTGCGGGTCGCCGCGGAGCGCCACGATATGGCGCACGCCCATGTCCCAGTAGTCCTGGGCGACGGTGTCGATTTCCTGGGTCGTGGCGTCGACGCAGGTCAGATGTGCCGCCGGCAGAAGGTTGGTTTCGCCGAGCAGGCGCTTGACCGTGGCGTGGGTGCGCTCGCGGGTCGACCCGCCGGCGCCGTAGGTCACCGAAACGTACTTGGGGTTCAGCGGCGCCAGTCGCTGGATGCTGTTCCACAGATTGGCCTCGGCGCCTTCGCTGGACGGCGGAAAGAATTCGAACGACACCTCGACGTCATCGGGCAGGGGGGCCGCGACGGAGCCGCCGGCGACGGCGGCGCGGCCGAAGGCGGCGACCTGGCGCAGGGTATCGGTGGGCGGTTTGGGCATCAGACGGTATTCTCCAGGGTGCGGCCGACGGCGGGTTTTGTCAGAACCGGCGCGGTATCGGTGTTGGCGGCGGCGGGGCCCTTGACCGCGGACCACAGGGTCACGGTCAGGGGATCGCCGGAAAGATGGCGGATGGCGCGCGGCGTCAGGCCGGCGCTTTTCAGCCAGGATTCGGTCTGGGTGTCGGAAAAGCCCAGGCGCCGGTGCTGGTGGTCGCGGCGCAGGGTTTCCTCGTCGTGGGGGGCGAAATCGACGATCAACAGCATCCCGCCGGGGCGCAGCATGGCGGTTGCCGCTTCGATGGCGCGCACAGGGTCGTCCAGATAGTGCAGCACCTGATGCAGGGTCACCAGATCGAAGGTTTCGGCCGGGAACGGCAGTTGGGTGATGTCGGCCTGGCGGACCTGACAATGGCTCAGTCCGGCACTGTCCAGATTGGCGCGGGCCACGGCCAACATTTCGCGCGACAGGTCCACGCCTTGGGCATGTTCCGTGCGCCCGGCCAGAAGTTCGAGAATGCGGCCGGTGCCGGTGCCCAGGTCCAGGTGACGTTCGATGGTCTCGGGGGCAAGGTCGAGGATCGCCTTTTCGACCACGGCGTCGTCGACGTGGAGCGAACGCAGCCGATCCCATTGCCCGGCATTTTCGCGGAAGTAGCGGGCGGCGTCTTCGGCCCGCTCGCGCTTGATCTGCACCAGGCGCTGGCGGTCACGGGCCAACACCTCGTCGTCGAGCGGCGCCAGATCGACCAGGCGCGCGGCCAGGTCCGTTTGCGGACCGTCCTGGGCGAGGCGGTGGAACACCCAACTGCCTTCCGGCACGCGGGCCAGCAGCCCGGCGGCGGTCAGCACCTTCAGGTGGCGCGAGATGCGCGGCTGGCTCTGGCCCAGGATGCGGACCAGCTCGGAAACCGTCAGGTCGCCGTCGGCGCAGAGCGCAAGGATGCGAAGGCGGGTCGGCTCCGCCGCCGCGCGCATGCCGGCCATGGTGTCGTCGAGCGTTCTCATAGGCGTCCATATACATATAAACATATCTTTATGTCTACTGAAAAACATAAGCTCCGAACCACTTTTTTGATCGGCCGGAATCGGAGAGATGGCGCCTGCGTGCCTGAGTATGCCGATTCCACGTTGCGGAACACTCCATGGTAGGCGGCGGACTCTTTAGTTTGGTATAGTTTCGACGCGGTTGATGATCTGGGGGACAAACCTTGGGCATCGCCTAACGAAGCCGCGATCCGGTCTTGGGAGGGTTCTGTTCTGGGAGGACAGCCATCACCATCAGACGATCGACAGACGCCTGCTGACGGCGGTCCGTTGCATGCGTGCGCGGCCCAAGGGACGGGGCGCGCGGGTGTCGGTTCATGGGGCATCCCACCCACGCCAGGCCGGCCAACAACCATAAATCACCGAACAAAAACAAACGTGTCGAATACCCAGCACAGGGGGAAACATGAACAATCTGCGGATCAGCACGGCGAGCCGGCTGCTGCTCATCGCCATCGTGGTGACGGGCATCATCCAGGTCGTCAACGTGCTCCGAATCACCAATAACGTCGAAACCATCGACGATGCCTGGGGCGAATTCCAGGAAGCGCAAAACGAAAAAGTCCGCCTTCTCGGCGATCTCCGCGCGGCCATGGGATATGGCGGCCTGATCGAGAACTTCAAGGACTACATGCTGCGCCAGACCGACGAGTACCTGGAGAACATCAAGAAGTTCTCCGACAAGTCGATGAGCATCATCAAGACCTACGAAGGTCTGGGACTGAACGACACGGAGACGGCGGCGCTCGGCACGCTCGAGGAAACCGTCACGGTCTACGGCGCCCAGGCGGGCGAGATCGAGACCTTGACCTTCGACGCCGTGGCGCCCGAGGAGATCGACGCCAAGATTCAGATCGACCCGGCCCCGGCGCTGGAGGCGTTGAGGGTTCTCGTCCAGGCGGCCGAGGGCAAAAAGAAGAAGAGCGCGAAGAAGACCAAGTCGCAGCTTCTGAATTCGATCCGCGCCCATCTGGGGTTCGGTGGCCTGATTCATAATTTCAAGAATCTGGTGATCCGCCGCGATGCGGCCATCGCCGACAAGGTCAAGGCCGACGTCGCCGCGATCACCGCCGATGCCGGGGCTTACAAGGCTCTCGGCGTGTCGGAAAACGAAGGCAAGCTGTTGGACGACCTGCTCGGCGTCATCGCCGGCTACGGCAAGGCGGCCGAGGCGGTGTTGGCCCAGGCCGGACAGGGAGCCTCGGCGAAAGACATCGATCAGGATCTGAGCATCGACGACAGCGCCCTGACCGGCGCCCTCGAAGGCCTGAAGGCCGAGATCAAGGATCAACTCGACGCCAAGTCGCAGGCGGTCGAGGACACCCTGGAGGCGGTGCGCAGCCTGGTTCAGATCAGCGTGTGGATCACGGTGGTGATGCTGACCCTGCTGGTCGTCGGCAGTTATTGGCTGCTGAATTACCGCGTGCGCGCACCCATCATGGCGATCACCAGCGCCATGAACGATCTGGCCGGCGGCAACCTGGACGCCGAAATTCCCGGCCTCGGCGAAAAGACCGAGGTCGGGGAAATGGCCGATGCCGTCCAGGTGTTCAAGGAGAACGCCCAGGAAGTGAAGCGGATGACGGCGGAACGCGAGACCGAGGACCGGCGCAACCGGCGGCGGCTGCGGGGCGAGGTTCTGGCGCTCAACTCGGCCTTGGAGGAAGAGGTCGCCAAGGCCGTCGAACTGGTCAAGGACCGGGTCAGCACGGTCGAGAATTCGGCCCGGGCGGCGGCGGACCTGTCGCAGGCGGCCCATACCCAGGCCTCGACCGTGGCCAGTGCCGCCGAGGAGGCGACGATCAACGTGCAGACCGTCGCCAGCGCGGCGGAGCAGCTCTCGGCCTCGATCAACGAGATTTCCTCGCAGGTCGGCCAGTCGTCGCAGATCGCGCGGCAGGCGACCGAGGAAGCCGACCGCACCAACACCCAGATCCAGGGCCTGGCCCAGGCGGCGGAAAAGATCGGCGAGGTCGTCTCGCTGATCACCGACATCGCCGAGCAGACCAACCTGCTGGCGCTCAACGCGACCATCGAGGCGGCCCGCGCCGGCGACGCCGGCAAGGGCTTCGCCGTGGTGGCGTCCGAGGTTAAGAACCTAGCCAACCAGACCGCCAAGGCGACCGAGGAAATCGGCAAGCAGATCGGCGACATCCAGTCGGCGACGCAAAGCAGCGTCGACGCCATCGCCGGCATCACCAAGACGATCTCGGACATCAACGAGATTTCGTCGTCGGTGGCGGCGGCGGTCGAACAGCAGGGCGTGGCGACGCAGGAGATCGCGCGCAACGTGGAACAGGCCGCGGCCGGCACCCAGGAGGTGTCGTCCAACATCATCCAGGTGACGGAGGTCGCGGGCCAGTCCGGCGACGCGGCGTCGCAGCAGCTGGAGGCGGCGGCCCAGGTCAAGTCGGGCATCGACCACATGAACGGCCGCCTGCTCGAGATCATCCGCGACAGCCAGGACCCGGAATGGGCGGGCCGTCATTCGGTGGGCACCAAGGTCAAGGCGACCGCCGGCGGCGTGGACCGGGAAACGACGCTGCACAGCCTGTCGAAGGGCGGTGGAATCGTGATCGACCGCGGGCTCCAGGTCGCCGAGGGCGAGATGTTCACCATCGAGCTTCCGGGCGTGGGGGCGGTCAAGGCGGCGATCGTCGCCAAGACCGACGACCGAACCCATGCGCGTCTTGAGCTGGACGAGGACCAGACGGACGCGTTCCGCATGTACGTCGACGGCCTGGCCTGATCGGTTTCGCTCTTGTGCCGGGCGCGGTTTGGCGCGATTGATACCCGGGAGGCCGCGGCGCATCCCTGCCGCGGCCATGCCCCGGGGGTGCGCCATTCCTGAGTTAGAAACCTCGCCGTCGCCGGTTCGTGTCGTGTTGATGACCGCGCTGGCGATCACTGCCTTCGCGTCGAACTCGCTGATCTGCCGCGCCGCCCTGGGCCCGGGGCTGATCGACCCGGCGACCTTCACCACCGTGCGTCTGGTCTCGGCGGCGGCGGTCCTGGCCGCGATCGTGTTCGTCCGGCGCGGCCGCCTGCCGCAACTGGCCTTCGGTGACTGGCGCGCGGCGGGGGCGCTGTTCGCCTACGCCGTGTTCTTTTCCTTCGGCTATGTGCTGCTGACCACGGGCACGGGCGCACTGATCCTGTTCGGCTCGGTTCAGCTCACCATGTTCGCCTGGGCGTTCTACGAAGGCGAACGGTTCACCGCGTTCGCCTGGGCCGGGCTGGCGCTGGCCGCGGGCGGGCTGGTGTGGCTGGTGCTGCCGGGGCTGGAGGCCCCGGACCCCCTGGGCGCCCTGTTCCACACCCTGTCGGGGGCGGCCTGGGGCGTGTTCTCGCTTTTGATCCGGGGGGCCAGGCATCCCGTGGAATCCAACGCCGCCAATTTCCTGATCTGCGTGCCGCTGACGCTTCTCGTCAGCGCCCTGTTCTGGGCGGATCTGGACGCCGGTGCCCCGGGCCTGGCCCTCGCCGTGTTGTCCGGCGGGCTGGCGTCGGGCTGCGGCTACGTCATCTGGTACTGGGTGCTGCGCCATGTGCCGGCGGCCCGGGCCTCGGCGACGCAGCTTTCGGCGCCGGCCATCGCGGCCCTCGGCGGCGTGGTGCTGCTGGGCGAGGACCTGACGCTGCGCCTGATCGTCGCCTCGGCCGCCATGCTGGGCGGCGTGGCCGTCGTGCTCATGCAGAAGGCGCGGGCAGCCCCGCCAGCGGAGTGACCTTGGGTCAGCGCGTCAACGGCTTGTACTTGATGCGGTGGGGCTCCAGGGCGGCGTCGCCGAGGCGGCGTTTCTTGTCGTCCTCGTAAGACTGATAGTTGCCTTCGAACCACACCACCTGGCTGTTGCCTTCGAAGGCGATGATGTGGGTCGCCAGGCGGTCGAGGAACCAGCGGTCGTGCGAGGTGATGAGCACGCAGCCGGCGAAATCGCCCAAGGATTCTTCCAGCGCCATCAGGGTGTCGACGTCCAGATCGTTGGTCGGCTCATCGAGCAGCAGCACGTTGGCCCCGGACAGCAGCATCTTGGCCAGGTGCACGCGGTTGCGTTCCCCGCCCGACAGCTGGCCGACCTTCTTCTGCTGGTCGCCGCCCTTGAAGTTGAACTGCGCGACATAGGCGCGGGACTGCATGGCCCGCTTGCCGAGCACGATTTCGTCGTTGCCGCCGGAAATTTCCTGCCACACGGTCTTGTCGGCGGCGAGCGCGTCACGGCTTTGGTCGACGTAGCCGAGGATCACCGTGTCGCCGACGCGAAGGTCGCCGCCGTCGGGCTTTTCCTGATCGGTGATCATGCGGAACAGGGTGGTCTTGCCCGCCCCGTTGGGGCCGATGATGCCGACGATGGCGCCCGGCGGAATCTTGAACGTCAGGTCCTCGATCAACAGCCGGTTGCCATAGCCCTTGCGCAGGTGTTCGGCCTGGATCACCAGGTCGCCCAGGCGCGGGGCAGGCGGAATGATGATCGACGCCGTGCCCATGACCTTTTCCTCGGACTTGGCGACCAGGTCGTCATAGCGCGCGATACGCGCCTTGGACTTGTCCTGGCGGGCGCGCGGCGACTGGCGGATCCACTCCAGTTCCTGCTTGAGCGTGCGCTGGCGGGCCGATTCCTCGCGCTCCTCCTGGGCCAGGCGCTTCTGCTTCTGTTCCAGCCAGCTGGAATAGTTGCCTTCGTAGGGAATGCCCTGGCCGCGGTCGATTTCGAGAATCCAGCCCGTCACGTTGTCGAGGAAGTAGCGGTCGTGGGTGACGATCATCACCGTACCGTCGTAATCGGCGAGGAAGCGTTCCAGCCAGGCCACGCTTTCGGCGTCCAGGTGGTTGGTGGGCTCATCCAGCAGCAGGATTTCCGGCTTCTGCAATAGCAGACGGCACAGCGCCACGCGGCGCCGCTCGCCGCCCGACAGCTTGGTCACGTCGGCGTCACCCGGCGGGCAGCGCAGCGCGTCCATGGCGATCTCGATGGTGCGGTCAAGCTCCCAGCCGTTCACGGCGTCGATCTTTTCCTGCAATTCGCCCTGTTCGGCGAGCAGGGCGTTCATCTCGTCGTCGTCCATGGGCTCGGCGAACTTGGCGGACAGTTCGTTGAAGCGGTCGACCAGATCCTTGACCTCGCCCAGGCCGGCGGTGACGTTCTCCTCGACCGTCAGCTTGGGGTCGAGTTCCGGTTCCTGCTCCAGATAGCCCACGCGCGCCCCCTCGGCGGCCCAGGCCTCGCCCGAATAATCCTTGTCCTTGCCGGCCATGATCTTCAGCAGGGTCGATTTCCCGGCGCCGTTGGCGCCCAGCACGCCGATCTTGGCGGTCGGCAGGAACGACAGGGTCAGGCCCTTGAGAATCTCGCGCCCGCCGGGATAGACCTTGCGGACGTCTTTCATGACATAGGAATACTGATAGCTGGCCATTTTCGGGGGCTTTCAACGAAACGAGGAGGATGGTTCCGGCGCGCTGTTTAGCGGATCGCGCGGGACCTGACAACAAGACTTGGGGGGCGGCTTGACGTAACGCAATCCCTATCCGGCCCCGGCGTGGTAAAGTTTTCCCGCAACAAGGTTGGGAGGCCTCGTTCCGTGGACCGTTTCGAGATCATCCGCGCCATGAGCATGCGGCGGTTGGCGGGCTGGGCCCTGGGCCTGTTGACCGTCGCCGCCCTGGCGGTTCTGGCGGCCGTTGCCTGGCGGCTCAGGGACGGCGGCGGAACCGCCGATTTCCTGTGGACCTGGGGGTCGGGCGCGGCGGTCCTTGCCCTGGTGTTCGCCGCCATCTGGGCACAGCTGGATCACCTGCTGCACGTCCGCGAATTCGACAAGAGCGCCCTGCCCGCGCGGCCGGAACTCTACGACTTCGACCAGCTCAACCCGCCCATGCATCTTGAGGAACTGGGCGGCAAGAAGCTGAAGGACCTGACCTTCGTGGTGTTCGACACGGAGACCACGGGCGTGGTGTTCGACACGGAGACCACGGGCCTCAAGCCGTCCGAAGGGGACGAGATCATCTCCATCGCGGGCGTGCGCGTGACGGGCGGGCGCATCGACGAGGACACGCCCTTTTCCCGCCTGGTCCATCCGGGCAAGAACATCCCCAAGGCGTCCATCCGCTTTCACGGCATCACCGACGACATGGTCAAGGGCGAGCCGCCGATCGGCGACGTGCTGCCCGCCTTCAAGGCCTTCGTCGGCGAGGCGGTGCTGGTCGCCCATAACGCCGCCTTCGACGTCCGCTTTCTCAAGCTGAAGGAAGCGGCCACGGGCGTGATCTTCGACAACATGGTGCTGGATTCCCTGCTGCTCTCCGTGTTCCTCGACGCGGAAAGCCGCAACCATTCGCTGGACACCATCGCCGAACGCCTGGGCGTCGCGGTCGAGGGGCGCCACACCGCATTGGGCGACAGCATCGTCACCGCCAAGGTGTTCCTAAGAATGTTGGACATGCTGGAAGCCCGCGGCATCACCACCCTGCGTCAGGCGGTCGACGCTTCGATCCGCATGGAACACGTGCGGGAGATGCAGAAGCAGTTCTAATCGGCCCGGCAGGATTAGGTGTCGCCCGCCCTGAATTCGCCAGCGCATGCAGGGATTTTCTTGCTTGTGTGTACCGGCGAATTTTTTACACTATCTGATAGAAATATTATCGATAAGATCGACCGATAATCAGGGGTGTTAAAGGGGAGGAAAATCCGTGACGTATATTAAAAAGGTCGCCGTCTGCGCGGCGCTGATTGGCCTGCTCGCCGCTTGCGCATCGCCTGCGCGCATGAACGCAATGATTCCGGAACGTACGGAAGCGACACTGATTTCCGAAAGTTCCCCATTGGCTAAAGCGTTGGAAATCGGCGCCGTCTCCGGTGGCGAGGAAACCAATCCGATGTGGACATCGGAGGTCGGCAATCCGGAGTTCAAGGAAGCCCTCAAGAACGCCCTGGCCAATCATGCAATGCTTTCCGAAGGCGCCGGCCGCTACAAACTGACGGCGACCATGACGAGCGTCGATCAACCGATCTTCGGGGCCAGTTTCACGGTGACTGCGTCGGTTCGCTATCATTTGATTGAGGTGAGCTCGGGAGCGACCGTGTTCGATCAGACGATTACCGAGCCATACACGGCAAATTTCAGCGACGCTTTCTTGGCCGTCGAACGCCTTAGATTGGCGAACGAGGGTGCGATGCGCGTGAACATCGGCACATTTCTTAAGGCGTTGGTCAGCCACTCCAAATCACTTACCAAGGCGGTGCTGAACAACGGGATATATCTGGCCGCGATTGGCGGGCAGTTCGCACGATGAAAATCTCATGCCTCACGGAAGGTCTTGCCGGCGCGCTTGCCGTGGTTATGGCCGCGTCGTTGCTGGCAGGGTGTGGCGGTCGCGTCGCGCGACCGGTCGAAGCGCATACGTCATTGGATGAGAAGCTGACCTGCGCCCACATATCGGCCGAAATAAAAGTGAACAACTCGCGGACAATGGATTTGTCGGCGGAGAAGGGAATGCAGGCCGGAAACAACGCAGGGTTAATCCTCGTCGCGCCGCTGTTTATTAACCTGAACGATACGGAAGGGCAGGAAATTCAGGCGCTTCAGGCGAGGAATCAAGTCTTGGTCGATTTAGGGAAGCGGAAAAACTGCAATTCCTGATCTGAGCTTGCCCTGCCGCAGGCGGGATTAGAGGCGCCCGGTGAAGGTCAGGATTTCCCGCCGCATTTTCGCATCCGGCAGCGGCCCCCGGGCGGCGCCCATGTTCTCCTGCATGTGATCGACGCGCGTGGTCGCCGGGATGGCGCAGGTCACGGCCGGGTGGGCGACGATCCATTTCAACAGCACCTGGGCCCAGTTGGCGGCCCCGATCTCGGCGGCGACGGGCGGCAGGGGGCGGCCCTGCAGGCGGTCCATCAGGGCCCCCCGTTGGAACGGCCGGTTGGCGATCACGGCGATGCCTTTCTCGGCGGCGAGCGGCAGCAGGCGCTGTTCGGCCTCGCGGTCGTCGATGTTGTAGGTCAACTGCACGAAGTCGATGGGCTGCGACGTCATGATGCGCGCCAGTTCGTCGTGGCGCCGTCCGTGGGACGTGGTGATCCCGATATGGCGGACGCGGCCTTGCGCTTTCCAGTCCAGGAGCGTTTCCAGGTGGCCTTCCCAGCCGAGCAGGTTGTGGACCTGCAACAGGTCGAAGCGTTCGATGCCCCACAGCCGTTCCGATGCCGCCATCTGGCGGATGCCGTGGTCCTGGCCCGGCGTCCATACCTTGGTCGCGGCGAACAGGCCCTCGGGCTTTCCCAGGGCGGCCAGCCCATGGCCGATGACGGCCTCGGACGAGCCGTACATGGGCGAGGAATCGATCATGCCGCCGCCCAGGGCGAAGAAGGTCTTCAGCACCCGGGTCCGGGCGGCGCGGGCGGACGCGTCGTCGCCGACGTCGAAGGTCAGCCAGCTGCCCATGCCGATGACGGGAACGGCCGCGCCGGTCCGGGGGATGGTCCTGATGATCGGGGCGGCCGCGGCGGCGCCCCCGGGCAGGACGGCGGCGAGGCCCGCCAGGGCGGTGCGTTCCAGGAAGCGGCGGCGCGTCAGCATGGCGCCTATTGTAGCACGTCGCCGGTGAATTCGCCCCGCATGCGGTCGCGCAGACGGCGGATGGCCTCGAAGGAATCCTTCAGCATGTCCGCCTCGCGGCGGGTCAGGCCGCGCGGATGGACATAGTTGGTGACCGGGCGGCCGGCCTGGAAATCGGCGATCTGCTGGCGCAGCAGCAAGTGCGAGATATGCCGGTAGGCGCCCTGAAGGTAATCGGCCTCGTCCCTGGCCAGGACGCCGCGTTCCTCCAGGGCCTGCATGCGTTCCAGCGTCGGGTTGATCGCCAGGCCCTCGCGCAGGCACAAAAGCCGCATGGCCTCGACCAGCGGCAGGGTTCCGGAATGCTTCAGGTTCAGATAGCCCTTGTAGCCTGCGGCGTCGCTTTCCTTCATGGTGATGAAGCGGCCGAACCAGCCGATCGCCGGGCCGTGATCCTGGTCGTCCTCGAACATCTCGCGCAGGAACATATGGTTGCCCCGGGCCGTTTCGACGACGTGGCGGCGCAGGTCGTCGGCCAGATCCGCCCGGCCCCAGGCGGACCTGAAGTCGAAGAAGATGTCGCACAGCCGCAGCATGGTCGTGCCGCGCTTGCGGCTCCACAGGCTGATCTGCGCCTTCCACTGGCTGAGGGTCTTGCGCCACAGCGGATTGGTCGCCATGACGAAGCCCTTGCACAGCGGCAGGCCGATGGCGTCCAGGTTCTGTGTCATGCGCTCGCCCAGATCGATGAACCAGGCGTCGATTTCCGTATGCCGGTCGTCCGGGTAGTCCTCCAGGATGAAGCCGTTGTCCTGGTCCGGGAACAGGAAGCTCTCGCCGCGCCCGCCCGACCCCATGACGATGACCGAGAAATCGACCGGCGGCGGGCCCAGGCCTTCGGCGGCCATGGCGGCCAGCGCGCCGTCGACCACGCGGCGGTAGATATCGAGATTGATGTTGCTGAGCAGGGCCTGGATCTCGGGCGCCGGCAGGTTGTCCCGGAACAGCTGGTCGGCGAGCGCGACCTGCGCCCGCTTGACCCGGGCCAGACCGGCGACGTCGCCGGCCTGGGTCAGGCTGTCGATCTGCTCCATCAAGGTGCGCGACGCCACGGCGAGGGTGTCGTCCAGGTTCAGCATGCCGGTCAGGCGGCCGGCGGGGTCGATCACGGGCATGTGGCGCAGGCCCGTGCGGCGCATGACGGCGATCGCCTGGTATAGGTATTCGGTTTCCCCGATCACGCGGAGCGGCCGTGTCATGACCTGGGATGCCGGCGTGTCGGCACCGGCCTGGAACAGGGCGCGCCGGGCGATGTCGTGTTCGGTGATGATGCCGTCGGGCCGCCCGTCCGGCCCCGTGAGAACGACGCCCGAAGCCCGCGAATCGGTCATCCGCCGCACCACGTCGCTCAACGGGGCGTCCGCGGGCAGGCTGGGCGGCATCGCGGCCATGGCCTCGCGCACCAGCATGCGGAATATGGCGGTTCGGGGCTCCATGGTGTGGCTGCCGTTCTCCCCATTTGTTCCGGCCGTGTCCCGGTCAAGGGTGACGCGGCGCCGATTCGGCGCGCGGACAGGGGCGTGCGCCGGGATGACGTAGAAAACCCTAGCCGAGCCTGGCGGCGGAAACAAACGGCTTGCGCGCCGTGTCCGTGACAACGGCGCGATCAGCAAGCACAAATATGTGTATGTTTCACAAGAGATAAATTTGAAATAGAAAATATTGTGAAAGAATTAGTCGGGCTCCTTTTACTTGCCGGTTGACAGTGTGCGCTGCAACAAAAGCGCCCCTTCTAGGGCATCCTTTATTTTGCGGGCGGGGCTTTGTCTCTACCAGTTGTGCGAATTAGCAGAAAATGTTATTAGGATTCTAACTTCGCGGGCCGGACGAGGAGAGTCAGTCGGCCGGCGGAGGAAACGGAAACGATAACAATAAAATTCCGCAGGGATGCACATGCGCCGGAAAGGCGTGGGAGGCGTAATATCCTACACCAAATCTCCAGAGTTTGTGTGTCTGGCGTTGAGAGGGTGGGCTCGATCCGAGCTTCCTTCGACTTGACCGAGGCCTAACGGCGGCATTTTGTTGTTGTGAATTTCGGGCGGCCACCGGGTTCCGGCATGTCCTGATTTTCAGTCGTTTCACCACATTCGACATTTGGGGGTGGTCCCCGGGTGTCGTCTGTTTCGGTTTCCGCTTAGGCGTTGGACAACGGGTTAACGACCGCACGGCGCCAAGGATCCGAACAGAAGGGGAGAAATGAATCTTGTCAGCTAAAGTAGTGTGGCTGTTCATATTCGTTGCGCTTTATTGGGCCTATTGCATTTATTGGGGCATCAAGGGCGCGCGGATGTCGAAAACGGCCAGCGATTACTTCATCTCGGGCCGTCAGCTCGCGATGTGGGTCTTCGTGCTGGCCGCCACGGCAACATCGTTCTCGGGCTGGACCTTTATGGGTCACCCGGGCCTGATCTACCGTGACGGTTTCCAGTACGCATATGCGTCGTTCTACGCGATCACCATTCCGTTTACCGGCGTGATGTTCCTGAAACGCCAGTGGATGATTGGCAAACGCTTCGGTTTCGTGACGCCGGGCGAGATGCTGGCCACCTATTTCCAGGGGGATGCGATCCGTATCCTCGTGGTGATCGTGGCTCTGCTGTTCTCGATTCCGTATCTCGGGCTGCAGCTCCGCGCGTCGGGCCTTCTGTTCAACGCGTTGACCGACGGCTTGGTCGGTGTTGAATTCGGCATGTGGCTGCTGTCTGCGGTCGTGTTCATCTACGTGGCGTCGGGCGGTCTTCGCGCCGTGGCCTACGTGGACACCGTGCAGTGCATCCTGCTGGCCTTCGGCATCATCGTCATCGGCATCATCGCCTATAGCGAACTGGGCGGCTGGACCGCCTTTGGCCAGGAACTGGCCAAAATGGGCCAGACGGACATCGGCAAATGGAAGACCACCCAGGGCTGGGGCGGGGGCGATTATAACGCCTACCTCGCCATTCCGGGCGTCATCCAGTTCACCGCCGGTCTCGGCAAGGAAACCCCGGTGGGGGGTCTTTGGACAGGCATCATGGTGCTGACCTACATGTTCGCGCTCATGGGCATTCACTCCGCACCGGCGTTCACCATGTGGTCGTTCTCCAACACCAACCCGCGGCCGTTCGCGCCGCAGCAGGTGTGGGCGTCGGCCTTCGGCATCGGTGCGATCCTGTTCTTCTTCACCGCGGCCCAGGGCATGGGTGCCCACTTCCTTGGCGCCACGCCCGCCTTCAACGATGCGGGTATTGGTATCTCCAAGGTGCTTCCGGATCTGACCGCCAACAAGCAGGGCGGGATCGTCGGGCATTACATCAACCTGGTGGGCGATACGGCCCCATGGCTGGTCGGCCTTCTCGCCGTCTGCGCCCTGGCCGCCATGCAGTCCACCGGCGCGGCGTATATGTCCACCGCCGGCGGCATGCTGACGCGTGACTTGTACAAGCGCTACCTGAATCCGGGCGCGGACCATGCCACGCAGAAGCTGTTCGGCCGTATCGGCGTTCTGATCATCGTTCTCTCGGCTCTGGTCGTTGCCACGTTCTCGGCGGACGCGCTGGTGCTGTTGGGTGGTCTGGCCGTCGCCTTCGGCTTCCAGATGTGGCCGTCCTTGGCCGCCATCTGCTGGTTCCCGTGGATCACCCGTCAGGGTGCGACGCTGGGTCTGGCGGCTGGCTGTCTGGCGGTCATCTTTACCGAAAACTTCGGCGCCTCCATCGCCGGCGTGTTCGGTATCGAACTGGGCTGGGGCCGTTGGCCCTGGACGATCCACTCGGCCGGTTGGGGGATTATCTTCAACGCGACCATCTGCGTGGTCGTCTCCGCCATGACCCAGGACGAAGGGGCCATGCAGCACCGCATGAAGTATCACAACTTCCTGCGTGAGCATGCCTCCCTGCCGGAATCCAAGAAAAGCCTGGTCCCCGTTGCTTGGGGTATCACGCTGATCTGGCTGTTCTTCGGCATCGGCCCGGGCGCCGTTATCGGTAACGATATCTTCGGTGCTCCGAATGCCGGTTACGAAGCCTGGACCTTCGGTATCCCGTCCATCTGGGCCTGGCAGATCATCTGGTGGCTCTTGGGTGTCTTCATGATGTGGTTCTTGGCCTACAAGATGGAGATGTCCACGGTGCCCGATCGCGAGATCGAAGCCTTGGTGGATGACATCGGCGACGCCGCACCCGCACAGGGCGGCGACGACTAAGCCGATATCACTATCGGAACCCAATCGGGGGAAGGGCTTCGGCTCTTCCCCCGATTTCTTTCCGGCATCCGCCTCCCGCATTTTCCGCGTGTTCACCGCCCGCCGCGAAAAAATCCCGCCCTTTTGCGCCGCCGCCAATTTGTCGCCGTAAAAACCTTGGATGATCGCGGTCGTTCCTTGTTATGATCCGAACACGCAGAAAGTGAAAAAACGGCAACATTCCAAGCGTCTAATCAACATGCAAAGCCTCTTCACCCCGGAATACCGATGGCTGTGGACAATCGCCCTGATGGCCGCCCTGTTCCTGCCCGTGCGCCGGTTCATTTGGGTTTTGACCGTGCGCCGGGCCGTCGAAAAGGCGGGCGAGGACGCGGTTGACGATGCCGAACGCGGCCGCCTGTTGCGCCGGGCCGGCATATCCGCTGCTCTGATGTGTTTCGTGTTCTCCTATTTTTACGTCCACACCTGGTTTAAGTGACCCCGCCCATGTCAGCTTTGTCCAATCCCCGCGTCCTCAAACGCTTCATCATCTACCTGGCCATGCTGACCTTCGTCATGTTTGGGGTGTGGTCGTTCTGGGGCACCTTCGTCGAAACGCCGGCCGGCGATTTCGAGGTGCGGGAGGGCGATATCAAGCTGTCCAGCGGCGAGTTCGAGGCCGCGGTCGCTGACTTCGACCGGGCCCTGGCGGTGCAGCCCAATCACCGCGGCGCCCTGTTGGGCAAGGCGGCGGCGCTGATTCAACTGCAACGCTACGACGCGGCGGAAAAGGTTCTGACCCAGGCCATCGATTTCCTCAAGGACAACTTGGATCCCGACGACCCCACGGGGCGCGGCGCCCTGGCGGCGGCCTACGGCAACCGGGGCATCGTGCATGATACCCAGGGGCGGTACGAGCAGGCCCTGTCGGACTATATCGATTCCCTGAAGATCGACGCCGAAGCCGTCGAAGGCCCCGGTTTCATCGACCGGCTGCTGTATCACGACGACACGCCGTCCTCGATCCGCGACCGCGCGGAATATCTCTACAAGCAACTTCAGCTGCCCGAGGAAAAGCGCCTGCTGCGTCTGCCGCAGAAGGACGAGCTACAGCGCATGCACAAGCCGTAAGGCGCGCTGCCGCGCGTATCCTATTCAGCGATTTCCTGAAAAGTCTTGGCGGCAGGATCAGCCGAACTTGACGACGCCGAGGACGTCCTGGAACAGAACCAGGAAAAAGAACACGGCGGCGATGGAGCCGAACAGCAGACGCACGAAGTCCTGCTTTCCCTCTTCATCGCGGTAGCGGATGCTGTGCAGCGTGATCGCCCCTGTCACGAACAGGAAGACGATGTTGACGAGCGGCTCCAGCTCCGCAGGCAATCCCAAATCCAAAAACATTGCGGGAAGGTAAAGGCGCCTGCCCGATTAGGCAAGCACACAGAACAAGCCTCCCCGCCGCCACATGGGCGGCGGGCAAGGGGAGAGGCCTGTGTGCCGACCGGGTCAGGGGATCGGGGTGCGGATGGAGGTCTGTTGGGTCAACTCGTCGGGCGTCGCCGCGCGGATGTCCTTGTCCGAGACATAGGGCGGAAACTGGGTCGCCCCCGGCCCCGTCGACATGATCGCGCCCGCCATGCCGCTGCCGAAAATCAGCGTCACGATGCCGGCCGCCACGAAGAACCGCTTGATCCCATGTGGGGGTGCCTGGGGGCCGTAGTCGTTGTCGTAGCGGTGGTAACGGTGATCGTCCGAAATCTCGCCGGATTCGTCCAGGCGGAGAATCTTGCGGGCATAATGGCGGGCCCAGGCGGGCACGTCGTTGTGGATCATGTAGTCGTGGAACAGGCGGTCGACCATGTATTCAGGCAGGTCTTCGTTGTGCCAGTCGCGGTAGGCGAGCTGCAGCAGCTGGAATTCCCCGACCTGCAGAATGTTGGCCGCGCGGCCGACTTCCCGCCGGTCCATGTTGTCCAGCTCTTCCTTGTCCGGTCGGATTAGGGTTTCAAAAAATCCGGTCATTTGTTGGGGCGTCTCCTGTGAAAAGGGTGATCGTCCCCGCCCAACGAACTTATGCCATATAGATTGAGTGTAAAATCCGACCTTTGCAAGGGTAAGCAGGCTCACAATTTGGTCATCCATGGGGTAGGCTCCCCGGAAATCCGACGCCATTTCACGCTGAGGCTCCGCCATGTCCGACCCTGCCCAACCCTTCGACCTTACCGGCCGCACCGCGTTGGTCGCCGGCGCCAGCCGCGGTCTGGGCCTGGAAATCGCCAAGTCATTGGGCGGGGGCGGGGCGCTGGTCTATCTCGGGGGGCGCGACCTGCCGGCCCTGGATGCCGCCTGCGACGCGGTTGCCGCGCTGGGCGGACGGGCCCGGCCGCTGCCCTTCGACGTGACCGACGAGGGGGCCGTGCTGGCCGCCATCGACGATCTGGACGACGGCGGCGGACGCGGCCTGGATATTCTGGTCAACTGCGCCGGGGGCCGCGACCGGCGGCCCCTCGACGACCTGGACGCCCAGGCCGTGCGTGATTTGCTGGAGGTCAACCTGGTCGCGGGCTTCACCCTGACCCGCGCCGCGGCGCCCCAGATGCGGACCAAGGGGCGCGGGCGGATCGTCCATGTCACCTCCATCGCCGGCCATGTCGCCCGCGCGGGCGATGCCGCCTATACGGCGTCCAAGGCCGGGCTGACCGGCCTGGTGCGGGCGTCGGCGGCCGAACTGGGGCCCCACGGGATCACGGTCAACGCGGTCGCCCCCGGCTATTTCGCCACGGTGGCCAATCAGGCCATGGTCGACGACCCCGAGGTCACCGGCTGGCTGGCTCAGCGCACGTCTTTGGGCCGCTGGGGCCAGCCGCACGAGATCGCCGGCGCCGTGCGCTTCCTGGTGTCCGACGAAGCAGCCTATGTGACCGGCCAGGTGATCGCCGTCGACGGCGGCTTCCTGGCCCGGTTCTGACGCCCCGGGACGTCAGGTGACGTCGCCGGGCGCGGTGTCGACCAGCGGCGCGTCGGGCAGGTAGGGGACTTCCGGCGTGATCGTGCGGATCGGCGCGCCGTCCAGATAGGCGGCCAGATTTTCGAAGCTCTGGCGGAAGAACACCTCGTAATTTTCCCGCGTCACGAAACCGATATGCGGCGTCGCCAGCACGTTGGGCAGGGTGCGGTAGATATGGCCGGCCGGCAGGGGTTCGGCCGTGAACACGTCCATCCCGGCGCCGGCGATGCGGTTCGCCTGAAGGGCCGCGACCAGGGCGTCCTCGTCGATCAATTGCGGGCGCGACGTGTTGACCAGAAAGGCGGTCGGCTTCATGCGGCCGATGTCCTCGGCGCCGACCACGCCGATGGTGCGGTCCGACAGCGGCATGTGGACGGTCACGGCGTCGGCGCGGCGGAACAGGTCCTCCTTGGAGACGGCCTTGACGCCGAAGGGCGCGGCGCGCTCCGCCGTCAGGTTGGGGCTCCAGGCGATGACGTTCATGGCGAAGGCTTGCGCCACCCGGGCCACGGGCTGGCCCATGTGGCCGAGCCCGACGATGCCGAGCGTCTTGCCCTCCAGCCCCAGTCCCAGGCCGTGCTGCCAGCCGCCGGCGCGGAGCGACGCGACCTCGCCGGTGAAGCCCCGGAACAGGGACAGCAGCAGCAGCCACACGACTTCGACCGTGGAATCGTGGTGCTGGATCGTCGTCGCGCAGACCGTGACGCCGCGCTCCTCCGCCGCCTTCAGGTCGATGGACCGCGCGTTGCGCATGCCCGTGGCCAGCAGCAGTTTCAGCCGCGGCAGGGCTTCCAGCACGTGGCGGGGGAATTCCGTGCGCTCCCTGATTCTCAGCACCGCGTCGAAATCGCTGAGGCGGGCGATCAGCTCGTCCTCCGCGAACACATGGTCGCGGAACGGCACGACGGTCACGCCCTTCAATGTGTTCCAATCCACGAACCGGTCCCAGACCGACTGATAGTCGTCGATGATCGCCAGACGCATGCTGATGTCCTCCTGCTGGTCTTTTTTTGAGGGCGCGGCTTAGGCCGCGCCCGCCGTGGCGCGCAGTATGCCGCCGTCCGCATTCGGGCGCATCAGGTTTAGGGCCGACCCCGCGCGGAACCATTCGATCTGCGAGGCCGTATAGGTGTGGTTGAGCCACAGGGTCTCGGCCGTCCCGTCGGCGTGGCGAAGGCGGCATTCCACCGGCTTGCCCGGCGCCAGCGCGGCGAGGTTGAGCAGGCTCAGGCGGTCGCGCTCGGCGATGCGGTCGTAATCGCCCGGGTCGGCGAAGGTCAGCGCCAGCAGGCCCTGCTTCTTCAGGTTGGTTTCATGGATTCGGGCGAAGCTGCGGGCGATCACCGCGACGCCGCCGAGAAGCCGTGGCGACAGGGCCGCGTGCTCGCGGCTGGACCCCTCGCCGTAGTTGGCGTCGCCGACGATGACCCAGGGTACGTCTGCGGTCCGGTAGGCGCGGGCGGCGGCGGAGAACGGCACGCCGGTCTCGACCGACAGCTGCTCCAGCCCCCGGCCGCGTTCGCCCGTATAGGCGTTGACGGCCCCCATCAACAGGTTGTCGGAGAACTTGTCGAGATGGCCGCGCAGACGCAGCCAGGGCCCAGCCGGGGAAATGTCGTCGGTCGTCGTCTTGCCTTTTGTCTTGGCCAGGACCAGGGCATCGGTGATGTCGCGCCCGTCCCAGGGGGACCAGGGCTCCAATGCCTGCAGGCGCTCGCTGTTCGCCGCGATGCGGATGCCGACAGCGCCGCCGTCGGCGGGCGGCGCGTGATAGGCGGCGTTGCCCTGGGCCATGCCGCCGGAGGGCACGTCATCGACGGCGCCGGGGGCCGCCAGCTTGAAGGACGTGCCGTCGGGTGCGGTCAGGCTGTCCGTCGCCGGGTTGAAGCGCAGCGTGCCGGCGAGGGCGAAGGCGGTCGCGATTTCCGGGCTGGTGATGAAGTTCATCGTCGTCGGCCGGCCGTCGGTGCGGGCGGGGAAGTTGCGGTTGAACGAGGTGACGATGGAATTCGGCGCGTCGGCTCCCTCGCGGGCGCGCCGCCATTGACCGATGCAGGGACCGCAGGCGTTGGCCAGCACCACGGCGCCGATCTTCTCCAGGGATTTCAGCTGTCCCTCCCGGGTGATGGTCGCCAGTACCTCGGCCGACCCGGGTGATACGAAGAACGGCATGGCAGCCGTCATGCCACGGGCGCTGGCCTGGTCGGCGACGCGGGCGGCGCGGCTCATGTCTTCGTAGGACGAATTGGTGCAACTGCCGATCAGCACCGCGCTGACGTCTTCGACGATGGCGTTGTCGGCGGCGTCCAGTTCGCGGATCAGGTCGCTGAGCGGCCGCGCGCGGTCCGGGGAATGGGGGCCCGCGACATGGGGTTCCAGGGCCGACAGGTCGATTTCGATGACCCGGTCGTAATGGGCCCGGGGATTGGCCTCGACCGCTGGGTCGGGTTCCAGCAGGTGGCGGTAACGTTCGGCGACGCGGGCGATCTCGCCACGGCCGGTCGCTTCCAGGTATCGGGCCATGCGGTCGTCGAACGGGAAGATGGAGGTCGTCGCTCCGACCTCGGCCCCCATGTTGGTGATGGTCGCCTTGCCGGTGGCGCTGATCGTGCGCGCCCCCGGGCCGATGTATTCGATGATGGCGTTGGTGCCGCCGGACACGGTCAGTTCGCGGGCCACGGCGAGGATCACATCCTTGGGTGCGGTCCAGCCGCCGAGGCTTCCGGTCAGATAGACCGCGATGCGCTTCGGGTACAAAAGCTCCCAGGGCAGGCCGGCCAGTACCTCGGTCGCGTCGGCCCCGCCCACGCCCGACGCGCAGGCCCCCAGCCCGCCGCCGTTGGGTGTGTGGGAATCCGTGCCGATGATCATGGCGCCGGGGAAGGCATAGTTCTCCAGCACGACCTGGTGGATGATCCCGGCACCCGGCGCCCAGAAACCCAGGCCGAAGCGCGCGGCGGCGGATTTGAGAAAGCCGTAGACCTCTTCGTTCTCGTTGAGAGATTCCGACAGATCGCGGCCGGCCTCGTTGTGGGCCTCGATCAGATGGTCGCAATGGATCGTCGCCGCGACGGCCACCCGCTCGCGTCCGGTCTGCATGAACTGCAGCATGGCGCTTTGGCCCAGCACGTCCTGAAACACCACCCGGTCGGGGCGCAGGTTGAGGAACGACGTGCCCGGCTCCAACGCCTGGGTTTCGGGATCGTCGAGATGGCCCAGCACGATCTTCTCGGCCAGGGTCAGGGGACGGTCCAGGCGGCGGCGGACAGCGGCCAGATTAAGCTCGGTGGTCCGGTAGACGCGCTCGGCGGCCTCCGGGGTCAGGTCGATGGCGGGGGCGGTATCGGCAGCGGTCATGGCGGCGGTCTCCTTGGCGCAGGCCCGCGGCGGGGCGGGGTCGGGGATCAGGGATACGCCGGGCCGGCGAGGGCGGGGCGGCGTCGGAAGGACGGTAGCCAAGGCCGTTATGTATGTCTAATATATGGAATAGGCATTATTCATATGATTTAAATATAAGATGGATCTCCGCCACCTCCGCTATTTCGTCGCCGTCGCCGAGGAAGGCAACGTCACCCGCGCCGCCGAACGGCTCGGCATTCAACAGCCGCCGCTCAGCCAGCAGATTCAGGCCCTGGAACGGGAACTGGACACTCAGCTTCTGCGCCGCAAGCCGCGCGGCGTGGAAATGACCGAGGCCGGGCGGGCCCTCCTCGCCGACGCGCGGGAAATCCTGGAGCGGGTCGAGCGGACCGTGCAGCGGGTCAAGCGCCGCGGGCGCGGCGAGGAGGGATCGCTTGCCATCGGCTTCACCAGTTCCGCCTCGTTCCATCCCTTCGTGCTGGACGTCATCCGCGCGTTCGGCGAGGACCATGGCCGCGTCTCTCTGGAACTGGAGGAATCCAACACCGGCGAACTGGTCGCCGCCATCCATGCGGAGCAGATGGACGTCGCCTTCATCCGCTCGCCCGTCAGCCTCGTGCGCGGGCTGACCGTCCACCGCCTGCTGGACGAGGACATGGTCGTCGCCATACCCGCCGACCATCCCCTGGCCCGGGACGCCGACGCGCTGCCCCTGACCGCGCTGGAGGATGCGCCGATGATCCTCTACCGCCGCCGGTCCGGCCCCGGGCTCTACGACACCATCATCGCCGCCTGCCACGCCGCCGGGTTCAGCCCCCGGGTCGAGCAGGAGGCCCCCCGCATCGTGTCCACCCTGAACCTGGTCGCGGCGGGGGTCGGCATTTCCGTGGTGCCGGCCTCGCTTGACAAGCTGCATCTGGAGGGGGTCCGGTTCCGGCCCCTGACGCCTGGGTCGAGCCTGACGGCACCCTTGAACCTGACCTGCCCGAGCACGGGTCTCTCTGTCGTCGCGGCCGGTTTCGTCGATCAGGTGCGGCGCAGTGCCCGGCGCTGGAGCGGGGCGTAACGCCCGAACTCAGCAGGCCGTCAGGTTGACCGCCAGGCCGCCCTCGGACGTTTCCTTGTACTTGGAATGCATGTCGGCGCCGGTCTGGCGCATGGTCTCGATGGCGGCGTCGAGCGGCACGAAATGCGTGCCGTCGCCCTTGAGCGCTAGCGAGGCCGCGTTGATCGCCTTCACGGCCCCCATGGCGTTGCGCTCGATGCAGGGCACCTGGACCAGCCCGCCCACCGGGTCGCAGGTCATGCCCAGGTGGTGTTCCATGGCGATCTCGGCGGCGTTCTCGATCTGCGCGTTGGTGCCGCCCAGGATCGCGGCCAGACCCGCCGCCGCCATGGCGCTGGCCGATCCGACCTCGCCCTGACAGCCGACCTCGGCGCCCGAGATCGAGGCGTTGGCCTTGATGATGCCGCCGATCCCGGCGGCGGTCAGCAGATAATCGCGGATGCCCGCCATGGAGGCGTCGGGGCAGAAATCCAGGTAGTAGCGCCCGACCGCGGGCACGATCCCGGCGGCCCCGTTGGTCGGCGCGGTGACGACGCGTCCGCCGCCGGCGTTTTCCTCGTTGACGGCCAGGGCATAGACGCTGATCCAGTCCATGACCGTGTGTTCCAGGCGGAAATTGCGTTTCTTGTCCGCCTGCAGGCCGTCCCAGATGGCCTTGGCCCGGCGCTTGACCTTGAGCCCGCCCGGCAGCACGCCTTCCTGGGTGACGCCGCGTTCGATGCAGGCGTTCATGGCGGCCCAGATACGGTCCAGTCCCGCATCCAGGTCCGAAGCGCTCATGCGGGTCAGTTCGTTGGCGCGTTTCATGGCGGCGACGCTGAGGCCCGCCGCCTTGCCCATGTCCAGCATCTCGGCGGCGGTGGCGAAGGGATAGGGCACGCTGTCGGGCTCCGATCCGGCGACGTCGGCGGTCTCGGTCGCGGCGGCGAATTCGTCGTCCGTGGCGATGAAGCCGCCGCCGATGGAATAATAGGCGCGCTCCTTGTCGGGCGGGCGGTCGCCCTCTTGCGTGCTGTCGCCGCCGCCCATCCAGGCGGCCATGATCATGCCGTTGGCATGGCCCGGCAGGGCGGGGCCGTAATCGAACACGATGTCGCGCGCCGGATCGAAATCGATTTCCGGGCCGCACCCCAGCTTCAGGCGCTTGGTTTCCGTGACCCGGGCGATCAGGCCCGCGACGGCATCGGGGTCGACGGCATCGGGCGTCTCACCCATCAGGCCCAGGATTACCGCCCGGTCCGTGGCATGGCCCTTGCCGGTGAAGGCGAGGGAGCCGTAGAGCGTCGCCCGCACGGCCGTGACGGTCATCAGGGTCTCTTGCCGTTCCATGCGGCGCACGAACCGCGCGGCGGCCAGCATGGGGCCGACCGTATGGCTCGACGATGGGCCGATGCCGACCTTGAAGATATCGAAGACGCTCAGGAACATGGGATCCCCCGGTTAAGGAGCGATCCTGTCAGAAACCGCCGGACTTGGGAACGCGCCGGGCGAGGTTTTTCATTTTCGCGCAGGCGGTCAGAAAATCGCCGACAGGGAGATGGAGCCGAACTGGCTGGGCACCCGTTGGCCCTCGAACTCGCGGGTCCGATAAATCTGCGTGAACGATAGGCGGGCATAACCCAGGGTGAATTCGATGCCACCCTGGAAATCCAGCACCAAGTTGTTCTTGTCCACGCTGCGGCTGTTGCCGTAGGTGTTGCCGTCGAGGAAGATGTTGCGCGCCACGGCGCGGCCTTCGACGCCGGCGAACAGGTTCCAGCCGAACTGCCCCTTGGCGCGCACAATGGCGGCGGCGGGCAGGGACGGGCGGATGAACGGCGGGCCGTAGGTCAGATGCAGGTTCTTGCCCAGGCGGACCGCGGCGCCCACCGACCCCTGGGTCAGCACGTTGCCGAGCGCCACCCCGGCCGTGGGTGTGACGTCCAGTTCCAGGAAATGCCGCGGGCTCAGGATTTCCTGACGCAGGCGCGCCTGATAGCTGAGCAGGATGCCCGGCTCGTTATGCAGCTGCTTGCCCCAGCCGCGGGGCAGGCCGACACCGATCAGCGAGTGCCAGCGCCGCTGGGCATAGCCGCCCAAGGACGCCGGGCCGACGATGCCAATGTCGAGCGACACGTTCTGCAACAAATTGGATTCGGGCCTTTGCACAATCGCGCCGACAGAGCCGAACAGCCAGCCCGCATAGGGCCGGTCCGTGGGGTCCGGGTCCGGGCGGGTGGTGTCCGCGGGCGTGAACATCTGCTGGCCCAGGGCGACCACATAGGTCGAATCGCCGTCCAGGTTGACCCCCGGGATTATGTCCATGAGGTGCTTGAACCATTCCGGTTCCCACTTGTCCTTGGGCACGAAGGTCACCTGCACGCCCTGGGTGTAGTACTGATCCGTGCCGCCGCCGAACAGGTCGTTTTCCACCTGTAGCACGAAGGTGCCGGGGCGCTCGTCGTCGTCCGCCGCGCGGACGGCATGGGGCACGGCGAGCGTCAACCCCGCCGCCAGCGCCGCCGAAAACCCAATTCGAAATAGTATCCCGTCCATCATGGGCGGCAGATTAGCAGATTAGATATGGCAAACCGAAGGCAGGATTGCAGTTCCGGTTTCAGGGCCTAGGATGGCCGAAGAAACGTCAAGGATCGGGGCCATGGTGGAAATCTATGTGGACGCGGACGCCTGTCCGGTGAAGGACGAGGTCCTGCGCGTGGCGGCCCGCCACGGCCTGAAGACCCGCATGGTGTCCGACGGCGGCATCCGCCCGCTGCGCGACCCGATGGTCGAGGTCGTCATCGTCACCCAGGGCGCCGACGCCGCCGACGACTGGATCGCCGAGCACATCGCCGCCCACGACATCTGTGTCACCAACGACATCCCCTTGGCCGCGCGCTGCCTGGAAAAGGGGGCTCAGGCGATCAAGCCCACGGGCGGTGAATTCACCCCCGACGGCATCGGCATGGCGTTGGCCAACCGCGAACTGATGCAGACCCTGCGCGAAACGGGGCAGGTCACCGGCGGTCCCCGCCCCTTTGCCAAGGCCGACCGCTCGCGCTTTCTCGACCGCCTGGAGGTCATGGTCCAGGCCGCCAAGCGGCGCTGATCCCGGGGGCGGAGGACAATTCGTCCTCGGCAATTGGCCCTGGGACGGAAGCATTCCCGTTGCCATGATCGTTAAGAAGACCCGAATATGGGGGAACGACAGGAGATCAGACGAGCATGACCACGGATACGCTGGGCCGACGGCTTTTTACCTATGCGGTGATCACCGACACGCACCTGAACCAGGGCGAAGAGGAATGCAATTCACCGTTCGAGGTCAACAAGCTGGCCAACGCCCGCATGCGCCATGTGGTGCGCGACCTGAACGCGCGCGAGGTCGATTTCGTGCTGCACCTGGGCGATCTGCTGCACCCCGTCCCTCATATCCCGCACCTTTATGAACAGGCGGCGCAATGCTTCAAGGAGCAGGTCAAGGACCTGCGCCACAAGCTCTATGTCGTGCCCGGCAACCACGACGTCGGCGACAAGCCCGTGGACTGGTGCCCGGCGGGCATGGTGCGCGACGAATTTCTGGCGTTGTGGGAAGAACATTTCGGCCCCAACCATCAGGCCTTCGACCACGGCGGGGTCCGCTTCATCCTGCTGGACGCGCAGATCATCAATTCGGGCCTGGCGGCGGAAGCCGAACAGAAGGCCTGGGTCGAGGGCGAACTGGCGGCGGCGGAGAAGGCGGGACAGCGCGTGTTCCTCAACATCCACTATCCGCCCTACCTGACCTATCCGGACGAGGACGAGCATTACGACAACATCGGCGAGCCGGGCCGCTCCTGGCTGCTCGGCCTCATGGAAAAGTATCGGGTCGAGGCTCTGTTCGCGGGCCATGTCCATAACTTCTGGTATCACCGGCATGGCGCGACGCAGTGCTGGCTGCTGCCGTCCACGGCCTTCGTGCGCCAGGACTATTCGGAAATGTATCGCGCGGCCCCCCCGCCCGAGTTCGAGGCCGGGCGCAACGACTGGAACAAGCTGGGCTATTTCATCGTCCATGTGCACGAGAACGGCCACCTGTGCGACATCGTCCGCACCTACGGCCGCACGGTCGAACCGGGCGCCCACGTGGCGGCGGTTCCCGATACGGTGACGCCCGTGCATCCGCTGCAAAGCCCGGTCACCCGGTTCGGCTTCGACATGCGCCAGAACTGGCTCGAGGTCATCGAGATTCCCCCCTCGGGCGGGCTCGACGAATTCGACCGCAAGCGTACGCGCAACGACTATGCCCTGATGGCGCTCATGGAAATGGGCGTGCGGCGCCTGCGCATTCCGGCCCGCGACCTGTTGGACCCCGGCCACCGCGCGCGGCTCGACGTGCTTGCGGACCTGGGCTTCCTGTTCACGCTGTTTTCCTTCGATGCCCCCAATGCGGAACTGGCGGCCGCCGTGAAGGGCGCCAAGGGCCTGATCGACATCTGGGAGGTCGCGCAGAACCTCGCCGACCTGCCCGACGCCGCCGCCGCCGCCCTGCCGGTGGCACAGGCCGCGGGCATCGACCTGTATCTGTCCAAGCTGCGTTCCAAGGACGAGATGGAACGGGGCGGCGAGAAGTACTTCCACATGATCAACCATGGCTTCACCCCGGACGAGGGCGACCAGATCGCCCGCGCGGCGGCGATCCCGGGGGTCAAGGGCATCGTGTTCCGCGTCGCCGGGGAAACCCCGCCGGCGGAGGCCGCGGCGGCGGCGGTTGCGGCCGCGTCGCCCCATGGGCTCAAGGTCTCCCTGCACATCCGCATGTCGATCGGCAGTCCGGGCGCGGCACAGGCTGACGAGCCCTGGGTCGCGGCGCGCGCGGCCGAGGCCCTGGCGGCGGCCCATGCCAACGCCGACGCCCATGTCTATTGCGACACCTTTTCCGACGTCGACCGGGGCTATTTCGCGCGGCAAGGCGTGGTCGACCGGCTGTACAATCCGCGCCCGGCCTTCCATGTCCTGCGCCATCTGACCGGCGCCCTGGCGGCGGCGGGCACCGGCGCCTGGGCGGTCAAGGCCGGGGCGGCAACGGTCACCGGCGGCCCAACCGCCGGGGCGGGCACGCTCGTCGATCTGGTGACCGGCCAGTTGCAGCCGGGCGGGGCCGACGCCCTGGCCAAGGCGTCCGGGATGGCGGCCTGGATCGCGGGCCAGTGACCAAGGGCGCCCTGCCGCTGTCCGGCGTGCGCGTGCTGGACGCCAGCCACGTCCTGGCCGGGCCCTTCGCGACCTATCAGCTCTGCCTCATGGGGGCGGACGCGATCCGGGTGGAGCGCATCGGCGGCGACGACTTCGTGCGCCGCCACGGCGGTTCGGCCGATCTGCGCGCCCGGGGCATGGGCGGCTCCTTCACGGCGCAGAACGCGGGCAAGGCCTGCATCCTCATGGACCTCAAGGCGCCCGGCGGGCGCGACCTGTTCCTCAGGCTGGCGGCGACCTGCGACGTGGTCATGGAAAACTACCGCCCCGGTGTCATGGACCGCCTGGGCGTGGGCTATGACGACGTCCGGGCGGTCAAGCCGGACATCGTCTATTGCTCGCTCACCGGCTACGGACCCGAAGGGCCGCTCGCGGGCGTGCCCGCCTACGACCACATCGTGCAGGGGATGTCGGGCCTGATGAGCATGACCGGCACGGAACAGTCGGGGCCGCAGCGGGTCGGCCTGCCGATCACCGACTACATCGCGGGACTGACGGCTGCCTTGGCCGTGTCCGGCGCCCTGCACCAGCTGCGCCAGACCGGGCAGGGTCAGCATCTTTACGTGCCCATGCTGTCCTCGGTCCTTGCCATGATGGGGTCGTTCGCCATCGACGTGCAGACCGACGGCCGCGAACGGGGGCTGATGGGCAACACGCCGTTCAGCGGCAGTCCCTTCGCCGGGCGTTTCGACACGGCCGAGGGATATCTGGTCGTCACCGCCAATACCTCGGCCCAGGCCGTGCGCATGGTGGCCGCCCTTGGCCTGGACGATCTGGCGCCACTTGCCGGCAGCACGGCGCCGGACGCTCTGAACGAGGCGGACCGGGCACGGGTGGCGGAGGCTTTGGACCGAGTGTTCCGCATGCGCCCGGCGCAGGAATGGGAAACGGTCCTGGCCGAGGCCGCCGTGCCCGCGGGCAAGGTGCGGGGGCTTGGCGAAATTCTGGGCCATCCGCAGACGGCGGCGTCGGGCTGCCTCGACGACCTGCCCTTGCCGGGGCTTGATGCGCCGGTGAAGGTGCCGGGCCTGGGGTTTACCTCGGACGCCTGGACGCGCCGTCCCCTGACACAGCCCGAAGGCGAAGGCGAAAGCACCCGCCGGGTGCTGGCCGGCCTGGGCCTGACGGATGCGGAAATTGACGATTTGGCCCGCGCCGGCGCCGTCGCCGGGCCGGACCTGCCGCCCCGGGACGCCTAACCCAGGAAATCCTTGCGGGCCCGCAGGATGGTCATGACCGCCCGGTCGCGCCAGGCGGCACGGGCGTCCTTCTGGTCCAGCGGCAGGGCGGCGCGCCGTTCCGCCGCGACCGTGGCGACCATCTCATCCGTCCAGGGGTCGTTCTGGCCCCGCTCCGCGCCCAGGCGCGCATAGGACGGGCCCATGCGTTTGGCATGGCCTTCGATCCCGCCCTGGGCGTTGAGGTCGGCGTTCTCGAACGGCCCCGTCACCGCCAGCCGGATGCCCATGCCGTCGCGCACGATGCGGTCGATGTCCGTGGCCGTGGTCACCCCGTCACGAACCAGGCAATAGGCCTCGCGCAAGAGGGCGCCTTGCAGGCGGTTGAAGACGAATCCCTCGACCTCTTTGTTCACGGCGATCGGCGCCATGGCGGCGCGGGTCAGCAGGGCGTTGCAGTGGGCGACTGTCTCCGGCGCCGTGAAGGGGGCGGGCACGACCTCGACCACGCGGATCAGGAACGGCGGATTGCCCGGATGCAGCACCAGGCAGCGTTCGCGACCCTTGACGTGGTCGAACAGGCGCGAGGGTTCGATGAACGAGGTCGAACTGGCGATGGTGCAACCGGCGGGGGCGATTGCCGCCACGCGGGCCAGAAGATCGCGTTTCAGGTCGAGGTCCTCGGGCGCGTTTTCCTGCACGTGATCGGCCCCCGCCAGGGCCGTTTCCAGGTCCGCCGACGGGGTGATGCGGGTCATGATGTCGTCCACGTCGCCGTCGATCAGGTCATGGGCGGCCAGATCGCTCAGCCGCGCCCGCGCCATGGCCTGGGCGGCGGGCAGGCGCGAGGCCTCGGCGTCATACAAACGCACCGGCATCCCGGCGGCCGCGAACACCACGGCCCAGGCGGTGCCGATGGTGCCGGCGCCGATCAGGGCGATGGTGGGCAGGGGCGGGATATCTGTCGTCATCATCTGTCACTCCGATATGGTGGCGTGGGCGTAATTGCTGCGTATTTCAGGCCTGTTTTGCACTGCGAAAATCAAAGGGTGTCCTTTGATTTGACGAATGGGTGCTGGGGCACTAACAATTCCGATCGGTGCATTCTTTGGCCGGTGCGCCGAATAAAAAAGAACTCGGTATCTCAGGAAACATCGGCCGAAGACATCTTTATCCTTTTGGGAGGTCTCCAATGAAGAAGTTTGTGAAGGTTATGTTGCTCGCGGCGCCGCTGGTGCTGGCGGGCCAGGTCGCGGCCAAGGCCGATGAATTCGTCCGCATCGTTTCCGGCCCGTCCGGCGGCAGCTGGTATCCGCTGGGCGCCAAGATGGCGGAAATCTTCGGCAAGATCGGCGGCCTGTCCGTGTCCAACGGCCCTGGCGGCGGCGTCAGCAACGTGCTCGACGTCAACAAGAAGGAAGCGGAACTGGGCTGGACCTACGGCCACACCGCGTTCGACGGTTTCAAGGGCAACGCCCCGGTGTTCAAGTCGGCGAACCCGAACATCCGCCACATCGCGACCCTCTATCCCGCCGGTGTGCAGACCGCGGTTCCGGCCAATTCCAAGATCATGTCCTATGCCGACCTGAAGGATAAGAACCTCAGCCCCGGCAAGCTGAAATGGTCCGGCTATGCCGCGGCGCAGCTGATCTTCGGCAAATACGGCTTCACCGTCGACGACGTGAAGAAGAACGGCGGCACGGTCCATCACGTCGGCTATTCCGATTCGGTCTCGCTGATGAAGGACGGCCACATCGACGCCTTCACGGCGGTGACCAGCGTGCCGCAGGCGTCGTTCCTGGATCTGGAATTCTCGCCGGGCATCCGCTTCCTTGGCGTCGACGACAAGATTCTGGCCGGTATCCTCGCGGAAAACCCGGGCTACATCAAAATCACGATGACCAAGGACCACTACAAGAGCATCGAAAAGCCGACCCCGATCCTGGGTGCGGTGACGATCATGGTGGCCAACAAGGATGTCCCGGAAGAGACCATCTACAAGATCACCAAGGCGCTGTGGGAACATCATGGCGACCTGGTTCAGGTCAAGAAGGTGTGGGATTCCGTGAAGCTCGAAAACGCGCTTCTCGGCGCGGCGCTTCCGGTTCATCCCGGCGCCAAGAAGTACTACGACGAAAAAGGCGTCAAGTAGCGGCCCTTAGGGGGTAGCGGATGTCATCGGCGCGGCGGGCGACTGTCCGCCGCGCCGGCATCCATCAACGCAGCGGGCTTGCCCATCCTTATGGCCCGCCGCGTGATCCCGCCCCCAAAGGCCCGTTCTGACACCGGCACCCCATGACAGATAATCAAACCGTTACGCCCGAACCCCTGCACTACGACGAAGTGCGGGAGTTCTCCGTTCTTGAGCACGCGCTGATGCGCCGCGGCTACGATCTGGTGACCTGGATCGCCCTGACCGTCGCGACCGTCGCCATCGCGCTGGCCTTGTTCCATCTATACGTCGCCGTGTTCGGCACGCCGCAATCGCGGGCCTTCCGCTCCACGCATCTGACCGGAATGATGGTGCTGGCGGTGCTGCTGTTCCCGCTCGGCCGAAAATCCTGGCGCGACATGCCGGCGACGCCCGCGCAATGGGGCGCTTTCGGGATCGACGCGCTTCTGGTGTTCGCGGTTCTCGCGGTGCAGGTCTACACGCTGTGGGATCTGGACGCGTTTTCCCAGCGCGAAGGGGAGCTGATCGATTCCGACCTGTGGATGGGCTTTTTGCTGATCTTCCTGGTCATGGAAACGACGCGCCGCTCCGTCGGCCTGCCCATGGTTCTGGTGACGTCGTTCTTCGTCGTTCATTCGCTCTATGCGGATAAGTTCGGCGGCTTCCTCTACGGCCCGCCGACGTCGATCACCAAATACATCGACATCCTGTTCATCCGTTCCGAAGGCATGTTCGGCATCCCGATTTCCGTGGCCGCCACCTATATCGTGCTGTTCATCATCTTCGGCGCGATCCTGATCCGCACGGGTGCGGGGCGCATGCTGATCGACCTCGCCATCGCGCTGACCGGCCACCGCCGCGGCGGTCCGGCCAAGGCATCGGTGGTGGCGAGCGCCTTTCTCGGCACCGTGTCCGGATCCGCCGTCGCCAACGTGGTGACGACCGGATCGTTCACCATCCCCCTGATGCGCAAGCTGGGCTACCGGCCCAAGTTCGCCGCCGCGGTCGAGGCCTGCGCGTCGTCGGGCGGGCAGATCACGCCGCCGATCATGGGGGCCGCCGCCTTCATCATCGCCGAATTCATGCACGTCAGCTATCTGACGGTGATCATCGCCGCGATCATTCCGACGCTGCTGTATTTCGCGACCATCTATTTCATGGTCGATATCGAAGCCGAAAAGGACGGTATCAAGCGCCTGGACAAACGCACCCTGCCGCGGGCCATGAACGTGCTGAAGCACGGCTGGCATCAGCTGCTGACCCTCGGCGTGCTGGTCGGCCTGCTGGCCTGGGGCTATTCGCCCATGTTGTCGGCGTTCTGGGCCATCGTGACCCTGGTGGTTCTCAGCTTCCGCGACCCGCTTACCCGCATGAGCCCCGTCGACCTGCTGGCGGCGCTGGAATCCGGGGTGCGCGCGGCGATGCCGGTGACCGTGGCCTGCGCCTGTGCCGGGATCATCATCGGCTCGATCTTCGTGTCGGGCCTGGGCCTCAAGTTCACCAACGAGGTCATCAACATCGCCGACGGCAACCTGCTGCTTCTGCTGGCGCTCACCGGCGTCGCGGCCATCATCCTCGGCATGGGGATGACGACCACCGCCGTCTACATCACCGTGGCGGCGCTGATCGTGCCGTCGCTGATCCATCTGAAAGTCGTGCCCATGGCGGCGCATATGTTCGCCTTCTATTACGGCGTGGTGTCGACCATCACGCCGCCGGTGGCGCTGGCGTCCTTCGCGGCGGCGGCCATCGCCGGGTCCAGCCCCATGGGGACGGCGGTGGAATCGGCGCGCATCGGCATCGCCAAGTATCTGGTGCCCTTCGCCTTTGTCTATAACCCGTCTCTCCTGTTCGTCGGGCCTCTTTGGCTGACCTGCCTGTCGGCGGTGTCCGCCTTCATCAGCCTGTGGGGGCTGTCGGTCATGCTCGAAGGCTGGTTCAAGGGCCCGCTCAACGCGGCCATGCGGGCGGTGATCGGGGTACTGTCGGTGATGGCGTTGCTGCCGCCCATGGAGCCGCTGATCGACGGCCTACCCAGCTTCATCCTGCCCTTGCTCGGCGCCCTGGGCGTCGTCATGTTCGCGGTCACGCGCTACCGCTTCAACCCGGAGACCGCGCAATGAAGATGTCCGATCTGTTCATCGGCCGGCCCGTCTATTGGGGGCTTGCGGCCGCCATCATCGCCGTTCTGACCTTCCTCGGGCTGCGCCAGGAACACGTCAAGGATTTCGTGCCGTTCCAGTTCGCGGTCCTTGCGGTTGCTCTGGTCGCGGTCGGGGCGGTCATGGTTTTCTACCGTCCTGGTGAACGGGCAACCCGCGATCCGCTTGATTTCGACGACGCGTCCTAAGGGCGGGACATCATGGCGACCATATTTGTCGAAGGCCCCGTGCATGCGCGGGGCATGGAACTGCTGTCCCTGCGTGACGGCCTGGACGTCCGGCTGGAACAGGGCCTGACCCCGGACAGCCTGGCGGCGGCCATCCGTGACGCCGACGCCGTCATCATGCGCCTGACGCCCTTGACCGCCCAGGCCATCGCCGGGGCGGCCACCCTCAAGGTCGTCTCGCGCCTGGGGGTCGGATACGATCATATCGACGTGGCGGCGCTCAGCGCGCGGGGCATTCCGTTGGCCATCGTCGGCGATGCGTTGGCGGCGTCGGTCGCCGAGCATACGGTGCTGCTGATGCTGGGCCTCAGCCGCCAGATCGCGGTGATGGACCGCAACACCCGCACGGGAAAATATGCGGAGCGGTTCAAGAGCCTGAGCCACGAAATGCTCGACAAGACGGTGCTGATCATCGGTCTCGGCGGCATCGGCGGCGAGGCGGCCAAGCGTTGTGCCGCTTTCGGCATGCGGGTGATTGCCTGCGGCCGCGAGGCGACGCGGAAAGAGGCCGAACGCCTGGGCTACGATTACGTCGCCGATTTCCGCGACGCCCTGGGCGAGGCCGATTTCGTCAGCCTGCACCTGCCGGCCAACGACGACGGCTCAGCGTTGCTGGGCGCGGCCGAATTCGCGGCGATGAAGCCGGGCGCCTATGTCATCAACACGGCGCGGGGATCGCTGATCGACGAGGACGCTTTGCACGCGGCCCTGACCACCGGCCACCTCGGCGGTGCCGGGTTGGACGTGACCAGGGACGAGCCGCCCAAGGACGATTGCCCCCTGCTGACCCTCGACAACGTGCTGTTCACGCCCCACAACTCGGCCCTGACGGTCGAGACGGGCCGCCGTGTCGCGGAAACCGCCGTGCGCAACGCCCTGGCCGCCCTGGACGGCGACCTGGACCCGGCCTTCGTCGTCAACAAGGACGTGTTGTGAGCATGGGAACGGATGCGCTGCGCATCGATGCCGATGCCCTGACGGCCTTCCTGGCCGAGGTGTTCCATGCCGCCGGCTGCTCCCGGGCCGAAGGCCGGCGCGTCGCCGAAAATCTGGTCGAGGCCAACCTGTCCGGCCATGACAGCCACGGCGTGATCCGCACGCCGCGCTATCTTGGCTGGCTCAAGACCGGCAACCTGGTCGCCGACCGCGACGTCACCGTGGTCAGCGACGCAGGCGCCCTGATGATCCTCGACGGCGGCTTCGGGTTCGGCCAGACCGTGGGGCCGCAGGCCGTGGCCCGGGGCATCGACCGGGCCAAGGACCATGGCGTCGCCGTGGTCGCCCTGCGCCATGCCGGGCATTTGGGGCGCATCGGCGCCTTCGCCGAGACGGCGGCGGCGGCAAACCAGGTATCGGTGCATTTCGTCAACGTGGCGGGCAGCGTTCTGGTCGCCCCCTTCGGCGGGGCGGAACGGCGCATGTCCACGGCGCCGGTCGCGATCGGTGTGCCGGGGGCCGGGGGTGCGCCGGTGATCCTGGATTTCGCGACCTCCCTGGTCGCCGAGGGCAAGGTTCTGGTCGCCTCCAAGGGCGGAAAGGCGTTGCCCGAAGGCAGTTTGATCGGGCCCGACGGCCAACCCAGCGCCGATCCGGCCATGCTGTACGGCCCCATCGATCCGGCGGTGCAGCCCAATTCCCGCAACGGGGCGGGTGCCTTGGTCGCCATGGGCGGGCACAAGGGGTCGGGTCTGGCCTTGATGTGCGAACTCTTGGCGGGGGCGCTCACGGGCTCCGGCGCCACCGGGCCGGGTTACGACAAGATCTATAACGGCATGCTGTCGATTTACATGTGCCGCGACCGCTTCGGGGCCGAAGACGATTACGCCCGCGAACTGCGCCGCTATGTCGATTACGTGAAAAGCGCCCGGCCCGTGCAGGGCGGCGGCGAGGTGCTGGTCCCCGGCGAGCCCGAGGCCCGCATGCGCGACGCGCGGCGCAAGAACGGCATTCCGCTCGCCCCTGACGCCTGGGCCGCCATATCCGGCGCCGGCCGCGACCTCGGCATCGCGCCACCCGACCCGCTTTCCTAAAAACGCGGTTCAGGACTCGGCGAGGTCTTCCAAGGTGTCCGGTCTGCGGATCACGATCATGCGGCCGCGGATCAGGATCACCTGATCCTTCTGCCAGCGGTCGAGGGTCGTCGTCACCCATTGCCGGGTCGAGCCGACGATATCCGCCAATTGGTCGTGGGTGACCCGGCGGTCGATCAACACCCCCTCGGCGTCGTCGCGGCCATGGACCTGGCCCATGATCTTCAACAACTGCGCCAGGCGCTGCGCGACGGAACGCGTGCCCAGCATCTGCACCAGCTGGGAATAACATTTCCCCTTGGCGACCAGGGCGTCGATCAGGCACAGCGCGAAGATCGGCATGCGCTCGATCAGGTCGCGCACCACGGCCCCGGACAATGCCATGACGCGGGAATCCTCCATGGCCTCGCCGGACCACAGGTGAACGCCGCCGCCGAACACTTCGGGCCCGCCGATGAAGTGGCCGGGGGTCCAATAGGCCAGCGTCAGTTCGCGCCCCGACGGGCCGGTGCAGAAGGTGCGCACGCGCCCGCTTTCGATCAGATAGATGCCTTCGTGCCGGTCGCCCTGATGGAAGATGCCTTCGCCGCGCGCGGCCTTGATGGTGGATCCGCGCGAACGGATGAAGGTGACTTCCTCCATGCTCAGGCGGTCGAGAAAGGTCGATCCCTCGTTCAGGTCCGACATGCTTTCCGATAGGAACAGGGCGGAAAGGGGTTCGTCCGTGGTCATATCCCTGGTCTCGATCACGCGCAGCCGGGGCGGGATTTTGGTCATCACGCCCGTGTCCTAGTTTCTGGGTTCGGCGGCGAGATAGCCGCCGACGGCCCGGATATCCGCGTCGCTCAGTTTCGCCGCGACCCCGGCCATGACGCCGCCGGGATCGTTCGCGCGGTCGCCCGATCGGAAATCCGTCAACTGTTTTACCACATAGTCGGCATGTTGCGCCTCAAGCCTGGGCGCGCCCGACGCCGCGACCTTGTCCTTGCCGTGGCAGGACGCACAGGCGGGCAGGCCACGCGCGGCATCGCCCTTGTGATAGAGCGTCTGGCCGGCCAGACGCTCATCGTCCGGCGGCGGGTCCGCGGGCGGGGGCGGTGGCAGGCCGGCGAAGTACCCGGCGACCACGGGGATGTCCTTTTCCGCGATCAGGCCGGCCATGCCCTGCATCTGTTCGCCGTCGTTGGTCCGCTTGGCGGCGCGGAAATCCCGAATCTGCTTTTCGATATAGACCGGAACCTGCCCCGCCAGCTTGGGGAACTTGGCCATGCGCGACACGCCGTCGAGGGAATGGCAGAGGGCGCAGTTCTCCCACGGCTTCAGGCCGCTTTCGTCGATCATCCCGGCGCGTGCGGAATGGGCGGCGAGCATCACGGCAAAGGCCGCGACGCCGGCAAGGGAGGATACGCGGATCATGGGGAACGTTCCGATCTTCCGGTCACGATCCTTTGTGATCATGGCCCATATGGTCGTGATTCATGGGGACGGCGGTCCCCCGCTTGCGGACCTCCGCCGTGACCGCGACGGTGGTGCCGTCGTCCAGGGTCAGGACAAGGTCGACCGTGTCGCCCGGCGCGAGGGGCTTTTTGGCCCCCATCAGCATGATGTGCAGGCCGTGCGGCTTGAACGCCACGGACGATCCCGCCGGCAGATCGACCTGGGCCAGATGCTGCATGACGTTGACGCCGTCCTTTACCTGGCTGGCGTGCATGGCCGCCGAGGCATACTGCGGACTGTGCACCGCCGTCACCGCGCGGAGATCCGCGCCATGGTTCATCAGCACCAGATAGGCGGCATGGGCCTTGACCCCCGGCGGGGCGACGGGCACCCAGGCGTCCATGGCCATGACCGGGCCCTGAGGAGACGTGGTCTTGGCTTCCGCCGTCTGGGTCTTGAGAAAGGCATGGGCTTCGCAGGCCTGTGCCGTCTGGGCCGCAAGGGTCAGGGCAGCCCCGGTCAGGCAGCCAAGACATGTTTTGTAGATATTTGATTTCATTCAATTATTCCTTTGATCGCGAACATAGGCGATCTGCTTGCGGGCCAGGTACTCGGCGACCCCGGCGGGGTCGAGCGGCGGCGACAACTTGGCATGAACCCGCCCGTCGGGCCCGGTGACGATGACGCTCGCGCTGTGTTGCACCTCGTAATCGCCGTCCGATTTGGGCTTGCCGATGCGGTAGAACCCGTCGATGCCCTTGACCAGCTTCGCCAGTTCCTCGTGCGTGCCGGTGACGCCCACGAAGCGTGGATCGAAATGGGCCACGTAGTCGGCCATCACCGGCGCGTCGCGCTGGGGATCGACGCCCACGAACACGACCTGGGGCAGCTTGTCCGGGCGCACGCGGAGCGTCATCTGGTTGACGACCTCGGCGATGTTCGACAGCACGAAGGGGCAAACGTCCGGGCAGGACGTGAAACCGATGGTGGTCAGCGACCAGTGGCCCTTGTAGCGCTCGGCCGTGAACGGTTGGCCCTTGTGATCGGACAGTGCAAAGGCCGGCAGGGCTTCGGGCTTGTCCGGTTCGACCACGCGAATCTCGGCGCGGGCGGCCCCCCCGCCCAGGCCGGCGGCCAGCAGGAGCAGGAAAGCGGAAAGGGCGAAGCGACGGCGCATGGCCAGGGTCCTAATGGTTCTGCTGATCGAAGGCGCGCAGGCTTTCGCTACGGATGCGTTCCATGCAGCGGCGCTTCAGCGCGACGAAGGTTTCGTCGGTGTAGACCTCGGGCGTGCGCGGGCGGGCGATGTCGACCTTGAAGTCGTCGATGATGCGCCCGGGGGCGGCGCTCATGATGACCACCCGGTCGGCCAGGAACACGGCCTCGTCGACGTCGTGGGTGACGAACATGACCGTGGTGCCGAAGTCTTCCCAGATGCGCAGAAGGTTTTCCTGCATCATCAGCCGCGTCTGCGCGTCGAGCGCGCCGAACGGTTCGTCCATCAACAGGACCGAAGGATAGTTGGCCAGCGCCCGGGCGATGCCCACGCGCTGCTGCATGCCGCCGGACAGTTCCGACGGGTAATGTTTCGCGAAGCGCGACAGCCCGACCATGTTGAGGAAGGTGTAGGCGATGGATTGCGCCTCGGACCGGCTGTGGCCCGCCAGAAGCGGGCCGAAGGCGACGTTGTCGCGCACGGTCTTCCACGGCATCAGGGAATACTGCTGGAACACCATGCCGCGGTCGGGGCCGGGCTGGGTCACGGCCTTGCCGTCGACCTTGACCGCGCCGGCCGTCGGCTGCACGAAGCCCGCGACGGAATTCAACAGCGTCGACTTGCCGCAGCCCGATGGGCCGAGGATGCAGAGGAACTCGCCCGGCTGAACGTCCAGGGTCGTGCTTTCCACGGCGGTATGGCTGTCGGAGCCGGAGCCGAACACCACGGCCACGTCCTCGATGGTGACGTGCCCCTTGCCCTCGCTGGCACGGCGGGCGTCGGCCTCCGTGTCCTTGTCGCGGGTGAGATTGATGATGTTGGCGATCATTGGGGGGCTCCCATGGCTGATTGCGGGTATGAGGACGGTTTGGCGGTCTGCGCCGGCTTCGGCGGACCCGAAAGCCAGAGCAGGGAAAGGACGAGGGAGGCGAAGCCCGCGTATTCGATCCACCAGCCGAATTGTTCAAGCCACAGCGAACTCGACACGCCGAGGCCGAGGATCGCCAGGCCGACGACCCAGCTGGGCGTGGCGCAGCAGACGACCCAGGCGAGCGTCACGTTGGTCATGCCGACCAGGACGGCGCCCAGTCCGCCGACGGCGCCGGCGCCGTTCAAGCGGGCGCCCGAGCATTGCGTGCGGCGCGCGAGCAGAAGCGTCGTGATGGTGGCGATCAAGGCCGCCAGGACCATGACCACCAGAACCTTGGCCGGATTGATGTTGAGGCTCCATTCGGAAATGCCGTTGCCGAAGTCGTAGTTCATGCGCCCGACCTCGAACAGCCATTCCTGGACGATGATGGCGCTCATGTCGGACACAGAGGGGGTCGAGCGGACGATCTCGGCGACGTTCCCGAACCAGTCGTAGGTCACCGCGTAGTTGGGCCAGGCCTGGAAACGGATCACCAGGGCGGCGAACATCAGGGCGTAATAGGCGACGGGAAAACCCAAGGCGATGCCGAGCCACAGGCGCGGGCGCGCCGTGACGGCGTCCTTGATCCGCGATGCCCTGGCGGCGGCCGTCATCGCGACCGCCGCTGCCAGCTCAGCAGCGGCCGGGTCGCCAGCCGCACCGCGTAGGTCGACAGCGTGCCGAGACCGCCGATCATCAGCATGCCGACGACGATGTCCGGATAGTTGATCAGCGAATAGGCGTTCCAGGTGAAGTAGCCGATGCCGTATTGGCCCGAGATGATTTCCCCGGCCAGCAGCGAGAACCAGGACACGCCCATGCCGATGGCAAGGCCGGCGGTGATCGACGGCAGGGCCGCCGGAATGACCACGTGCCAGAAGATTTCCCGGCGGTTGGCGCCGAGCGATTTGGCCGCGCGGATCAGCACGTCCGGCGTCAGTTCCGCGCCGTGGGCCGTGTTCAGGATGATCGGGAACAGGGCACCCAGAAAGGTGATGTAGATGATCGAGCTTTCCTCGGTCGGCCACATCAGGATGGCCAGCGGAATCCAAGCCACCGCCGGGATCGGGCGCAGAATTTCGATATAGGGCGAGATCACGTCGCGGGCCAGGCGCGAGCGGCCGATCATGAGACCCAGCAGAATGCCGAGCCCGACGGCGCTCATGTAGCCGATGACGATGCGCTGCATCGACACCGCGATGTGGATGTAAAATTCGGTGGAATGGACATGCGCGACGAAGGCGGCCCAGACCTTGATCGGCGAGGGCACGTTCTCGAAATTGATGAAGTAATTGAACTTCGTCTCCGTCGCGATGTGCCAGACCAGAACGCCGACGGCCAGCGCGATCAGGCGGATCGACCAGGACTTTGCGAAGGGCACCAAGGCTTTGGGCTTCAGCACGGCGGCGACCAGGACGCCGACGGCTTCCTTGGGCGTGACGGGCTGACGGGTTTCGGCGTCGCGGGCGGAAACGGCGTCTGCGGCCGGGGCGTCAGCTTGCGGTTCTGGAATGGGAGCGTTCATCGCGCCGGTATCTCCGTGGTTTCGGTCGTCGTCTTGGATGCTCATGGCCGTCTTCGGGCTTCTGCCAAGGGGCCGGCCAGGGCCGGGAAAAGGCGGCGGGACGGAGGCTTGGGCCCTCCGTCCCGCCGGTCAGGCGTGTGATCAGCTGGATTTCATGCCGATGGCGTCTTCGAAGGTAATGACCTTGCCGTCGATGGTGCTGGCGTACTTTTCAGCTTCGCCGCGGCGCAGGAACGTCGCGAACTCGCCCTTCGGCGTGACGACCCAGAAGGCGGTCTTGCCGAACAGCTTGAGCCCCGTTTCCTTGTCGTAGACGTAGGTGGAGTTGATCTTCGCACCCGTGGCGCGGAACGAGGCGATCGCGCCCAGGAATTCGGGCAGGGTCGCGTATTCCTTGATCCCGTCGCGGGCGTGCCAGATTTCGTTGGGCAGGCCTGCATTGGCGACCGCGGGGTCGACAATCATCGCCTTGTCCTTGTCGTAATCCACGCCCATGTCCTTGTAGGCGGCGCGGATATACTTCTCGGTGATCCAGTCGCCGAAATCGAGCGGCGGGATCGCTTTCTCACGGACCAGGACCGTGTGGTCGAACTTGAGGGCTTCCGTCCACTTGGGCTTGATGGTCGGGTCGAGGGAGAGGTGCCCCCCC